>Ga0316624_10000665_pt1 | contig 12255 bp, 10 predicted proteins | sample OWC_Aug_N3_C1_D5_FD_207657 | JGI IMG/M metagenome (GOLD analysis project Ga0316624, IMG submission 207657) | Wetland soil microbial communities from Old Woman Creek delta, Ohio, United States - OWC_Aug_N3_C1_D5_A | ecosystem: Environmental > Terrestrial > Soil > Wetlands | place: USA: Ohio...
ACGACCAAACCGAGGGTCTGGGCAGGAGGAGATATCGTGACAGGTTCGGCGACGGTCATCCTGGCGATGGGAGCAGGACGAAAAGCGGCCAATTCGATTCATGAATATTTGACGGGCGCATAATGGCCCCCTTCTCTCCTTTAACAAAGTGGAGAGAGATGAATAAAAAAGGGCAGGGCAAAACGGTCCTGCCCTTTTTTATTCCATCCATTCATGCAGACACCCTCCTTTTCCCCCGGTAAGATGAGGGGAAAGAGGCGTTCTGAATGAGTCATCAACCTCGGTCAGTAAATGATCTCCTGAAGAAGTAGGATATTTCTTAGTTCCCATGAAGATTTTAATAGACGCAGATGCCTGTCCCAGATCCGTCTTAGAGAGTTGCGTGAGACTTGGACGAAAATACAATATCCCGGTCTGGACGGTGGCCAGCTTTAATCACAGGATAGAGTCGGATCACCTCATTGTGGTTGGAGATGGTTTCCAGGAAACGGATATCAAGATCGTAAATCTCACTGAAGCTGGGGATGTGGTCGTAACGGGTGATTGGGGATTGGCAGCGATGGTGCTGGGAAAGGGAGCGAAATGTCTGAGTCCAATCGGCAGGGAGTTTCATCCAGAAAAGATGGACTTTTTATTGGAGGAACGTGACCTCAAGGCGAAATTTCGACGAGGAGGCGGAAGAACGAAAGGCCCGCGAAAGAGGACATCGGAAGATGATCGCCGATTCGAGATCTCTCTCGAAAAAGTTTTTTTTGAAAAGTAAAGGGCTCGTTGTTTTTTCCGAAAAGAGACAGGGAAGACGTATCGAAGAATCGGGAGTCAATCAATATTCAGGAGGAGTGACCTGAATAAGCTGAATGTTTGTGTCATCGGTATGGGGGGGGTGGGAGGTTACTTCGGAGGGAAATTTGCTCATGCCTTTTCTCCAAATTCTGATTCTTCAATCAACGTCTTTTTTGTGGCCCGCGGGAAACATCTTGCGGCGATCAGAGAAAATGGATTGATCGTTAAATCTCCTGAGTTCGGAACGATCACTTGCAAACCTACGCTGGCTACCGATAGAATAAGTGAGCTTCCTCAGATCGACTTCTTTTTGATCGCCGTCAAGGGATATGACCTCATGGAAGCTGCAACCTCTATGCAGGATCATGTCAGGGAAAACACGATGATCTTAGCTCCACTGAATGGTGCAGACATTCAGGAAAGACTTCGGGTCAAAATCCATACCGGAAGGATCTTTCCGTCGTGCGTCTATATCTCTTCCTATATCGAAGAGCCAGGGGTCGTCCTTACGGGAAAACCGGGGAAAATTATCTTTGGGAAAGACCCCGCGTATCCCGATGAGAGTCCTCACGAGTTATTCGGGCTGTTTCGAAAAACTTCGATTGATTACGATTGGAAAGAAGATGCAAACCCCCCGATTTGGGAGAAATATATCTTCATCGCCAGTTTCAGCCTGATCTCAGCATACTCCAATCGAACGCTCGACGAAATTCTGGAGGAACCATCGCTTAAAAAAGAAGTGATTGGGATTATGAATGAAATTAACTCCATTGCTCTAAAGAAAAAGATTCAATTGCCTGATGGAATTGTAGACCTTTCACTGAAGAAGGCAATGATTTTTCCCGCAGGCACACAAACCTCGTTGCAAAGAGACATCTCCCAGAAGAAAGGTAGAAGTGAATTGGAGCTTTTGGGTGGCACGATTCTCCATCTCGGGAAAGAATTGGGTATCCCGACTCCGACGACAAGAAGAATATGCCAACAATTAGAGAGAATTTCATCATCCGCTAGGATGTCGGAAGACGCCGGCTGAGGAATCCATCGAAAGGTTTCCCCCTCTCCCCAAAAAGCACGGGGATTCATCATCTCATCATCTTGCGGATGCCCCCCCTGTTCCTGACAGACATAGTGAAGCTCCCCCGCCCAAAGGGCAGGGTTCCCCAAGGTATTATCATCCAACGATGGCCCTCTTCTCCCCACTCTCCCAGTTGAGCGGACTACGGTCCAAGGAACAATTTGCTCTTATGACCGCCGAACAACCCAGACTTGCCAAGGGCAGCAAGGGTTCATCCATGGCCTGACGATGTGGATCTCATTCTTGTTCTTGGACGGGTTTGCCCATCGTGGCTGTACGGGTCAAGAAGACACCTCGTCATGGCATACGAGACTCTGAAGGAATTGATGTTGGATTTACATCAGGGGTCGGTGTCTCAGGGGTTGCTCCCGACGGCGAAAGAATCGTCTTTTGATCGAGGCCCACGTGAATGGCATGGACTTTTTTTCTTATACAGGGAAGCGGCTCTTGAAAGAAGCCTTAAATGAAATTCTTGGAACGATGTGGCGTTTCTCGAAAGATCTTGTTAAATTTATTCTGCTTCCCCTGCGCCTGTTTTCAGAGATCGGCTCTTCTTCAGGAGAAGAATCAGGGACTCCTTGAGAAAGTACACCCTAGAGAATCGAGATGCTTTTCAATTCTTACGCCTTCATCTTCTTTTTCCTCCCGATGACATTTGCCGGATACTTCATCCTTAACCGAAGGAAGCTGATTCTTGCTGCAAAGGCCTGGCTTGTTCTTGCTTCGCTCTTTTTCTACGGGTACTGGAATCCGATTTACATCCTGCTTATCTTAGGGAGCCTCATTTTCAACTATGCGGTGGGATCGGCCCTCATCCGCAGGAATAATTTCGGCAGATCCTCCCGCTGGATGCTTATCGTGGGCATTGGGGGAAATCTCTCCTTGCTTGCGTATTTCAAGTACATGGATTTCTTTATCACGAATATTAACGCTGTATCATTTCTAAACCTGAAACTGCTACATATCGCCCTCCCCCTGGGGATCAGCTTTCTCACGTTCACGCAGATTGCCTACCTTGTGGATGTTGCCAGGGGGATGGTTCGCGAGCAGAATTTCCTGAATTACTCTCTTTTGGTCGCATTTTTCCCGCGTCTCCTCGTCGGTCCCATCGTTCGCTATCGAGAGATGGTGCCCCAGCTTGATGCGCTGAGGAATAAACCCCTCAATTATGAATACACGGCCCAGGCCATCACGCTTTTTTTACTGGGGTTGTTCAAGAAGGTGGTGATTGCGGACCGACTGGCGGATTGGGCCAATCCTGGTTTTGATACCGCAGCGAGCCTCACTTTTGTGGAAGCGTGGATTACTTCCCTTTCCTATACCTTACAGCTTTACTTTGACTTTTCGGGTTATACGGATATGGCCCTGGGCGCTTCTCTTCTGTTCAATATCAGGCTTCCCATAAACTTCAACAGTCCCTACCGATCTCTCACGATTCAGGAGTTCTGGCGAAGATGGCATATGACCCTCAGTCGGTTTATCCGTGACTATATCTACATTCCGCTCGGAGGAAGCCGGGCTTCAGAACTGCGAATGCTTCTGAATATTCTCGTTACATTTTTTCTTGTCGGTCTCTGGCACGGAGCAGGTTGGACGTTCGTCATCTGGGGGCTCCTCCATGGGTGCGCGCTGGTGATCTTTCGTTTTTGGCGGAAGGGATCATTGAGACTGCCACGGCTTGTCTCCTGGTTCGTCACGTTCAACTTCATCAACGCTGCATGGGTTTTTTTTAGGGCTCAGACCTTCACCGATGCCATGAAGGTGCTGAAAGGGATGTCTGGCTTGACGGGTGTGATCTTGCCTGAAAGATTTGCCCATTTTCTTCCGATACTGAAGGGATACGGGATCCAGTTCGGCAATATGCTTCCGACCATTCGCGGGGACATGAAGATGTTCCTTTATTTTGTGGTTTTCTTTCTTCTTGCCGTTTTATTCAAGAATTCCAATCAGATGACCGAGAAACTAAAGCCAAATTGGCGAACAGCGATTGCCCTTTCTGTGATCCTGGTCTACGCCGTTCTAAATCTCAATAAGACAAACGAATTTATCTATTTTAACTTTTGATATGTAGATTTTTGGGAAGAGGATGAATCACAAAAAATTTTCAATCATTATTCTGTGCGTACTCTACGCATGCCTTGCATCCTTGGCCCTCCTCAATATTGTGGTGGACCCTTATGAGATCTTTCGAACCCCCTTTCTCAAGCGACAGACTCAGGTAAACGATCGATACTCAAAAATTGAGTCTCTGAGCAAAAACAAGGGAAAGTACAATTCCTACATCCTGGGCAGTTCAAGGATGGCTCATACAAGCCCAGATATCCTTGCGAAATACTTGCCCGGGGCCAAATTTTACAACCTGGCGACGGCCCTCGCGACCCCCTATGAGCATCTACTCCATCTGAAATATTTCATCAAAAATGGATATCCGGTAAAAAACCTCTATATCGGATTGGATATTGATTTGTGCTTCGGCGTCAAGATGCATAAGGAAAAGGAACTCCTGTTAAAATTACACCCGGAAGTGTTGAACAAGAGTTGGATCGGCTATTATTGGTCCTATTTAAGCGTTTTCCCCAAAACAGACATAAGACGGAAATTGAGACTAAACTTCAGCAGGAAGGCAAAGCCAATTCAAATATCCGAAGAGGATGGGGCTTGGACCTTCGGTGAAGAAGCTAAAGACGCCCGAGTCTTCGTTGTAGACCCGGCGATTAACGATACCTCAATCATCAAGAATGAAGTGAAGGAGGAGAATGTTGCCGGTTTGAGAGAGTTGGCGGCCCTGTGCAGACAGCATGAGATTAACCTCATTCTCTTCATCACGCCGCACAACAAACTCTTCATGGACCGCTTTGCGGTAGAGGATTATCTGGCATTTTTGAGGAAGCTTTCGGCAATCACCTCCTTCTGGGATTTCAGTGGGTATAACAGCATAACCATCCATTACGAGAATTACTTGGACTATTCCCATTACAAATCTTCGGTAAGTCGTATGATCGCCGCGAGGATTTTTGGTGACAAGACATTTACCGTACCGGAGGATTTTGGTGTTCGGGTGACAGAAGAGGGCATTGACTCGCACTTGGAGAGTCTCAGGATGAATATTAAGACAAATAGGGAGGAAGGCAGGAGTTTGCATCTTCGAACCCAAACCAAAGCCGGGGAATCGTCTCTCAAATCTCCATAAATGGCGGAAGTCGTCCCCTGTTTCTCGGCCGCCCCTTTTCATTCTCTCCAAATTATTTTATTGTAGGATTTGCCTTGCAGGGTTTTTTGGACATCTTTCGCCTCAGACTCTTCAATGTTGTATCACTTCATCCGCCATTGGGTTGAGGGAGGTTATGAACGAAGCGCACATTCTTAAGATTGCCCAAGAATTGGGTTTCACTTCCAAGCAGGTCCAGGCCACGGCAGACCTTTTGAAGGAAGGGGCCACCATCCCTTTTATCGCCCGATACCGGAAGGAGGTCACGGGTTCTCTGGATGAGGTTGCCATCACAACGGTTCGAGACCGTTTCCATCAGCTCATGGAATTAGACCGGCGACGTGAAGCCATCCTGAAATCATTGGAGGAGCGGGGACAGCTCACAGACGAGTTAAAAGAGAAGATCGTCTCTGCGGAAACCATGGCGGTTCTGGAAGACATCTATCTGCCCTACCGGCCCAAGCGCCGGACCCGGGCAACGATCGCCAGAGAGAGGGGACTGGAGTCTCTGGCTCAGCATCTTTTTGCACAGGAAGATTTCGATCCATTGACCGAGGCATCTGCCTTTGTCGATCCTGAAAAAGGGGTGAATTCCGTGGAGGACGCCCTCGCCGGCGCCCGTGACATCATTGCCGAATGGGTCAATGAAGATCAAAGGGCCCGGGTGAGGATGCGTGAATTCTTCTCATCGAAAGCTGTCTTTAAGTCAAGGGTCATCCCAGAAAAAGAAGGTGAAGGAATCAAGTACAAGGATTACTTCGACTGGCACGAGCCAGTCGGCACAGCGCCCTCCCATAGAATTCTGGCCATGAGGCGAGGAGAAAATGAGGGCTTTCTGATCTTGCGGGTCTTACCCCCTGAAGATGAAGCCTTAGACATCCTTGAGGGCCTTTTTGTCAAGGGAGAAGGGCCTGTATCTCAGCAGATCAGAATGTCCGTCGACGATAGCTACAAGAGATTGCTCTCCCCTTCAATGGAGACTGAAATCCGTCTTGAAACAAAAAAACGGGCGGATGAGGAAGCGATACGGGTCTTTGTCGAGAACATCCGTCAACTTCTTCTTGCTCCGCCCCTAGGCCAGAAGAATGTCCTTGCGATTGACCCGGGTTTTCGGACGGGCTGCAAAGTCGTCTGCCTAGACCGGCAAGGGAAACTCCTTCATACGGAAACCATCTATCCCCTCCAGTCCGAGAAGGGTGCAGCCGATTCTGGCTCAACGATCCGTGAACTGTGTGAGCGGTTCTTCGTAGAAGCTATTGCAGTCGGAAACGGAACGGCGGGAAGGGAAACAGAGGCTTTCATCCGCAGTCTCGGCCTCTCGAAGAACATTCAGGTAGTGATGGTCAACGAGAGCGGTGCGTCGGTTTACTCGGCATCGGAAGTAGCGCGGGAGGAGTTTCCTGACCGGGACGTCACCGTGCGGGGAGCAGTATCCATTGGCCGGAGGCTGATGGACCCTCTCGCAGAGCTGGTGAAGATCGACCCGAAATCAATCGGCGTCGGCCAATACCAGCACGATGTGGACCAGGGAGCCTTGAAGAGCAGCCTCGACGATGTGGTCACAAGTTGTGTCAACCGTGTAGGCGTTGAAGTCAATACAGCAAGTAAACAGCTCTTGACCTATGTCTCGGGGTTGGGACCCCAGCTTGCAAAGGGGATCGTGGAGTACCGGAATGAACATGGTCCATTCCGTTCGAGACAGGCATTAAAGCAGGTGGCCCGCTTAGGACCTAAAGCCTTTGAGCAGGCGGCAGGTTTTTTACGCATCCGGGATGGCGAAAACCCGCTCGATCGAAGCGCTGTCCATCCGGAGAGCTATCCAACGGTCGATGCCATGGCAAGGGATCTGGGCTGCTCGGTCCTTGATCTGATGCATGACGAAAAACTCCGAAGGAGAATTGATCTCGATCGATATCTTTCGGACAAGATCGGCCTTCCCACGTTGAATGATATCCTGTGGGAACTCTCTAAACCCGGCCGTGATCCTCGCGAACAGTTCGAGTCCATTCGATTTGCGGAAGGGATTGAAAAGATAGAAGATGTGCAACCCGGGATGAAGTTGCCCGGAATCGTGACCAATATCACGGCATTTGGTGTTTTTGTCGACATTGGCGTCCACCAGGACGGACTGATCCACATCAGTGAGGTCTCCCATCGCTTTGTGAAAAATGCTGCCGAGGTGGTGAGAGTTCATCAGAAGGTCATGGTAACGGTGCTAGCCGTGGACGTTGGAAGAAAACGAATTTCCCTTTCCATGAAGGACGGTCCGCCCCAACCCCGAGGCATGTCCGCGCCGGGGGAGAAAAAGAAGGAAGAGAAAAGTCACGAAAGTAGGCAAAAAAGGAAGAGCACCTTCACGAATAATCCGTTTGCTGCTGCACTCATAAACAAGGACTAGTTGCAAAGCTCCTATTTTGCAAGCCGATCAAAAATACCCCGGCGGCCTTCGTCTCCAGGCGGCTGGTCGTTGGCGGATGCAGCTTGAGCCTTGGAGCATCCCGCTTGCCGGAGCGCATTCGCCCAGCTGGCGGATGGGTGAGACTTTTTTGTAGACAATTCCTTAATATGATGGCTCCCCGGGTTCTCAACCCAAGATCCAAGACGATATTTTTCGCGTGGAAGCCACTCGTCATGCTAGCGGTCGTGGCGGCCGCATTCGCATTGGCCTATTTCACGCCGGTACGAAACTTTCTCGGCAACGTTCAAATTGTCAAACTCTGGCTGCTCTCGCTGGGGTGGGTGGGGCCGGCTGCATGGATGGGGATTGTTTTCGTGTTGGTGGCCGCGGGCATGCCCCGCCTACTGTTCTGCCCCATGGGCGGGTTGGCATTCGGATTCTGGTATGGCCTGCTATGGACTCAGGTGGCGACCCTGGCCGGGTACTATGTGTTGTTTCTCTTCGTGCGCTGGGGCGGTCAGGGTTTTGTCTTGCGCCACTGGCCAAAGGTCGGGCGGTTAAAGAGGCATTTCAACGGTCATTCCGCGGCACTGATGGTCTTTGCCGTACGCCAGCTCCCCGTCAGTGGGCTGGTTATTAACTTTCTCTTGGCACTCTCACCCATCCGGCACAGCCACTTTCTGATAGGGACCGCTTTCGGGATTCTACCCGCGGCGATCCCCTTCACCCTGGTAGCCAGCGGCATGCTCAAGCTGAACGGCCGAAACACGCCTTCTTACATAGCCGCTGCGGTGGGGATCTTCCTGCTCGTATGTGCCACTATGTGGTATTTTTCTCGCCATGTAAAACTTCTGGCCGATCTGGGTAGCGAAACCAGAAGCGTGGAGGAAGAAGCCGAAAGCTCATCACCCGACGCTCCCTGAAAGAGCGAGAAGGTCATGAGTTGCTTCGAAAACAACCCCCTCTCCTGTGATCTTTCTTGACCTCCCCGGTTTCTGCTTTTCTCCAAAAGGGCCTGGGAAAACCCCATTGCTTTCCATCGCAACCGCATTTTAGAGTCTTGGCAACTTGTCTGCCTCCCGGCGGATCCCATCCCGGAGGGCGGTTACTCTCTTTTCATCCCCCGTGAAAGAATACGCCATCGACGAATCCATTCGACTTTAAGGTTCAAAATAAGGACGCAGTTGTTTGGCGACCTCTTCGGGTGGCTCTACGACGAACCCGTCATGAAGAATGCTGGACGAATACCAGGTGTCACTGACCGGGTAAGTCTGTACACTGGATCGGGAGACGATCTTCATTCCCGCCCAAAAATAGCGACTGAGTTTCTTATTGAGGGGCCCCGAGTAGATAGCATAGTTGAAGCAAGAAAACCCTTTGTCATGATAAGCCTTTAACACCCGTGAAATACCCTGGGCAAGATTTTCCCAATCGTTATCGTCAAATTCCAAGAAGTTCGATTTATCCCTCACGACGGCATTCACCTCATCCTCTTTCATTGGAGCAAACGGAGTGAACCATTCCGTAGATCCCAAGCTTCCCAGATACCTTTCGCCGAGTTCTTTCTCCTTCTCGATTAATTCATCCCAAAAATTCCGCGAATACTTCCTGTGATAGGACCTTCCTTTCTCTGTGTAGACCTTGATCAGGGAATGGGGACCATGAGACAGAATCACCTGAAGGTGCGGATGTACCATGCTGGCTCCGCTGGGGTAAAGATAGTTGCCGCCGATCTCAGCATATTCGACGCCGCCTACTTGATGAGCCCGTCGGACGTAAAAATCCGCCAGCCTGAGAGCGTCTGTAAGAATACTCGGCGAAAACTCGTTGAGCTTTAAATAATGTTTCTGGGTGATGGCAATGATCGCGGAATATTGCTTATGGGCAAAAAGGTTGGGGAACAGGGTTGCCTCACCCCGCGTCAGCCTTCCCTCGGGGATAAAATCAGCCGGGAATGTTGGAGTCGAGGTTGCCACTTTTTCCGGGCAGAAAAAACACCTCCCCCGGGTTTCCTCAATCAGCTTTTCTAGAACAGCTGCGTCTGTTTTGTAAACCCCGGCCCAGAACGCCCGGCCGGTGCGTATGAAGGAAGTAAAACCGCTAAGAGGATCCTCACGGTATTCAATGGGTTGACAATCGATCTCAAAATTCTTAAGCGGATTATGAAGAAGGGCCTCTTCTTCAAACTTTTTGAAACGGATCATATTTTCCTCCCTTGGGTTCGGATTTCCTAAAAAACAAACCCTAGCTTCCGTACCGGAAGTTTCCTCTGAATGAATACGCCCTATTTACAGGATTCACTATCGAAATTCAAACAGAAATAAGTCAGAGGATAGCTGATGATTCATTCCTTTCATAAGAGCAGACTAACATTTTGTGTTGCAGATAGAAAAATCCCCAGCGGGAAACAATACTGTTGAGGCGTGCTGAAGGGAAGTTCTAAAAACAGAAAGCTAACCTAAAAGGTTAGCTTTCTCCGGCTTGTTATTTAGAAACCCGCCTTCTCCAATGTGACTTACGGGTTTTCGGTTTGTTGGGGGATCGGCCCGAAGACCCATCCCCTATCTATGGGAAATTTCGATCTGCGAATTTGTCTGTACGTTGCTTTGCCTGCTGCTTTCCTTCTCCTTTCCTATAATTATTATAATCCATTTTTCTTGATTGAGCCAATCGACGAGACCTCAGATGTTTCGTTCTTCTCCTCGCTCATATCATTCCATTGGGCTCAAGACGGGAAATGCCTAGGCAAAGGGTTTCCCCTCTTAAGCAGCGCTGATGGGCTTAAAGGATAACTTCTACCGCATCATCCTTAGGATTCCGGGATTCGCGAAGAGACGAACTCGTAGCCCGGTGATGAGGCGAAGCCCCTGGATGTTTTTGGTTCACACTTGATCAAATAATTATGGTATAATACCGCTTACCAGGGGGTTTAGATGAATTTTTCAAGATACACGGAGAGCATCGTTTCCTTTGCTCAGAACAATCCCATTATCCTAATTATTATTGTGCTGGGCCTTCTTTTCTTCGTCTACCGGAAACCAAAACTTTTTTTCGGCCTTCTCGGCCTCGGTTTGGTGCTGGCAGGACTGCTTTATCTGGTCATGACCATGGCGGGTTCGGGGTCGGAGAAGAAGAAAGCGCTGACTCACGAGGAAGAGCAATCCGATACTACCCGTTGACGCTTCGCTCTTACCAAACCAGGGAGTTCCTTGACTCTTGAGGCCCCATCTCGTACCCAATTTGCTCTCATCCAGGGGTGTCTACGATGGTTAGGCCTGGACAATTTTTTGCCATCCGTTTAAACTCTATGGCAAAATTTGACTATCTATTATATTATATCTTCAAAAAACTGATAAAAAACAAAAACTTGAAATTGCCTGGCAATTGGCATAGAATATGCTCACTTAACCTCGCAGAATTTGTCAAAGGAACAGGTGTCTCTAGCCGAAGTGACGGCCTGACCGGTCTTAAAATGGTATGAGGGGCCTAGCCTGATGCTGGATTTTGGCCGATCACTTGCTGACGTTTCATGATATCATGATTTCGATCTTTACCGGAAAGAAAGAATTCAAAATTCGTCAGGACATCCTTCGCGGTGTCTACGAAGAAAACCTCTTGATACTCGGCAGGAGCCAACCCGCCCTGTCACGACGGAGATCTTTCTTCGTGAAAGGAATCTTCTTGTCCGTGGTGCTCTCCGCCTTTGTGGTTCTTATGCCCGACCAACACACGGGCAGTTCATTCGCACCAGCAGGACGCACCGTGAAGATCAGCTCACTCCCCGTTTCTCTTCCCCCGGCGATGGTTTCAGTAGAATTGCCCCCGGATACGGACAAATACCCTCTTCTCCCCGCTGCAAGTGTTGCCCCAGAAGTCCCGCCGAACTCTTCCGAGTTCAGTGCCATTATAAACAATCACAACGTATCCCTCATGCGCATGCTTGGCCTGAAAATTAAAACGATCATGATCGATGCAGGCCATGGCGGATCCGATTCGGGCACCATTGGAAAGACCGGCACTAAGGAGAAGGATATCACCCTCGATATCGCTAAGAGATTGAAAGCCCATTTGGTCAAGAGCAACCTCCACCACGTCCTCATGACGAGGGAGGATGATTCGACAGTACCACTTCTCGAACGGGTGACCCTTGTCCGGGAAGCAAAAGCAGACCTTTTCATCTCCATTCATCTCAATTACTTGCCAAAGAAAAACACGAATATCATTGAGACGTATTATTTCGGACCTTCCGATGACAAGAAAACGCTGAGGCTGGCCGAGAAAGAAAACGCAGGATCGGAATATGGATTGAGCGATTTCAGGGAAGTCGTGGAAATGCTCGGTAAGACCATGAAGCTTCAGGAATCCAAGGAGTTCGCTGAATCCATTCAGGCGAATCTGTTCCTGAATCGCAGTAAACATACCAAAGATATACAGGACCACGGCGTAAAGAGGGCACCTTTCGTGGTCCTTCTCGGTGTAGACGTGCCCTCCGTGCTGGCAGAAGTGTCCTGTCTCAGCAATCCTGAAGAAGAGCTTGATCTCAATTTTGAAAGCCACAGAGAGAATATTGCCAGTTATCTTGCAACCGGTATTTTTGACTATCTAAATAAAGGAGCCCGAACCCATGAAGCCAAAAGATGAGCAGAAGGAAGGCAACACCCTCTTTGTCGGCATCGACCTTGGAACATCACGGAGTGCGATCTCTTCGAGTAATGGCATGCGGGAATGGATTGAGAGTTACGCCGGATGGCCGAAGGACTTTATCGCTGAGCAGGTCGTCGGCAAACCGGT
>Ga0316624_10000666_pt1 | contig 12243 bp, 9 predicted proteins | sample OWC_Aug_N3_C1_D5_FD_207657 | JGI IMG/M metagenome (GOLD analysis project Ga0316624, IMG submission 207657) | Wetland soil microbial communities from Old Woman Creek delta, Ohio, United States - OWC_Aug_N3_C1_D5_A | ecosystem: Environmental > Terrestrial > Soil > Wetlands | place: USA: Ohio...
CACACATCACGATGACGGTCCATCCGGATACTGATGTTCGGCTGGATCAGCTGTCGAATAAGTTCCGGCTGCCTAAGGGGCAGATCGTCGATAAGCTCGTCCTGGCTGCCGCGCGGTGCTATGACTCGGAGGGGAAGCCGCGTCAACTTACGTGCGTCAGCGGGGAGGTCTGCCGGATGGGTCGGACTGACGTTCCCGAGGTGCTCTGATGCTGCGGCTCATTGCGCCGCTTCTGGAGGGGGTGCTTCGGGCTGCCGTGAGTGACCCTGAGTTTCGTGCCTGGTCTATGTCTTCGGATGGGCCTGGGGAGTTGGCTGCACTGGAGAAGGTGCGGCAGGCTCTTGACCAGCTGTGCCGCGAGCGGGGGTGGTGAGTGAGCCGCCGTCGTCGATGTCCGCGTCAACTTACGTGCGTCAGCGGGGAGGTCTGCCGGATGGGTCGGACTGACGTTCCCGAGGTGCTCTGATGGGCGCGCTGCGAGCATTCTGTTTCCGGCACTGGCCGGCTATGCTGGTCGTTGCCGTGCTCATGTTCGTGATGCAGCTGGTCGGGTGCTCCGCTGGTACGAGGTCGGTCCAGCGTTGGGTTGCTGGTGGGGAGGGGGTGTCGGGTCTGACTCCTCGTAAGAGGCCCAAGACGTTGGCCGAGAGGCAGGAGGCGTAGGTGGGCTGTCATGGGTGTCAGCTGATGCGTTGTCCGGCCTGCTCGGTTGTCTTCTGCGTCCCGGCGATCGTGGGGGACGCGACGGTCTGGCACCGCGAGTGCTGCGCTGCGCTGCAGCTCAAGCTCTCGCCTGAGGGCGCTGATTCGTGCACCCGTGGTGTCGTCGTTTTTGACCGGGATAATAACCGGCTCGAGGTCCGGACCGGTGCTGAAAGGTAATGAGGGGCCGTCGCTCAAGTGTTCGGGCTGCGGCGTCACGATCTGGCCCCGGTGCGGCGGTTATTGGTTTCTTCTGCTTGCGCCCCGGGGTCGGGTTCGTTTTCCAGGGGTTCAGGCTGCCGAGGCGTGCTTGTGTTCGGGCTGTGGACGTCGCGCCCGCGAAGCGCTGGAGTCGGCCGGTATCGGTCCGCCGGCTTACCGGGTGCCCGGTAGTCAGGCCCAGCGTTTCATGACTGGACTATAGCGCCCGGGCTTACCTGGCACGTTCGACCAGGGCGCGCGGCCGGAGGTCCTCTCCGGCCGTTCCTTTGCCGGAGGTGCGCGCAGCGAGGCCGAGTCAGCGAGGCCGGGCGCGCTGCCGGGTACCAGGTCGCGGTGTCCTCTGCGCGGCTCGGGTCTGCCGAAGGTTTACATAATCCTGTTATCGGAAGCGCTGAGGTCTGGACACTCGCGCCTAGCGAGTGCACCCTAGTGGGCTTCACGATAACGCGGATTATGTAACCCGACGCCGCGCCCGCGACCGGCGCGCGCTGGTGCCATCTCGGGCGGCTGGCCGTCGCTCGGCGACGTCGGCCGGATTCGTTGTGCGCTGGTGCGGCCGCTGGTCCGACGCAGTGGAGTTCCGACTCGACTGCCAAAGGCATGACGGCCGTCATGACGCACGACGAAGCCGGCCGCGGATGGCGCACGACGCCGAGTGGTGCGCGTCCGAGTCGCCGGCTGACGGCCGCTCGCACGAGTAAGCCATGACGCGCGGGCGGGAATCAGGATGGGCCGCAGGGCGGCGCCGCGCGCGCGTCCGATCGCGCCCGGTCTACGGTGCTCGGGACTGGCCGGTTCACCGGCGGCCCGAGTCGGCCCGGCCGCGCGTTGCGAGAGAGTCCGACGACGAAGCAGGACCCGCCGCCGGCAAGGCGGAGCTCCGCGAGGCCGTAGCCGGCGACATTCCGCTCGCGCGCCGGGACGTGCTCGGACGCCGGTTCCGTTCTGGTTGGTTTCCACCTGGCGATTGGTGCCGCGGTAGCGCGCGGCCGGTGAGGCCGCGAGTCCGTCCGGCCCGGCGACGGGCGCGGAACGCGCGCGCGGCGCCGGCGAGCGCCGAGGCCGGTCAGGCCGAGGGGCGAGCGGCCCGGCCCGCCAGGGGGGGCGACGCCTGTGGGGGGGCGCGCAGCGCCCCCGGCGGCCGGCGCGCGTGGGCGCGCCGACGGCGGGGCTGACCCCGCTCGCGCCACACGGCCGGAACGGCCGAGGGCGCGGCCGGGGCCGCTCCCGCCGGCCGCCCGCTCACGCGATGAGGACACCGCGCGGCCCTGGCGCGGGGCCGAGGAGCGTCGGGCGAGGCGCGACAGGACCCGGCGACTGCAACGCCGGGTGGCGCGCCGAGCTGGCCCGAGGCGACCGCAGGAACCGAGGACGCCGAGGGCCACCGGACCGGCCGCGACGCCGGGGCGTGGCCGGGCCAGCGAAGCGCGACCCGCGGTGAGCGGGCGCGCGTAGCCCGCCGGAGGCGACCGCAGCGAAGCGAGGACGCCGAAGGCGGAATGCGTAGCGCGACGCGAAGCGGCGCGCGGAGCCGCCGGAGGCGACCGCAGGCCGCGCGAAGCGCGGCCGAGGACGCCGAAGGCGACAAAAGAAACAACAACAACACAAGCACAAGCGTAGCGGCCCGCGCGAAGCGCGGGCCGCGGGGGGGTTCGCGGGGGGGCGGCAGCCCCCCCGCGCTGGCGTCTTAGATTACAACTTGTCAAGGGTGGAAGTTTAGGGTCTCAGGATTCCGCGATTTTCCACTTGCCTGATACGTTTCGGGCCCATGATCCAGATCTCGTGCTCGAGCGCGCGGATCTGCAGCTCGTGCCTCAGGCCTGAATTTTAGATTGTGGTATAGGGGCTAGGTGTACTGAAAGTAACCGAGTAGTAGGATCTTTCCCTTGTAGCTGACGTCGAGAATCAGGAACATGTCGCGTAGCTCGGGGATGTCGTGTCCACCCAGGCGTCGTCCCTGTGGCGTTCCTGAGGTGTAGGCCTTGGCGTCGATCCCCGGGATGACGGTGTTTAGGATTTTGAAGAGGAGTTTCAGAAGCATGGTGCTACCTCACTTAATCAGTTCGGCTATGGAGAACCCGGCCAGGCCGGCGATGGCGACAATCACTAGGCGCAGTAGGAAACCGTTCTTGCCTTTGCAGAGGGCTACGACTTCGATCAGGGTGAGGGCTGCTACCGCGACGATGACCCTGAGCGTGTCTGCCTCCACCTAGATTCCGTTGTGCTGTGTCATAGTTCGATGTGGGGGTTGCCTGTGTGTCTCGTCCTGGTGTTCGGCCGCGGTGGGACTCGGACGAAGTGGCGTAGTGCTGTTACCACGATGCTCAGGGCGGTCGTTGTCGCCTGGGTGATGCGTGAGTGTAGACATGTCGTCAGGGTGGTGGCTGTGGTCTGCGTTATCCTGGTCTGGAGTGCCGTGCATGCTGCTGTCACTGTTGCCTGCGTGATTCTCGTGTTTCCTGGCATGGCGTCATGGGACTACGTGTTTGAACCCGAATTCTGTGTCGTTGAGGTTGGTCTGTGTCCAGGGTCCTTCTGCGATCGGGTCTTCTTCGATGATGACTTCTATCGGGGTCATGTAGTCGGGGCCGACGTCGACCGGGTCCAGCTCTACGCTGGTTACGCCGCGCTTGACGATCGGGATGATTTGTGCGGGGTCGGCGCGCTTCGCAACGATGGTCAGGACGATGCCTGGGATCAGGGAGTTGGCCGGCTCGGCCATGTCGGAGAACTCGAATATCGAGGTGTCGCCGTCTGCGCTAGAGTATATGTATGAGTTGTCCTCATCGGGTGCCGGTTCGTCTATCGTCTTGTAATCGGCGTCCTCTGAGTTTCTTGTCCAGTCGGTTGCTGCCGTGTCTTGGTTCGGGCGGATTGCACCTGGTATTCTCGGGGTGCCGGGCCAGGAGTTGTTGACGGTGCCTGTGGTGTCGTTCACCTGTAGGGAGTCCATCTGTGCGTACAGGATCGATGTGGTTGGGTGGTTTCCGAATTCCAGAAGGCGCCAGGCCGACATGTTTGTTCCGCTGCAGTCGAGGGCGGCGCCGGAGTCGAGTTTGATCTCGAGTGTTCCGGACACTGCTGCCTTGACGTGGAGCTCGATGTGGTGCCAGTTGTTCGGGGTGATGGCTGTCGCTATCGTGCGTTTGAGTGTCGGGGTTGTGCCAGCGTATACTAGGAGGTTTCCTGTCGAGTCGATGTTAAGTCGTACTGCGATCGCGTCGGCCGAGGTCCGGAGGAAAAAGAAGGGTGCGTTGGTGAGTGAGTCGAATTTGACGTGGAATGCGAGGTAGGTTTCGGAGAAGTCGGCTCCGAATTCTCTTCGCATCGCGGCGGTGTGTGCGGCGTTGGTGCATTGGACGCGGAAGTGGGTGTTGCCGTGGTAGGGGTCGGTGGTGGCTACTCCTTCGGAGGAGTAGCCTGAGTTACTCGATATGACCTGCCAGGCTGAGGGTTCGTGGACTGGCTTGGTCCAGGATCCGGCCGTGCGGGCCGTGTAGATTGGAAAGCGGGTTGCCTCGCCCGAGTCTAGGCCTTTGAGGGCCATGCGTTAGTGGAGGGTGTAGCCCCAGTAGAAGTTCTGGTCCGGGGCTGTGGCTATGACGTGGAGTGCGGCCGCGCTGATGTCGAGCTCTACTGATATCGAGTCTCCCGGTAGTAGTACTGCGAGGGCGCCGTCGCCGGTGGGCTGGAGGAAGTCTTGGCCGACGAGGAGGTTTCCGGTGTTTGCCGGGTCGGCCTGGATGAGTACTGCCCGGGTCGGGTCGAGTGCTGTGAGCGCTACGGCTTCGCTTGTTCCTACTGGTGTCTTTCCCTGTGCCGCGTAGTCGTTGGGTGCGCTGGTTGGGCCTGTACCCGTCTGGAGTTGTGATAGTATCGCTTGGGCCGTTGACTCCATCCCGAGTAGTTGTAGCTGTTCGATGATGGCCAGGAGGCCGGGCTCGGTTGCTGGGTTGGCTGGTAGTTTGTCTCTTACCTCCTCGAGGGTCGGCTCGGTGGCTGGTGTCGGCGGTATGGCTTCGACTGCGGCTTCAAGTGTTTCTTCGGTGCTTAGGGGGGCCAGTGCTTCGACTACATCGTCGAGGGTGGCCGGTGCCGGTGGCGGTGGTGGTGGGCCTACGTGGACCGTTGTTGGTGCGAGCTGGTTGTTGCGGGTGTCTTGGTCTAGGTGGGTGGTGACCTCACCGAAGAATATGTGGTCGCCTTCGTTCGTTGGTGTCCATTCGTCCGCGGCTGCTGCCTCTCCCGTTTCACCGGGCCCTATCGAGGGCGATAGTACTTCGGAGTAGAAGACCCGCTGGCCGGCGAAGTACGCCTGGAGTGTGCCTGTCGCTACTGCTGGAAACAGGCCATTGTTTCGGACGGAAATCGCCGGCCGGTAGGTCGTTTGCGGTGCGATCGCCGGCGGTGATGTGAGGGCTACCGCGCTGACGTCGTAGTCTGGCATGGGGTGGTCTTAGGTTACGGTCACTCCATAGATGTCGAGGCAGATCTCGATCAGGATCGGCTTGTTGCCGACTCCGAGGTGGGCGCTGTCTGCCCACTTGGTCGTTATCACCTGGCAGCCTGCCGTCAGTAGTGTGCCTGACACGCTGCGATAGAGGTGGTAGATCTCGCCATGGAACGCCTCAAAGCCTGCTATCATGGGCTGCGGCATTGAGTAGGCCGACAGAATCGCGCGGAGCTGAACCTGCTTCGGGTAGAAGTCCTGCTCGTATGCGGCAAAGTTGGCCTGCTGTTGGGTGTTGACTGCCGTCAGCGTTGGGTCGATCAGGCTTGAGACCATGCGGGCGTTGTACTTTGCGATTCGCTGTTCTGCTGTTCTCATGGTTGCCTCAGGGTATCGTCAGCGTGAAGACGTCGAGTGCTATCTTGCGGAGGGTAGCTGCGTCGAGTCCGTAGCTTTCGTATTTGACGGTCAGTGAGACCGCCATGGCCAGTTGGGTTGGCCCGGTGATACCGCGCTGCTCGAGTCCGAAGATCTCGCGTCCGTAGTTGATGTAGAACGGGTACTGGATCGTGGGGACGTCTCCTTCGCCGTTGAGAACCCCCTGTACCGCGATTTCCTTGGCGACGAATGCGGCACAGGCGGCGGCGAAGGCGGACTTCATATCGGCCAGCTCGGCGGCAACCTTGAGTCCTACAGTAGCGGCGACGGTCTTCGCGTTGTACTTGGCCTGGCGCTGAGTGTCGTCTCTCATGTGGCTCCTTTGGTTGTGGTGCGGCCGGCTCGGGGCTTTGGGGTAGGGTCCGGAGGTGCGTGCGGGTCGACCGTCCCGCCCGGGAGTCGGCCGCACGCTGAGTTAGTGTAGGTGTGGCATTTTCCGTGTCAAGCGCGGGGTTTGGAATCGGGAAACGTGCCAGGATGCCCTAGGATCGAAGATCTCGCAGCTGTGAGGGGTTCCTGTCCTACCTCGTCCCGGCGATACTGGCCCGGCAGGCTCCACTCGCCGCGGGTATGGGTTCTGGGCGTCAGCCGTGGGGCTTCTGGCAGGTGTTTTGCGTGGGTCTGCTCGGTGCTCCTGTGCCGGAGGCACCCCGGGTGCCACAACGGAAGCGCCGCGAGGCGCGGCTCGACTGTTCTTCCGTCCCGGCCCGGTTACTCCTCCTAGGAGTAACCGGGCCGGAGGATGTTGGTGGCGCGTTTTTGGTGGATAAGTGGGTAAGTGGTTGATAACTCGTCGGGGAGGGCGTGTCGGGCGTGTGGATATCTATGTGCACAACTTGGGCGTGTTGTGATACCACTAAGCGCCGCGTTTTGCTGCACCCCTCCCGTTCCCGGGTGGGCTGAATATTCCACTCTTGGGGGTGCTGTTGTGGGCGTTTGTGGATGCGCGGTGTGGGACAGTTTACGTAACACTCATTATCGGTCACAGTGGCTCTCACAGGACTTGACATCGAGTGCTCGATTGTCGTATACTGTTGTGTGCCAAACGTCACAGGCACAGAAAGAGGTAACGCTATGTCTGCTGATACGGGTCGTGTGGAACCGGTGGTGCCGCAGTACCGACGCCGGACACACATCACGATGACGGTCCATCCGGATACTGATGTTCGGCTGGATCAGCTTTCGAATAAGTTCCGGCTGCCTAAGGGGCAGATCGTCGATAAGCTCGTCCTGGCTGCCGCGCGGTGCTATGACTCGGAGGGGAAGCCGCGTCAACTTACGTGCGTCAGCGGGGAGGTCTGCCGGATGGGTCGGACTGACGTTCCCGAGGTGCTCTGATGCTGCGGCTCATTGCGCCGCTTCTGGAGGGGGTGCTTCGGGCTGCCGTGAGTGACCCTGAGTTTCGTGCCTGGTCTATGTCTTCGGATGGGCCTGGGGAGTTGGCTGCACTGGAGAAGGTGCGGCAGGCTCTTGACCAGCTGTGCCGCGAGCGGGGGTGGTGAGTGAGCCGCCGTCGTCGATGTCCGCGTCAACTTACGTGCGTCAGCGGGGAGGTCTGCCGGATGGGTCGGACTGACGTTCCCGAGGTGCTCTGATGGGCGCGCTGCGAGCATTCTGTTTCCGGCACTGGCCGGCTATGCTGGTCGTTGCCGTGCTCATGTTCGTGATGCAGCTGGTCGGGTGCTCCGCTGGTACGAGGTCGGTCCAGCGTTGGGTTGCTGGTGGGGAGGGGGTGTCGGGTCTGACTCCTCGTAAGAGGCCCAAGACGTTGGCCGAGAGGCAGGAGGCGTAGGTGGGCTGTCATGGGTGTCAGCTGATGCGTTGTCCGGCCTGCTCGGTTGTCTTCTGCGTCCCGGCGATCGTGGGGGACGCGACGGTCTGGCACCGCGAGTGCTGCGCTGCGCTGCAGCTCAAGCTCTCGCCTGAGGGCGCTGATTCGTGCACCCGTGGTGTCGTCGTTTTTGACCGGGATAATAACCGGCTCGAGGTCCGGACCGGTGCTGAAAGGTAATGAGGGGCCGTCGCTCAAGTGTTCGGGCTGCGGCGTCACGATCTGGCCCCGGTGCGGCGGTTATTGGTTTCTTCTGCTTGCGCCCCGGGGTCGGGTTCGTTTTCCAGGGGTTCAGGCTGCCGAGGCGTGCTTGTGTTCGGGCTGTGGACGTCGCGCCCGCGAAGCGCTGGAGTCGGCCGGTATCGGTCCGCCGGCTTACCGGGTGCCCGGTAGTCAGGCCCAGCGTTTCATGACTGGACTATAGCGCCCGGGCTTACCTGGCACGTTCGACCAGGGCGCGCGGCCGGAGGTCCTCTCCGGCCGTTCCTTTGCCGGAGGTGCGCGCAGCGAGGCCGAGTCAGCGAGGCCGGGCGCGCTGCCGGGTACCAGGTCGCGGTGTCCTCTGCGCGGCTCGGGTCTGCCGAAGGTTTACATAATCCTGTTATCGGAAGCGCTGAGGTCTGGACACTCGCGCCTAGCGAGTGCACCCTAGTGGGCTTCACGATAACGCGGATTATGTAACCCGACGCCGCGCCCGCGACCGGCGCGCGCTGGTGCCATCTCGGGCGGCTGGCCGTCGCTCGGCGACGTCGGCCGGATTCGTTGTGCGCTGGTGCGGCCGCTGGTCCGACGCAGTGGAGTTCCGACTCGACTGCCAAAGGCATGACGGCCGTCATGACGCACGACGAAGCCGGCCGCGGATGGCGCACGACGCCGAGTGGTGCGCGTCCGAGTCGCCGGCTGACGGCCGCTCGCACGAGTAAGCCATGACGCGCGGGCGGGAATCAGGATGGGCCGCAGGGCGGCGCCGCGCGCGCGTCCGATCGCGCCCGGTCTACGGTGCTCGGGACTGGCCGGTTCACCGGCGGCCCGAGTCGGCCCGGCCGCGCGTTGCGAGAGAGTCCGACGACGAAGCAGGACCCGCCGCCGGCAAGGCGGAGCTCCGCGAGGCCGTAGCCGGCGACATTCCGCTCGCGCGCCGGGACGTGCTCGGACGCCGGTTCCGTTCTGGTTGGTTTCCACCTGGCGATTGGTGCCGCGGTAGCGCGCGGCCGGTGAGGCCGCGAGTCCGTCCGGCCCGGCGACGGGCGCGGAACGCGCGCGCGGCGCCGGCGAGCGCCGAGGCCGGTCAGGCCGAGGGGCGAGCGGCCCGGCCCGCCAGGGGGGGCGACGCCTGTGGGGGGGCGCGCAGCGCCCCCGGCGGCCGGCGCGCGTGGGCGCGCCGACGGCGGGGCTGACCCCGCTCGCGCCACACGGCCGGAACGGCCGAGGGCGCGGCCGGGGCCGCTCCCGCCGGCCGCCCGCTCACGCGATGAGGACACCGCGCGGCCCTGGCGCGGGGCCGAGGAGCGTCGGGCGAGGCGCGACAGGACCCGGCGACTGCAACGCCGGGTGGCGCGCCGAGCTGGCCCGAGGCGACCGCAGGAACCGAGGACGCCGAGGGCCACCGGACCGGCCGCGACGCCGGGGCGTGGCCGGGCCAGCGAAGCGCGACCCGCGGTGAGCGGGCGCGCGTAGCCCGCCGGAGGCGACCGCAGCGAAGCGAGGACGCCGAAGGCGGAATGCGTAGCGCGACGCGAAGCGGCGCGCGGAGCCGCCGGAGGCGACCGCAGGCCGCGCGAAGCGCGGCCGAGGACGCCGAAGGCGACAAAAGAAACAACAACAACACAAGCACAAGCGTAGCGGCCCGCGCGAAGCGCGGGCCGCGGGGGGGTTCGCGGGGGGGCGGCAGCCCCCCCGCGCTGGCGTCTTAGATTACAACTTGTCAAGGGTGGAAGTTTAGGGTCTCAGGATTCCGCGATTTTCCACTTGCCTGATACGTTTCGGGCCCATGATCCAGATCTCGTGCTCGAGCGCGCGGATCTGCAGCTCGTGCCTCAGGCCTGAATTTTAGATTGTGGTATAGGGGCTAGGTGTACTGAAAGTAACCGAGTAGTAGGATCTTTCCCTTGTAGCTGACGTCGAGAATCAGGAACATGTCGCGTAGCTCGGGGATGTCGTGTCCACCCAGGCGTCGTCCCTGTGGCGTTCCTGAGGTGTAGGCCTTGGCGTCGATCCCCGGGATGACGGTGTTTAGGATTTTGAAGAGGAGTTTCAGAAGCATGGTGCTACCTCACTTAATCAGTTCGGCTATGGAGAACCCGGCCAGGCCGGCGATGGCGACAATCACTAGGCGCAGTAGGAAACCGTTCTTGCCTTTGCAGAGGGCTACGACTTCGATCAGGGTGAGGGCTGCTACCGCGACGATGACCCTGAGCGTGTCTGCCTCCACCTAGATTCCGTTGTGCTGTGTCATAGTTCGATGTGGGGGTTGCCTGTGTGTCTCGTCCTGGTGTTCGGCCGCGGTGGGACTCGGACGAAGTGGCGTAGTGCTGTTACCACGATGCTCAGGGCGGTCGTTGTCGCCTGGGTGATGCGTGAGTGTAGACATGTCGTCAGGGTGGTGGCTGTGGTCTGCGTTATCCTGGTCTGGAGTGCCGTGCATGCTGCTGTCACTGTTGCCTGCGTGATTCTCGTGTTTCCTGGCATGGCGTCATGGGACTACGTGTTTGAACCCGAATTCTGTGTCGTTGAGGTTGGTCTGTGTCCAGGGTCCTTCTGCGATCGGGTCTTCTTCGATGATGACTTCTATCGGGGTCATGTAGTCGGGGCCGACGTCGACCGGGTCCAGCTCTACGCTGGTTACGCCGCGCTTGACGATCGGGATGATTTGTGCGGGGTCGGCGCGCTTCGCAACGATGGTCAGGACGATGCCTGGGATCAGGGAGTTGGCCGGCTCGGCCATGTCGGAGAACTCGAATATCGAGGTGTCGCCGTCTGCGCTAGAGTATATGTATGAGTTGTCCTCATCGGGTGCCGGTTCGTCTATCGTCTTGTAATCGGCGTCCTCTGAGTTTCTTGTCCAGTCGGTTGCTGCCGTGTCTTGGTTCGGGCGGATTGCACCTGGTATTCTCGGGGTGCCGGGCCAGGAGTTGTTGACGGTGCCTGTGGTGTCGTTCACCTGTAGGGAGTCCATCTGTGCGTACAGGATCGATGTGGTTGGGTGGTTTCCGAATTCCAGAAGGCGCCAGGCCGACATGTTTGTTCCGCTGCAGTCGAGGGCGGCGCCGGAGTCGAGTTTGATCTCGAGTGTTCCGGACACTGCTGCCTTGACGTGGAGCTCGATGTGGTGCCAGTTGTTCGGGGTGATGGCTGTCGCTATCGTGCGTTTGAGTGTCGGGGTTGTGCCAGCGTATACTAGGAGGTTTCCTGTCGAGTCGATGTTAAGTCGTACTGCGATCGCGTCGGCCGAGGTCCGGAGGAAAAAGAAGGGTGCGTTGGTGAGTGAGTCGAATTTGACGTGGAATGCGAGGTAGGTTTCGGAGAAGTCGGCTCCGAATTCTCTTCGCATCGCGGCGGTGTGTGCGGCGTTGGTGCATTGGACGCGGAAGTGGGTGTTGCCGTGGTAGGGGTCGGTGGTGGCTACTCCTTCGGAGGAGTAGCCTGAGTTACTCGATATGACCTGCCAGGCTGAGGGTTCGTGGACTGGCTTGGTCCAGGATCCGGCCGTGCGGGCCGTGTAGATTGGAAAGCGGGTTGCCTCGCCCGAGTCTAGGCCTTTGAGGGCCATGGGTTAGTGGAGGGTGTAGCCCCAGTAGAAGTTCTGGTCTGGGGCTGTGGCTATGACGTAGAGGACTGCCTCGTGGATGTCCAGCTCGATCGATATGGAGTCGCCCGGTAGAAGCACTGCGAGTGCGCCTTCTCCGTTTGGTGTGATGAAGTCGTAGCCAACTAGGACGTTGCCTGTGTTCGCCGGGTCGGCCTGGATTAGTACTGCCCGGGTTGGGTCGAGTGATGTGAGCTCTACTGCTTCGCTGCTTCCGACTGGGGTCTTTCCCTGGGCTGCGTAGTCGGTTGGTGCTGAGGTCGGGCCGGTTCCGGTTTGCAGCTGCGCCAGTATCGCTTCGGAGGTCGACTCCAGGCCGAGGAGTTGCAGCTGCTCGATGATTGCCAGGAGGTCTGGTTGGGTCGCTGGTTCGGATGGTAGTTTGTCTCTGACTTCCTCAAGGGTCGGCTCGGTTGCGGGGGTCGGTGGTATTGCTTCGACCGCTGCTTCCAGGGTTTCTTCGGTGCTGAGTGGGGCCAGGGCTTCGACTACATCGTCGAGGGTTGCCGGTTCCGGTGGCGGGGGTGGTGGGCCGACGTGTACCGTTGTCGGTGCTAGCTGGTTGTTTCGGACGTCTTGATCGAGGTGGGTTGTGACCTCACCGAAGAAGATGTGGTCGCCTTCGTTCGTTGGTGTCCATTCGTCCGCGGCTGCTGCCTCTCCCGTTTCACCGGGCGCGATCGAGGGTGATAGTACTTCGGAGTAGAAGACCCGCTGGCCGGCGAAGTACGCCTGGAGTGTGCCTGTCGCCACTGCTGGATACAGGCCATTGTTTCGGACGGAAATCGCCGGCCG
>Ga0316624_10000667_pt1 | contig 12239 bp, 10 predicted proteins | sample OWC_Aug_N3_C1_D5_FD_207657 | JGI IMG/M metagenome (GOLD analysis project Ga0316624, IMG submission 207657) | Wetland soil microbial communities from Old Woman Creek delta, Ohio, United States - OWC_Aug_N3_C1_D5_A | ecosystem: Environmental > Terrestrial > Soil > Wetlands | place: USA: Ohio...
CGTCGCGTGGGTGAGGAACTATCGTGAGGAGGCGGCCTACCTCCACTATATGCCGCACGTCACGATCGGGCACCCCGACCAGGCGCGCGCGGCGACGATCGAGGCATCCGCGGTGCCGCCGATCGAAGCCCAGGGCGACCGCGTGGCCATCTGCCGGCTCGGCCGTTTCTGCACCTGCCGGGCTGTGCTGCGCGAGTGGCGCCTGGGCGCCGTGCCCGGCCCGTAACACAGCCGCAACCTGGGGTTGACAGCCGCGCGATTTCGCCTACAGTCTCCGGTAACCGTTCAGCGTCGGCGCGACGTCGCCGAACGGCTACTGGTAGTTGTCCGGTCTACACGCAGACAACTACGGCGGAAAGGAGCAGGGACCATGGCTCAGACGCTCGCATTCGAGGACCTGAAGCACATGACCGTGAGCGACCTGCGGGACATCGCGGCCGGCATCCCGAACGACGCTCTCAAGGGCCACACGCAGATGAACAAGGAGCATCTGCTGAAGGCCATCTGCCAGGCGTTGAAGATCGACATGCACGCGCATCACGAGGTCGTCGGCGTCAACAAGATGGAGATCAAGGCGCAGATCCGACAGCTGAAGCGACAGCGCGACGAGATGATCGAGACAGGCGACCACGAGAACCTGCACATGGTCCGCCGCCGGATCCACTACCTGAAACGCGAGCTGCACAAGGCTACGGTGTAGACGCGGTCCGAGGTCCGAGGTCCGAAGGTCCGAGGGTCAGACCTTCGGGCTTTCGGACATTCGGACTGCACCGTCTCGACCCCCGCATTCTCCTTGACGCCCGCCCTGCCGGATGTTTTCATCAGATGAAGGCTGTGGAGACACCGATGTACACGTTGGTGCTGCTGCGTCACGGCGAGAGCGCCTGGAACCTCGAGAACCGCTTCACCGGCTGGATCGACGTCGACCTGTCCACCAGGGGCGTCGAGGAAGCGGGCAATGCGGCCCGGCTGCTGGCGGACGCCGATCTGACGTTCGACGTCGCCTTCACGTCGGTTCTCAAGCGCGCCATCCGCACGCTGTGGATCGTGCTCGATCGCATGGACCTGATGTGGATCCCGGTGCATCGCAGCTGGCGGTTGAACGAGCGCCACTATGGCGCGCTGCAGGGCCTCAACAAGGCCGAGATGGCGCAGCAGTACGGCAACGAGCAGGTGCAGATCTGGCGGCGCAGCTACGCCACACCGCCGCCGCCGCTGACGCCCGACGATCCCCGTTATCCGGGCAAGGATCGCCGCTATGCCGACTTGACCCCCGAGCAGATTCCGCTGTGCGAATCGCTCAGCGACACCGTCAACCGGTTCCTGCCGTACTGGCACGAGGCGATCGCGCCAACGGTGCGCTCGGGCAGACGCGTGCTGATTGTCGCGCACGGCAACAGCCTGCGCGCGCTCGTGAAGTACCTCGACAATGTCTCCCACAAGGACATCGTCGGTCTCAACATCCCCACCGGCATGCCGCTCGTGTATCACCTCGACGAAAACCTCAAGCCCATCAAGCACTACTACCTCGGGGATCCCGAAACCGTCGCGCGCGCGGCGGAAGCCGTGAAGCGCCAGGGCCAGGCGGGATAACGGTCCCTGGTCCCTGGTTCCTGGTTCCTGGTGCGGCACCGGTGCGCACCAAGGACCAGGGACCAAGGACCAAGGACCAAGGACCAAGGACCAAGGACCAAGGACCAAGGACCAGTGCTGTTGTCGCCAGAGGACGCCCGGCGTCGAACGCCGAGGACAACGCCGATGTCGACGGCAGGCGCTGGCCCGTGAAACGGCGCGGATTTGCGCCGAAATGCCCGCTGTATGCATGAGGAACGGAGTTTGTATCTCCGGTCGGCCAGGCGAATCCACACGATGAAAAAACCCGCGCCCCGCCTCCGAGGCGGCGCCGTCCTCGCTGCCGCCCGACTGGCGTTTGCGTCGCTGCTCGTTGCGGTCGGGCTGGTCGTGAACGCGTGCGTGCAGACCAATCCGCCCACGGACGTGGGCAACCCGGCGGCGCCGTCGTCGCCCACGACCAGCGGGCAGCCGCAGCCGGCGCCCGCGCCAACGCCGCCCTCCGGCCAGGCCCTCTCCTATAACCAGGACCTGAAACCGATCTTCGACTCCGATTGCGTCACCTGCCACGGCGGCTCGCGGCCGTCGGCCGGGTACTCGATGAGCAACTACGCGGGAGTCATGCGGGACGTCGTGCCGGGCAACGCGAATTCGCGGCTCGTTGTCTGGACGCAGCCGGGCGGGACGATGTACCGCTTCTGGACCGGCAGCGCGTCGCAGAGAGCCAGCATGGTGAGGCAATGGGTGGTGACCAACAACGCGCAGCAGTCGCGGTGAAGAAACCCGCCTTCGCTCGCCGAAGGCGGGCTACGGCGAGGCCTCGCCGTCGCTGCGCAGCGATCAATCGCGGCGGAAGCGGGCGCGTGCTGTCCCTCGTGGTGGTGGCGCTCGCGACGGCCGCTCTCGCGCGTGTTTCGGGGCCGGTCCAGCCCGGGCAGCCGGCGCCGGCTTTGCGGCTGCCGAAAGCGGATGGCACCGCGGTGTCGCTCGCCGACAACAGGGGCAAGGTGGTGCTCGTCGATTTCTGGGCAAGCTGGTGCGGTCCGTGCAAGGCGTCGTTTCCGGCGCTCGACGCCCTGTACCAGGAACTGCGCGATCGCGGCTTCGAGGTGATCGCGGTCAACGTCGACCAGCGGCGCGCCGACGCGAACGCATTTCTCGCGGACAAGCCGCACACCATGTCGGTCGTCTTCGATCCGGAGGGAACGGCGCCGTCGGCCTACGGCGTGACGGGGATGCCGACCTCGTTCCTGATCGGGCGCGACGGCCGCGTCCGCTTCGTGCACATCGGCTACACGTCGAAGACCGTCGACGCGTACCGGCGGGAAATCGAGCAACTACTGGCGGAGACGACGGAAGAGTAGTGCGAGGTGCGGGGTGCGGGGTGCGAAGTGCGGTGCTGTGTGCGGGGTGCGCGCACCAAGGACACGCGCGCTGCACCTTGCACCTTGCACCGCACGTCGCACGTCGCACTTCGCACGATAGATCGGAGGCACCGTGAGACTCCTGTCCGCCCTCGTCCTTCTCGGCGCCCTGGTCGCGGCCGGTTGCGCGACCGTACAGCCGTGGCAGCGCGCGCGCCTGGCCAACCCCTGCATGGTATTCGATGCCAACGGCCACCAGCTGGCCTTCGACACGCACTGGCAGGCCGCGCGTGAAGCGGCGGCCGGCGGTTTCGGCGTGCAGTCCGGAGGCTGCGGGTGCAAGCAATGAAGAGGTTGCGGGCACCGATCCTGCTGACGATCGTCGCGTTCGCCGGTCTCGTCTTCGTGACGCGGCCCGACTGGGCGCAGAACGCCGTCGAATTCTCGTTCCACGCGTTCCAGGACTCGCGCGGCGTCACCGTCCTCGCACCGGTGGGCAGCCTCGACAAGGACTTCACCGATCGCACGGGATTGCGCCTGAAGTTCGGTGTGGACGCGATCGCCGCGGCGTCGGACAGTTGCGCGCGCTGCCATCCCAGCGGCCGCGGGATGCAGCACAACTACTTCGACGCCGGCATCACGCACAAGTTCGGCGACCTGAAGGTGGACGCGGGCGCCGAGATCAGCCGCGAGAATTTCTACTCGTCCGATAGCGGGATGCTTTCACTTTCGCGCGACTTCAACAAAGGCAACACGACGATCGCCGGCGGCTACTCGTTCCAGTACAACCAGGCGAACCTGCATCCGAGCGACAACGTCGCGACGCAGTGGTCGCACGACATGTACGCGTCGCTGACGCAGACGCTGTCGAAGACCACCATCCTGCAGCTGACCTACGACTACAACCGCGTCACCGGGTACCAGAACAGCCCGTTCCTGCGCACGCACGTCAACGACATCATGATGCTCGGGAACGTGCCCGACCTGCGCAATCGCCAGGCTCTTGCGGTCCGCATCCGCCAGGCGCTGCCGGGCGAGACCTACGTCGAGGCCGACTACCGCCATTATTCCGACTCGTGGTCGATCGGCTCGAACGCGATCTCGGTCGGCGCCTCGCACTACTTCGGGCCCGCGCTCCTCCTGGGGTTCGATTACCGGAAGTACACGCAGACCGGCGCCTTCTTCTGGCAGCCGTTCTACACCGGCAGTCCGCTGTACTACACGGGCGATTTCCGACTGCAGCCGTTCGACTCGGGGCTGTATTCGGGAAAGATGGTCATCACGCCGGAGCTGGGCTTCTGGGGGATGCCGAAGGGGACCTCGCTGTCGCTCCAGTACGAACGCTACCTGGCGACGACGAACTTCCAGGCGGCGACGTTCTCGCTGGGCGTGAAGGTGCCGTGGTAACGAAGCCGTGCGAACAACCGCTTCGTTACTAGCCGTCGCGTTTGCCTTGTGCGGTGTCCGTCCGGCCCTGCAGGCGCAGGTGACTTCGCCCTCGGGCGGCGTCTCGCGCCAGTTCCGCTACATCATGGGCACCTCCGTGGAGGTGCGCGCCTACAACGGCGACGAGGCCACGCGGACGGTTGCGATCGACGAGGCGTTTGCCACAATCGCGGAAGTCGATCGCCTGATGAGCAATTACCGCAACGACAGCGAACTGGCCGCGGTCAACGCGACGGCCGCCTCCTCGCCGGTCAGGCTGAGCGATCCGCTCTTCAGCGTCCTGGCTGCGGCCCAGCAGGTGAGCGATCGCAGCGGCGGCGCGTTCGACATCACCGTAGGCCCCCTGGAGAAGCTGTGGGGTTTCCACGACAAGACGCCGCACCTGGCCGGCGCCGCCGAACTCGCCGCGGTGAAGCCGCTGGTGAACTACCGCAACCTGCTGCTCGACGACACCGCGCACACGATCCGCTTCGCCCGGCCCGGTGTGGAGATCGATCTGGGCGGCATCGCGAAGGGCTTCGCGGTGGAACTCGCCGCCAACGTGCTGAAGCGGCATGGTCTGGCAGGGTTCGTGGATGCGGGCGGCAACCAGTACATGCTCGGTCTGCCGCCCGGCAAGTCGTCGTGGACGGTCGGTGTACGTGATCCCGATCGCCCCGACGGCCTCATCGGCGAGATCGACAGCCCCGGTGGTTCCGTCTCGACGTCGGCCGGCTACGCGACGTTTCTCGTCGGCCCGGACGGCAAGCGCTATGGCCACATCATGGACCCCCGCACGCTGCATCCGACCGATGCGTGCCTGAGCGTGACGACAATCTCGCCCGACGGCACGCTCGCCGACGCCGTTTCCACGGCGGCATTCGTGCTGGGGCCGGAGCGCGGCCTTGCCCTCATCAACTCGTTTCCCGGCATGTCCGGCGTGATCGTCTACCGTGGCGCCGACGGCAAGCCGGCCATCGCGATGACGAAATCCCTCGAAGGCCGCTTCCACCGCATCGGGCGTTCGACTGCTTCCTGATCGCTGCGGTCCTCCAGCGGAACGGACGCTCTGCCCGCTACGCGCCGGGCTCCGCCCTCCGAAGAACTTCGCTCCGTCCGCTCGGTTTTCGGCTCGACCGTCGCGCTGGCCCGTGCACGCGCTTGTTCGACCGCTACGGGCTGCGCGCGGAAAACCTCGCTGCCTCCGCTCCGTTCTTCTTGATCGACCGTCGGAGGGCTTCGCACGGCTCGCATCGGACAGAGCGTCCATTCCACTGTGCGGAGCCGGCTCGGGCGGGGGTGCGCCCGCTCCGCTGGTGGTGCCGTCGCAGATCCAGCCGGCGTGCTATCCTCCCGCCTCAGGAGGATCCGCACGATGAAACCGTCCCCGCTGCGCATCATCGCGTCCGCCGCGCTCCTCGCCATCGGCCTTCCGCTGCTGCTCACGGCCGCCTCGCAGCCCCGCCCTGAGCGAGCGAAGCGAGTCGAAGGGCAGAAACCCGCCTCGGAAACCGGTCCGGCTGCGCCAGCAAGAATCGCCAGCATCGAGGAGAAAACCCGCGGTCTGCAGAAACTGGACGGCTACCTCCCGCTGTACTGGGACCAGGCGGCCGGCACGCTGTGGATGGAGATCCCGCACCTCGACGCCGAGGTGCTCTACATCAACGGTCTGTCGGCGGGCATCGGCTCGAACGACATCGGTCTCGACCGCGGCCAGTTGAGCGCCACGCGCGTCGTGCGGTTCCAGCGCATCGGCACGAAGGTGCTGATGGTGCAGCCGAACTACCGGTTCCGGGCGACCAGCGGCAACGCGGACGAGGAACGCGCGGTTCGCGAGTCGTTCGCCACCTCCGTCATCTGGGGCTTCACGGTTGCCGCCGAGAGCGGCGGGCGCGTGCTCGTGGACCTCAGCGACTTCCTCCTGCGCGACGCGACGGGCGTCGCCAACCGGTTGCGGCCCGCGACCTTCCGCGTGGACAAGAGCCGTAGCGCGGTGTACATGCCGCGCACGAAAGCGTTTCCGAAGAACACGGAAATGGAAGTGACGCTGACGTTCACTGCGGAGGGGAGCACCGCCAACGCCGGTGGCGGCTTCGAGAGGGGAGCGCTATCGGCGGTTGCGCCGGCAGCCGATGCCGTCACGGTCCGCCAGCACCATTCGTTCGTGGATCTGCCCGACGCGAACTTCAAGCCGCGCAAGTACGACGCGCGCGCCGGCTTCAACGACTTCAGCTACGAGGACTATTCGGCGCCGCTCGGGACCTCGACGACGCGCCGGTTCATCGTCCGGCACCGGCTGCAGAAGAAGGATCCGTCCGCGGCGGTCAGCGAGCCGGTCAAGCCGATCGTGTACTACCTCGATCGAGCGGCGCCGGAGCCGATCCGGTCGGCGTTGCTCGAGGGCGCGCGCTGGTGGAACCAGGCGTTCGAAGCCGCGGGCTTCCGCAACGCGTTCCGCGTCGAATTGATGCCCGACGACGCCGACCCGATGGATGTCCGCTACAACGTGATTCAGTGGGTGCATCGATCGACGCGCGGCTGGAGCTACGGCGGCGGCGTGACCGATCCGCGAACCGGCGAAATCATCCAGGGGCACGTCACGCTCGGATCGCTGCGCGTCAGGCAGGACTACATGATCGGCGTCGGTCTCACGACACCCTATGCCAACGGCAACGAGAACGCGACGGAGGCAGAGAAGCTGGCGCTCGAGCGCATCCGCCAGCTCGCGCCGCACGAGGTGGGACACGCGATCGGCCTCAGCCACAACTACTACGACAGCAACCGTGGATACATCTCGGTGATGGATTATCCGCAGCCGCTTGCGACGCTGCGCGCGGACGGCACGCTGGACCTGTCACAGGCCTACGGCGCCGGCATCGGCGACTGGGACAAGGTGGCCATCACGTGGGGCTACTCCGAGTTCCCGCCGGGGACCGATGAGGACAATGCGCTCGACAAGATTCTGAGCGACGCGTGGGCGAAGGACCTGCGGTTCCTGAGCAACCAGGACACCGACTACAACCCGCGCGTCGATCAGTGGGCGAACGGGACCGACCCGGCGGCAGAACTGAATCGCATGATGGACATCCGGCGCGCCGTGCTGAAGCGTTTCGGCGAGAACGTCGTGAAGACGGGGCAGCCGCTCGCGCTTGTCGAGGAACCGTTCGTGCCGATGTATCTCTACCACCGCTACCAGGTGGAGGCGGCGGCATCGGCACTCGGCGGCCTCGATTACTTCTACGCGACGCGCGGCGATGGCCATCAGCCGTGGTCGTTCACGCCGGCGGCGCAGCAGCGCTCGGCGCTCGAGGCGCTGATGCGCACGCTGGCGCCGTCGGAACTGGTGGTGCCCGATCAGATCCTCAAGGTGCTCCCGCCGCGTCCCGACGGCTATCGCCTCGACCGGGAGCTCATCCCGCGCAACACCGGCCTGCCGTTCGACGCGCTGGCGCCGGCCGTCGTCGCCTCCGATCTCACCGTGTCGTTCATCCTGCGGCCCGACCGCGCCGCGCGCATCGTCAACCAGCACGCCCTCGATCCGTCGCTGCCGGGGCTTGGCGACGTCGTTGACGCGCTCGTCAAAGGCGTATTCCGCGTGCCGACGAAGACGCCGTACGAAGCGGCGGTGAAGCGCGCAGTCGAACGGGTCTTCGTCGAGCGGCTGATCGCACTGGCCGCCACCGCGCCGGCCGCCCAGGTCCGCGCCACCGCATCTGACAAGCTGGATGAGCTGCGGGAAATCGCCACGATGTCGGCCAGTGACGAAGACGATCGTGCGGTCGCGAAGTTGCTCGTCGGCGACATCAAGAGGTTCCTCGAACGGCCGGCGGAACCTTACAAGGCAGTGCCCATTCCGAACGCGCCGCCCGGCGCACCGATCGGCGATCCGGGTTATGAGTGGTTACCGCCGTACGGGACGGGGACGATCTGGTGGGACTGGTGGGACGAGATGGTCGTTCGTCGTTAGTCGTTGGCCCGTCTGCGCTGCGTCTCATACAACGCAGCTACGGCGACGCCTCGCCATGGCTGCGTCAGGCGCGAACACGCAGCGGAGGCGAGGCGCCGATTCCGAATCGGTGCACCCTCCCCGTCCTAGCGCGTGGCGACCGGCGCGGTCGGCAGCGGCTTCCAGTCGATCAGGACGTTCGCCTCGCCGTTCTTCGCGATCAGCCTCTCGAACTCCTTCACGATGCGGTCGCGCTGCTGGAGGATCGGGTCGACGCCGAAGGTGACGTAGTTGCGCAGCTGCGCCTGGAGCGTCTTCTTGTCGAGCTTCTTCAGCCGCTCGAACAGCGGACGGTCGATCTTGCTCAGTTCGAACGGCATCTTGCTCTTGCGCGCATCGAACGCGCGCGAGTGATCGATCAGGATGAGGTTCCACACCGGATCGATGAGCATGTTTCCCGAGTTGCGATCGATGTTCATGATCAGGTCGTCGAACACTCTGTGCCGGTACACCTGCTCGTTCCAGAGATCGATGTCCGCTTTCGACTCCTTTTCGATCTGTTTGAGCTGCCGGCAGTTTTCGACCCACAGTTGCAGTGAACACGTCTCGCCGTCGATCCTCCGCTCCACCGTCGGCGGCACCATGTCGAGCTCGAGCAGGCGATCGAGCCTGTAGGCGCCGATCTCCGACGCGTAGCGGTCGAGGTAAGGCTTCATGACGCCTTCGTCGATGTTCTTCGCAATCGCGCTTTCCGCAAGCCCGCCGGGCGCGAAATAGGCGCGTCGGGGGATTGTCACGCCGGTGCCGATCTCCTTGGTCCGCGTGATCGGCGCCGTCAGGAGGAATTTCTCGAACTCCTCGTAGCGGCCGATCCACACCTTCGACGACTGGCCCGCAGCGGCCTGAGCGGCCGGAGCCTGAGCCGGCTGAGCCTGCGCGCCGGCAGCCTGAACGGGAGCCGCCGTAACGCAAGCGTGCTGGACGGGCTGGAGCAGCGCGACGGCGAGGGCGAACGCAGCCAGGATCCGCATGGGAGCCTCCTTCAGGCGGTTGAAGTCGCGCCGATTATCTCACAGAATCCCGCCACGAACGGCGCGCCGTGCCCGCCGATTTTTGGGGATCGCCCGCCCGGCGATTGCGAGTACACTGACTGCTTCTAAAGGACATGGCTGCCACGATCGAACGGCTGTTCGGCTTGCGGCGCGGGGAATGGGGCCGGTCCCTGCTGCTCTTCCTCTACCTGTTTCTCATCATCTCCACGTATGTCGCGGGCAAGGCCACCCGCGACGCGTTGTTCCTCGAACGCTACAGCGCCGTTCAACTGCCGTACGCCGACATGCTGGTGGCGGTGGTGGTGGTCGCGCTGGTGGCGGTGTACGCGCGCAGCCGGCGGCACCTCAAGCTCCTGACGCTGCTCGTCGGAAGCCTTCTGTTCTTCTCTTCCAACGCGCTGGCGCTCTGGTGGCTGGGCCGCGGCACGAGTGCGCCGTCGTGGCTGCCGGTTGTCACCTACGTCTGGGTGGGTACGCTCGGCGTCATCGGACCCGCGCAGGTGTGGACGCTCGCCAACTACGTGCTCACGGTGCGCGAGGCGAAGCGGTTGTTCGGCATGATCGGCAGCGGCGCGATCCTGGGGTGGGTGGTGGGCGGCCTGATGACGTCCACGACCGCGACGCGCTTCGGCGCCCGCGACGTGCTGCTCGCCATCGCGTTCTCGCTGGCCGCCTGCGCGGTGATCGTGGTCGGCATCTGGCGCAAGCGTCCGGCGACGATGGCGGAATTCTACGACGCGACGCCCACCAACGGCGCCGACGCGCCGCGCTCGTTGTCCGACAGCGTGCGGATGGTGTGGTCGTCGCCCTACCTGCGCGCGGTCGCGCTCGTCATCGGTCTCTCGTCGCTCGTCACGGGCGTTGCCGCCTGGCAGTTCAAGGCGATCGCCAAGCAGTACATCCCGGCCACCAACGACCTGGCGGCCTTCTTCGGCACCTTCAATTTCTACGCCGGCCTTCTCGCGCTGGTCGCGCAGCTGCTGCTGACGCGCCGCATCCTGCGCAGGTTCGGCGTCGGCGTCGCGCTGTTCATCGTCCCGATCTCGCTGATGCTCGGATCGATCGGCCTGCTGGTCTGGGGCACGCTGGCCGCGGTCGTCGTCCTGAAGGGCAGCGACCAGGTGCTGCGGTACTCCGTCGACAAGTCGGCCGTGGAGCTGCTCTTCCTGCCCGTGCCGCCGGCCCAGACGTTTCACGCGAAGCTGTTCATCGACGGCGTGATCTGGCGGCTGGGTGACGTCTTCAGCAGCGCGATCATCCTGGTGGCCGCGGGCGCCCTGGGCATCGCCGCGGTCAACGTGACCGGAATCAACCTGGTCCTGCTGGTGGCCTGGATGGTCGCCGCCTACGTCGTCTACCGGCAGTACGTCGTCAACCTCACCGAGACGATCCAGCAGCACCGGCTGGATTCCGAGCGGGCGTCGGCGCCCGTCGTCGATCGATCGATGGGCGATCTGATTGCGTCCAAGCTGGCCGCCAACAACCCGGACGACGTGTTGTACGGCATGGGCCTGCTCGAGGTGAGCCAGCAGCGGACGACGCATCCCGCGGTCCGTGCGCTGCTGCGCCACCCGTCCGCGGCGGTGCGCTCCCGCGCGGTCGCCATCCTGTGCGAGGCCAGGGACGCCTCGGTGCGCGCCATCGTCGAAGACCTGCTGCACGACGAGGACCTGCAGGTGCGCACCGAGGCGCTCCTGTACATGACCTACATCGCGCACGTCGATCCGCTCGCCCGCATCCAGGAGATCGGCGATTTCCAGGACTTCTCGGTCCGCTCCGCCGTGGTGGCGTTCCTCGCGCAGCCGGGCGAGACTCAGAACCTGGAGGCCGCCTCGATGATCCTTGACACGATGGTGGCCGAACGCGACGCCGCCGGCGCCAGAACGCGGATGGAAGCGGCCCGGATCATCGGCGCGCTGCCCGATCGCTTTGAACGCCAGCTGCGGCAGCTGCTCGAGGATCCCGACATCGAGGTGGCCCGCCAGGCGATTCGCGCCGTCGGACGCCTGTGCCGACGCACCTACATCGACCGCGTCATCGGTTATCTCGCGACACCCGAACTCACCAGGGAAGCCTCCGAGGTCCTCTCCCGTTGCGGCGACCGCATCGTCGGCACGTTGCGCGATCACCTGGTCGACGAAGAAGTGCCGATCACCGTGCGCCGCGAGATTCCGGAGATCCTGCTGCACATCGGAACTATGGCCGCGCGGCAGGCGCTGCTCGAACACCTCGTCTGCAGCGACACGATCCTGCGCTTCCGCATCATCGGTGCCCTGAACAAGCTGCGGCAGGCGAACCCGGACGAGGAGATCGACACCCGCATCGTGGAAACCGCGCTGGTCGGCGAGATCATGGGACACTACCGGTCGTACGAGATCCTCGGCACGCTCGGACCGTGGGGAAAGCCTGACGACCCGGTCACGCGGGGGCTGAAGGAATCGATGGACCAGGAGCTGGAGCGCATCTTCCGCCTGCTGCAGCTGCTGTTCCCGCAGCAGGACATCCACAGCGCGTACGTCGGCATCCAGTCGCGCAACCCGGTCGTGCACGACAACGCACTGGAACTGCTCGATACCGTCCTCAACCCGCAGCTGCGCAACCTCCTCGTGCCGCTCCTCGACAGCGAGGTCACGATTGCCGAGCGCATGGACCTCGCCAACCGCATCCTGGGGAACAAGCTGGGAAGCCGGGAGGAGGCGATCGCGGCGCTCATCTATAGCGAGGACCGCTGGCTCAAGGCGTGTGCGGCATACTCTATCGGGGCTCTCGGGCTCAAATCCATGGAGCGTGAGCTCGATCGCTGGCTCGACGATCCGGACCTGCTGCTGCGCGAAACGGCCAGGCACTCCAAGAGCCAGCTCTCGTAAGTGCTGGTATCAG
>Ga0316624_10000668_pt1 | contig 12229 bp, 11 predicted proteins | sample OWC_Aug_N3_C1_D5_FD_207657 | JGI IMG/M metagenome (GOLD analysis project Ga0316624, IMG submission 207657) | Wetland soil microbial communities from Old Woman Creek delta, Ohio, United States - OWC_Aug_N3_C1_D5_A | ecosystem: Environmental > Terrestrial > Soil > Wetlands | place: USA: Ohio...
GCGCCGATGGCGAACCGATGAGCGGGCTGTCCCGCGAGGCCTTCGAGATCGACGAAGACGGTGTGCCCCAGACAATCACCGTCTTCGCGGCAGGTGGCCTTCCCCTGTCGGTCGCGTTGGCGATCGATCGGAGCTGGAGCATGACGAACGAGCGGCTCGCACTCGCCAAGGGGGCCACCCGGAGCTTCCTCGATGGGCTGCGGCCGGGTGATCGGGCAATGGTGCTGGCCATCGGAAGCGAGGTCGAGGTCGTGACAGCGCTCTCGGCCGACCGGACCGCCTGGATGGCGGCCGTCGATTCGCTGCAGAGGTGGGGGACCACTCCGCTTTACGACGCGGTCATCGAGTGCCTGGATCTGGTCCAGCCGTCCCCAGGGCGTCGGGCGCTCATCCTGCTCTCCGACGGCGACGATCGGTACAGCTCGGCGACCGCACGCCAGGCACTCGAACGCGCGCGGCGTGCGGATGTCATCGTCTACCCGGTCGCGGTCGGGAAGAACCATCCTCCCTTCTTCGCCGAGCTCGTGGCCCTGGCCGGCGGCCGTTCCTTCCAGGCGGACGACGTCCGCCGACTCCGTGCGGTCCTCTCGACCATCAGCCGCGAGATGCGCAGCCAGTACCTTCTGGGTTACACGCCGACACGACCCATCACCCCGGGCGCGGAGCACTGGCGGACCATACGAGTCAACACGCGCAAGGAAGGAGCGCGGGTCCGAGCCAGAGACGGCTACTGGGCGAAGTAGCGGCCCCTCAGCTCCAGCCTCAGCAACCGCCACGCGAGCCCGATCTCGAAGGTGGTCAGCAGCCGTCGGCGGAGGCCGCCGTAAGGCTGGCGGCCTGCAATGAGGTCCACCATCACTTGACGGATTGGCTCGCTGCGCGCGAGAGCCTCCACGAGCAGGCTCGTGAAGCGTGGACTGAAGAACCCTGTCTTGAGGGCTGCGGCGCGCTCGAGCTCGGGGAAGAGCTCCGCACACAGGCGCTCGACGTAGGCGGCCGCCGGGTCGGCGACCGCGTCGGTCAGCGATCCGGCGGCCAGCTCGGCCGACCTGACCGCGAAATAGATGCCCTCGCGCGTCAGCGGGTCGACGAGTCCCGCCGCGTCGCCCAGGAGCACCCAGCGCCCGGCGCCGGGGCGCTGCCGCCCGAAATCGTCGCGGGACAGCGAGGGGATCGGCCACGAGTACGGCTCCAGCCTCGCTGCCGATGCGCGACCAGCTGTGACCCAGCGGGCCACGTACTCCCGGAGCGGGCCCGGAGAGACACGATCAGCCTGGGCGCAGATGCCAATCGCCAGGTGATCGGGCCGGGGGAACGACCAGAAGTAGCCCGCCGGATCGGCCGTGCAACGCAGCACGACCTCGGACGAGGTGATTCCGCGAGCGAAGTACCCGGCGGCCAGCGACAGCTGGGAGCGGGAAAAGCCCCCGAGCACCCGGCGTCGCACCACGCCCGCGACGCCGTCCGCGCCAAGCAGGAAGGAGGCGACGAGCTCCCGCTTCGCAGTGCGTATCCGGGCGGCGGCGAGCAGCCCACCATCGAGCGCCGAGCGGCTGGCGACGGCCAGCGGCACGTCGAACGGCGGAGCGTCCGCAGGAAGCGGAAACCAGGCCGAGACGATCCCGGGAAGGGCGTGATCGGAGACCGGCGGAACCGCCCGCTCGTGCTCGCGGGGTTCCTCGCTCTCGAAGCGGATCGACTTGATCGGGATCAGCGGGACACCGCCACGCTCGAGGATCGGGCGCAGCAGCGTGAGGGCCCGGTGCGTGAGCCCGCCGCCGCAGGGCTTCTCGCGCGGGTGGCTCGCGTCGAAAACGGTCACCCGGGCGCCGGCTCGCGCTAAACTGTACGCAGCCCACGAACCCGCCGGCCCTGCGCCGACCACCGCCGCATCGGTTGTGCTCATCGCCAGGCAGGGAGCTTGAAGGCAAGCATCTTCAAGCATACAGTACGGTCGGGCGCAGCTGGTTGCCGACGACCTCGTTTCCGGCACCCGCCTGCATGCACGCGAGCACGAACGACGCGAGGGGGCGAGTCGGAGGCACGGAGGAGTGCTGCACGATTCTGCACGGCGAGGGCGCGATGTCCAACTCTGACCCAGGCCGATTCACGGTTGGCGTGTTCAAAGATGTTCCGTCGGCGGAGAAGGGGATTGACGCTTTGAAGGGCCACGGTTTTCCCGCCGAGGCGCTCAGCGTTGTCACCAGGCAGGAGGAGGGGGCCGCGACCTTCGTCGAGCGGGTGTTCGGCCGACCGGCCGAGGCCCGGGAGATTCCCGGCATGGGCGCCGTGCTCGCGGTGGGGAGCCTGATGGAGGCCTTGGAAGGCCCCGAACGGGAGCTGTCGCGCGTGGGGTTGCCGGCCGCGATGAGACGCGTGGGGTTCCAGCTTCACGACGGGCAGATCTTCGAAGCGTTGACCCTTCGGGGCGGCGTCCTCGTGGCGGTACGTGGGGAGGCGCGAGCCGCCGACGCCCTGTCGACGCTCCACAACTACGGCGGAGGAAACGCCGCGATAGGAGCCTGGACGGGCCGGGTGTAGCGAACTGAGTGCATGGCTGGCGGGGTTCTGCCGCGTGCCGCGTAGTGAAAAGTGGTCGCGGGCTTGCGGAATCGTGCATCCCTTGCCGTGCGTTTGCCGCGTTTTCCGCGGATCTCGACAGTAGTCGGACCGGTACCGGTCTTGCTTGAGGTGGTACAATCGGATCGATCCTGTGTGGCAGGCCTGCTGAGATGCCGGACGTGACGAGCACCATCGAGAAACCCCCGTCGGCGGGGCCGCCGGCCATCGAGCCGGACGAGCGCCGGCCGCACGAGGTGCCCTTCCTCTTCGAACAGCGCAAGAGGCTCCCCGGGGCGATGGGTGCGTCGATCGTTGTTCACGCCGTGGCCATCGCTGCGGTCCTCCTCGTCCTTCGCTACGCGCCGGGGACGGTCGCCTCGGTCAGCATCATGATGGCGCGCCCGTTCGATCCGAACATCATCTGGCTCAACCAGCCCGGGCCCGGAGGCGGCGGCGGGGGCGGGGGCAACAGGATGAAGGATCCCCCTCGCAAGGCCGAATCGCCGGGGAAAGACAAGATCACCGTTCCGGTCCAGAAGCCCGTCAGCCTCGACAAGCCGGTCACCAAAGACGAGCCACCACCTGAACAACAGCTGATCATTCCGGCCAAGACGCTGAGCTCGGGCGATCAGACGCTGCCTGGCGTGCTGGAGGGGACGTCGGCGTCGAACACTCTGTCGCAGGGCTCGGGGAGCGGCGGCGGCGCCGGCACAGGGACCGGAACGGGAATCGGGCCAGGGCAGGGTCCAGGTCTGGGGCCCGGGTCGGGCGGCGGGTTCGGCGGCGGCGCCTACAGGCCCGGCAGCGGGATCGACAATCCCGTCCTGATTCGCGAGGTCAAGCCGCTCTACACCCCTGACGCGCTTCGGGCGAAGATCCAGGGCGTTGTGCTGCTGGAGGCGGTCGTGCAGCCCGACGGGACCGTCGGCGACGTGCAGATCGTCCGGTCGCTCGATCCGGTGTTCGGCCTCGACCAGGAAGCGCTCAAGGCCGCCAGACAGTGGCGGTTCATTCCCGGGAAGCGGCAGGGGCTGCCGGTCCCGGTCCTCGTGACGATCGAGCTGACCTTCACGCTGCGGTAGAGAGCAGGTAAGGCAGGAAGGGCAAGGACGGGTAGCAGGAGTCGACAGAAAAGGCCCGGCGGGTTCGCACCCACCAGGCCTTCTTGTTCTGACCCTTCTTGCCCTTAATACATCCCGCCGCCCATTCCCGCGCCGCCGGGCATCGGCGGCTGCTTCTTGTCCTCGGGGATTTCGGCGACGAGCGCCTCGGTCGTGAGCAGCAGCGCGGCGATCGACGAGGCGTTCTGGAGCGCGATGCGCACGACCTTGGTGGGGTCGATCACGCCCGCCTGCACGAGGTTCTCGTACTTCTCGTTCTGCGCGTTGAAGCCCTCTTCGGCGCCCATCTCCTTCACCTTCTGCACGACGATCGAGCCCTCGGCGCCGGCATTGTTGGCGATCCAGCGCAGCGGCTCCTCGATGGCGCGCTTGACGATGTTGACGCCGACCTGCTGATCGCCCCCGAGCTTCAGCTCATCGAGCTTCTTGAGGCTGCGGATGAGCGCCACGCCGCCGCCCGGCACGATGCCTTCCTCAACGGCCGCCTTGGTCGCGTGCATGGCGTCCTCGACGCGGGCCTTCTTCTCCTTCAGCTCGGTCTCGGTTGCCGCGCCGACCTTGATGATCGCGACGCCACCCACCAGCTTCGCGAGCCGCTCCTGCAGCTTCTCGCGGTCGTAGTCGGAGGTCGTGTCCTCGATCTGCGTGCGGATCTGCTTGACCCGGCCCTCGATCGCCTGGGTGGAACCTGCGCCCTCCACGATCGTGGTGTTGTCCTTGTCGATGGTCACCTTCTTGGCCTGGCCCAGGTCCTCGACCTTGATGTTCTCGAGCTTGATCCCGAGGTCCTCGGTGATGGCCCGCCCGCCGGTGAGGGTTGCGATGTCCTCGAGCATCGCCTTTCGGCGATCACCAAAGCCAGGGGCCTTCACGGCCGCGGCGGAAAGCGTCCCGCGCAGCTTGTTGACGACCAGCGTCGCGAGCGCTTCGCCCTCGACGTCCTCGGCGATGATGATCAGCGGGCGCCCCATGCGCGCCACCTGCTCGAGCACCGGGAGCAGGTCTTTCATCGAGCTGACCTTCTTCTCGTGGATCAGGATCAGCGGGTTCTCGAGAACCGTCTCCATCCGCTCGGGGTCCGTCACGAAGTACGGCGAGAGGTACCCGCGGTCGAACTGCATGCCTTCGACCACGTCCAGCGAGGTCTCCAGCGTCTTGGCCTCTTCGACGGTGATGACACCGTCCTTGCCGACCTTCTCCATCGCCTGGGCGATGATCGTGCCGATCGTCTCGTCGTTGTTCGCGGAGATGGTGCCGACCTGGGCGATCATCTTCCCGCCGACCGGCTTCGACTGCTTCTTGAGCGATTCGACTATCACCTCGACGGCCCTTTCGATCCCCCGCTTCACGTCCATCGGGTTGGAACCAGCCGTCACGTTCTTCGCGCCTTCCCGGTAGATGGCCTGGGCCAGCACCGTCGCCGTGGTCGTGCCGTCACCGGCGATGTCGGAGGTCTTGCTCGCAACCTCGCGCACCATCTGGGCGCCCATGTTCTCGAGCGGGTCCTTGAGCTCGATTTCCTTGGCGACCGTCACGCCGTCCTTGGTGATGAGCGGCGATCCGAACTTCTTGTCGAGGACGACGTTGCGCCCTTTCGGGCCGAGCGTGACCTTGACCGCGTCAGCAAGCTGGTTGACGCCGCGCAGCACGGCCTGACGGGACTGGTCGCCGTAGATGATCTGCTTTGCCATCGTCGTTGCACTCCGTATTCAGAATTGCTTCATCAATCGTGGCTTCTGGCGCGCGACCCAGCGCCCCGCTGCGCAGTCGCGCCGGGGCCTCCGCGGCTGAGCTCCGCGCCGGAAACCGGTGTGGCGTCCTACTCGAGCACTCCCAGGACTTCCTCCTCGCGCACGATCAGGTACTCCACGCCGTCCAGCTTGATCTCCTGCCCGGAGTACTTGCCGAAGAGAATGAGATCGCCCGGCTTGACGTCCATGGGGATCCGCGTGCCATCGTCCTTGATCTTGCCGCTGCCCACGGCGATGACCTTGCCCTGCTGCGGCTTTTCCTTGGCGGTGTCGGGGATGATGATCCCGCCAACCTTCTGCTCTGTCTCCTCGACCCTCTGGACGAGGATGCGGTCGTGTAGCGGTCTGGCTTTCATCGATGTCAACTCCAGCTGTGACGCGAAGTGAGAGCGACGTTCGGACTTCTCCGAAGGCCCGCCCTGCGGTTAGCACTCGAACCGTGCGACTGCTAATCTTATGCCGGGTGCGGCGCGGTGTCAAGGCGGCCGGGAGGGAGAGGAGGGAAGAGGGATGGCCGGGCCGGGCGCCCGGCCCCGGCTCAGTGCCGACGCAGGCGGTACTCGGCCACCTTGCGGCTCAGGGTGTTCCGGTGGATGCCGAGCTTGCCGGCTGCCCGCGAGAGGTTGCCGTTCGTGCGGGCGAGCACCTGACTGATGAAGGCCCGCTCGAACACGCGGAGCGCGTCCTCGTACAGCAACCCGCGCTCGACCATCTCCTGGATGAGCCTCTCGAGTTGTTCGCGCACGGCTTGTTCCCTCACTCGAGCTCCCGGCCCGTGAGTCGCCGGAACGCCTCGAGGTACTTCTCGCGGGTACGCGCCACGACATCGTCGGGCAGGGAAGGCACCGGCGGCTGCTTGTTCCACTTGATCCGCTCGAGGTAGTCCCTGACGAATTGCTTGTCGAAGCTCGGCTGTCCGCCGCCGGGCTGGTAGCGGTCGGCGGGCCAGAACCTGGATGAGTCCGGGGTCAGCACTTCGTCGATCAGGAGGATCTCGTCTCGTCCCGGGCCGCCGGGTACGAGGCCGAACTCGAACTTCGTGTCAGCGACGATGATGCCTCGCGCCTCCGCGTGGGCGGCGCCCCGTGCGTAGATCTGCAAGGACAGGTCCCGCAGGCGCGCGATGAGGTCCTGGCCAACCTGTCGGCCGGCCTCCTCGAAGCCGATGTTGATGTCGTGACCGCTTTCCGCCTTGGTGGCCGGCGTGAAGATCGGGTGCGGCAGGCGATCAGACTCGCGCAGTCCCGTGGGAAGCTCGATGCCGCAGATGGCGCCGGTCTCCCGGTACTCCTTCGAGCCGGACCCCGAAAGGTAGCCTCGGACGACACACTCGACCGGCACGGGGGATGTCCGTCGGACGAGCATGGAGCGCCCCTGCAGGATGCCGGCATGCTGGCGTGCCGGCACGGGGAACTCCTCGGCCCGGATGGAGATCATGTGGTTGGGCACGATGTCGCGGGTCAGCTCGAACCAGAACGCCGAGAGCTGGTTGAGGACGGCACCCTTGTCCGCGATTCCGGAGCCCAGCACGTAGTCGAACGCGGAGATGCGATCCGTGGCGACGATCAGCAGCTCCGACCCGATCTCGTAAACGTCACGGACCTTGCCCTGCCGGTGGAGCGTCAGGCCGGACAGGGATGTCTGCAGGAGCGGAGTGGCGTGTCGCACCGGCGAACCTCGCTTGAGGCGGAGAAGGGTGCATATCTTACCGGCTCGCGGGACGAAGGGCAAGGCGGACGACGGGCAGGCACCCGGACGGCGCGTGCGGGCCTCCGCACTAAGTATCGATTTGGCATAGACTTGGAGTCGGTCTTATAGTAGAGTTTCGGAGCCTATGCGTTCCCACCTGCGGTCGATCATCGTCGTCGCGCTCACCGTGGGACTGCTCGCGCTGTTCCTGCGCAACGTCAGTCTCGCCGACGTGTGGGCCGCGATTACCCACGGCCGCCTCTCTCTGCTGGCGATGGCCGTTGGCGTCACGGTCGTGACCTACGTGCTGCGCTCGCTCCGGTGGCAGTACATCCTCCAGCCGATCGGCCCCACGCACTTCGTCAACGCCTTCCGGGCGACGGTCATCGGGTTCGCCGCGAGCTTCCTGTTGCCGGCGAGAGCCGGCGAGGTCATCCGCCCGTACCTGCTGGCCCGCCGGGAAGGGCTGAGCGCCACGGCGACGTTCGCCACCATCATCCTCGAGCGGCTGTTCGACCTCGTGACCGTGCTGCTTTTCTTTGCCGTGTTCCTGCTGGTCTTCGACCCGGGCCTGGCGGGGGTCAGCCCGTACGTCTTCCACATGGTCAAGAGGGGCGGGCTGGCCGCGACGGCCACCGCAGTCGTCGCCCTGGTGGTCTGCTTCATCCTCGCGGGCCGCCCCGCCGCGGTGGCCGGGCTTTCGGCGAGGGCGGAACACCTGCTGCCGCCGGGCCTCGCACACCGGCTGGCCCACGTGTTCCAGCGGTTCGCCGAAGGGCTGGCCGTCGTGCGCCAGCCGCGCCGGCTGCTGGTGATCCTGGCGTGGTCGATACCGCTCTGGGGCTCGATCGCCTCGGGCATCTGGCTCACCTCGCAGGCCTTCCTGATCGACGTGCCCTTTCCGGGCTCGTTCCTGATCATGGCGATCCTCGTGGTCGGCGTCGCCGTCCCGACGCCGGGGGCGGTCGGGGGTTTTCACGCGGCCTACCGTATCGCGGTGACCAGCTTCTACCGGGCCACGGCGGACCGCGCCGTCGCGGCCGCGGTCGTGCTGCACGCCATCTCGTTCGTGCCGGTGACACTCCTCGGGATTCTGTTCATGGCCCAGGAAGGGCTGAGCCTGGGCGGGATGCGCAAGATGTTCGGCACCGCGAAGGCCGAGGAGGGTATCGAGTGAAGTGCCCATACTGCGGTCATCTGGGTGACAAGGTGGTGGACTCCCGGGAGAGCAAGGAAGGCGAGGTCATCCGCCGCCGCCGGGAGTGCCTGGAGTGCGGCCGCCGGTTCACCAGCTACGAGCGGATCGACGAGATCCCGTACATGGTCATCAAGAAGGACGGCAGCCGCGAGCGCTTCGAGCGCCAGAAGCTGATCGCCGGCATGCTCAAGGCGTGCGAGAAGCGCCCGGTGAGCGTGGCCGCCCTCGAGGCCATCGCGGACCGCGTCGAGGCGACCCTCCAGGAGCGGCCTGAGAAGGAGATTGCCACGGCCGAGATCGGCTCGTTCGTGATGCAGGAGCTGCGGCGCCTCGACAAGGTGGCCTACGTGCGCTTCGCGTCCGTCTACCGGCACTTCAGGGACATCGGCGAGTTCATGAGCGAGCTCAAGGACCTGCTGAACACGAGAGAATGAAACGCCCGCTGCTGGCAGGGCTGCTCTTCGGGCTGTTCGGCGTGGGCGTGCTGGCTGGTGAGGAGCTCCAGGTCGCGGCGCTCGCCAAGGACGGCCAGGTGCACGTGTCGTTCAGGCTGCTGAACGCCTTCACGGAGGAGCTGTGGGCGGCGGTCCACAGCGGGCTGCCCACGACGATCACCTACCAGGTCGAGCTGCGGAGGCAGTCGTTTCCGTTCGACCGGACGGTCGCGTCGGCGACGGTGACCGCCAGCGCCCGGTACGACAACCTGACCCGGCACCACACGCTGACCCGCGAGGTGGACGGGCGCGGCGAGGAGCCGCGGGTCACCGAGGACGAGAACGAGGTCCGGGTCTGGATGACGGAGTTCGAGCGTCTTCCGCTGTTCTCGACGGACGGCCTCGAGGCCAACGAGGAGTACTACGTCCGGGTGCGGGCACGGACCAGGCCGCGCACGTCGTGGTTGTTCTTCTGGCCGTGGGATCGCGGCGTGCCCAGCGGGTCGGCGAGGTTCACGTTCGTCGAGTAACATCGGGAAAGAGCTCGACGCCGGCGGGACGTCCGCCGGCCGACGAGCGCAGGTGAACGTCGAGTGGCAACGCGCCCACCGTCGATTGTCGCCCCGCCGGCCCCGCCTCGCCCGGCGGGAGCGGGTCTCAGGCCGGGCCGCGCGGCGCCGGTGCGCAGGGTGCGCACCCGCCGGCCGTTCCGCGACAACCCGATGCTCATCCTCGCGAGCATCGTGCTGCTGGTGGCCGCGCTGGTCGCCACGATCGCGTTCGCCGAGCGGTCGGCCCGGTTGTCGCCCGACTTCCTGACCGAGTTCGTGCTCTACGCGCTGTCGGTTGCCGTTCTCTCGCTGCTCCTCACGCTGGCCTTCGTGCTGGGCCGCAACATCGTGAAGCTGATCGTCGAGCAGCGCCGGGCCCTGCCGTTCGCGCGGTTCCGCACCAAGCTGGTCCTCCTGCTGCTCGGGATGACGCTCATGCCCGCGGTCCTCGTGCTGCTGGTGGGCAGCGAGCTGATCCGCAACAACATCGAGCGCTGGTTCAACGCGCCGATGGAGGAGATCCTCTCGTCGGCCAGCCGGATCGCCAGCGACTACTACCAGGAGCGCCAGAGGCTCGTCGACGACGAGGCCCGGCGCGTCGCGCGCGCGCTGGCCTCCGTGGACCTGTCGGCGGCCGACGTCGGGGGCATCCGCCGCGTCGTCGAGCCGGAGGTGACCCAGCAGCGCGTGGGCATGGTGGAGGTGTACCGGGTCCTGGGGCCGGGCGCCGCGCCGTCCGAGGTGGCGCCGGTCGTGGACGTGGCGAACTCCTCGTTCCCGGTGCTCAACCGGGCGTCCTCCGACCTGCTCGCGGAGCGCGTGGCGACGCTCGGCGCCGAGATCACGCCGAAGCCGATCGAGAGCGGCCGGGAGGTCATCTTCCGGGCCGCCGTGCCGATCCGCGCCGACACCGAGAGCCTGCTCGGCGTCGTCGTGGCCAGCGACTTCCTCGCGGGGGAGATGGCGGCCCGCTCGAGGCGCATGACCGACGCGTATGAGTCGTACACGAAGCTGAGGGTGCTGAGGCGCCCGCTCACCGGCGTCTACCTCTCGTTTTTCGTGATGGTGACGCTGATGATCATGGTCGCCGCGACCTGGATGGGTCTCTATCTGGCCAAGCGCGTGACGCGGCCGATCCGGAGGCTGGCGGCGGCCGCGCGGGAAATCGGCGCCGGGCACCTGGACCAGCGCGTCGAGCCGGAGACCGCCGACGAGTTCGGTTCGCTGGTCGAGGCGTTCAACGCGATGGCCCGGGAGGTCGCCGCCAGCCAGCGGAAGCTGGAGCGGTCCGCCGACGACCTGCAGCGAAAGCACCTGGAGGTCGAGGCGCGCCGGCGCTACATCGAGACGATCCTGGAGCGGATCGCGACCGGCGTGGTGTCGGTGGACGATGCCGGCGCCCTCACCACGATCAACAGCGCGGCCGCCAGGCTGCTCGGCCTCGACGAGGGCCTCTCCGGGCAGAGCGCGGCAAGCGTGTTCGACCGGCCGGACCTTCAGCCGCTCCGCGGCCTGCTGGTGGCCTCGCGCGACGGGGCCGACAAGCCGCCGGCGCAGGAGATCGCGCTGGTCCGTGACGGGCGCGAACTCCACCTGGCCGCGGCCGTCACGACACTCTACGGCGAGGGAGGCGCGGCGGAGGGGACCGTGCTCGTCCTCGACGACATCACGCCTCTCATCCGGGCCCAGAAGGTCGCGGCCTGGCGGGAGGTCGCGCGCCGGCTCGCGCACGAGATCAAGAACCCGCTGACGCCGATCCAGCTGTCCGCCGAGCGGCTGCACCGGCACTTCTCCCAGGCGCCGCCGCCGTCCCGAGACCTCGTCGAGGAGTGCACCTCGACGATCGTCGGCGAGGTGGAGTCGCTCAAGGCGCTGGTCGACGAGTTCTCGCAGTTCGCGCGGATGCCCGCGCCCAAGCGTGTGCCAACCGACGTCGGTCAGCTCCTGTCCGACACGCTCGCGCTCTACAACGGGTTGTTCCAGGACGTCGCGCTGGAATGCCGGCTGAGCCCGACACTGCCCTCCGTGCAGGTCGACCCGGAGCAGATCCGCCGCGTGGTCATCAACCTCGTCGACAATGCCGTCGAGGCGATGGATCGGAAGGGCGCCGTGCGGATCGTGACCGAGCACGACCCGGTCAACCAGGTGGCCCGGATCATCGTCGCCGACAACGGGCCTGGCATCCCGGCGGGAGAGCGCGAGAAGCTCTTCATGCCCTACTATTCGACCAAGCGGCGGGGCAGCGGCCTCGGCCTCGCCATCGTGCGCCGGATCGTCGCGGAGCACGGCGGGAGCATCGAGGTCGGCGACAACGAGCCGCGGGGAACGAAGTTCACCATCGAGCTGTCCTGTGCGTGAGAGACGACAGTGAAGCCCAGCATCCTGATCGTCGACGATGAGCCCGGGGTCAGGGCGTCCCTCGGCGGAGTGCTGCGGGACGAGGGCTACGCGGTCGAGGCGGTCGACAGCGGGGAAGCGTGCCTCGAGCGCGTCACGCGCGCCGTGTTCGACCTCGTCCTCCTGGACATCTGGCTGCCGGGCATGGACGGGCTCGCCACGCTCGGCAAGCTGCGGGAGCGCCAGGTGGACGCGGAGGTCGTGATCATCTCGGGCCACGGCAACATCGAGTCCGCCGTGCGCGCCATCAAGACGGGGGCCTTCGACTTCATCGAGAAGCCGCTGTCGCTCGACAAGACCATGCTGGTCGTCCGCAACGCGCTCCGGCAGCGCCGGCTCGAAGTCGAGAACCGGGCGCTTCGCGCAAGGGTCGACCGCACGCTGACCATGGTGGGAGAGAGCTACGTGATGGCCCAGTTGCGTGAACAGGTGGCCATGGCGGCCCCCACCAACGGCCGGGTGCTCATCTACGGCGAGAACGGCACGGGCAAGGAGCTGGTGGCCCGCACGATCCACCGGCTGAGCC
>Ga0316624_10000669_pt1 | contig 12228 bp, 11 predicted proteins | sample OWC_Aug_N3_C1_D5_FD_207657 | JGI IMG/M metagenome (GOLD analysis project Ga0316624, IMG submission 207657) | Wetland soil microbial communities from Old Woman Creek delta, Ohio, United States - OWC_Aug_N3_C1_D5_A | ecosystem: Environmental > Terrestrial > Soil > Wetlands | place: USA: Ohio...
CTTTGACCGCGATGAATTGCCCCGGCCACAGCGCCAGATCGGTATTGTCGAACTGCGCACGCAGCTTGATCGTTCCGGTGCTCGTATCGACGGCGTTATCGATGAATACCAGGCGGCCGCTGGCAATCGGCGCGCTCGCGGCGTCCGAGCCGCTCGCGTCGACTTCGAGCGGGCCTTCGGCCATATGCTGGCGGAGTTGAGCGAGACCCTGCTCCGGAACGGCGAAGGTGACGTAGACTGGCTTTACCTGGTTAATCACCACCAGCGGATTTGTGTCGTTCGCTTTCACCAAGTTTCCCAACTGCAGCATGATGCGGCCCACGAAGCCGTCGAGGGGTGAGCGAATCGTGCAGTATTCGAGATTGAGTCGCGCCGTCTCGAGCGCCGCCTGGCTCCCCTTGAGCTGCGCCTCGGCGGTCTCGGCGTTGGTGCGGAATTGCGCGTACGCCTCCTTGGAGACGAAGTTTTTCTCGAGCAGGTCGAGATAGCGCTGTTCCTGCGAGCGCGCCTGATCGCGGTTCGCAGTGTCGCGCGCGACGTTAGCCTCGGCTTGGCGTAGTGCCGCGACGAATGGCCTTGCGTCTAGGAGGAAGAGCACCTCGCCGCGGCGCACCGCCTGCCCCTCGCGAAAGCGCACCTCGACGATCTGGCCATCGACCCGTGCCTTGACCGCCACCGAGGAGTAGGCATCGACGTTGCCGATAGCCCGCAGGTAAACCGGGACTGTTCGCCCGGTCGCGACGGCCACTGATACGGGCACCGGCGGTGCACCGGCCGGACGCTTTTTCTCGGTGGCGCGAATGTCGCCACCGATGTACACGAGCGCCGCGGCCACTGCGGCGACGAGCAGGCCGCCGAGTGCCAGTAGTGGCGCGCGGCGTTGCATTTTGAGAGCCATTTAAAGCGCCGGGGACGGGCCGGTACAAACGTTCATGAGTGCGACTCCACCCGGTCTTCACATGCGCCGGGCGATGAATCTACGGCAATGTCCGCTCCAAGGCAAAGAGATTCTCGATCGTTTCGCGGCTACGCACGAGATGCGCACGATCGCCCTCAACAAGCACCTCGGCGGCGCGCGGGCGCGAATTGTAGTTTGAGCTCATGCTCATGCCGTAGGCCCCGGCGGACATCACCGCGAGGAGGTCGCCATCGCGTGCCGCCAGCCGTCGTTCGCGCGCGAGAAAATCGCCGCTTTCGCAAACCGGGCCGACCACATCGTAGATCTCTGTGGAAGTGCCCGCTCGCGATTCACGCACCGGCCGTATCTCGTGCCAAGCGTCGTACAGCGCCGGACGCAGCAGATCGTTCATCGCCGCGTCCACTACCAGGAAGTTCTTGGCGGGCCCGGGTTTCACGTACTCGACGCGGGTCAGCAGCACGCCGGCGTTACCGACGATGGAGCGTCCGGGGTCGAAGATCAGCGTCTCGCGCCGGCCGCGAAGTGCAGCGACTGCCCCGGCGACGAAATCCCCGATCGGCTGTGGATTCTCGTCCCGGTACCGGATGCCGATACCTCCCCCTACGTCGATGTGACCCAGGCGCACGCCGGCGGCCTCGATGCGAGCGGCAAGCGCCACCAGGCGTTCGACCGCGGCGACGAACGGCGCCCGGTCGGTTAGCTGCGACCCGACATGGCAACCGATGCCACGCACCTCGATCGCGCTAAGGCGTGAGGCGGTAGCGTACAAGCGCTCGGCCTCCTCGTACGGCACTCCGAATTTGTTGCGCCGCAGACCGGTCGAAATGTAGGGATGCGTCTTCGGGTCGACGTCGGGATTTACCCGAAAGGCGACAGGAGCGCGCCTGCCAAGGCGTCGGGCGACTGCGTCGACCCGCGCGAGCTCGGCCTCGGATTCGAGGTTCAGGCAAAGAACTCCTGCTAGCAGTGACTGCTCGATCTCGCGCTCGCTCTTGCCCACACCCGAGAACAGCGTCCTGCCCGCGTCGCCGCCGGCCGCCAATACGCGGGCCAACTCGCCTCCCGAGACGATGTCGAAGCCGGCGCCGAGGCGCGCCATGAGCGAGAGCACAGCGAGATTGGAGTTTGCCTTGACCGAGTAGCAGATAAGCGCGTCGCGCGCCGCCACCGCGCGGGAAAATTCCGAGTAGGCGGCCTCGATCGCGGCGCGCGAGTAGACGTAGCACGGGGTCCCGAAGCGCTCCGCAATGCCTTCGAGCGGCAGCTGTTCGGCGCAGAGAACGCCGTCGTGGTATGCAAAATCCATGGTGCTAGTGCTGATCGGAGCTGGCGCCGTCGGGCGCCGGGCGCTCCGGATATGGAACGGGCTGGTACGGCTCCGGTTTTTTCGGCTTCATGCCCGGCGGCGGATTGTCGCGCAGGTAGAGCGGCCCTTTCTGGCCGCAGCCGGCGACGGCGAGCGCGGCGCTCAGAACGAGGAAAAGTGCGGTACGCATCGCGCTGCAGCCGCTAAAATTATTATGCTATCACGCGTATTTCAACCGACATGACCGATTCCGAGTTTGAAGCACTCACCGCCGCCGCACTCAGGCGGGTCGAGCAGTCGCTGGAGGATAGCGGCGTGGACGCGGATGTGCAGAGCAAGTCCGGCGGAGTACTGGAGATCGAGTTCGACAACGGCTCGAAGATGGTCATCAACCGGCACGCCGCCGCGCGCGAACTGTGGGTCGCGGCGAAGAGCGGCGGATTTCACTTTCGCTGGGACGGCGCCGTGTGGCGCGATACGCGTGATGGCAGCGAGCTGTTCGCTGCACTATCGAGGCTCGTGTCGGCGCAGAGCGGCAGGGGCGTGGTACTGCGCGGCTGAGGTCGAGACGTTCTAATTGCCAGAGGAAGGCGTCACGTAATCGTCCATCGGCGTGAACGACGGCTGCGGAGCGCGCGGCACGTTCTCCTCGTAGAAATACTCCAGTATCGGAGCTGAATCATTCGGGATCGTCGGGTCCGGCCCGGTTTCCACGCGTACCACGCCTGGCGGCATCACGCGCGGCATTTCCGGGACGCCCTTGAGCACCTGCTCCATATATCCCATCCAGATCGGTAACGCGACCGCGGCTCCGGTCTGATTACGTCCCAACGATTTGGGCTGATCGAAGCCAACCCAGGCGATACCGACGACGGTTGGCTGATAGCCGCAAAACCACGCATCTACGAAGTCGTTCGTCGTGCCGGTCTTACCGGCGATATCGTGCCGGCCAAGGCGCGCGGCGCGCGCCGCCGTACCGTAGGTAACCACGTCCTGCATCATGCTGTCGATGATAAAGGCATTACGGGCGTCGATGACTCGTTGCGCACCTTCTGCGGCACGCTGCGGATGCGCAACGGCCACCGGCTCTCCGCGATCGTCGACCACCTTCTGGATGTAGTAGGGCTGCACAAGGTAGCCGCCATTTGCAAAGACCGAGTAAGCGCGCGCCATCTGCAACGGCGTCACCGACCCGGCACCGAGCGCCATCGTCAAATACGGCGGGTGCTTGTCGGCGTCGAACCCAAAGCGAGTGATGTAGTCCTGGGCGTATTTCGGGCCGATCGCCTGCAAGATTCGGATCGACACCATGTTCTTCGATTTCGCCAGGGCTGTGCGCAGACGCATTGGCCCATCGAACGTGCCGTCATAATTGCTCGGCTCCCAAACCTGGCCCCCGGTTACTTCAGGCTCGATTACGAGCGGTTCGTCGGGCACCACAGTGGCCGGCGTAAAGCCCTTCTCCAGCGCCGCGGAATAGATGAATGGCTTGAACGATGACCCTGGCTGGCGCCAAGCCTGGATGACGTGGTTGTACTTGTTTCGATCAAAATCGAACCCGCCTACCAATGCGCGGATCGCGCCGTCCTGCGGATCGAGGGCGACGAATGCCGATTCGGCATCCGGCAGTTGCACGATCTGCCAGCGCTTCCCGTCTGCAAGTTGCACGCGCACGATCGCCCCGCGCCGGATGCGCTTTTGCGGCGCAGCCTTCGGGCTAAGCGACGCAGCCGCGAACTTGAGGCCGTCGCCCGAGATCTTGATCGTCTCGCCGCTATGCAACACAGCCGATACCGCTTTGGGGTTTTCCTCTATCACCACTGCGGCAAGCAGGTCGTTGTTGTCCGGATAGTCCGCAAGAGCATCCTCGTAGTCTTCCTCGTGCGCGTCGTCGGGCAGCTTGGCGAAGCCCTCTGGCCCGCGATACCCGTGCCGCCTGTCGTAGTCCATGAGGCCCCTGCGTAGCGATTCGTACGCTGCCTCCTGGTCTGACTTGCGAAGAGTGGTGTAGACGCGGAAACCTCGCGTGTATGCGTCCTGACCATACTGCTCATACATCGCCTGACGTACCATTTCCGCCAAATAGTCGGCGTGTACCGCATACTCTGAGGCAGTTCGAGGCGCGCGCCGCAACGGCGCTTTGAGTGCCTCTTCTTGCTGCGCCTCGGTGATGTAGCCCAGTGCTCTCATGCGACGCAAGACGTAACGCTGGCGCTGTCGTGCGCGCTGTGGGCTCGAGATCGGGTTGTAACTCGAAGGTGCCTTGGGTAAGCCCGCCAACATCGCCGCCTCGCCCAACGTCAGTTTGTCGAGCGACTTGCCGAAGTAAGTCTGTGCCGCTGCTGCGAAGCCATAGGCGCGCTGTCCAAGATAGATCTGATTGATATACAGCTCGAGAATCTGGTCCTTCGTGAGGCTGTGCTCGATTTTGAAGGCCAGTAGGGCCTCATACAGCTTGCGCGTCAGCGTTTTCTCGGACGAAAGAAAGAAATTGCGCGCGACCTGCATGGTGATCGTGCTTGCGCCTTGCCTGCGTCCGCCGGCGAGCAGGTTGGAGTAGGCGGCACGTAGCACGCCGGCATAGTCAATGCCCGTGTGCTGATAAAAGCGCTCGTCCTCCGCGGCGACGATCGCGCTCTTGAGTGTCTGCGGCACCTCGGCAATGGAGATTACGGAGCGGCGCTCCTCGCCGAATTCTCCGATCAACTCCCCGTCCGCCGTATACACGCGCAGCGGGACTTTTGGCTGGTAATCGGTGAGAGAGTCGAGCGACGGAAGGTTCGGGTAGGCGAGCAACAGCACGAGCGCGGCAATGCCCGCGCCGACCACTAATAACCCCGCGAGCAGAGCCAGCGGGAACCGCAAAAAACGACGCCACATCAAGGGAGTTAGCCCGAAATCGCGGGCCTAGGCACCAGACGCAAGAGAGAGGGGATTATAGGGGTTCTGGCCCTGTGGAAAATTCACTAGACACTGGCTAGGCTTGTTGCTAGCATTTAACGCAATTTCTACGTATTGCGCCTAACACGCCGGAGCGCAAGGGAAAATAGCGATGGAACTGGACATTTTCAAGCCGAAGACGCCGCCGTTGTTTGGGCTGGATATCAGTTCGTCGTCGGTGAAGATGCTGGAAATTGTCGAAGCGGGAAAGGGGGCCTATCGCGTCGAGCGCTACGCAATAGAGCCATTGCCGCGCGAAGCTGTCGTTGACGGCAACATCAATAACTTGGAGACGGTAGCCGAAGCGGTGAAGCGCGCGCACAAGCGCCTTGCGACACGCACCAAGCACGTCGCCATGGCGGTCCCCTCCGGTGCCGTGATAACGAAGAAAATCATCGTACAAGCAGGATTGCGTGAAGAAGAGCTCGAGGTACAGGTCGAAACCGAGGCCAACCAGTACATTCCGTTTGCACTGGATGAAGTGAATCTTGACTTCCAGCGGATCGGGCCTGCGCCTTCCAGTCCTGAAGAGGAGGAAGTGCTAATTGCGGCAACCCGCAAAGAGAAGGTCGAGGACCGCGTTGCGGTGGCCGAGTCCGCGGGACTCAAGGCTCTGGTCATGGACGTCGAGTCCTATGCGCAGCAAAGCGCCCTCTCGCTCGTGGTGCAACAACTGCCGGGCGGAGGCAAGGATCAGAACATCGCGGTTGTGGATATTGGCGCCAACGTGATGAACGTTACCGTGCTGCGCAACGAGCAGTCGGTCTACACCAGAGAGCAAGCATTCGGTGGAAACCAGCTCACGCAGGATATCGTTAGTCGCTACGGCATGAGTGCGGATGAGGCCGAAAACGCTAAGCGTTCGGGCGGCTTGCCGGACGATTTTGAAGCCGAAGTGTTGCGTCCGTTCATGGACAACCTTTCTATGGAGGTCCAACGCGCGCTGCAGTTCTTCTTCACTTCTACGCAATACAGCAGCGTCGACCAGATTCTCCTTGCGGGCGGATCGGCTGTTATTCCAGGCCTGGACGAAGCGGTGCATACGCGCACGCAGGTTTCGTGCATGGTCGCCAATCCATTCGCGGCGATGCAAACGTCGCCTCGTATACAGCTGAAACGTCTGATTGTCGACGCACCTTCGCTAATCATTTCCTGCGGGCTGGCTATGCGGAGGTTCGATCCGTTATGAGCGCGATTCGCATCAACCTGCTTCCGCACCGCGACGAGCGACGCAAGCGCGCGCGCACCCATTTCGCGGTGCTCGGCGCGATGACATTTGTGCTCGGCCTGGTCATTGTCGGAGCCGTGCATATCGTGAACGCGCAGCGCATATCGGCTCAGGAGGATCGCAATACGTTCCTCAAGGGCGAGATCGCAAAGCTCGACAAGCAGATTGCCGACATCAAGAAGCTGAAGGACGAGATCCAAGCGCTTCTCGCGCGCAAACAAGTTATCGAGACGCTTCAGGCCGACCGTGCGCAAACCGTGCACTTGCTCGATCAACTCGTGCGACAAATGCCGGAAGGCGTATATCTCAGGTCGGTAAAGCAAAAGGGTCTTGCCGTGAATCTCGACGGCTACGCGCAGTCGAATGCCCGCGTCTCCACGCTTATGCGCAACATCGAGTCGTCTCCCTGGCTGGAAAAGCCCGCGCTGGTGGAGATCAAGGCGACCCTGGTCAACAAGCAGCGCGTCTCCGAGTTCAACCTGAATTTGTCGCTCAAGCCGGTCAAGCCGGAACAGGACAAGGGCGGCAAGCCGGGCGCTAAGGCGCCGGTCAAGAAGGGGTAGGACGTGGCGATCAACTTCAACAAGATCGTAGATGACTTCAGGCGCCTCAACCCACGCGACCCGGGAACGTGGCCGGCAATCCCGAAGTTGACCGCACTGGCTGCAGTGCTGGTCGTATTGCCCGTGGCGGCCTATTTCCTCGACTGGCAGTCGCAGCTCGCCGAGCTCGACGCCGGCCAGCAGCAGGAGAAGAAACTCAAGGAGGATTACGTCAATAAGAAGCGCCAGGCGATCAACCTTGAGCTGTATCGCCAACAGCTACGCGAGATCGACACGCAGTTTGGCGCTTTGCTCCGACAGCTTCCCAACAAGTCCCAGATGGACGCCTTGCTCGTAGACATCAACCAGGCCGGATTGGGTCGGGGGCTGCAGTTCGAGCTGTTCAAGCCGGCGCCGGCCGAGACGGTCAGAGAGTTCTACGCCGAGCTCCCCATCCAGATAAAGGTCGTCGGCAACTACCATGACATGGGGGCTTTCGCGAGCGACGTCGGCCAGCTCTCTCGCATTGTCACGCTTAACGACGTGTCGATCGTGGCGGCGAAGGACGGCAATCTGCAAATGGAAGCGACCGCACGCACGTTCCGCTACCTCGACGAAGAGGAAATCGCCGCGCAGCGTAAAGCACAGCAGGCGGGCAAGGGTCGGAGATGAAGAAGATCATCGTATTGGCAAGTCTGGTCTTGCTCGCGGCGTGCGGAGCCGACGAGCACAGTGACCTCAAGCAGGAGCTAAACGCGCTGACCAAGGACCTGCGCGGACACGTGAACCCCTTGCCCCAGGTGAAGCCGTACGAGCCGGTTCCCTACACGGCCGAGGCGCTGGTCGATCCGTTCTTGCCCGATCGGATCATTGTCGCGCAGCCCGGCCGCGCGACTGGCGGTCGCGGCAAGCTTGCGCCAGATCCCAACCGTCCCAAGGAGCCGCTGGAAGCATTTCCGCTTGAGTCGATCCACATGGTCGGCACGATTACTGAGCGTAAACAGACCTTCGGCTTGGTGACGGCCGGGCAGAACCTTTATCGCGTCAGGAAGGGCAACTATATGGGCCAGAACTTCGGCGTGATTACGTCGATCACAGACGGCCAAATCGACCTCAAGGAACTGGTCCAGGATAGTAGCGGCGAGTGGGTGGAACGCGCCAGCGCGCTGCAATTGCAGGAGGTAAGCAAACGATGAAAACACTAACCGCTTTCTTTGCACTCTTGCTGTGGCTCGCTGGGACGGGCATTGCCTTAGCCCAAGCGAACAGCATCGAGGCATTCGATGTTACGCAGCAAGGCGGAAAGGTGGTTGTGCGCGTCACTACCAGGGAGCCGCTTAATAGTGTTCCGCCGAATTTCGCGATAACAACCCCGGCACGCATCGCCTTTGACTTCGCGAACACGGTGAATGCCCTTGGCCGCACCACCCAAGATATCGGCCAAGGTGATCTGCGCAGCATGAATCTGGTTCAGGGCGCGGGTCGTACCCGGCTCGTGCTAAACCTTGCGCGCCCGGTGCCGCACGAGGCGACCCTCGATGGGCGAAATCTGCTTATTACCCTGTCGGAGCCAGCATCTACTGCAGCTGGGCCGGTGGCGCATTTCGCCGAAGGAAAGGCCGACGCGACGCATACTGTGCGCGGAATCGACTTCCGGCGCGGTAGCGGCGGCGAAGGACGTGTCGTGATCGACCTGTCCGATCCGTCCACCGGCATCGACATTCGGCAACAAGGGCAGAACATCGTTGTCGACTTCCTCAAGACCTCGCTACCTGAGAATCTGCGCCGGCGGCTAGACGTGGTGGATTTCGGCACGCCTGTGCAACTGGTGAGTGCGTTTCAGCAGGGGGACAACACGCGCGTCGTGATCGAACCCAAGGGTCAGTGGGAGCACAACGCGTATCAGTCGGACAATCAATTCGTGGTCGAGGTCAAGCCGGCGTCACCGACCAAGGGGCCGTTCGCACAGCCTGGAAAGTACACCGGAGAGAAGCTCTCTCTCAACTTCCAGAACGTTGAAGTACGGGCGGTGCTCAATGTGATCGCTGACTTTACCGATCTCAATATCATCGCAAGCGACACGGTTACGGGCAACATTACCCTGCGACTGAAAGACGTTCCGTGGGATCAGGCCCTAGACATAATTCTCAAGACGCGCGGGCTGGATATGCGCAGGAACGGCAACGTGATATGGATTGCCCCGCGCGACGAGATTGCGACACGTGAGAAGCTGGCGCTTGAGGCGCAGCAACAGATTAACGATCTCGAGCAGACGCGCACCGAGGCGTTCCAGTTGAACTACCAGAAGGCGGCGGACGTGCAAAAGCTGCTTTCCGACCCGCAGCAGCGCATGCTATCCAAGCGCGGCAGCGCGGTGGTCGACTCCCGTACCAATACCCTGTTCGTGCAGGATACGCCGAGCCGCTTGGAGGAAGTGCGCAAACTGGTCGCGAAAATCGATATCGCAGTGCGTCAGGTGATGATTGAGGCGCGCATTGTCGAGGCGAGTGACACCTTCAGCAGGAATCTTGGCGTGCGACTTGGTTACCACGACATGGGAAGTCCGCCAGGGACCGGTGTGTTTGGCAGCAACCAGACTCGCTTCACCGCTGGTGGTGGCTTGGCCGACACCGGCTTCCACACCGGGCAGACCACCACAGCACCTGATTTTCTGAATGACTCGACGAGCGTGAACCTGCCTGCCGCGGGCCTGAATGGCTTTAGTGCGGGCCAGTTCTCGTTCATCCTATTCAACAGCGCGCTGACGCAGTTCCTAAACCTGGAGATCAACGCATTGGAGGCGGACGGGAAGGGCAAGATCATCTCTAGCCCACGCGTGCTGACCGCAGACCAGGTCGAGGCCGTGATCGAACAGGGTACAGAAATACCGTACCAGCAGGCGACGTCGTCGGGCGCCACGAGCGTATCGTTCCGCAAGGCCAGCCTATCGCTAAAGGTCAAGCCGCAAATTACGCCCGACGGCAACATCATCATGACGCTCGACGTGAACAACGATTCACCTGGGACGACGACGCCGGCGGGCGTACAGATCAACACGAAACATGTAAAAACCGAAGTCCTGGTCGAGAATGGAGGCACCGTTGTGATCGGCGGGATCTACCAGCAGAACGACCGCACGGACATTACCCAGGTACCGCTGCTTGGCGACTTGCCGGTTGTCGGCTACCTGTTCAGGAACAAGGCGACCTCCACGAACAAGACTGAGTTGCTGGTGTTCATCACGCCGAAGATCGTGAACGACCGCCTGAGCGCCCGCTAAGTTGCCGCTTCTCCTCTGTAGGCTGCGGCCGGGCTTGCCCGGCCGTTTTCTTTTGTGCGCGCGGCGCGCCGCTACAATAGGCGGATGAAAGGCGGCGGAAACATCTATCTCGTAGGTATGATGGGGGCGGGCAAGACGACCGTCGGGAAGCTGCTCGCGCGCCGGCTCAAGCGCCGCTTCATCGATGCCGATCACGAAATCGAGCGCCGCTGCGGGGTGCGGATTCCGGTGATTTTCGACATCGAGGGCGAGGCGGGATTCCGAAGCCGTGAAGCACAGGTCATTGGGGAGTTGAGCGCGCTCGACGGCATAGTGCTCGCAACCGGCGGAGGCGCAGTCTTGGCTCCCGAGAACCGACGCCTGCTCGCTTCGCGTGGTACGGTGGTGTACTTGCGTGCCACACCCGCGGACCTTTACCAGCGCGTGCGCCACGACAAGAACCGGCCGCTTCTCGCCACCGCTGACCCCCTGGCGCGACTGCAAGAGCTCTACGATCAGCGAGATCCGCTTTATCTGGAGGTGGCCGACCTCGTCGTCGAGACCGGACGGCAGAATGTCCAAACGCTGGCACGCGAGCTGGTTGCTAAGCTCGAAGAGCGATGGAAAATATCCGCGTAGACCTTGGCGCGCGCGCCTATCCGATTCACATCGGCAGAGACATACTCGACGACAAGTCGCTTTACGCACCGCACGTGGGCGGGGGCAGCGCGGCGATCGTCACGAACACCATAGTGGCACCGCTCTATCTCGAGCGAGTTCGCGGCGCGCTCGCGGCGCTGGGCGCGCGCACGCTCAACATCGTGGTCGACGACGGCGAGAGGGCTAAGGAATGGCACACGCTCGACAGCGTGTTCGACGCCTTGCTCCAGGCGCGCTGTGACCGACAGACGCTTATCGTCGCACTGGGCGGCGGTGTCATAGGCGATCTGGCCGGCTTTGCTGCAGCGGTCTATCAGCGCGGCGTTTCGTTCATCCAGGTGCCGACCACACTGCTCGCGCAGGTCGACTCTTCGGTTGGCGGCAAGACCGCGATTAATCATCCACGCGGCAAAAACATGATCGGCGCCTTCCATCAGCCGCGCGCCGTGATCACCGACGTCGCGACGCTCGATACGCTGCCGGAACGCGAACTGCGCGCGGGCCTCGCGGAGGTCATCAAGCACGGGCTCGCGCTCGACGCAGCGTTCACGCAATGGCTGGAAGGGAACGTGGAGCGGCTGCTTGCGCGCGATCCGGCGGCGCTTGCCTACGCCATCCGGCGCTCGTGCGAGCTCAAGGCGCAGATCGTCGCGGCAGACGAGCGCGAAAGCGGCCGGCGCGCGCTGCTGAATTTCGGCCACACTTTTGGCCACGCGATCGAGACCGGGCTTGGATACGGCACGTGGCTGCACGGCGAGGCGGTGGCTGCGGGCATGGTGATGGCCGCGGAGCTCTCGTCGCGCTGCGGCCTGATCGGGACGGAGGTGACGCATCGTGTTCGCGCGCTGATTGGGCGCGCGGGCCTCCCGGTCGAGGGGCCCGCTATGTCGCCGGATCGCTACCTGGAGCTGATGTCGATCGACAAGAAGGCCGCGCAGGGAAAGACGCGCTTCGTCCTGCTCGAGGCGGTCGGCCGGAGCACACTGCGTGCCGAGTCGGATGAGCGGAAGGTACGGGACGCGATCAGTGCTTGCACGCGTTCGGCCCCCGCAACGCAATAAGCCCCGGGAAGCGGCCAAGCCCTTGTAGCCCAAGATGTAAGCCGGTATATTTCTCGGTTCGCCCGCCGATTTTGTGCAGAGCGGCGAACCGAGACCTAGCTATTTGATATCAGGGACTTAGCCGTGGACCAGGGAATCTCGCCTAGCGCGCAGGGCCTGTATGACCCGCGACACGAGCACGACGCTTGCGGCGTCGGCTTCGTCGCGCACATCAAGGGCAAGAAGTCGCACGCCATCGTCGAGCAGGGACTCACGATTCTGAAGAACCTGACGCATCGCGGCGCGGTGGGCTGGGACCCGAAACTCTCGGATG
>Ga0316624_10000670_pt1 | contig 12225 bp, 9 predicted proteins | sample OWC_Aug_N3_C1_D5_FD_207657 | JGI IMG/M metagenome (GOLD analysis project Ga0316624, IMG submission 207657) | Wetland soil microbial communities from Old Woman Creek delta, Ohio, United States - OWC_Aug_N3_C1_D5_A | ecosystem: Environmental > Terrestrial > Soil > Wetlands | place: USA: Ohio...
GCCTCAGCGAGGTGAAATCATGCTTTCAGACGGACTTCAGTATCGGCGTGGGGCAATCGCTGTCCTGAGCGGCCTCGGACTCGTGGGTGTCCTGATCTGGTCCACCTTCTCCCTTCGAGCGTCGACACCGGTCGAGCATTCGTTCCAGGGCCGATCTCAGGGCGAGGAGGCAATCATCGCGCGGGTCATCAAGGACTCCATATGCTGGGCGCTCACCAAGGACCGCGCGCTCCAGGAGAGCACGATGGCTCACGACGAAGACCTCTTCTACTTCTGGACGGGCTCGACTCACACCGTCGTCGGGTGGCAACAGCACCTGAAGACGTTCGACACGTTCATGGATCCGAGGTTCAAGGCGATACGGACCGAGGTGCGCGACCTCCGCATCCACCGCTCCCGCTCGGGAGATGTGGCCTGGTACTCGGCCATGCTCGACGACATCAGCGAGTGGGACGGCAAGCGCGGCATGGGCGAAGACATTCGGTGGACCGGCGTTCTGGAGAAGCGGGACGGGATGTGGGTCATCGTGCAGATGCACGCGTCGCTCGCTGCGGACAAGGTCCGCGAGCGCGTGATGAAGGAGAGCAAGTGACGCCTACTCGGCGCGCAGGGCCCAGAGTGGGTCGACGCGCGAGGCGCGCCGGGCGGGCAAATAGCCGGCCACGAGCGCCGCAACGGCCAGGAGCGCGAGCGCCCCCGCGTAGGTCGCGGGATCCGAGAACGTGATGCCGAACAGCAGGCCGCGGAGCGCGCGCGCGGCAACCCACGACCCCGCGGCGCCAAAGATCATCCCCACGACACCCAGCACGAGCGTCTGCGTCAGGACACGCGCCTGCACGCCGCCGGGCGACGCGCCGAGCGCCATGCGGATGCCGATCTCCTGGGTCCGCCGGCTCACTGAATAGGAGATGACGCCGTAGATGCCCAGCGCGGCCAGGACCAGCGCGAACACGGCGAACCCGCCTGTCAACCACACGACGAATCGCCTGGCGAAGGTCGCCTTGTCCACCAGGTTCGGCAGGGTTCGGAACTCCGTCGCCGGCAGGTTTGCATCCGCGCGCCGGAGCGCGGCGCGCACCCTGGGCGCAAGTTCCATCGCCGGACCCGCACTCCTGACCACCAGGTCCGTCGAATTGCCGCTGCCGAAGTTCTTGTCCGAAAACAGGAGATAGAACTCGTTCTCGGCACTTCGCTCGTGCCCGAAGTAGCGCACGTCCTGCACCACGCCGACCACGCGGCGCTCCCTTCTGTTGATGATCACGACCTGCCCGAGCGGGTCCTGCCCCGGCCAGAGAGCGCGCGCCAGCGTCTGGTTGACGATGACCACCGGTTCAGCCGATGCGATATCGGCCGGCGCAAACGACCGGCCGGCCAGGATCGGGATTCGCATGGCCGAGAGGTACCCGTCATCGACGATGCGCGGGTGGGCGGGCAGACCGCGACCTCCCTCGTAGACTTGCCCTTTCGCCCCCGCCGACCATAGCCGCCAGCCATAGTTCTCACCGAGAGGCAACGCATCGGTCAGCCCGGCCGTCTCGACACCGGGGACCACGCGCACGTGGCGGAGGACCTCGGCGAGATAGGTGGTCTGTGCCGCGGCTCGGGCCTCCCTCGTCGGATACTGTGCTCTGGCCGGGTCCACCCGAATCGCCATGACATGGTCGGCCTGGAAGCCCAGCTTCACGTCGAGCACTCGCATCAGACTCCGCATCAGCAGGCCTGCTCCAGTGAGCAGCACGCAGGCCAGCGCGATCTCGCTGACAACCAACGCACCGCGTGTCCTGCTTCGGTGTCGCCCGTCGCTCGCACGATGCTCCCCGCGTTTCAGGGCGCCGTGCGGATCGGTCGCCGACACGCGCAGCGCCGGGCCCAGGCCGAAGACAAGGCCGGTGAGCAGGGCGGCCGTCAGCGCGAATCCCAGCGTCTGCACATCGACACGGACGTGCTGAAGCAGGGCGACGGAGGTTGCCTCGAACCCGGCTACCAGCCGTGTTCCGGCGGCGGCCAACACCAATCCCAACACGGATCCGCTGCAGGACAGCGCCAGAGTCTCCGTCAGCATCTGCTGGATCAGGCGTCGCCGGCCAGCCCCCAGTGCGATCCGAATCGCCATCTCCCTCTCCCGCGCGGAACCGCGCGCGAGGAGCAGGCTCGAGAGGTTTACGCAGACGATGAGCATCACCAACGCTACCGCACCTGTCAGCACGAGCAGCGCCGGACGAAGCGTTCCGCTCACTCGGTCGCGAAGCGACGTGAGGACCGGTGTGAAGCCGTTTCTCCAGTCGCCGCCCGGGGTCCCCGGACGGGGCTGGATGCGCCCGCCAATCACGGTCGCCTCGACTTGCGCCGTCTCGAGACTCACCCCAGCCTTCAGGCGTCCGATGAGGGCCAGCGTGTTGCCCTGGCGGTTCGATTCGGGAGACAGCGGAAACGGCACGAACAGGTCGACACGGCTTCCGGGCGCGAACATCCCGGCAAAGTCGAAGGACTCGGGCAATACCCCCACGACAGTCGCCGGCTCGCCGTCGAGCACGATCGGGCGGCCGACGATCGCGGGATCCGACGCGAAGTGTCGCTGCCAGAAGCCGTGGCTGAGCAGGGCGGTCTTGAATCCCCTGTCGCCACTCCCCGACCTGCACTCGTCGGCGGTGAACAAGCGTCCAGTTGCCGGTTGAACACCGAGAAGCGGAAAGAAGTCGTCGGTGACCGGAACGACCGTGACGCGTTCGGGCTCGCCCCTACCGGTCAGGCGGACGTCACCGTGCCCGATGAAGAAGGGAAAGAACCCGGCGACGCCCGCGAACGATCGGCTCTGCGCGCGAAGTTCCTGCAGGTTCACCACCTGCACGGTCTGCGACGACAAGTTCGTGCTCGTGCCGTTCGCAATCCAGACCAACCGCTCGGGATCGCGGAACGAAAACGGACGCAGCAGCAGCGCGTTGACGACGTTGAAGACCACGGAACTGGCGCCCACGCCAAGCCCGATGATCAAGACGGCAAAGACAGCCAGGCTGGCATCACTCCTGAGCGTCCGAATGCCGTAGCGGAGGTCCTGCAGGATCGAATCCAGGAGCGGCAGCCCGCGCGTCTCGCGATGCAGCTCGCGCGCCTGTTGCATCCCGCCGAGGCTGATCAACGCCGAGCGCCGGGCCTCCTCCTCGGACATGCCTCGTCGGATGTTGTCCTGGATCGCAAGGTCCAGGTGGGAGGACAGCTCCTGGTCGAAATCCTGGTCCCGATTGCGCCTTCGGACGAACGCAACGACACGGGCCAGCCATTCCCTCAGGGCGTCCATCACTTCACCTCTTTCCCGGCGGTCGAGAGCACCCGGCCGACGACGTCGGTCAGGCGCTGCCAGTACTCCGTCTCCGACGCGAGTTGCTTCAAGCCCCTCCTGGTGATCTCGTAGAACTTTGCCTTTCGGTTGTTCTCGGAAGTCCCCCACTGGGCGCGGATCCACCCGCGGTGCTGCAGGCGAACGAGTGAGGCGTAGATGGTCCCCTGGTTCAGGAGGATCCGGTTTCCGCTGATCTGCTCGATGCGCCTGGCGACACCGTAGCCATGGAGGGGACCCATCGCCGCGAGCGTTTGCAGCACCATCACGTCGAGGGTGCCCTGTATGAGGTCGAGTTTGTCGTCTGTCATGACGCTCCTGTGGTTCTGCCACATGAGACGCGCAGCCGCCTGCGGCGTTGCAGGATCGAGTCCTCGATCTGGCCTACATTCTCCTTCGGCGGCGCGACGGCCGACCTGCATCAGGCGACCGACCGCGTGGACAGTCTCGACTCCCGAATCCGGCGTGAGCCGCCACGGCAGGCTATCGGCTGTCTCGCTTCAGCGATGTCCAGTAGGGCAGGGCGAAGGTCTGGTTCACGGCTACCGCCGATACGGTTCCGGCAAGCGTCTCTCCCTTCAACCGCAAGCGCAGGAAGACCACATGCGACGAGCGCCTGGCATCGTCGGTGGGTATCGTCCCGAAAAAGAGCCCGGTGAGCCAGCCGTTTCGGAATGCCAGGGGCCCAAGCGGCGTGTCGAAGGGGATCGGTCCTCCGGGCTGACCGCCGAGCTCGATGGCGATCTCCCTGCCGCTTCGGACCGACAGTCGCATCGGCGTGTCTCCCTGATAGGTGTGCACCGTACCCTGCCATGCTCCCAGCAGTTCCTGGGGCGGGACGAAGGCTGCCGGCTTCTGCTCCGGAGTCGCCGGGATTCCAGGGAACGTGGGGATCATGGCGGCAAACGTCGCCCACTCGATCTTCGAGAGGGCGTACTCATCCGACAAGCTGGCGTTGCACAGGATGGCTACCGCCATGTTCTTCTCCGGGAGCAGAGTGAGCCGCGCCAGCGTGCCTGGAGCTGCACCGCTGGCAATGGCGAAGCGATGACCCGCCACGTCGACGACTCCCCACCCCATCGCCATGCGGGGTTCGCCGATTTCGCTGGCCTCCGAGGCGTTCAAGGAAGACGGACGGTGCAGCAGCTGCCGGGAGGCGGCGCTGAGAATGGGCTGCTGGCCGGGGACGCGGTTGTTCAAGTGAAACTGCCCAAAGCGGATCAGGTCGTGGACGCTCGAATAGACGGCCGACGCGCCGTCGTGGTCGTAGGCCAGAGCGGACAGCGGTCTTCCAGCCGCATCGTAGTTCTGCACCGCGTACGCTGTCAGCTCGGGAGCGACGTGCACTGACGTCCTGGTCATCTGCAGCGGCCTGAAGACCTCGTCTCTCATGAACTCCGCGTACCCTTTCCCCGAGACGCGAGAGATGACCCGGTCGAGAACGCCGTAGGCGAAATTCGAATACACGTACTCACGGCCCGGCTCGTTGACGATGATCCCGTAGCGGCGGATCGATTCATCCTGGGAGGGTGGACGGCCCGGCTCGGTTGCATAGAAGATGTTCCAGTGCATCGGCATCCCGGCCTCGAGGAAGAGCATCCGCCGGAGCGTGGCCCGGTCGGCACTCCCCACGTGCGCCGTCAGCCTGGCGTCGCCCAGATAGGCGTTGACCGGTCTGTCCAGATCGAGGAGTCTCTTCTCCGCAAGCACCATCAGGCCCGTACCGGTGAACGCCTTGGATATGGAGGCGAGGGCATAGACCGAATCGGGCGTGGCCTTGATCTTCTTTTCCTTGTCTGCGTGGCCGAAGCTCTCCTCCCACACGACGCGCCCATCCTCGGCCGCCGCGATCGAGATGGAAGGCGCTCCGCTCTTTTGGACGGCGTCGAGAATCATCGTCCGGACTTTGGCGAAGCGCTCCTGGGACAGGGCTGGTGTCGACCGGTCGCCCAATCCCCTGCCCAAGCCGGCCGACGACATCATCAGTCCGATGAACAAGACGAACATGGCAGGATTCTTCAACATGAGGCAATCCTCCTACGACGGATATCACGCTCATCGCTTCACCGGCCAAGTGTGCGCCGGCTAGGCAGCGGTAGTGCGGCACACGAAGGCCTCGCGGACAACCGCGTTCACTTGCAGCACGTAGATCGCCCACAACCAAAACGCCAGGTCCGCCACCTTCGCCGGTACGTTCACCGCTTCGAGCGCCGACCAGTCGGCTCCCGTGAGCACCCCCATCGGCTCGACATGCGCCCACGTGGCCGGAAGCGTCAGCAGGGTGAGGGCGGCCGATGCCACCGTGATCCAGCCGACCACCAGCATGACAATGCGCGCCCACGGCTTGAGATCCAGGAGCGCCGTGAGGACGATCCACGCGAGCAGGAGCAGCATCAGCGACACGACGAGGCTTGCCAGGACAGTGCCCTCGGCGCTGACGCGGCCCGTCACGCGACCCAGGAGCCCGTCCCGGCTCATGCCGTCGAGGACGTAGGCAGCCGCCGCCGTGCCAACGAGCGCCTCGGCGACGAACCAGACGAGAAACCAGTTGCGGAGGCGCCGGAGGATCGCGTGAACGGCGTCCATAGCCTTGCTCCTGCAGAATCCGGGGGCAGGTCAGCAGAACTCAAATCTGACCCCGATTGCCGTGTCTCATCAGTCGCTCGACTCCGGGCCTGATTCCTGGTCGTTGCCCGAGCCGGCAACTACGGGCCCGGCTGCCTCGGACGCCTCGCGCTGATACTCGAGCAGGTCGCCCGGCTGGCAGCCGAGCTCCCTGCACAGCGCGTCCAGCGTTGAGAAGCGGATGGCGCGGGCCTTGTTCTGCTTCAACACCGACAGGTTCGCCAGCGTGATGTCGACGCGGCTGGCAAGCTCGGTCAGCTTCATCTTTCGCTTCACCAGCAGGAGGTCCAGGTTCACAACAATGGACATGGTTGCCCCCTACACCGTCAGCGCCTGGTCGTCCTGGAGATCCGCGCCGGCGCGGAAGACCTCGGCGAGGATCACCACGGCCACACCGGCCAGGATCGTGCCGAGCGGGAAGTCCACCTGCAGCATGTCCAGAGGCACGACCGCGCGCCCGCCCGCAACGGTCGTCGTGGCGCGCATGAAGCCAAGCATGACGGCATCGATGATCATCTGGACCGCCGCCATGCCGAGGATCGCCCAGCCCGCCACCCGGATGCATCGGATGTTGTCGCGCGGAAACGGGGTGCCGGCCGACACGTTGGTGAATGCGCGTCTCAGGTGCAGCACCACCAGCATCACGCACGCCCACCAGGAGAAGCTCAGGACCGCCGTCACGGCGACGAACCAGCGGCTTGCGGGTTGGTACGTAATGTAGGCCCACGGATCCACGCGGGCCGTCGCGATGCCGGGTTCGACGCGCACCACGCCTTCGGGCGACCACACCCTCGCCGGCACGGTCACCATCGTGGTCACCTGAAAGTGCTGCCTGAGGGAGTGGAGCGGGTTGACGAGCAGCACCGCAGTCACGACGACTTGAACCGCGATCAGCAAAGCGGCAACCACCAGAAGCACGTCGAGAACAACCCTTGCGGTGCAAAACGAGCGGGCTCCATAGAGGCGCATCGCAAAGCTCCTTCTGGCATCCAGGTAGCTTGGACAACCTCTTCGGCTGCCAGCGACAACATGGCACACATGATATTGATTGTCAATAGTTGTTTATTGATAAACAGTAACTACTTGCCGATTAACAGGGTTAGTGCGGGGACGGACCGTTACGCCCAGCCGCCCCCTTGCGCTTCGACAAGAGCGGGGGTCTCCTCTCCTGTAGAAGCGACAAGGGACACGACATGACCGATGCACGCCTTGACGTGCTGCAGGGCACGCTCGACCTGCTCATCCTCAGGACCGACCCTGGCCCTCGCGCCCCTGGAGGCGGGCGCGGCATGGATGCGCGCAACGTCCGCGGCGAAATGCGGGCGTGGCGCTGGCCGTCACTCGCTGTGCAGAGCCTCGACCGGATCGACGCGCGACGCGCGCCGGGCCGGCAGGAGATGGGCCAGGAGCGAGACCGCGAGCAGGAACAACGGAATCGCGGAGAACGTCACCGGATCCTCCGTGCGCACCTGGAAGAGAAAGGACTCCAGCGCCTTGCCGAGTCCCCACCCCAATGCCAGGCCGGCGCCGAGGCCGACCGCCGTTTTCGTCAGGCCCTGCTTCAGGATCAGCCGGACAACGTCCTGCGGACGGGCGCCCAGCGCCATGCGCACACCCATCTCCGGGATGCGCTGCATGACGCTGACGAGCGTCACCCCGTAGAGACCGACCGCCGCCAGGAGCAACGCCATCGTGCCGAAGATGACGAACGTCAGGCCGATGAGCTGATGGTAGAAGAGCGTCGCCTCCAGGACCTGGTCCATCGACCGCACGAAGAAAAGCGGCAGGTCGGTGTCGACCGCCTGCACGGTACGGCGCAGCGTCGCGGTGAACGCCGTGGGATCGGTGCGTGTGCGCGCGATGACCAACGCCGACCGCTGCGGATGTTGGGCGAGCGGCAGGTAGATGGCCTGCTGGTTGTCTTCGTTGCTGAACTCGGAAAAGCGCAGGTTTGGGACGAGCCCGACGACCTGCGCCCATCCCCCGTTCGGGTCGGCGGTCTCCTTCTCGCGGCCCAACCACAAATGGACGCGCTGGCCGACAGCGTTCTTGCCGGGCCATTCCTTGCGCGCGAAGTCCTCGTTGACGACGACGACAAGCGGCCCGCCCTCGCGATCGGCGGCGTTGAAGTCGCGGCCGGCCAGGAACTCGACACCGAACGCTGCGAAATACCCCGGGCTCACCACCGCCGAGCGCGCGACCGGCATCTGCCACCACGCCTCGTAGGTCTCGCCGGGACGCTTGTAACGTGTCGAGCCGGGAGGGAGCTGCGTGTCCGCTGGCACCACCGTGCCAATCGCTGCGGCGACGACTTCCGGCCGTGCCGCGACGCGCTCGCGGATCTGCGCGTGGAGGACGCGCCAGTCGTCCTTCTCCGGACAAACGTCTTCGACGAGGTCGATGCGCGCCGTCAGGATGTTCGTCGTGTCGAAGTTCAGCTCGTGGCTCTGCGCTGCCAGCGTGCTGCGCACCGAGAGCGAGCCGGCGACCGCCAGGGCGCACGACAACGCGAGCGCGAAGACCGCCAGCCAGCGGCTCAGCCTTCCTGCACCAAAGGTCGTCGCGCCGCGTCCGCGGTCGTGAAGCATCTCGATCAGATTCGGGCGCGCGGCGCGCACGGCCGGCAGGATACCGGCGATGAACGCCGAGAGCACGCTGATCGCCACGACGAAGAAGAGCACCGGAAAGTGGAAGTCCCGCGGCAGGACGCCGACGATGGTCGTCGGCCGCCCGTTGACGCGCACCGTCCGTCCGACGATGCCGGCAGCGCCGCCAAAGTGCTGCTGCCAGACCTGGTAGCCGATGAGGACGACGAGATCGGCGCCCGAGGCGGCGTCGGTGGGCGCGAAGCCGCGCCCCAGCAGCGGACGGACGCGCAGCAGGTCGAGAAAACCCGGCGACACCCAGGCGCCGCTGTAGCGTTCGGGCGCCGCCGCTTCGCCCGGCGCCGTGTCGCGCAGGTTGACGGTGCCGCTGCGGAAGCCGACCAAGGCTTCGAAGCTCCGCTGCTCGTCGCACCAGTCCGCGAAGTCGTGCTCGGGGACGCTGGTGCTGCGACGCGGTCCCGAGAGATTGGTGCGGCGCAGGGCGACCAGGCGCCCGGCTTCCTCGAACGAGACGCCGCGCAGCACCAGGCCGTCGAAGATCGAATAGGCGCCGGCGGCGACGCCGATCCCCAGGGCCATGGTGATCACCGCGGCAAGGCTCACCGTGGGGCTCCTGACCAGCCGGCGCAAGGTGTAGCGGATTTCGCGCCAGAGAGCGTCCATGTCGCCTCCGCGCCGTCGCCGATGATGGCGTGGCCGACAGTCGGTACCGAGGGGGTCCCGGCAAGATGTTTCGGGCTATTTCGTCCTGTCGTAGCGGAGCGTGCGACCGTCGCTGTACAAACACTCCATGGCGGCAACGCTTTCGTTTTCGCGAACGAACCTGATTCGCAAGGAATCGATTCCCTGGCACTTGAAGAGATCCCGATCCATCGGGATCAGGGTGATTTTGGGTTGGCCCGGCCTCTGATAAACCAGCACGCCCTTCTCACTGGCAATGGTCCGCTCCCCGTATTCCCCGACAACCGATGCGAGCAGAGAAGGTTCGGGAACGAATGGGCTCTCGCCCGCTTTGAGTCCTTCCAGGTCCCACTTCGCTTCCTGATTTCCCGGGTTCAGCTGCAGCGACTTCTCATAGCTGGCGATGGCCTCCCGGGCGTTGCCGGCATAGGACCAGGCCTTGCCCAGCGCGAAGTAGGCCCTGGCCGAGGTGGGAAAAAGGTCGGCGGTGATTTTCAGGACCTCGATGGCATCGGGCAGCCTGGCCGGCGAGATGCCTGCCAGGTTCATGGCACTGAACACGAATTCCGAGAGGGCGAAGTAGTACTTGTCCTTGGCGGCGATGATCTTCTGGATTTCCGGCTTGGCCGTTCGAAAATCCGAGCGCTTCAGGAGGTCGACAATCTGCCGGGCCGCTGAGAACACGAACGTTCTCGTCTTCTTGTCGTTCACTTCATCCGGATACCGGGCCAATTCGTCCCTGTACGGGACATCCTTCAGAAATCCGTCCAGGCTGTTCCAGACTGTGTCGATCAGCTGGAGATTGCGCTTCGCGTCGTATTCCTTGAAAGCCGAAACGTCATCGATGTCGTCGTCGATGTCGCAATACAGCCGCTTGGCCGTCTTGTCGAAATCGAAACGCGCCAGTTGGACTGTCCTGAGGTTCGTGTTCTTTCGGGTCTTGAAATAGATGGTCTTCTGCTTCAGGTCGTACACGGTGCTCCACTGGGTCCCGCCTTGGGCTACGCGGCTCAGGATGTCGAAAGCGTAGTCGACAGTCTGGCTTTTGTCCTGGGTGAACGATTCGACCATCTGCGCCGCTCTGACGAACCGATCCTCCGAGGAGACGCGGCCGTTCGAATTGGTGATCCGGTCTCTGGCGACAGGGTCCATCCTGTTGAAATACGCCAGGGAGTCGGCGTAGGTGCTGTTGGCCAACGCGCTGTGAACCAGGTCACTTCCCGTGTGGCAGACCATCTTGCCGTTGAGATACTCGATCGCCGCGGCATTTCCCCTGGCGTCCGAGACGAGAAAATGGAGCGGGGCCAGGGACAGAGAGGAGATGCGGATCCGCCGATCGCTGGCGATGACATCTTCCACCGTTGCGGACACGTCGAGCTGGTATTGCACCCATTGGAGTTCCTCCAGCCCGAAGCGATCGTCCAGTTGCGGATACGTCGACTCGTCGAGCATCATCATGGCGATGACCAGCCCCGCCTCATTCATGCCACTGTAGGGGAATTCCCGGCCGTTCTGGTTGAAGCTGATGCTGCCGTAACGAGAGATCCAGGAGAAGGGCTTCTCCGGCAGCGGCAGGAACGAGGTCTTGCGTATGCCCCTGAGATTGACCTGGACATGTCCCAGTCCGGTCGGAAAATCGAAGTTCTGCCCGAAATAGAAATTCCCCTTGCGGTCCCTCAAGCTGAACGTGGTGCAACCTTCGACCACATCCTCGGCCATCAGGCCGGTACAAGCCATCAATACGACCAGAAGAAGACGCAGCTTTTTCATGTTGCCACCCGTCCGCTCCCGATTCCGTTTGTCACCGCCTGAGCCGGGCGACGATCCGGGCGTCCACCCACTGGACGTCCCCGGCGCCGAAGAAGAGGTACCGCCCGTCAGGTGAAAGCCCGCTGAACAGGTGCTCGACCACTCCGTGCTCCCTGCCGAAGGCCCGGGGCTCGCTCCACGACCCGCCGCCGGTCCGGAAGCTGATGTAGGTGTCCAGGTCGGACTCCGGCCCGCCTGGTCGCGGGCGAGACGAAGAGAAGATCAGGTAGCTTTCGTCGGGAGCGATCAGGCAGCCGAGCTCGAGGTGCTCCGTGTTGATGCGGCCACCCAGCTTCTCACGAGGCTGGTGGCGGCCGTCGCGCCAGACGGATCGATAGATGTCGTGGTTCGACTCGAAGTACAGGTTGCCGTTGCGCGCGATCGACGCGGACCGCTCCTGTTGGGTCGAGTTCACGGCAGGTCCGGCATTGATGGGCTCGCTCCAGGCGTTCCCCCGGCGTTCCACGATCCAGATGTCCGAGTCCCTGGTTCTTCCGTCCCCGGTCATGATCGAATCGGAGTCGAAGTACATCCGCTGGCCGTCCGGCGAGAACGCGACGTGCATGGCACGGTACTTCTGATACAGGGGCGACACCTGGGGCAGTGTCCAGCGTCCGTCGATCTTCTCGACGTGGTAGGTCCTGGCCAGCGTGGACCAGATGACCTCGTTCCCGTCGGGCGACCAGACCGGTACGCCGTGTTCGAGTTCGTCGGCCGAAGAGACGATACCGGGGGCGAACACCTCGGCGCGGTCGCCAGGGACTGTCAGTCCGAAGTACGAGTCGCCCCGCGTTGCCATGAACCGCAGTTCGCGTGGCGCGGCACCTTGCGCGACGAGCCACGTGCAGATCTCGGCGTGCCCCCGGCTGCGGGCCAAGTCGTAGGCCGTGGCCCCGCTCGGGATGGCGATGTCGCGGCCCGCTCCCTTGCGGATCAGTTGCCTGACCACGGCGAGATGGCCGTTCGCAGCGGCGAGGTGGAGCGGTGTTCGGCCGTACCGGTCTCGGGCATCGATCCCGGCGCCCTTGGCCAGCATCAGCTCCACCAACGGGACCATCCCTCCTTCCGAGGCGCTGTGCAGAAGGGTCCCTCCGGTGTGGTTCTGCGAGAGGAGGTCGGCGCCGTCCGCGATCATGCGATCGACGGCTGTCGAGATCCCCTTTTGAACGG
>Ga0316624_10000671_pt1 | contig 12225 bp, 6 predicted proteins | sample OWC_Aug_N3_C1_D5_FD_207657 | JGI IMG/M metagenome (GOLD analysis project Ga0316624, IMG submission 207657) | Wetland soil microbial communities from Old Woman Creek delta, Ohio, United States - OWC_Aug_N3_C1_D5_A | ecosystem: Environmental > Terrestrial > Soil > Wetlands | place: USA: Ohio...
TCCACGCTGCCGTCATCCACGAACACAAGTTCGAAGGTTTCGCCCGTGGCCTCCATGACCGCCTTCAGCTGGTCATAAAGCGCAGTCACGCTTTCCTGCTCGTTATGGAACGGGACAACTATCGAATACTTCGGCATCGAACTTAGATTATACATCCGTGATTTCCGCCTCGTGCAGCTGAAATTTCAGACAAGCCCGGGAGTTACCCTTGGTTATATAAGTCGTGCGGCTGTCCCGGCTTCGATCGTCAAGTCACCGCAAATCGCACATCTCAGGACGCCTTTTTCTTTGCCGTGGCCTGTTTCTTCCCTGCCGCGCTTTTTGCCGCCGGCGGTCTGGGAGCGTATTTCGCGCGGATTTTTACCGTACGGTCAAGCTCGTCTTCAACCTCCAGGGTTTTGAGCTTCAGGTCCTTGTCCAGACTTGCGGTCCTGAGGAAATCGTGGACCTGTGTCTGCGCCTCCGCTGACTGCTGTCCGCCGATGAACGCGTTCAGCCAGCCCAACACGAAAAAGATCTTCCGCTCGCGCTTCACCTGCCCCAGCGCGTTCAGCGCCGGACGCAGATACGGCAAAGTCAGGTCTGACTGGTTCCAGTAGTTGAACGCCCCCAGGCTCTGCTCCACCCAGTCTTCCGGCAAAGATGCGCCATGCACGTAGTCATCGAAGTACTTCTTCTTGCTGCTTCCGGCCGGCCGCGCCGCCTGGGCCACGTAGGCATACTTGAGTCCATCGCCGGAAGGATCACGCTTCTGCTCCGCGGCCAGCAGGGCGTCTGCGTCCGCGTCTTTCAGCGCAACCAAAGAAGTCACCATGTTCCAGCGGTCCAACTGCCGCAACTCAACTCCTGGCACTGCCAGCTTGCCGTTGAGCAACTCTTTCAAGTGGCCACGGCCTTGCGATGTCTCCGCCACGGCGCGTAATCCGCGGAACCAGATGATGCGCATGTCCTGGTCTTGAGAATGCAGCATCTGGTTGTAGGCCAGCGTTTCCGCCGTTGCCGCAAGTTGCGTTCGCGCTTGTGGCGCCACATAGCGGTGCAACGCCGTGGCCGTACGGGCGATCAGGCTTTGCGCCAGGGCTTCGTCCTCTTCTGCCGGAAGCAGGCGTAGCGCGAGTTCAACGTAGTCGCGCGGATTCAGTTCCGCTTCGCGCACGGAGTCCCACAGTGAACCCCACAGTAACGTCCGCTCAAAAACATCGTTGATTCCACCCAGTTGCTGCAGCACCGCTTTGCGGCTGCGCTGGTCCAGCAGGAAACGCCCGTAAGCATGGTCTTGATCGTTGGCAAACACGAACGCCGGGCAGGGCTTGCCCACGGCCTGCTTCACTGAGGTCCGGGCTGAATCCAGTTCTGCGCGCACTCGCACCGGGACGCCTTTGCCATAGCTCAGTAGGACATCGGTGGCGATGGGCCAGACGCCGCCTTCTCCTAGAACATCTTTTTGCTTCAAGGTGAAACGATTGATGCGGTTCTGCGCGTCACACGACCAGTCCACATCCACCTGCGGCATGCCGCGCCGGCGGATGTAAGCATCCGCCCAGTTCGTAAGCGATTGGCCTGACACCTTTTCAAAAGCCTTGACCAGATCGCTCCACTCGGCGTTGCCAAAGGTATGGTCTTTCAGGTAGAGCCGCAGTCCATCGCGAAACTTGTCTTCTCCCAGCACGAGGGCCAATTGCCTCAGGACGCCTGGCGCCTTGGAATACACAATCGCCCCGTAGGCTGATTTCGCGTCCTTCAGGTTGGCAATGTCCTGGTAGATCGGCGTGGTGCCCGGGGTGGAATCGATCCCGTAAGCCGCCGGCTTGATTGACTGGTAGAATCGTTTCCACACGTTTGCCTGCGGCTTCAGGTCCGCCAGGGCGTGGTACGCCATGTACTGCGCGAATCCTTCCTTCAGCCAGAGATCGTCGAACCACCGCATCGTTACCAGGTCGCCGAACCACTGGTGCGTCAACTCATGCAGCAGCAGGATGTCGCGGTTCAGCCGGTCGTTCTCGGTGGGCGCGGTACGGAACAGCACGGACTCTTCGCGCAAAAACGTTGCGCCCGCATGTTCCATGCCGCCATAGGGAAATCCGGGAATCAGCACCAGATCGTATTTCTCAAACGGAAACCGCTTGTCAAAATATTGCTCAAGATACTTGGTCCCCTGCCCCGTGATCTGCTGGACTTCCTGAGCTTCTTCCTGGGCGCGCTTGAACTTTGACTGGCGCACAAAAATCGTCGGCTCATTGTCTTCCCTGCCGTTGATTTTGAAAAATGGTCCTGCGGCAAAGGCCAGCACATACGTGCTGATCGGCGGTGTCGGCGTGAAATAGGTCTTCCGCTTCCCCCCTTCAGTGGAAAAGATCTGCTGCGGATCGGTGGTCGAAATCGCTACCCAGTCTTCCGGTGCAGTCAGAATCAATTGAAATTTGCTCTTGATGTCCGGCTGGTCGAAGCATGGAAACGCCATCTCAGCGTCCATGGGCACAAACAACGTGTACAAGTATTCCCTGCCGTCATCTTTGTCTTCAAAACGGGTGATGGCTTTCCCCGCGGGCCCAATGGGAGCGGTGAAATCAATCTCGACAAGGTTATCGTCCGGGCCCGCGCCCTCTTCTGGAAGCTCGTCCTTGTTGAAACCGCCGATGATCGCGTCCGGCTTGAACGGACGCCCAAGGTTATCGGTGAGCGGTTCGTTGGGTTTCTTCTTCTCACCCGCATTCGGCCTGATCTTCAACAACTCCGCGGGAAGCACGATGTGACCGTTCTCGATCTTGGCTTGGGCTTCTTTCCCGTTCACCCGCACCTTGCTGACTGTGCCTTCGCGGAAATCGAGCAGAAGCGGCCCCGCCGTTTTGAGTTTAAAAATGAGCTCTTCGTGCCCGGCTGTACTCGGGGCGCGGGGTACCAGGTCGAATTGAATCTCAGACCGCAGCTCCACGATCCGGGCTGCCCGTTCCCGCGCCAAACTGCGGGGAATACCATTAGGACTCTGTCCCCAGCCTGCCGTAGCAGACGCCAGGAGGACGAGCGCGAAGCAGACAGCCCACCGCAGTCGATCCCCCGATCTACCGATCACTCGATCACCCGATCTCACTCCACCCCTCCCCTGAGTCAACTATGAATCTAAACAACTTAGTCATAATCATCCCCGATGTATCCCCGGGGGTTGACCAATCCCAATCCCCATTTGCACCCAGGGAATATCGACGTATTCCTGGGTTGTCCTTAGGCCCAAAGACTTAACCGTAAGTCTTTGTATAAAAACGACTTACACTAACACAGCCAGGCAGGATTTTGCAACGAAAAACTGTGGTGCCGTGGGTTGAGAGCGTCTCCATCCAGCAACCCTGCAAAACTACGTATAGACATAAAATAAGACTATTTTTATAGTCCCTTAACGGATGAAAGTGCAGACGCCCCGCCAGCGCACTCGCTTTCATCAACTGGAAATCAGAGCGCAGAGACGTGATTTCTTGAACTGTGCGGGATGTCGCTTGCCAGTCCTGGCCAACACCAGGTTCTGGCCAACACCTTGATACGCGCGGCCGAACCAGAATCCACCCCCCCGCGCGCAGCTGAGGGTAGAAAGGGGAAAAAGTGGACGCTGGAGTCATTCGCCCGCTTCTGTCCGGAAACCGGAATGCCGTCCCCGGCCCTCCGGCTAAATCCCTTCGCTCATGGCCCGCGCGGTGGGCGCCGCCATTGAAGTGGCCCGGTTGGCGCGGTGCCCTCATCTTTGTCGTCGCTTTTTCTGTTGCATTCGGATATGGATCGCTTTTGCGCTCGGTAACTGCGTTCTGGTTCCCTGATTCCATTCTGCTATGTGCTCTGCTTTGGTCCCCGCGTAACACTTGGTGGTTTTACCTCTTGGCGGCCCTCCCCATGCGTTTCATCTTTGTGCCCACCGGCGTGCCTCCGTGGCTTCTGATCGCCTGTTACGCGAATGACTCGATGAAAGCGCTGCTCTCCGCTACGCTGATCCAGCGGTTCATCGGCCGGAAGCTTCGCTTTGACACCTTGCGGCAATTTCTCGTCTACTCTTTGATCGCCGTGGCCGGTGTCCCTCTGCTTTCGGCCGCTGCCGGCGGGGTTTCACGATACCTTTCGGGCGCTGATTTCTTCCTCGCTTTCCGTGCGTGGCTCCTCGGTAACGTGCTCGCCGCTCTGGTGTTCACCCCTATGCTCCTTTGCTTGCTCGCGATGAACTGGCGGCAAGCCTTGGCGTTGCCACGAAAGCGCTATTGGGAAGCGGCCTGCCTGATCGCGGGGATTTCCTTGTCTGGGTATTTGGTCTTCGTCAGTAATGCTCAGGACTCTCTCTTTCTGCTGTACCTGCCCATGCCGTTCCTTCTCTGGGCAGCCACCCGGTTCGGACCATTTGGCGCCGCCGGTTCTCTCTCTGTCATCAGCGCCTTCGCCGTTTTCGGAATTTTTGCGGGACGGGCCCCGTTTGATGACGTTCCTCTTTCCTCCGCCGTTCTTTCCTTTCAGCTTTTCATGATCGTCATCTCATTTCCTCTCCTTGCCCTGGCCACCGTCCTCAAGGAACAGCAGGCCGGCGCGTCCGCCCTTCGCGCATCGGAAGAACGGCTGCACCAGCTCAGCGCCCGGCTGATTGACTCCCAGGAACGGGAACGCAAACTCATCGGGCAGCATTTGCATGAGGACGTGGCCCAACGCGTGGCTGCCCTCACGATCGAACTCAGTTCTCTGGCCCAGAGTTCTGACACCTCGGAAAAGCTGGCCGCGGAATCCTTCCGGCTGCGCCAGCATGCCGCGGAGATCATGGATGATATTTCCCGCCTTTCCCGGCAGCTCCGCCCTCCCAGCCTGGAAAGTGTGGGCTTGCCCGCTGCCTTGAAGACCTTGTGCGATCAGTTGAGCGACCCTTCGGGGACTCGCATCGTTTATACGCAGTTCGGGGACATCCCCGCTCTCCCTTGGGACGTTGCCGTCTCCCTCTACCGCGTCGCTCAGGAAAGCGTGGATAACGCTCTCAGCCACAGCGGAGCAACCTGCGTCTCACTCTGCCTGTTTTGGGAGGATGATGCCCACGAGCTTCGCATCATTGATAACGGAATAGGCTTTGAACTGGAATCGTCGGCAGCCCAAGGCATGGGACTGGCAGGGATGGCGGAGCGCATGCGCAGCGTTGGCGGAAGATTCCTCATCCACACCACACCAGGCAGGGGGACTGAAGTGGTTGCCTTGGCGCCCTCGCTGGCTCGCGCCGTTCACGCCTAGCCGTTCCTGAGAAAACGGAAAACTGGCTGCACTATATATAATAGAGACCTGCGTCCTGCGGGGGATGACCGGAAAATCCCGGGTAAGCCCGTAACCGGGATTCACCCCGTCCTCGCGCAAACCGGTTTCTGACGGGTTCACGGCCATAATGCGCCACCAGGCTTGCATCTAAACCAATAGCTCAGGCTGCCACAGGTTGCATTGCAACGGTTGCGGCTTTTTGGGGTTGACGCTTCCATGCTCTTCCATGCGCATCGGCTCACCGGCCTGCTTCGGCTCATGGCCTTCATGCTCCTGGCTGCCTGCTCTCAACTGCACGCCGACGTCGGGCTGCTTCTCAACGAAACCTTCGGCGGGGGCGTCAACGGCTGGACCAGTTCCGGACACGCCGCTTTGTATTTCTCGCGCCTCTGTGCCGAATCTCCCCTGAAGCTGCGTCTTTGCCAGGCCGGCGAACCTGGGGTCGTGGTGAGCAATTACAACCGGCTCGGCGAGGACCAAAATTATGAATGGAATGCCGTCCCCCTCGATGTCTACTTGTATGGCGTCGAGGACGAAGCTGATCGCCCACTGCTTGCCTGGCCGGCGGTACGCCTGGCGCTGCAGGAAAGGTATCGTCAGATTTCCATGCCGAAGACCTGCACTGGGCCTGAATGCCGTTCCGATCCAGACGCAAATTGGCGCGACCTTGTGGCATCCACTTTCGTCCGCGACACCTATCTCTTTCTCGCCAAGACTACCCTGGAGCAGGACCTCAAGGTGATGCAATTGCTCAACTCCTCTCCCAACATCAACCGTTACAACGGCTTCACCAACAACTGTGCCGACTTTGCCGGCAGGATCTTAAACACCTATTTTCCCGGCTCCGCCCGCGCCGATCGCATCAACGATTTCACCATCACCAGCCCCAAGGCTATCGCCAAATCGTTTACCCATTACGGCGGCAAGCACGCAGCTCTGCACCTCCGCGTTTTCCGCTTCACACAGATGCCTGGCGCCTACAAGCCGAGCAATGATTGCAGAAAAGGCACTGAAGCTTTGTTTCGCTCCAAACGATGGCTCTTTCCCCTGCTCCTGCGGCCGCATGAACTGGCCTTCTTCACCGGCAGTTACCTGCTCACCGGGCGCTTCAACCCGGAGCACGAGCTGCGGCGCTATCCGGCCTCGGACGTCAGCCTCCTCGGAGCCGAACCCAGGGTGGCCCGCTCGGTGGAGCAGCCGGTGGCGTTGGAAGAATTCACGGGGCAGCGTGTTACTGAGCAGGTGCGTCGCCGCGCCCGCGTCATGGGAACCGCGGAAGCGTGGAAGACATACTCTGCGGCTTTCCGTGAACTCAGCGATGAGGCGGTAAACAAGGGCATTTTGGAACACGGCCGCCGCCCCCGTCACTTCGTTGACGAACTCATCGCCAAAGGCCGCGTCTGGACTGACGATAACGGGGCTGTATGGGTCAATGTTGCCGAAGAGGACGGCGTCACTCGCCAGGTTGGCGTGGCCGCAAGCAACATCAACGCCAACGATTCGGATCCCCGCGTTGCTTATCTGATCATGTTGACCCGTGTCTCTGACATCTTGCACCGCTCCTCAAAAAACCGGGAACTCATGCCTTACTTCGAAAAGGACTGGGACCTTTTGCTGGAAACACGGGCGCGCCTCTGGCCTGCCACCCAACGTGCTTCAGAATCAAAGGGCCCGTTGCCAGCTCAAGCAGCCTCCCCCGCCGTCAGGGCCGTCAACGGATGGCACTAACCGCCATCATGCCACTTTCCGCTTGCCCCGCGCAGCTTCCGCCTCCATCAACCGCATGAAGTGATAACCCCAGGGTGGTAACGAAACATAGAGGCCGGAAGACCCCAAGTCGTCGCCATCGCGGGGTTCGTACGTCTCACCATTGATGTCGTCGGAAACGTTCCAGGCCTGCCCTCTCAAGTCTTGCCAGGGCAGTTGGACATTTCCCTGACTGGAAGAATCCGAGTAGTTGATCACAATCGCGTAGCGCATATCGCCCCTGGTCCAGCACCACGCCAGCAGGTTGGCGTTTGAGTTGTTGTCCGGCCATCCCTGGCACTCGCACATGTGCCACTCACCTTCCAGGAGCTGCCTCTCGGTGACCAGTTTTAACAGGTCTCCGTAAAATTCGTGCAAACTCGCATCTATGGGCTCCTGCGGCCGCCGGCCCAGGTGAACGGAAAGCTTCACCCGCGCGCCTTCGAACTGTCCCTCATGCAGCAACTTTGCCCCGGGTGTGGTCATGATCACCATCGCTGCCGCTCGGCCCTTCGCGTCGAAAAAGGTCGCCGCGCTCCGCGGTTCGTCGTGGTTTTCAAGAAATCGGATCAGATGGTCCTGGTATTCCAGCCCCGCGCTCAGATGGCCGCGGACGGAATGCGCATCTTCATGGACCAAACGATCGTACAGGCGCTTGTCATAGCAGAAGTCGAAGCCCTGCTGCTGCAACTCCCATTCCAGGTCCCAATACGCTTCTGCAACGAATAGGAAGGCGGGAAACTTCTGCCGCACTTTCCCGATCACTTCCCGCCAGTATTCCGACTCAGGCACCGGACCCGCCCGGTCTTTCCATGTGCGGCTGAAAACCGAGTTCAGCAGCAGCATCGCCATGTCGCAGCGGACACCGTCACACTGGCCCGCTATCTCCGCAAGAGTGGCTGCAACCGCCAGGCGCAGCCCCGGTGAAAAAGCATTGAGTTGGACGGTGTCTGGCCAGGCGGGGAAATACGGATCTCTTCCCCGGGCAAGGGCCCCGCTTCCGCGGGCAAGAAATGAAGCCGGATCGCGTTCCAGGTCTTCCCGGGTTCCCTGAACGAAGTACTCGGGATGGTCCGCCACCCACGGATGGTCGGGCGCCACGTGGTTGGGCACAAAATCCAGCAGCAGGCGCAGCTTGCGGCTGGCCAGAGCTTTGCGCGCCACCGCCAAACCTGCTTTCCCACCCAGTCGCTCATCCACCACATAACGGCGGATGCAGTAGGGCGACCCGCTGACATCCTCAGCCGTAAAATCAGGAAGGGTTCGCCGGTACTCCTCTTGCAGGGCCGGCGTGTTGAGAGAGATTTCCCGCCCTGCGGGACTTCGTTCCCACACTCCCATGAGCCACACGCCGTCAAAGCCCTGTTCCGCAAGCTGGTCCCACTCCTTCGCCGGAACAGTGTCAAGCTTGATCGAGCGGCCGTAGCGGCGGCTGAGTTCGTTGAGCCAGACCCAGGCGTTGATTTCGTAGATGATCGGCCTTCGCGGCCAGCTCTTCATGCTTCCCAATGCCATGTTCAGAACCTCCTGGCGATAAACAGGATCCATGTGCTTCAGTTACGCCGCCACCTTTTCCCCTGCAGGCTGTTTCCTGGCAAATGCGCCCGCTTTGCCGGCCTCAAGGAACGGGGCTGCGTCAAGACGGCCGAAGATCTCGATCAATTTCGCGACCAATCCCGTCCACCCGGTCTGGTGGCTGGCTCCCAGGCCCGCGCCGTTATCTCCGTGGAAGTATTCGTAGAACAGTAGGTTGTCCTTCCAATACGGATCGGTCTGGAATTTCTGCGTTCCCCCGTATACCGGACGCCGCCCGGACGCATCGCGCAGGAAGATCCGAGTCAGCCGATTGCTGATCTCCCGGGCCACCTCGAAGAGATTCATCTGGTGGCCCGAACCAGTGGGACACTCGATCTTGAAGTTGTCGCCGTAATAGGAGTAGTACTGCAGCAGGGCGCGGATCAGGAGTGCATTCACCGGCATCCAAATGGGACCACGCCAGTTGGAGTTTCCACCAAACATTCCGCTATCCGATTCTGCCGGGAGATAGTTCACCCGGTATTCCTGGCCATTCACATTGAAGACGTAGGGATGCTCGGCGTGGTAGCGCGAGAGCGCGCGAATGCCATAAGGACTGAGGAATTCCTTCTCATCCAGCATGCGCGAGAGAATTCGGCGCAGCCGCTCCGGGTTGACCAGCGCAATAATGCCGCGCTCGTTATACCCGAGATGGCGGGGCCCGGTAGGATGAATGCTCTTGAGCAGTTCGGGCATGCGTTGCACGCGTTCGCTCATGACCCCCAGCACTCGCGGTACCCGTTCACGCTGATAAGGTTCGATGACGGTGGTGGCACAAAGGGGTAACAAGCCCACCATGGAGCGCACTTTAAGCCGCGTCGCCCCGCCGTCGGGAAATCGCAGGACATCATAGTAGAACCCGTCTTCTTCGTCCCACATGCCCTCCGGCCCCGTCTGATTCAGGGCCTTGGCAATCCAAAGGAAATGGTCGGCAAACTTGATGGCCATATCTTCGTAGAAAGGGTCGAAGGCTGCCAGCTCGGAACTGATCTCCAGCATGTTCTGGCAGAACAATGACACCCACGCAGTGCCGTCGGCCTGCTCCAGGTGGCCGCCGGTGGGCAAGGCAGCGCTGCGGTCGAAGACGCCGATATTGTCCAGTCCCAGGAAGCCGCCTTCAAAAAGGTTTTTGCCGAACCGGTCTTTGCGGTTCACCCACCAGCTGAAATTGAGCATCAGCTTGGCAAAGGACCGTTTCAGGAACTCGAGGTCGCTTTGCCCCCTGAGCGCTTGTTCGGTTCGATACAGAAAGATCGTGGCCCAGGCGTGTACCGGTGGATTCACGTCGCTGAAGTTCCACTCATAGGCCGGGATCTGCCCAGTCGGATGTAGAAAGAACTCCTGCAACATCAGCTCAAGCTGTTCTTTCGCGAAATCCACGTCCACCGTGGTGAGTGCGAGTGTGTGGAACGCCAGGTCCCATGCGGCATACCACGGATACTCCCACTTGTCCGGCATGGAGATCACGTTCTCGTTCACCATGTGGAACCATTCGCTGTTCCGCATGGCAGGCGCGCCCGGCCGCATGGGGTCGGCGTTGTGTTCCTCCAGCCATTTGTCCACGTCGAAGCCGAAGTACTGCTTGCTCCACAGCATCCCCGCCAACGCCTGGCGCATGACTCGGGCCTCGTCTTCGCCCACCCGCTCCGGAGTGATCTTCCGGTAAAACTCGTCCGCCTCGCGCCGGCGGGCTTCCATGCTTTGCGTGAAGTCCTTAAAGGGATCGCCGATCGCGGCTGGCGCCTGGTCGCTGAGCCGAAGGCGGATGGTGGCCGTCTGCCCGGGGGCCACGCTGACTTGATATTGGGCTGCGGTTTTCGTTCCCTGCTCTGGATTGACCGCGTCCTGCTTTCCGTGCACTACAAAGTTGTTGATTCCATCTTTGACATAGGGTGAAGCGTTGGGCTTGCCGAAGATTCGCTCGTTGTTGGTCTCATTCTCCGTAAACAGCAGCGGGACATTTCCTTCAACGTAGAGATACCGCTCACCCAGTTGCGAATGGGATGCTGCAACCGCGCACCAGCCATCTTTTCGGGCGACTTCTCGCAACAAAGGCTTGGTTGCCCCCGGCCACCACGTCCAGGCGTTGCGAAACAACAGAGTCGGCAGGACGTGGACGCTGGCCGGCTCAGGTCCGCGGTTGACCACGCTGACCTGGATGAGGATGTCCTCGGGACTGTGCTTCCCGTACTCCACGAACACGTCGAAGTAGCGGTCATCATTGAAGATGCCCGTGTCTAGAAGTTCGTATTCCATGTCGCCGCGGTTGCGCTTCCGTCCCGTCGCTACCAGATCGTCGTAAGGAAATGCCGCCTGAGGATACTTGTACAGATACTTCATGTAGGAATGCGTCGGCGTGCTGTCCAGGTAGAAGTAATACTCTTTAACGTCCTCACCGTGATTGCCTTCACTGTTGGTCAATCCGAAAAGGCGTTCTTTGAGGATGGGGTCCTTGCCGTTCCACAGTGCCAGGCTGAAACAAAGCAATTGCCGGTCATCGCTGATCCCGGCCAGCCCGTCCTCTCCCCAGTGATAGGCGCGGGACCGGGCCTGGTCATGGGTGAAGTAATTCCAGGCATTTCCATCCTGACTGTAATCCTCGCGCACCGTGCCCCATTGCCTTTCGCTCAGGTACGGTCCCCATTTTTTCCACGGTGCACGCTTGCTGCGCGCTTCCTCGAGTCTCAGATGTTCCGCTGTGCTGGTCCCTTCAGCCATGTCCCACCTCCCGCAATAGTGAGATGGTTCACCTTTCAACGGAGATGTTCTTAAAGCGAAGTTCGTTTTCACGCGACGAAACGTCTGCAGCCCGGCCTTTTTGGCCGTAAACCCCGCTTCGACGGGCGCCGGCAAAACGTGCTGGATCTCTGCCAGGAAACAACAAACCTGTTGACTCTGCTCACCTGCCGCTATAGCATTTACACGATTCAATGCAGCACTGCTCTACCAATCCGGTTCTCGCCCGCATGGCAATGGCCATGTGCATGTGTTGTTGTATGTGTTCAGGCGAGCGGCCGGCGATGCGCAATCTTACTTAAATCGAGATTGAAGCAAGTTTAGAAAGACTTGGCCGCTCAGATTGAGCGGCCTTCTTATTTTGGCTGCTCAGGAAGCAGGCCTCGTCAAGCGAGGGACAGCATGTCACAGCCAAAACAACCCATTGCCATCTATTACGAGCATCCCCATTGGTTCAAGCCGCTGTTTGCGGAACTGGAGCGCCGCGGAACGCCCTTCGTCCAGATCAACGCCGCCCAGCACCACTTTGACCCCGCCCATCTCAATGGTGAGAGTGGCTATGGACTGCTGTTCAATCGGATGAGTCCCTCCGCCTACCGTCGGGGCCACGGCCAGGGCATTTTCTACACGCTTTACTATCTGGCGCACCTGGAGCAGCGCGGCAAGCGCGTGGTGAACGGCCAGAAAGCCTTCCGCTATGAGACCTCCAAGGCCTTGCAGCTCTCATTGCTCGAATCGCTCGGGCTTCCCTATCCCAAGTCGCGCGTGATTAACTCGCCGGACGACGCTGTCGCCGCCTCTGACGGCCTGCGGTTCCCCATTGTGGTGAAGCCAAACATCGGCGGCAGTGGCGCAGGCGTCACCAAGTTCCACACCCGCGAACAGCTTCAGGAAGCCGCAGCCGCCGGC
>Ga0316624_10000673_pt1 | contig 12204 bp, 9 predicted proteins | sample OWC_Aug_N3_C1_D5_FD_207657 | JGI IMG/M metagenome (GOLD analysis project Ga0316624, IMG submission 207657) | Wetland soil microbial communities from Old Woman Creek delta, Ohio, United States - OWC_Aug_N3_C1_D5_A | ecosystem: Environmental > Terrestrial > Soil > Wetlands | place: USA: Ohio...
GCGCTCTGCTCCGCCAGATCCAGCTTCCGCAGATTGAAGTTGGCAGCGGCGTTATAGAAGTACGCAGCGGGATAGGCATACGCGTTCAGGCTTATTGCCTGCGCTGACATGTTTGCAGCTTCTTCCCAGTTTTTTTCCAGAACGGCGATCGTGGCCAGTCCGAATGCCGGGTTCACGTACTGCGGATCTGCCGCCAGCGCCTGCCTGTAAGCGGTGCGCGCTTCTTCCAGTTGACTGTGCTCCTTGCGCAGATCGCCTAGCATGGACCATGCCGCCGCAAACTGAGGATAAATGCTCACGGCTTTATCAAGCTCTTTCTCTTCTTCTTCCGGCTTGTTTTCCTGCGCTGCTTTGTGCGCCTTCTCAAACGCCTTGCGGGCATCCTTGGGCGCTGACATGGTGGTGAGGCTCACCGTCAGACCTCTCACATCACCCATTCTTTTCAGGACGATGGTTCCCACGTCCACCTGGAAGTCATCGCCTATATACCTGAGGGCCGCACTGCTCGACTGAAATCCGGCCAGAACTCCGCGGAACTCACAGCTGTTCAGGTCCGAAACCCTGCGATTCCCTGGCCGTATCGTGCCTCGCGCCGGATTGTTTGGTGCGGCGGCCTGATCACCTTCACTCGCGTCCTGAAACCCGACGTTCGCGCCAAGCTGGATCTGGAACTGTCCTTTAAAGTCGGTATAACCCTCGCGCCGGGACACGCCGTTGCAGATCCGCTCGATCGCCACCGGTTCGGGAAGGGCCCCGCCGCCATCCAATACAACCCGCCCTGACACAAAAAGCGGTTGTATGTTGTTGTCGGGCGAAGCCGGCGGGGTTCTGGAGGGTATGTTGTTCCGGCCCGCGCCGGGATTACCGCCGCTCGTGCGCTGCGCCGCCGCAACTTGCAGCAGAAGAGAAACTACGATCACGGTCCAGGTGGCAAGATGAGAGGGCCCAGCGGTCATGGTTACCTCCAGCCCAATTGATTACCTGCCTGTTTTGATGCTGACAAGCAGCCCTGAGGGCAGGTGGCAATGGTACCGCCTTTCCCTTGCCCTGTCCCGAATTTTTCAGGAATTGTTTTCGGCGGCGCCCCTATTGCGCCGGTTCCCGGTTCGCGGATAGGCGCGGAACTGCACAACGCGAAAGACGAGCGCGGAATAGCCCAGCAGCGCCCAGCCGATGGCGCCCAGCATAAACCAGGTATTCGGCAAGAAGAGGCCCGGCACGAGCGCAGGTGTAAACAGGGCCAGGGTCGCTTCAGCCGCAATCAGCGCAGCCATCAGACAGTCGCTCAAACGCCACCGGGAACCGCTGCGTAGCGCGCGCCAGGCGATGGCATCGTCGATGAACCGCCCCGCGGCAAACCAGAAGATCACGCCCAAAACACTGAAAGCAACAATGCGGAAGACCTCGCGGTAAGGCGACCCGAACACGGTCAACTCAAGCGGCAGCGCCAGCACTCCGGCGGGCAAATTCACCGCCGCCGCGATCATCGAGGGAGGTGTCCCGGGTCGGGCCTCAATCTCAATGCTTCGCGTCAGCCGCACCATCCGCGTAGGCCCGCGGTAGTAGCGATAGGTTGAAGCCGTTACGAACAGCAGGGCCGCCACCGGCAGCACCCGGCAAAACTTCACCAGAGGCCGTCCGGCTTTGAGACCTTCAACCATGGCTCAGGAACATGAATGTTGCAGCAAAGCTCAAGGCTCGCGGCGGCCGGTGCCCAACTCCGCCACTACTTCCTGCCCCAGCAGCTTGCTGCCGTCGTAAAGCACCTCAATCAGGCGTGCCCGCGTGTTGCGCGCATTCGCCACGGCCGTGGCAAGTTCAGTATTGGGGAAGACCCCCACCATCTCCCACTTGTTCTCGCCCGTCTGTACCCAGAGCTCGTACTGTTTCCACTTGGCCATGCGCGCTTCACATTCCCCGCTTCACCTAACTTACTCGAATTTCACTCCAACGCAAAACCTCAGCGGCTCATGTGCCGGGGCTGAACCTCCGTACCTCCCTGGTCCATGCCCTGCCAGCCCGGCTTCTCGCCCTGGTTCTGCTGGTCCAGCCACTTCTTGAGCGGCGCAAAATAATCCAGGATGGCGGTGGCATCCATCTGGCGCTGGCCGCTGATGGCTTCCAGCTCGTCCGGCCACGGCTTGCTCTTGCCCATGCTGAGCATCTTGTTCAGCCGCTCGCCCGCGGGCTTGCTCTTGTAGATGGAGCAGCGGTCCAGCGGCCCTTTCTGCCCCGCCGCTTCGCACAGCGCGCGCTGAAACTGGAACTGCAGGATCCGCGCCAGGAAGTAGCGCGCGTACGGCGTGTTTGAGGCAATGTGATACTTGGCCCCGGGATCAAAGTCGGCCTCGCTGCGCTCCAGCGGCGGCGCCACGCCCTGATACTTGGCCTTCAGTTCCCACCACATCTTGTTGTACTGCTCAGGAGTGATCTCGCCGGAGAAGACCTTCCAGCGCCACTGGTCGATCAACAGCCCGAAGGGCAGAAACGCCACCTTGTCCAGCGCCATCTTGAGCAGGTAGCCGATGTCAGAGCTCTCCGGCGGCACCTTGTCCAGCAGGCCGACTTCTTTCAGGTATTCCGGCGTCACGGAAAGCGCGATGGTATCGCCCACCGCCTCATGGAAACCGTCATTCGCGCTGTCCTCGAACAGCGGAGGCTGGGTCTTGTAAGCCCGTTGATAGAAATTGTGCCCCAGCTCGTGATGGATGGTGACAAAGTCTTCGTCACGGACTTCAATGCACATCTTCAGGCGAAGATCGTCCTTGTTGTCGATGTCCCAGGCGCTGGCATGGCAGACCACGTCACGGTCCTTCGGCTTCACGAACAGCGAGCGCTCCCAGAACGTCTGCGGCAGCGGCGCAAAGCCCAGTGACTTGAAGAAGTTCTCGCCGTAGTGCACCATGCCCAACTCGTCGACCTTATGGTCTTTCAGAAGAGCCGTCAGGTCGTAACCCTGGCCGGAGTCCGCCGGCGCGACGATCGGATAGATGTTGCCCCACTCCTGCGCCCACATGTTGCCCAGCAGCTGCGAAGGAATCAGGCCATCCGGCCGGTCGGCGATCTTTCCGTACTTCTTGATGAGCTGCTTGCGCACGTACGCGTGCAGTGAGACGTACAACGGCTCAACCTGCCGCCACAGTCGCTCCATCTCCGCGCTGAACTGCTCCGGCGTCATGTCATAGTTGGAGCGCCACATTGCTCCCGTGTCTTTGAATCCGAGCTCTTTTGCGCCTTTGTTGGAAAGCTGCACGAAGCGCTCGTACTTGGCACGCATCGGGATCGAGATTTTGTGCCAGCCTACCCAGGCGTCGAGCAACTCGTCGGGATTCGTGCTGGTGGCCATGATGCGGCTCAGGTCGTTGAGTGACAGGCATTTCTGTTTGCCATCGGGTTGGGGCTTGCAGTATTTTCCCTTGCCGTATGTGCCGTCCAGCCAGGTGGCGATCTCGGTCAACTCCTTGCGCTCCGCGTCATTGTTGGGCGCGGGGGCGACAAGTGACAGCTTGAGCAGTTTGAACTTGCGCTGTAGCTCCGGCGGCATCTTCAAGTGATCGAAGCGTCGCGCGTCCAGCGCCAGTTGCGTCACCACGGCCGTCAGCCGCTCCTGCGCCTGCGCTGACATCATCTCCGTATCGTCGGTAATAAAGTTTTCCTGCACCCATGAGGCGCGGCCGGCCCGCACGCCCAGGTCATCAAGCTGCGCTTCCGCTTTCTTCATGAAGGCCTCGGCTTCTGCCACGGTTGGCGCGCCCTTGGCGGCGGGGCCTTTAGCGGGCGCGGCGCTCTGTTTCGGCGCGGTTTGCGCGAATGTGATGGAAGCAGCCAGAAACAAAACCGGCAGGATGCGAAGAATTCTGATGGACGGCATAATTCCTCCCTTGAGGCAAACTGGCTAGGGTAGCCTTTTCACGCTGCTGCTGGCAACTTGCAACAGCGTACAATTCTCGCCAAGGCACCGTGGCTGTTCTTTCGGCAACGCCTGCGCGTGGACGGCCCTATAGGGTTAATGGGAGTCATGTCCGCGGATGGTTGGAATTCACGTGACCAGCATAAAGATCGAGGAATGGCGGTTACAGCATGAACACTCCGACAGTTGGAATGAATGATCCTGTGGCGATACGCCACCTGACTTGGAGTAATCTGCTCGCGCAGAGCTACCGCTTGTATAGGGAACGGTTCTGGAAGCTGTTCTGCGTTGCGCTTTTGCCGTACATGCTGGCCTACATCGCATCTTTTTTCTTTGGATTTGCATTTCGACAGATCCAGCGAATGCACATTATGACTTTGTTCCCGCCGTCCTTTGCGGCGTACGCCACGATCTATATTTTGGGTTGGATTCAGGGTGCGCTCTACTGGGCCATAAGCGGCTTTTTCTTTGCCGCCGTTGCCAACAATATTCTGGTGGACGCGGGTGAACCAGGCCCAGCCCTTTCGGATGCGTTCACCCAAGCCAGGATGCGAATCGTCGCGGTTATCTCCGTGGCGCTCATCTGTTGGACACTGTTCTGGGTGGGGCAATCAGTGGCAAACTTCGCTTTACTCCCAATTACAAACCGCTTGTTGGATCTTGGTGGCCCCTACTTCGGTATGGTTGATGCCGTCATATCTCTTCTGATCGCAGGCCTGCTCTCCCGTTTCGGACTTGCGATTCCTCGATTGATGCAGGAGACTGGCGCCTCTGTTCGAGATGGCCTGCGGTTCAGTGTTAACAAGACAGAAAACTGGGAGCCATTTTTCATGATGTTTCTCGCCAAATCGGCAATTCTGGTTTATCTCGTCTCCACAATGGCAACCTATGCCGTTAACTGGCTTTGGCACAATGGCACCCTGAACACAAACACAGTTCCCTGGGCTACCAAGGGCGTCTACATCGCAATTATCGCCGCTCTCGGATCCCCACTCTTCATCGCATTTTCTCTGTTGTATCGGGAATCAACGCGGTCTCTGGAAGACGCTCTATCAGCTGCGGCTGCAGCGATAGAGTGAACCTGTCATTGCACGGCGATTAACCAATGGCAAGAAGCGGGTAGCCGCCTTTGTGCGCTTTCGGGCATCGACTGTTCGAAATCGCACAGTAACAGGCGCGAACCAAAAACTTCAGCCGCTCGTATATATCTCTGCGGGTCAGGCATTTAGGCACGGTATTGCCCGTTGGCCTCACGATTGCCTTCATTACCCGATGGGACAATCTGTTTCGCGGAGGAGAGCTCTTCATGGATACCCTGTTCCAGGACATCAAGTTTGGCGCTCGCATGCTGACCAAGAATCCTATGGTGACCATAGTCGCTGTTTTGACGCTGGCTCTTGGCATCGGCGCCAATACGGCGATTTTCAGCACCTTGAATGGGTTCATTCTCCGCCCCTTGCCTGTGGCCAACGCCGACCGTCTGGTTGTGCTCGGGGCGCACCAGGAGGGGACCGGCGAGTTCTCTGAGTTCTCATATGCTGATTTCAATGACATCCGCTCGCAAGGTGGTGCATTCAGCGATGTGGTCGGCTATGACCTGAGCATCGTTGGGGTTGACGCGGAGCGCAAGGTGGAGCCGGCGGTCGTAGATTTCGTCAGCGGCAATTTTTTTCAGGCCCTGGGCCTGAAGCCCGAGGCCGGCAGACTGATCTACGGCTTGGACACGGAAAAGCCGGGAACCGAGCCGGTGGTCGTGCTGGGATATGACTACTGGAAAAAACGTTTCAACTCCCACCCTGCAATTGTCGGCCAGCAGATCAAGCTAAACGGCCATTCGGCTACAGTGGCAGGAATCGCGCCAAAAGGCTTCAGCGGTCTTTATTCGATTGTCGACATGGACCTCTACCTGCCTTTCGGCACCAGGAATCTTTTTTCAACCGACAGCAGCAAGGACATCTGGACCCGGCGCGATGCTCATAATTTGCGCGTGGTTGCCGCGCTCAAGCCGGGCGTGAGTTTGAAGCAGGCGCAAAGCTCGATAGACGTACTCTCAAAGCAACTGGCGGAACAGTATCCTGACACACACCGCGCGGTGAGCCTGCGTGTTTATCCTGAGAAGCTGGCGCGTCCGGAGCCGGACCCTTCAAATGGCCTGGTAATCGTGAGCGTGTTGTTTATGGTGCTGTCCGGCCTGGTGCTGCTGTTGGCCTGCACCAACGTGGCGAATATAGTCCTGGTGCGCGCAACCGGGCGCGAGCGCGAGATGGCAGTCCGCGCCGCGCTGGGGGCTGCTAAAGTCAGGCTGGTGCGCCAGCTTCTTACAGAGAGCCTCCTTCTCGCAGCGTTGGGGGGAGCTGCTGGAGTGGCCGCCGGTGCCTGGGCCAGCAACTTGCTGGCTTCCGTTCATATGGAAATCGCCACCATTCCCATCCAGTTCAATTTCAGTTTTGACTGGCGGGTCTTCTCGTTTGCGTTCCTGATGGCCCTGATGACCGGTCTGATCGTGGGACTTGCGCCGGCGTGGCGCGTGGCCCGGGCTGACCTGAACAAGGTGCTGCATGAAGGCAGCCGCGGAGTCCTGGCTGGCACAACCCGCTCGCGCATGCGCAGCGCGCTGGTGACAGCGCAGGTGGCTGGTTCGCTCATGCTGCTGGTGGTGGCCGGACTGTTTATTCGTAGCGCGCGAAATGCGGAGCGCACTTATCTCGGCTTTGATCCGGCGCACGTACTCAACCTGACCATGGATACCCGCAGCATCGGATTTGACCTGCCTCGCAACCGCCAATTCGTTCGCGACCTGGAAGACCGCGTCCGGGCTCTGCCGGGAGTCGAGTCCGTCAGCTTTGCTTCCTCCGTCCCCATGGGATACTCCAACAGCGCAAGCTCGGTTTACTTTGAGGGACGGACGGCCTCCAGCAAGGAAGCTGCGCCCATCGTCCTCTACAACGCTGTGGATCCCGGCTACTTCACCGTGATGAAGGTCCCCCTGCTGCGCGGCCGCGGGTTCAACCAGCAAGATAATGAAAAGAGCCCGGACGTTGCCGTGATCAATGAAGAGATGGCCCGCCATTTCTGGCCGAAGGAAGACCCCATCGGCAAACGTTTCAGCATGAAGGGACCGGCAGGACCCTTCATAGAGATCGTTGGGATAAGCAAGCAGGGTAAATACCAGAATCCGGTGGAAGACCCGCAGCCTTTCTTCTACATACCGCAACTGCAGGGTGAGGCCACTTTTGGCACGCTCCAGGTACGCACTCCGGGGGCCCCTGAGAGTCTCATCCACGATGTTGAGCGAGAAGTCCATGCCCTCGCTCCGGATCTTCCCTTGCTCGACGTGCAGTCCATGCAAGAATCGCTTGAGGGCGTGAATGGGTTCTTTCTCATTCGCATGGGAACTCGCCTCACCGGAGTCTTGGGGATGATCGGTTTAGTGCTGGCGCTGGTTGGTGTGTATGGCGTGATTTCCTACGTGGCGGCGCAGCGCACGCATGAGATCGGCGTGCGCATGGCCCTGGGCGCCGACCGGCTCGACATCTTGAAGATGGTGTTGAGGCAAGGCTGCATGCTGGTGGGCGGCGGAGTTGTTGCCGGACTGGTTTTGACCTTCCTTGCCGCGCGTGCCATCAGCAGCTTGATGGTCGGCATCAGCGCCACAGATCCGCTGACCCTCGCTGCCGTTTCGCTGTTCCTGGCGGCCGTGGGACTGCTGGCTTCTTTTATTCCTGCGCGGCGCGCCATGAACGTGGAACCGTTAAAGGCGTTGAAGTACGAATGACCTGGCCGCCAAGAACTTAGCCGCCAATGGACGCGAATAAACACGAATTAACAAAAAAGCAGAACTGGAACAAAAGATCAATTTCTGATTCGCGCTCCTTCGCGTTGATTCGCGGCCAATCCTTGTTCTTTTACTTGCGGAAAACCTGTGAAAAACCCGTCCCAAACTGCTCAAAACCGCGTTGACGCCGCCGCCAGCGATAGCTGACAATCCAGAAACCATGCTCTTCTATCTCGCCGGCTCCATTGAGTACTCGCCCGATTTGGGCAAGGGCTGGCGCGCACAAATCACCCCGCTGCTGAAAGAGCACGGTCACGAAGTTTACGATCCCGCGGAAGATGAGCTGAAGAACTTGAGTGAGACGGAGATGCGCGAGTTCCGTTCCTGGAAGACGACCGATTTGCAGCGGTTTCAGAACACCGTGCGCAAGATCATTGCCTACGATCTGGACTTGATCGAGCACCGCTGTGACGCCGTTATCTGCTACTGGGACCAGTATGCCGGCCGCGGCGCGGGAACGCAGGGCGAACTCACCTTTGCGCACCGTCTGGGCATTCCGGTGTATCTGGTGTGTGAGGTTCCGATGGGAGACATCAGCGGCTGGCTGCTCGGCTGCGCCACTGAGGTGTTCCATAGCCTTGGCCAGTTCCAGGATTTCGTGAGCGCGGGGCTTGTACGTGAAGTGAGTGCTGGAACCCATTCTTGATCAGGGGAAGTTAAGAGATGAATGCGATGCGCGGCAACCTCGGCTGGATTGAAGTGGTCTGTGGTCCCATGTTCAGCGGCAAAAGTGAAGAGCTCATCCGCCGCCTGCGCCGCGCGGAGATCGCCCGGCAGCGCGTGCAGATTTTCAAGCCCGTGATCGACCAGCGCTACTCCAGCGACCACATCGTCTCCCACAGCGACACGCGTATTCGCTCTGAGGCCGTCAAAGACGCCGCCGAACTCCAGGCCAAGCTCGATATTCGCACGGAAGTCATCGGGATTGATGAAGCCCAGTTTCTGGGCGAAGCCATGATTGAGTTGGTGGTCCGCCTAGCCGACATGGGCAAGCGCATCATCATCGCCGGCCTCGACACCGATTACCTGGGCCGTCCTTTTCATCCCATGCCGGAGCTGCTGGCCGTGGCCGATGAGATCACCAAGACGCTGGCCATCTGCATGCAGTGCGGCAATCCCGCCAAACACACGCAACGGCTCATTGCCAGTGAAGACCTGATCGTGGTGGGCGCAGCCGGCATGTATGAGGCGCGCTGCCGGAGATGCTTTGAGCCGAACTTGGCGGCGACGGATGAGGCGGAAAAGAAAAAGGCGGAGACGGTGGCGGCTGTTACGCGATAGCAAACACAAAAAGACTTGGCCGCGAATCTACGCGAATAAACACGAATGAGAAAAAGCAGATTTGGGATTAACGCAAAAGAACAGCCGCGTACCCACGCGAAGAAATGAAACCAATCTTGATTCGCGTTTGTTCGCGTGCATTCGCGGCCCCAAAGATCTTCGTTAGTATAGGGACCCCTCGCTGCGCTCGGGGCTTCGGAAAAAGCACGGACTTCAATTACCCGATTACCAAATTACCCAATTACCAATTCCGCTCTTACTCCTCCACCTCCACCACCTCACCGCGCTCTGCCTTGAACTGGGTAATGATCTTTTCCTGGTTCACCGCGGGCACAAAGTCATAGTGTGACATCTCCATGTTGAAGCTGCCGCGGCCCTGCGTCATGGAGGTGAGGTCGGCCCCGTAGCTGAGCATTTCCGCCATGGGCACTTCGGCCTTCACAACGGTCTTGCCTGCCTTGTTATCCATGCCCTGGATGCGGCCGCGGCGCGAGTTCAGGTCGCCCATAATGCTGCCGGCGAATTCGTCCGGAATCGTGATTTCCACCTTCATGATCGGCTCCAGCAGCGTAGGCTTGGCCTGCTCCATGGCCTTCTTGAAGGCGATGCGGCCGGCGGTTTTGAAGGAAAGTTCGTTCGAGTCCACGTCGTGATAGCTGCCGTCATAGAGGATCACGCGGAAGTCCACCACGGGGAAGCCCGCCAGATATCCGCGCGCCGCCGCTTCCACAACTCCCTTTTCCACCGCGGGAATAAAGTTCTTGGGGATGGCGCCGCCGAAAATGTCATTGACGAACTCAAACCCCTTGCCGCGCTCCATGGGTTCCATCTTGATCTTGCAATCGCCGTACTGGCCATGGCCGCCGCTCTGCTTCTTGTGGCGGCCCTGTACGTCGGCCTTGCCGCGAATGGTTTCGCGGTACGGGACCTTGGGTGCTTTCAGCACGACCTCCGTGTGATAGCGCCGCTTCAGCTTGGAGACAATCACTTCAATGTGCTGCTGCCCGGTCCCGGCAATGAGGAATTCCTTGGTCTGTTCGTCGCGGAAGAAGCGGACCATGGGGTCTTCTTCCATCAGCTTGTGCAGGCCGTTGGAGAGTTTGTCTTCGTCGTTGCGGCTCTTGGGTTCGATGGCAAACGTAATGGCCGGTTCCGGCAGCGTGACCGCCGGGTACTCAATGGGATTGGCCTTGTCGCCCAGCGTATCGCCGGTGAGCGTGTCTTTCAGCTTGGCCACTGCGCCGATGTCGCCGGCATGCAACTCCGCCACCGCCACCAGGTTCTTGCCTTGAGGCACCGAGAGGTGTGCGAGCTTTTCCGTGCTGCTGCGGGTGAAGTTCTGCAGTGTGGCATCGTTCTTCACCACGCCGGAAAAAACTTTGAAGTAGGTGATGCGCCCGGCAAAGGGATCGTTTGCGGTCTTGAAGACGTACATCGAAGCCGGCTCGGTGTCGCTGACTTTGCGTTCCGCGCTGTGGCCGTTGCCGCTGGGCTCGGCCGCGGCATGCACTGCGGAGTGCTCGGCAGCGGTGGGAAAGTAATCCACCACAAAGTCCAGCAGATGGTCGGTCCCGACGTTACCCAGCCCGGAGGCGAACAGCACGGGAAAAATTTTGTCGTCGCGGATGGCCTCATGCAGCGCGGGAATGAGGTGTTCTTCGGCGATGGTTCCTTTGTCGAAATACTCCGTCATCAACTCGTCTTTGCCTTCGGCAATGATCTCCACCAGCTTCTCGTGGGCTGCCTGCGCCGCCGCCTGCAAGTCGGCGGGAATGGGGACTTCCTTGCCCTTGCCGTTTCCGCCCATGTCATAGCTGTAGGCCTTCATGGTGACCAGGTCGACAACGCCCTTCAGGTTCTTTTCGCTGCCGATGGGGATCTGTACCGGGACAATCTGGCGGCCAAAGGCATTTACCAGACTCTCCAGGGCGGTCTCATAATTGGCGCGCTCGCGGTCCATGCGGCTGACCACGATCACGCGCGGCAGGTTGATTTCGTCTGCGTACTGCCAGACTTTTTCCGTGACCACTTCCACGCCGGCCACGCCATCCACCACCACCAGCGCGGCTTCCGCTGCGCCCATGGCGATCCTGGCTTCGTGGGTGAACATGGTGAAGCCGGGCGTGTCCAGCAGGTTGAATTTGCACCCGTGCCACTCCAGCGGCGCGATTCCCGTGGAGATGGTCATCTGCCGGCTGATCTCTTCTTCGTCGTAATCGGTCGTCGTGGACCCATCATCCACGCGGCCCAGCTTGGGCGTTGCGCCGCCGGTGTACAGCATGGCTGAAACCAGGGAGGTCTTTCCGGAATGGGAGTGCCCGATGACGACGAGATTGCGGATGTCCTTGCCTTCGTAAACCTTCAAAGTGCCTCCTTCAATGGCGAGCGCGGCCCGATAGCAGGCGAATTGATCCGAAAAGTTCTACTTGGTGATTAACTTTTGGTCAAGAGGGTCGCGGGCTCCAGTGGACATGTTAAGAACTGGTTAACCCCTCATTATCCCGCTGACGTGGTGGTTTGAAAAGGGGCGGTGAGAGATTCGGGTGGTTCCGCGGACCCACTGCCGGGGCAATGAGAGGATCTCGCTCAGTTCTGATTGGATTAGTGCGAAAACAGAGTTACTGCACCGAGCTGGATTCGCTGCCCAGCAGGTTTTTTTGCCTTATTTCTTCGTAGCAGCCGCCACAGACCAGGGCGATTTCGATCAGCTCTTCGGTAACGTCATTCCAGCCGTTGTGCTCCAGGCGGATCATTTCGCAGCCGTTGCACCAGGCGTCAGGGTAGGGGTTCTCACGATCGTCCAGATCGCAGAAAAATCCGAGATATTTTCCGTAAACCAGATGTTTGCAGACAAAGGCTTCATGGCTGACCCCGTGCTCGCCACAGCGAATCGTTGCCATACACACCTCAAAAAACAAATCTCTTACGTCAGGGCCGTAGGAGCCTTCTCCCAGAAAACCTTGGTAAGGATTTTACCTCAGTTTGTGGATTGGTCAGTACGGTTAATTTTCTTAATTAATGATGCCCCAAGTTCAGTGCATATGGGATTTCCTGGCGAAGAGGTACATGGCCGTTTGTGATTCGACGTCAACAGATTTCCAGGCAACCAGCGAGGGCGATGTCTTTTTGAGGGCTGCCGGTTCGCCCCCGCTGGAGCCTAAGTAGATAGCCTTACTTT
>Ga0316624_10000674_pt1 | contig 12200 bp, 11 predicted proteins | sample OWC_Aug_N3_C1_D5_FD_207657 | JGI IMG/M metagenome (GOLD analysis project Ga0316624, IMG submission 207657) | Wetland soil microbial communities from Old Woman Creek delta, Ohio, United States - OWC_Aug_N3_C1_D5_A | ecosystem: Environmental > Terrestrial > Soil > Wetlands | place: USA: Ohio...
GCATGTAGATGCCCGCCGTGAACACGATGGCGAGATGGGCGAACATCGGCACGTAGGAAGCTTCCGCCGGCGCGGTCGGCCCGCGCGGTTCGCCGAAGGCGATGCCGTTGAGGCGCAGGAACAAGCCGCCGAGCGCGATCAGAATTCCCAGCACCAGGATGGTCGCCAGCCAAGGCTGGCGCGCGAAGGTCGAACTCACCACCAGAAACTCGCTCATGAAGATGCCGAGCGGCGGCAAGCCGGCGATCGCGACGACACCGAGCACCAGGCCCCAGCCGAGCACCGGATTGCTCACCGTCAGCCCGCCCATATCGGCGATCTTCTGGGTGCCCTTGACCTGCGCGATGTGGCCGACCGCGAAAAAGATCGCCGACTTGGTCAGCGAATGCATGGTCATGTGCAAAAGCCCGGCGAAATTGGCGAGCGGGCCGCCCATCCCGAAGGCGAACACGATGATGCCCATGTGTTCGATCGAGGAATAGGCGAACATGCGTTTGATGTCGCGCCGCCGGTACAGCATGAAGGCGGCGAACAGGCAGGAGATCAGGCCCATGGTCACCATCAGCGGCCCGGGCGCGAGTGCGGCCGGGTTGAGCGCCAGCAGCATCTTGAAGCGCAGCAGCGCGTAGAGCGCCACGTTCAGGAGCAGGCCCGAAAGCACCGCCGAGATCGGCGTCGGGCCCTCGGCGTGCGCGTCGGGCAGCCAGGCATGCAGCGGCGCGAGGCCCACCTTGGTGCCGTAGCCGAGCAGCAGGAACACGAAGGCGACGTTGAGCAGCGCCGGATCGAACTCGGCCGCGCGCGTGATCAGCACGGTCCATACCATGGCGTAGAGGCCCTCGCCGATGATCGGCCGTGCCGCCATGTAGACAAGGATGGTGCCGAAAAGCGCGAGCGCGATGCCGACGCTGCCGAGAATGAAATATTTCCAGGCTGCTTCCAGCGCCTCGTGCGTGCGGTAGATGCCGACCATCAGCACGGTAGTCAGCGTCGCCATCTCGATCGCCACCCACATCAAGCCGATATTGTTGGCGACCAGCGCGAGGTTCATGGCGAACATCAGCACCTGGTACATGGCGTGATAGAAGCGCACATAAGTCGGCTTCAGCCGGCCGATCTCTATCTCATGGCTGATATAGCTCGCGCTGAATACGCTGGTGGTGAAGGCGACGAAGGTGGTCAGGACAATGAACACCTTGTTGAGGTCGTCGACCAGTAGATAGGGCCCCGACCTTGGCTCGACCAGGAACAGCGAAGCCGCGGTCAGGAAGGTCGCCAGCGCCGCCAGCACGTTGAGCCGCGCCGTCAAGCGATAGCCGGGCAAGACGGCAAGCAGCGCCGCGGCAAGCGCCGGAATCAGCAGCACGCCGGTAAGCGCGTCGAGCGTCATCGCCGCTCTCCCCGGAAGCGGTCGAGCGCCTGCAAGTCGACGGTGTCGAAGCGCTCGCGGATGCGGAACAGGAAGATGCCGATCACGATGAAAGCGATCAGCACCGAAAAGGCGACGCTGATCTCGACCACCAGCGGCATGCCCTTGGCGCCGGTCGCCGCCAGCACCAGGCCGTTTTCCAGCGACATGAAGCCGATCACCTGGCTCACCGCGTTGCGCCGCGTCACCATCATCAAGAGGCCGAGCAGCACCACCGAGAGCGCGAAGGCGAGGTCCTCGCGCGCCAGCGGGTCGGCGTCGGCGGTCACCCGCAGCATCACCACCATGGAGAGCGCAACCAGGCCCATGCCGAGCAGCATCGCGGGGCCCACGCCGACCACGGTCTCGATCTCGCGATGAATGCCGAGCCGCACGATGATCCGGTGCAGCGCCACGGGAATGACGATGGCTTTGAACACCAGCGCGATTACCGCGGTGAGATAAAGATGGGGCGCGTCCTGGATGAAGGCCTGCCAGGCGACCGAGGCCGCCAACACCAACGCATGCAGCGCGTAGATATTGAGCAGCGCGTAGAGCCGATCCTGGTAGAGTTGCATGAAGCTCACCAGCACCAAGGAGCCGGCAAGAAGATGGGCGATGTCGAAAGTGAGGCCGTGCATGCCGCTCACAGGCTCCCCGATACGAACAGCAGCAAGGTGGCGAGCAGGCCGAGCATCAGCGCGGCGCCGAGGAACGCCGGGACGCGGAACACACGCATCTTGGCGATGGCCGTTTCGAACACGGCCAGCAGCGCGCCGCCGGCGGCGAGCTTGCCGAGATAGCTGGCAACGCCGATGGCGATGGCTTGCCCGCTGGCGTCCGCGCCGGCGATGCCCCAGGGCGCGAACAGGCAGGCGATCACCGACACGTAAAGCAAGAGCTTGAGTTCGGCCGAGAGGTCGATCAGCGCCAGATGGCGGCCGGAATATTCCAGCACCATGGCCTCGTGCACCATGGTGAGCTCCAAGTGCGTCGCCGGATTATCGATCGGAATGCGCGCGTTCTCGGCGATCGCCACCATGATCAAGGCGAGCAGAGCAAGGCCGACCGAAACCCTCAGGCCCACTTCTCCCGACACCATGTAGGCCGCCACGGTGGAGAGCTGCGTGGAGCCGGCCGCCAGCGCCAGCGTGAACACGATCATCAGCATGGCCGGCTCGGCGAGCGAGGCGATCATCACCTCGCGGCTGGAGCCGATGCCGCCGAAGGCGGTGCCGACATCCATGCCGGCCAGCGCCAGGAAGAAGCGCGCGCTGCCGATCAGCGCGGCAATGGCGATCAGGTCGGCCGACCAGGAGAACAACAGCCCGCTCCTGAAGGTCGGCACCAGACACGCCGCCACCCAGGTACCGGCGAAAACGATGTAGGGAACCACCCGGAACAGCCAGGACGCGCTTTCCGCCAGCACCACGTCCTTGCGCAGGAGCCGGATCAGATCGCGATAGGGCTGCAGCAGCGGCGGCCCTCGTCTGCGCAGCAGCCGCGCCTTCACCTTGCGCACGAAGCCGGTGAGCAGCGGCGAGAGCAGCAGCACCAACAGCATCTGCGCGCCTTGGAAGGCGAAATCGCGGATCATTGCCATATTGCCAGCACCAGAAGCAGCAGCACCAGCGCCGCGAAGACCAGCGTGAGATAGCGGCGGATGGTGAGAAATTGCAGGATGTTAAGGCGCTCGGTCGCGATGCCGATAAAGCCGGCGATCGGCTGATAAAGCACGTCCCAGATCAGGTCGCGCAGATCGACGGTCAGCCGCGCGGGCGCGCTCGATCCCGGCGGCGGCATCTCGCCGATCTCGCGCGCGAGGAACACCGACGTGCCGTAGACGCGGCGGATCGGCTGCGCGAAGCTCGATGCCGTGTATTGCGTCGCCGGGCTTGGGTCGGGATAGCCGCAATCCCAGGCTGGCGCGCGCCGCAGCCGGTCCGAGGCCAGGCGATGGATCGCAACGGCCGCGATCGAGCCGGACAGCACAACGAAGACGAAGACCAGCAGCCCGTTATAGGAGCTGCGGCTCTCGGCGATCGGCACAATGGTCAGCCATGCCAGGCCAGCCTGGTGCGGCATGCTCATGCCGACGAGCGCGTGTGACACCGGCGCCAAGGCGTCGATGAACAGGCCGGGCAGGATGCCGGCGACCAGACAGATCGCGGCCAGGAAATACATGGCCGCCAGCGAATTGCTGTCGGTCTCCTGAGCCTTTGCCGCGGCGGGCGTGCGCGCGCGGCCGAGGAAGCTCACACCGAAAGCCTTGACGAAGCAGGCGGCCGCCAAGGCCGCCGACAGCGCCAGCAGCGCGCCGACCGCCGGCACCAGGAATTTCAATCCCCAGGACGGCAAATGCGGGCTGAGCAGGATGGCCTGGAAGGTGAGCCATTCCGATACGAAGCCGTTGAGCGGCGGCAGCGCCGAGATCGCCACGCAGCCGACCAGGAACACGAAGGCGGTCTGCGGCATGCGGTGGATCAGGCCGCCGAGATGCTCCATGTCGCGTTCGCCGGTGGCATTGAGCACGGAGCCTGCGCCGAAGAACAGCAGGCTCTTGAACACCGAGTGATTGAAAACATGGAAAAGGCCGGCGGTAAGCGCGAGCGCCGCCGCAACCGCCATGCCGTGCGCCTTGAACGCCAGCGCAAGGCCGAGCCCGATATAGATGATGCCGATGTTCTCCACCGTGTGATAGGCGAGCAGGCGCTTCAAGTCGTGCTGCATCAGCGCGTAGAGCACGCCCATCACCGCGGTGACGCCGCCAACGCCAAGCACCACCATGCTCCACCACCAATCGGGCGTGCCGAGCAGATCGAACACGATGCGCACGAAACCGTAGACCGCAACCTTGGTCATCACGCCGCTCATCAGCGCGGACACCTGACTGGGCGCGGCCGGATGGGCGAGCGGTAGCCAAGCGTGCAAGGGGACGATGCCGGACTTCGAGCCGGCGCCGATAATCGCGAGGATCAGCACCAGAGCGGCCAGTGCCGCCGATGGATGCGACGCGCGAATGGCCGCGAAGGCGTAATCGCCGTTGGCGCCGGCCAGCAGGCCGAAGGCGAGCAGCAGCGCCAGCGTGCCGAAGCTCGCCATCAACAGGTAGATATAGCCGGCCCGTATGTTCTCGCGGTCCCGATGATGCGCGATCACCAGCGCCCACGACGTCAGCGACATGAACTCCCACGCCACCAGAAAGCTGAAAGCATCGTCGGCCAGCACCACCAGGTTCATGGCGGCGAGATAGGCGGGATAGAACGGCAGCACGCGCTGCGGCGATTCCTCGTGGCGGCCATAGCCGAGCGCGAACAGGCTCGCCGCCGCGCCACCAAGGTTGACCACCACCAGAAAGAAGGCTGAAAGCGCGTCGATGCGGAAATGCGCGCCGAGCCAAGGCAGGCCGAGCGGCAAGGTCGTTGTCGAGATCGAGTGGCCGAACAGGCTGAGCAGCGCGATCACGCCGAGCGCGAGCGTGACCAGCAGGCTCGCGCCATAGACGATGCCGGTGGCGCGCGGCGATGTCGCCAATACGACCGCGAGTGGCGTAAGTGCCAGCAGCGCCGCCACCCCATAGAGCGCGTGCACGGCGGTCATGGCTGCGGCGCCCCTTTGAGCCGCACCCCTCGCCCACCGGCGCCCGAAGTCGCGCCTTCGCCGATCAGCTCGATGCCGTTGGCGACCAGGGCATCGACCAGCTTCATGAGCGAGTCCACGTTGCCGCGGACGACGCCGTCGCTCGCTTCCATGCGTTGGATGGTCGGCAGCGAGAGCCCCGAGCGCTGCGCCAATTGACGCTGGTCGATGCCGAGCAACGCCCGGGCAGCCCTCATTTGGGCGGAGGTGATCATGCGAATAGTGCGTTTTAGCGAGCGTAGACGATATCTGATACCCTTATACTAAACCTTCTAGCATTAGAAAAGAGGTATTAAACATCTAAAGCTGCCGAAACCGCTTGTTCGCCGGATGCCGACAACTTGGCGGTTTTTTTGAGCAAGCCGCTGCTGGCTGGCGAGTCGGCCCCTGCGATATCGACACCTTTGCCACAATCTCCATGTCGCTCGCGACCACAAATTCCGAGCCTTAGCCATCGATACGCTTGCCGGTGTCGGCATCGACGCGTGACCATAACAGCACGCCGGGCCTCGTGACTTTCGATCGCCACCACGCGCGCATTATTTCCGGCGTTTCTTTCTGAATGCTCGACACGCTCTGGTCTGGTTAGGCAGTTTGCGCTACTCTGCAGCGTCGAGGGTGGCGCCATTCGTCGGGTAACCCACCTCGGCTTACGGTCTATCCGGCCGCGCGTTACTTTTCGGAGGAACTCGACCATGACCTGGACGACGCCAACGCTCGTCGAAATCTGCATCGGCCTCGAGATCAACGGATATTTGCCCGCCGAATTCTGATGCAGCGGACGACCGTCTTGGCATGGGTCGTTTGACGGCCGTCATCCTCGGCTCGGCGGCGGGCGGCGGCTTTCCGCAATGGAACTGCCGGTGCCCTGTGTGCCGCCTGGCGTGGGAGGGTGATGCACGGGTACGTCCCCGCACACAAGCAAGTGTCGCCGTTTCGGCCGACGGCCTGCGCTGGATTTTGCTCAACGCTTCTCCCGATTTGCGCGCGCAACTTGCGGCAACGCTCCAGCTCCGGCCGCAAAGCGGCGTGCGCGGCAGTCCCATCGCAGCGGTCGTGCTGACCGGGGCCGAAGTCGATCAGATCGCGGGCCTGCTGCATCTGCGCGAGCGGCAATCCTTCACCATTTACGGAACTGCGACCACGTTGGGCATTCTCGCCGCCAACCCGGTTTTCGGCGTGCTGGCATCCGATGTGGTTGAGCGCCGCGCGGTCGCGCCGGAGCAGCCGTTTTCCGTGGCCGGCATCGAGATCGAGCTGTTCGCCGCGCCCGGCAAGGTTCCGCTTTACCTCGAGCAAGGCGCTCCGCAGACAGCGGAGGAGAGCGGCACCAATGCCGGCGTCGAATTGCGGATGGGCGGCGGCCGTCTCGTCTTCGTTCCGGGCGCGGCCGCGGTCACGCCGGCGCTCGAGGCGCGGCTCGAACGGGCGGACGTCATCATGTTCGACGGCACGCTATTCACCGACGATGAAATGATCCGCAACGGCTGCGGAGCCAAGACCGGCCGCCGCATGGGCCATATGCCGATCGACGGTGCCGACGGATCGCTCGCGGCGCTGGCGGGGCTTTCCGCGCGGCGTCTCTACATCCATATCAACAACACCAATCCGATCCTCGTCGACGGCTCGCCCGAGCGCCGCCGGGTCGAGGCGGCGGGCTTCGAGGTGGCCGAAGACGGGATGGAGATCGCGCTGTGAACGTCATGACGCCCGATGAGTTGGAGGCCGCGCTACGCGACATCGGCGCCAAGCGCTATCATCGCCTGCATCCGTTTCATCACATGCTGCACGGCGGAAAATGCAGCAAGGGCCAGGTGCAGGCCTGGGCGCTCAACCGCTATTACTATCAGGCCAGCATTCCGCTGAAGGATGCGAGCCTGATCGGACGCTGCGAGGACCGCGCTGTGCGCCGCGAATGGCGCAGTCGCCTGGTCGATCATGACGGCGAGCACGAGGACGACGGCGGCATCGCCCGCTGGCTCCGGCTCACCGACGGGCTCGGCCTGCCGCGCGACGACGTCGTCTCCACCCGGCTCATCCTGCCGGCCACGCGTTTTGCTGTCGACGCCTATGTGCGCTTCGTGCGCGAGAAGACGCTGCTGGAAGCGATCGCGTCGTCTCTGACAGAGCTGTTTTCGCCCACCATCATCGGCGAGCGTGTCGCCGGCATGCTCGCCAATTACGACTTTGTTACACGCCAGACTCTCGCTTATTTCGACAAGCGCCCGCCCCAGGCCGACCGGGATTCGGCATTCGCCCTCGATTACGTGCGGCGGCACGCGATGACGCCGGAAACCCAGCGCGCCGTGCTCGACGCTTTGCTCTTCAAATGCGACGTGTTGTGGTCCATGCTCGACGCGCTCTATCACGCTTACGTCGCGCCCAAGCAGGTTCCGCCCGGCGCATTCGTTCCGGAGGATCAAAGCGGATGAGCACGCCGCGCACCGTTGCCGACGACAGCGTGCCGCGCCTGCCGCGTGGCGTACGGCTGGTCGACAGCCCGGCGCAGGGCGGGATGGTGCTGCTGGCGCCGGAACGGGTGTTCAAGCCCGATCCGATCGCCATCGAGATTCTCAAGCGTTGCAACGGCAGGGCGACGGTCGCCGCCATTGCCGACGAGCTCGCCGCCGCTTACAAGGCGCCGCGCGGGCGCGTGCTGGGCGACGTCAAGATGCTGCTCGGTTCGCTCGCTGACAAACAGTTGCTGGAACTCTGACATGGCCGCGGGAAACGGACAGGTGCTGCATAGGCCGCTTGGGCTGCTGGCGGAACTGACCCACCGCTGCCCGCTCGGCTGCCCCTATTGCTCCAATCCGGTGAAGCTCGAGCCCCGCGCCGACGAGCTCGATACCAAAACCTGGGCCCGCGTGTTTCGCGAGGCGGCCGCGCTCGGCGTGCTGCAAGTCCACATCTCCGGCGGCGAGCCGGCCTCGCGCCGCGACATCGTCGAGCTGGTGGCGGCGGCGCACGACGCCCCGCTCTACACCAATCTCATCACCTCCGGCGTCGGCGTTAACGACGAAAGGCTCGCCGCGCTTTCCGAGGCCGGGCTCGATCACGTGCAGATATCGATCCAGGACAGCCGCGCCGCCTCCGCCGATCACATCGCCGGCTACAAGGGCGCCTATGCGCGCAAGAACGCGCTCGCCGCCGAGGTGGTGCGGCTCGGCCTGCCGCTGACCATCAACATGGTGGTGCACCGCGCCAATATCGAACGCATCGACGAGATGGTCGAACAGGCCTTGCAGCTCGGCGCCAGCCGCATCGAGATCGCCCATGTACAGTATTACGGATGGGCGCTCGAGAATCGCGCGGCCTTGATGCCGACCGCCGGGCAGGTCGAGCGTGCGATCGAAACGGTCGAGGCACTGCGTGCCAAACATCACGGCCGCATCGTCATCGATGCCGTGGTGCCCGATTATTACGCGCGCTTTCCCAAGCCGTGCGTCGGCGGCTGGGGACGCCGCTCCCTCAACGTCACGCCGTCGGGACGCGTCCTGCCATGCCACGCGGCGGAAGTGATCCCCGGCCTGGAATTCTGGTCGGTGCGCGAGCACTCGCTGGAAGAAATCTGGCAGTCCTCCCCGGCCTTCAACGCCTTCCGTGGAACCGATTGGATGCCGGAACCGTGCGCCAGCTGCTCGCGGCGCGAGCAGGATTTCGGTGGCTGCCGTTGTCAGGCGTTTCTGCTCACCGGAGATGCGCGCGCGACCGATCCGGTCTGCCACCTTGCTCCAAACCACGCCTTGGTGGCTGAGCTCGCCGCTATTCGGGCTGATAGCCCTTACGTCTACCGGCGCTAGTACGCAGACAAAAAACATCCTCTCCTCCACTTGAGTGGAGAAGGGGTCGGGCACGTCTAGATTTTTTGACTTCCACCGACCTGCCGGATCAGGACGTTTACGCGGTACGCGGTCCCGCCGGCGGTCGACAGAGAGAAGGCGCGATCAGAACTCGGCCGGCAGATAGCCGTTGATTTCGAGGCCGATGCAGATCTCGACGAGAGTGGGAGTGGTCCAGGCCATTGGATTTTTCTCCTAGTGGAGTCGCCACGCGGCTGCAGTGTACAGGCGAGCCCGCGCTAACACAATCATTCTGCGCGCCTTGGGCTCCGCGACGCCGAGTGCCGGGTAGGACCCGCGGCGCCTCGCCGGCAGATGGGGTTTTTGCAAAAGCAATCCCGGAATAGACTGCGGCGCCTGGATTTGAGGGGCAATCGGGGCAACTTTTCCCACCGGGTCAGAAAGGTCCATCACCATGGCAGCCGAAGGGGTTAAGGAACGCACTTACGCCGAGGGCGAGATCAAGGCGCGGCTTGCGCGTGACCTGCCGCATTGGCGCTTCGAGAACGGCTTTATCCAGCGCAAGTACCAGACCCACAGCTGGAAGGGCACGCTGATGGTGATCAATGCGGTCGGCCATCTCGCGGAAGCGGCCTGGCACCATCCCGAACTCGCCGCCTCTTATGCCTGGGTTGAGGTCCGCCTGCAGAACCACGCCGCCAAGGGGATCACCGACAAGGATTTCGAACTGGCGAAGAAGATCGAGGAGGTGATCCAGTGGCAGCCCGCCAAGGAAGGCGGCGCGCTCGAGGGCACTCCCGCTAAGGATGAGCGCTTCGCCTACATCAAGTACGACACTTGAACCTTGCCAGGAATGGCAGTCTCATCGGCAAGAGCGACCGGAAACGCGGGGGCGACGCTGATCGGGATGCTGTCTTGATCCGATTTCCAGCCTGCACCCTCGCGATCCTGCTTGGGCTTGGCGCCGCGGCCTTCGCGGCGGAGCCGCTGGACGTCAAGATCGGCTATTTACACCGGCCCCAGCACCAGGAAACGATCTCGCTGGTGCAGATGCCACCGCCCAATGACGGGCTGGCCGGCGCCCAGATGGCGGCCGATGACAATGACACGACCGGCCGCTTCCTCAACCAGCGCTATTCGCTAATCGACGTGCATTTGAAAGCGGGCGACGATCCCGCCGCAGCTGTGAAGCAGCTGGCGAGCCAGGGCGTGTCGCTGGTCGTTGCCGACCTTCCGGCCGATCAATTGCTCAAAGCCGCCGATGCCGGCAAGCCGCACGGCATGTTGTTCTTCAATGCCGCAGCACGCGACGACCGCCTGCGCCAGGAGGACTGTCGCGCCAACGTGATCCACACCGCGCCATCGCGGGCCATGCTGGCGGATGGCCTTGCCCAGTATCTCGTATGGAAGAAGTGGATGCGCTGGCTTCTGGTCGTCGGCTCGCACGAGCGGGACAAGCTTTACGCCGCGGCGCTCAGGCGCTCGGCGAAACGGTTCGGCGCCAAGATCGTGCAGGAGCGCGTATTCGAGGACACCGGTGGAGCGCGCCGCACCGACAGCGGCATCGCGCAGATTCAGCAGCAGATCCCGGTCTTCACCCAAGAGGCGCCGAGCTACGACGTGCTGGTGGCGGCGGACGAGAGCGAAGTGTTCGCCAATTACCTGCCCTATCGGACCTGGGACGCGCGCCCCGTCGCGGGCTCGGCCGGGCTGGTGCCGACCAGTTGGGACCCATCGAACAGCCTGTGGGGCGCCACCCAGATGCAGAGCCGGTTCACCGCGCTGTTCAAGCGCCAGATGACCGACATCGACATGCAGGCCTGGACCGCGGTTCGCATGATCGGCGAGGCCGTGTCGCGCAAGAACACGACCGACGAAAAAACGATCTTCGCATTCCTGAAGAGCCCGGAACTGGCGCTCGGCGCCTTTAAGGGCCAGAAGCTGACGCTGCGCGACTGGGACCTGCAGCTGCGCCAGCCTATCCTGTTGACCGACGGCCGGATGGTCGTCTCGGTCTCACCGCAACCGGGCTTCCTGCACCAGTTCTCCGAGCTCGATACGCTCGGCTATGATCGGCCCGAGACCAAATGCAAGCTGCAATGACCGGCTTGCCAAACAACAAAGTTACGACGGGTAAGTTACATATGATGTGGCGCGCTGGCCTTTTGGGCTTTGCACTTGTCGTCATGCTGGCCAGTCCAGCGAACGCTTACTTGGCGTATGTGTCGAACGAACGCAGCAATACCGTCAGCGTCATCGATACCGACAAGTTGGAGGTCATCAAGACCATCAAGGTCGGCGAGCGCCCGCGCGGCATCGAGCTGACCAAGGATGAGAAATATTGCCTGGTGGCGGTCGGCGACGACGACACCATCCAGATGATCGACATCCAGAAAGGCGAAGTGACGGCCAACCTGCCGTCCGGTCCCGATCCCGAGCTGTTCATTCTCAGTCCGGACGGCCAGCACCTCTACATCGCCAACGAGAATGACAACATGGTGAGCGTGGTGGACATGGCCACGCGCAAACGCGTCGCCGACGTGAAAGTGGGAGTCGAACCGGAGGGGATGGCCATCAGCCCGGACGGAAAGACACTCATCAACACCTCCGAAACCACCAACATGGCGCATTTCATCGACCTCGCGACGCGCAAGCTCGTCGCCAGCGTGCTGGTCGATTCGCGCCCGCGCTTCGCCGCTTTCAAGAACGACGCATCGGAGCTCTGGGTCTCATCCGAGGTCGGCGGCACGGTCAGCATCATCGACCCCGCCAAGCACGCAGTGACCGATAAGATCAGTTTCTCGGTTGCGGGCCTGCGCGGCGAGGCGATCCAGCCGGTGGGCATCAACATCACCAAAGACGACAAGACCGCCTTTGTCGCGCTGGGGCCCGCCAACCGCGTCGCCGTGATCGATGCCAAAAGCCACAAGGTGGAAAAATATCTGCTGGTCGGCCAGCGCGTTTGGCACATGGCCTTCACGCCCGACCAAAAATACCTGCTGACGACCAACGGCATATCCAACGACGTCTCGGTCATCGATGTCGCCAGTCTGAAGGTGATCAAATCGATCCAGGTCGGCCAGCAACCCTGGGGCGTGACCATCACCAAGCACTGAAACGCGCATCGGATGAAATTGCGCGGCGCTGAGGATGAAAATGACGACACCGGCGCTCTCGATTGAAGGGGTCAGCCACGCCTACGGCGCGCGGCGCGCGCTCGATGACGTGACCTTCGCCGTCGCGCCGGCGAGTTTTGCGGTCCTGCTCGGCCTCAACGGCGCCGGCAAGAGCACGCTGTTTGCGCTGATCACGCGGCTCTATGCGACCCAGCGCGGCCATATCCGCATCTT
>Ga0316624_10000675_pt1 | contig 12192 bp, 8 predicted proteins | sample OWC_Aug_N3_C1_D5_FD_207657 | JGI IMG/M metagenome (GOLD analysis project Ga0316624, IMG submission 207657) | Wetland soil microbial communities from Old Woman Creek delta, Ohio, United States - OWC_Aug_N3_C1_D5_A | ecosystem: Environmental > Terrestrial > Soil > Wetlands | place: USA: Ohio...
ATACGCTCGCCTTCATCGCCGTGGTGCTGTTCATCGAACTCGCGGTGCTGCGCCCGCTCGAAGTGCATTTGACGCGGTGGCGGACATGAGCGCGATCTCCGTCGAGATCGCGGCGAAGACCTATGCCTCGCGCACGCCGGGCGCAAACCACATGGCGCTCTCCGGCATCGCTTTCGACATCCCGGAAGGACAGTTCCTGTGCATCGTCGGCCCCTCGGGCAGCGGCAAGACGACGCTCCTCAACATCGTGAGCGGGCTCGATCCCGCTTTCAACGGCCACGTGCGGATGAGCGACGGCGGATCGCCCGGCGATCTCCGCATCGGTTACATGTTCCAGACGCCGCGGCTTCTCCCTTGGCTCACGGTTCTGGAGAACGTCCGCATTGTCATGGACAAGGCGGGGCTGGACGCCGGCGACGCCGAGCGGCTGCTCGCCGAGATGCAGCTCGCCGATGTGATAGACGCCTTTCCCAACCGGCTCTCCGGCGGGATGCAGCGCCGCGTCGCCCTTGCCCGGGCGTTCGCCGTGCGCCCCAAATTGCTGCTCATGGACGAGCCCTTCGTCTCGCTCGAGGCGCCGGTCGCCAACAAGCTGCGCCTGCTTCTCCTCGATATGCTGCAGACGCACCGCACCACCGTGCTCTTCGTCACCCACGATCTCGGCGAGGCGCTGGCGCTCGCCGACCGCGTCATCTTCCTGTCGCCCAGCCCCGGGCACATCGTTCTCGATCTGCCGGTGCTCCTGCCGCGGCCGCGCATATTCGGCCATCCGGGGATCGACGCCCTGCAGCGCGATCTTCTCTCCCGCTATCCGCAGCTCTTGGCCGGCCTCGTCGGCGTCGCCCACGAAGGCGGCTGAGCCTCCGCTTCACTGCAGCTTGTAGACGACCGGGACCTCGAACTCGGCCTCGGCCTGTTTCAACGAGGCCGGGAGCGGCGGGAACGGCGCCGCCTTGCGCACCGCTTCGAGCGAGGCGTTGACGAGGCGCGACGGGCTTTCGGTCGGCGACGACACATCGACGAGCGTGCCGTCGGCGGCGACCTTGAGCTTCACCACCACCGTCCCCTCCTCGCGGCGTTGCAGCGACTGGGGCGGATAGACCTTCTTCGCGTCGATCATGGTGAAGAGCGTCGTGATGTAGCGGTTCATCTCGGCCTGGGAGGTGCCGCTCGCCACCCCGGACTCGATGCCCTTGCCCGGTTTCTCCGCCGGCGGCGAAGGCGCGGGTACGGCGGCCGGGGGAGCCGGGCGCTCGCGCGTCTCGGGCGGGCTCGGCGCCGCCGCGACGGGCGGCGCTTCCGGCTGCGGCTCGGGCGCCTTCGGCGCCGGCGGCGGCGGAAGTTCGGGCTTGGGCTCGGGCTTGACCGAGACCTTGGGCGGCGGCGGCGGCAAGGGCTCGGCGGTTGGCGCCGGCGGCGTTTCGGGAACGGGCGGCGGTTTGATCTCCGGCAAGGGCTGCGGCTCGGGCGGCTTTTGCTCGACCACGGGCGGCGCCGGTTCGGGCGCCTTTTGCTCGGGCGGCGGCGGAGCCGGCGCCGGCGGCTTTTCTTCCTTCGCCTCGGGCTTGCCCAAGGCGGCGAGCTCGAGGATCACCACCTCGGGCCGTTTCTCGACGACCGGCTTCTGCTGCGGGATGAACATGAAGAGCGAGAAAATCGCCGCATGCACCAGCACCGAGAGCGCCAGCGCGATGCGGAAGCGGCGCGCGCGCGGATCCTCCGAGAGCTGCGGGCCCGTCATGGGCGGCGGCGGATCGGGGGCGTTTTCCACGCGCCTTTTGAGGGCGACGACGGTCATAGGGTCACGCGCAATCCCGCCCACGCCCCGATCGGCGCGCCGGGCGACAAGAATCGCGGATCGCTGAAGCTGGGGAAAACCTGACTCGGATCGCCGAGAGTCCCGAAGGTCTCGTAGCGGCTGTCGAAAATGTTGTCGATCTTGGCGAAGGCTTCGAGATAGTCGGTGATCTTGTAGGAGCTGCGCAGGTTGAACACCGCATAGGCGTCGGTTTCGGAGAGCAGATTCGCTTCGTCGCCGCGCAGGAAAACGCCCGAGTTGATGATCGACTCGAGCGCGACGTTCCATTTCGGGGTGACGTTGTAGCCGACTCCCGTCTTGACCGAATGGAGCGGGATGCCCGGGATGCGGTCGCCCGGCGTCACCAGAATATTTCCGTTGGCGTTGGCGCCGGGATTGAACGGGCTCGAGATCGTCAGATTCGATTCGAAGGTGGCGCGGATGTAGGCGTAGTCGAGATACCAGGTGAAATCGTCGACCGTGCCGTTGAGATTGAGCTCGGCGCCCAAGCGCTGGGTGATTCCGGCGTTCTGGAAAAACCCGCCGCCCGATCCCGCGCCCTGGCTCACGAAAATGATGTCGTTGTAGTTGCGGCTGCCGAAGACGTCCGCCGACCACGCGATCGGCGCCTTGCCGTCCCACGCTTTCACTTTTCCATGGGCGCCCAGTTCGACCGAGCGGTTGACGACCTGGGCGAGCGGCGGGTCGGCGAGGAAGGCGTTGGGCACGCGGCAGGGCTGGGTCGGGTCGGCGCAGGAGAGCTCGACCGCGGTGGGGGCGCGGTTGGCCTCGCTGTAATTCACATAGGTCGTGACGTTGTCGGCGACTTTATAGGTGAGTCCCGCGGCCGGGTTGAAACGGATGAATTCATGGGATCCGTTCAGGCTCTGCCCGAGGTGGTCCATGAGGTCGAGGGTGGCGATGTTGTAGCGCCCGGACAGCGTCGCGGCCAAAGCGTCGGTGATCGAGAAGGTGTCGGAGGCATAGGCGCCGAAATACATGTTCTTGGTGTCGAGCGCGGTGTTGAAATCGTCGCCGGAAATGAAGATGCCGCTGGGGACGACGCTGCGGTTGGCATTGAGGAAACCGATGTTGCCTTCGTTGTGATAGTAGACATTGGCGAAGTCGAGGCTGGTCCCGGCGATGAATTGGTTGGTGTGGCCGAAGAGATCGTCGGCGACCGTGCTTTGCAGCGACCCGCCGTAAAAAATCGTGTCGGTAGTGCTGGTGACGTCGACGGCGTCGCCGCCGACGACGGTCGGGATCGGGTTCCCGCTGAGTGCGGTGATCTGCGTTTCGTCCGGCGTTCCCGCATTCGCGCACAGCGTGCCCGGGGGCCCGCCGATGCCGGTGCAATCGGCGAAATCCGCGGTGTTGCTGTTGAGGCCGTGGCTGATGAGGCGGCGCATGTGCAAATTGCCCTGCACCGAGACGGTGTCGTTGACGAAATAATTGGCGTCGCCGGTCACGCCGATCAGCTCGTTCTTGCTCACGTCGGGCACGGTGAAGGCGGCGCTCCACGATTGATCCAGCAATTGGACCGGCGCCGGCTGCACGCCGGACAGATTGGTCATCGCGTAACCGAAACTGATTCCCGCCTCGCCCTCGTTGCCGCGCCAGCGCGCGTCGGCGTAGGTCTGGCCGACCTTCGACGGCGACGATTCGCGCCAGCCGTTCTCGTCGAAACCGGTGCCGCCGATGTAGAAGCCGACGTCGCCTTCCTGGGCGCCGAATTCCATCGTGCCTTCGCGCCGCCCCCAGGAGCCGCCCGATCCCTCGGCGGTGAATCCCTTGAAGTTGAACCCGTTCTTCATCTGCAGCGCGATGGCGCCGCCCAGCGCGTTCAATCCGAACACCGGATTGGCGCCGGGAATGACCTGGACCGAATCGATGGCGAATTCGGGAACCACGTCCCATTGCACGGTGTCGCCGAAGGGCTCGTTGACGCGCACGCCGTTCTGGTAGATCGCGATGCCCTGGGGGACGCCGAGGAGCGGCGAGGCGGTGAAGCCGCGGAAGCTGACGTCGGGCTGGAACGGATTGACCGACACTTCGTTGACCGTGACGCTGCCCACTCCCGAATTGAGGATGTCGCTCAGACTGTGAGCCGCGGGAACGTCGAGCCGGCTCGAGGGCACCGTCTGCACGTTGGACGGGACCTTGTCGCGCTCGATGCCGACACCCTGCACCGGCGTGGTGCCGATGATCTCCACGCTGGGCAACGTGAAAACCGGTGCCGGTGCCGGCGCCGGTGACGGCGCATTCGCGTTCGTGTCGGCGTCCTCGGCCAGCGCGGAACCTCCTCCTGCCATCACCGCCAGCGCCAGCGCGGCGGTCCGTGCTATCGTCCCAACGAGCATCCCTATCCCCTGATTTCTTATTGTTTGACCGATATTTAACGGGAGCCGCGGGGGAGGCGCCATGGCCGGTAGTCTCGATTTTCCCGGGAATTTTTCCCGATCTTCCGCCGCCTGCCGCGTGGCCCGATTTGCTATGATATGAAGCGCTGGCGGGCGCCGCCGCGGCGCCCCCGTCCCTGGCCCTTGGGTAGGTATGAACGGACTCGAAAAAATACAGGAAAATTATGGCCGTAACGCGGTTTCCCTGCGCCTCGTCCTGATTCTCCTCATCGCCCTCGTCTTTGTCGTCAGCCTGGGCCTCGGGGGCATGCTCGCCTGTTTCAACGCCTCGCGGTCGGTCGAGACGGAGATGCGCTCGGCCGTCGCCGTGGCCGGGCAAATGATCGAGACCAGCATCAATCTGCTCGGCTCCTCCCAGGACCCGGTCCACGACCTCGAATATCTGGTCGAATCGTTCAAAGGAAACCGGCACGTCCGCGTCAGGCTTTTGGGCGACGGCGCCGCGGTCGCGACTCCGCCGGTCGAGACGCCGCCGGTCGGCGAAGTGCCGCAATGGTTCGTCCGCGTCCTCAACGTGCCGGCGACGACGGTGCGTATTCCCGTCGCCGTCTATGGCCGGAATTACGGCACCATCGTCATCGAGACCGATCCGCACAACGAGATTCTCGAAATCTGGGACGAATTCGGCGACAGCCTGTTCGTGCTGGCCCTATTTTCCCTGCCGACGATCCTGGTGATCTATCTTTTCATCGGACGTGCGCTGCGCCCGCTCGACCGATTGGCCCAGGGCTTGCGGAAAATCGGCGCCGGCGATTACAGCACGCGGCTCACTGAACGCCTGCCGCCGGAACTCGCGGGCTTGCGCGACAGCTTCAACCGGATGGCGGGCCGGCTCGCCGCCATGGCGTCGGAAAACCGCCGCCTGAACGAACAACTGCTCACGCTTCAGGAGGAAGAGCGCGGCGACATCGCCCGCGATCTGCACGACGAGATCGGGCCGTTCCTCTTCGCCATCAACGTCGATGCCGCGAATATTTCCCGCCATGTCGGCGAAGGGCGCCTCGCTCCGATCCGCGATCTCGTCCAATCCATCGTCGACGCCGTGAGCCACATGCAAAAGCAGGTGCGGAGCATGCTCGGCCAATTGCGCCCGATCGGGCTCGCGGAATTCGGGCTGGCCGAGGCGATCGAGAATCTCATCGACTTCTGGCGCCGCCGCTATCCCGACATCGCCTATGAATTGGCGGTAGCACCCGACGCGCAGAGCTTCGGCGAATTGCTCGACCCGACCATCTACCGGGTCGTGCAGGAGGCCTTGAGCAACGCCGTGCGCCACGGCCGCCCGACGGCGATCGCCGTCTCCATCGAAATTCGCGCCGCTGCGGACGGCGCCGGCGCGGTCGTCGTGACCGTCGCCGACGACGGCCAGGGCATGGCGGAAACGCCGGGCATGGGTTACGGGTTGCTCGGGATGGGCGAGCGGGTCAAGGCGATGGGCGGGTCGCTCACGGTCTTCAGCCGCCCCGGCCAGGGCCTGACCGTGACCGCGACGATCCCCATGGCCCCCGCCGGGAGCGCGGCGCCGCTGGAGCGCGCGCTGTCATGAAAATCCTCATCGTCGACGACCATCCGATCGTGCGGGCCGGCGTCAAGCGCCTGCTCGCCAGCGAGACGGATATCGAGGTCAGCGACGCGCCGACGGGAGAAAAGGCGCTCACCGTCTTCCGCGAGGTCCGGCCCGATATCGTCATCCTCGATCTCAATCTTCCCGGCGTGGGCGGGCTGGAAGTGATTCGCCGACTCAAGGCCGAGGACGGCAAGGTCCGCATCATCGTCTTCAGCATGCACGACGATCCGATCTATGCCATGCGCGCGCTCCAGGAGGGCGCCTTCGGCTACGTCAGCAAGAACGCGCCGCCGGCCCAGATCGTCGAGGCGATCCGCCGCGTCGCCGACGGCCAGACCTATGTCGGGCCCGAGCTCGCCCAAGAGCTCGCCGTCCTCAACGTGCGGGCGCCGTCCCATCCGCTCGAGGATCTGTCGCGGCGCGACCTCGAGGTGCTGCGTCTCCTCGGTGAAGGGCGCAGCCTCCAGCAGATCGCCGACACGCTGGGGCTCAGCTACAAGACCGTCGCCAACAATTGCGGACAGATCCGCACCAAGCTCGGCGTGCGGCGCACCGCCGATCTTATCCGCCTCGCGATTCAAAATCGCATGATCGCGGGGAGTTGATGGCCGGCCGCCGCGTTACCCGGATGAGGTTCGATGACCTCCGCCTCTGAGCCGGCCGCGCGCCTCGATCAGGCGGCGGCGCTTGCCGGCGCGGCGGCGGCGCTTCGGGCCGGCCGCTTCGACGAGGCGGAGGCCGCCTACCGGCAGATCCTCGCCCGCGAGCCCACCCATGCCGAAGCCCACAATTGGCTCGGCGTCGTCTGCCAGCAGAAGGGGAACGGGGCCGAGGCGCTGTCCCATATGCGGAAGGCGGTGGCGCTCGCCCCCACCTCGGCCGATTTCGCCAACAATCTCGGTCTCACCGAGATGAAGCAAGGCGATCTCGACGCCGCACACCGTTCCTTCCAGAAAGCGATCGCCCTCAATCCGGGACTGGCCCAGGCGCATTACAATCTCGGCCTCGTTTTCCAGAAGATGCGGAAGCCCGGCCGCGCCATCCCCTTTTTCCGTCAGGCTCTCGTGCTCGCGCCCAATTATGCCAACGCACAGATGAGTCTCGGCAACGCGCTGAGCGATGTCGGCCAGCACGATGAGGCGATCGCGATTTTGCGGAGACTCGCCGCCGCGGCGCCCGGCGTGCCCGCGGTCTTGTTCAATCTCGCCTCGGCGCTGAAAGCGGCGCAAAGATTCGAAGAGGCGGCCGTCGTGGCCCAGCAGATCCTCGTCCGCGACCCCGACAGCGCCTTCGCGCAAAACATCATGGCCTCTTTCTATTGGTCGATGGGACGCGTTGCCGAGGCCGAGACGGCCGCGCGCCGGACGATATCGCTCGATCCCGGCCTCGCCGAAGCCCACTGCACCTTGGGCACGATCCTGATCACCCTGGGGCGGTTCGACGAGGCCATACGCAGTTACGACGCTGCGCTCGCGTTGCAGCCGGATCTGCCGGAGGCGATCTTCCAGCTCGTGCTGGCAACCAAGGCCCGCTCCACGCCCGCGCTCGCGGCGCAGATCGAGGCGTCGCTCGCTCACGACCGGACGCCCGACCAAAAAGCGAACCTCCATTTCGCGCTCGGAAAAATTTACGACGATCTCGGCGACTACCGGAACGCGTTCGAAAATTTCCGGGCCGGAAACGAGGCCGGCGAGTCGTCCTTCGATGCGGGCGTTTGGAAGGCGAGCGTCGATCGAACCGTTTCCGACTTCACCGCCGATTTCTTCGCGTCGCGGGCGTCCTTCGGCGACGATTCCCGCCGGCCGGTCTTCATCGTCGGCATGCCGCGCTCCGGGACGACCCTGGTCGAGCAGATCCTCGCGTCTCATCCGGCGGTGGCGGCCGGCGGCGAGATGGAGACGTTGCCGGACATCGCCAGGACGCTGCCGCGGCGGCTGCGTTCGGCCAAGCCCTATCCCGCGTGCCTGACCGAGATGGACGAGGCGGCATCCCGCGATTGCGCGGCCGAGTATCTGGCGGCCCTCGACCGGGTGGACAAGGCGGCGCCGCGCGTGACCGACAAGCTGCCGCTCAATTTTCTCAATCTGGCGCTCGTCGCCCTGATTCTGCCGCGGGCAACCGTCATCCATTGCCGGCGCGATCCGCTGGATACCTGCCTCTCGTGCTACATGGCGAAATTCGACAGTCGCCTCGATTTCGCGCGGACTCTCGAATCCCTGGGACTCTATTACCGCGGCTATCGCCGGTTGATGGCCCATTGGCGCCGCGTCCTGCCGATCCGCATTCTCGACGTCGATTACGAGGAACTGGTCGAAAACCAGGAGGACGTGAGCCGCAAAATCGTCGCCCATTGCGGACTCGAATGGGACGAACGCTGCCTCGATTTCCACAAGACCGACCGCCCCGTCGCGACGGCGAGCCTGTGGCAGGTGCGCCAGCCGCTGTATAAGACCGCCGTCAACCGCTGGCAGAACTACGCGCCGTTCCTCGGCCCGCTGCGCGCGGCCCTCGACGGGTTGGAGCCATGAACCGCAAGGAGCGCCGCGAATCGCAGGCCCGCGAACGCCGCGCGGGCGGCGCGCCCATGACCCAACCGGCCGGCGAGTCCGCCATGCTGTTCGCCCAGGGCGGCGCGGCGCTCCAGGCGGGACGATGGCGTGAGGCCGAATCTCTCTTCAGCCGGGTGATCAAGAACGAACCCGCGCACGCCGACGCCCACAACTGGCTCGGCGTCGCTTGCGGGCAGCAGGGAAAAGATCGCGAAGCTCTCGAACACTTCGCCAGGGCCGTCGCGCTCGCGCCGTTCTCCGCGGACTTCGCCAACAACCTCGGCCTCGCCCAGATCAACGCCGGCGACGTGGACGCCGCCAAGCGATCCTTCGAGACCGCACTGCGGCTCAATCCGCAGCTTCCGGCGGCCCATTACAATCTCGGCCTCGTGTTTCAGAAGAAACAGGAATTCGACGCCGCGGTCGCCAGCTTCCGCCGCGCGATCGCGCTGGCCCCGAATTACGTCAATGCACATTTGAATCTCGGCAATGCGCTGCAGGACGGCGGCAGATTCGAGGAGGCGATCGCCCAGTTCCGGAAACTCGTGGCGCTCGCGCCAAATTCGCGCGAATCGCATTTCAATTTGGCGCGGGCGCTGAGGACGGCCAAGCAATACGCGGAGGCCGCGGATGAAGCGCGCAATGTCATCGCCCTCGATCCCAAAAGCATCGAGGCGCGCCTCCTTCTCGTTCAATGTCTCTTCCGCGCGGAATTGTACGACGAGGCCGACGCGGAAGCGCGGCAGATTCTCGCCATGAATCCGGCCTCCATCGAGGCGCACAACAGCCGCGGCAATATTTTTCTGACGCTCGGCAAGTTCGACGAGGCCGTTGCATGTTTCGAGACGGCGCTCTCCGTCGACCCGGGCAACGCGGAAGCGATTTTCGGTCTGACATATGCGTCCAAGGCATGCTCGACGCCCGCCATGGCGTCGCGAATCGAAACGCTGGTGCGTGAAAATCCGCCGCAGGAGCAAAAATCCTTGCTCCATTTCGCGCTCGGCAAGGTCTGCGACGACATCGGCGATTATCCCCGGGCATTCGAGAACTACCGTCTCGGCAACGATCTCGCGGTTCCCGAGGCCTTATTCGATCCGGAAATTTGGACCGCATTCATCGACCGGCTGATCGCCACCTTCACCCCGGAGTTCTTTGCGGAGCGCCGGGATTTCGGCAGCGCGTCCGGGCGTCCGGTCTTCATTGTCGGCATGCCGCGCTCGGGAACGACTCTGACCGAGCAAATCGTCGCCTCGCACCCTCAGGTGGCGGCGGGCGGCGAAATGCAGGCCATTGCGGCCCTCGTCGCCGGCTTGCCCGGTCGGTTGAAAAGCGCCCGGCCCTTCCCGGAATGTGCGGACGAGTTGAACGGCACGGTTGTCCGGGACATGGCCGCCGAATATCTGGCCGCCCTCGACAAGTTCGGCGCGGGGACGGCCCGGACCACCGACAAGATGCCGATGAATTTTCAGAACCTCGGGCTCATGGCCCTCATGTTCCCGCGCGCCGCTTTCATCCATTGCCGCCGGGATCCCCTCGACACCTGCCTCTCCTGCTATTTCGCCAAATTCGGCCAGCATCTCGACTTCAGTTACAGCCAGCCGAATCTGGCCGCCTATTACCGCGGATATGCCCGGTTGATGGACCAATGGCGCCGCGTCCTGCCGGTACGCCTGCTGGAGGTGGATTACGAGGACATGGTTGCCGACCAGGAGGGGGTCAGCCGGCGGCTGATCGCCCATTGCGGATTGCCGTGGGACGACCGCTGCCTGGCCTTCGACAAGACCGAGCGGGCGGTGCGAACGGCCAGCGTCTGGCAGGTACGCCAGCCCATTTACAAGACGTCGGTCAAGCGCTGGCAACGCTACGAATCGTTTCTGGAGCCCTTGAAGGCCATGCTCGCGGAGGGCCCCGCCGATCCCTTGGCGGGCACCGGTTCCAATCGCATGAAAGGCGGGTAGGCCACAGTTTTCCTGGGTCTGTGGCTTGCCTGCCACAGATCAAATTGGCGAGTGGCGGCTCCGGATCAAAACGCGAACATCGGTGTATAATTTTCTTTTACTATTCCTCCGAATCCCGCAAGAAACCTAGCTCTGACGCGACTCATTCCGGCCCTGTTGCGACCCGCGCCCCTCCCTCGAAATTGCCCCATTCAGTCCGGAATCCGGGGCTTTCCCGCTTCTCTCGAGCGTTCGGCCTACTGCCAAAATGTTTTGACAGGAATTGGACGCGACGGCTAAATGGTTAACATTCGAATCGCTTATGTTGCTGGTCACAGTCTGAGGGGAGTGTGACACTTTCGCAACCGCGGCAGTGGCATCGTTTCCCGCCCCGGCGACCCGAGCGAGCTAACCTGCAGACCTCCAAGGGGGAAGAAGAATGACAAATCGTTTTATTAAATTTGCGGCAGCAGTCGCTCCTGCGGCGCTCCTGCTCGCGGCCGCGCCTGCGGACGCGAAGGTGCTCCTCATGGGCGACGGCGGCTGGGAAGTGAGCTTTGACGGCTCCGTCAACGGCTTCGCCATCTGGAACAGCTCGGACAATCGACCGGCGGCCGCAGCGGGCTTCACCCGTTTCGGCAGCGTCGGCACGCCGGCGGCGAACGGCGACGCCACCGTCAACGACACGTTCCGCGTCCGGACCGGCCTGTTGCCGGCGGTGTGGGGCATGAACATCAAGGCGCCCACCACGGGCGGCCTCGATATGGCGGCCCGTATCGGCCTCTATCCCAACATCTCCAACAACCTGAAGAATTCGTTCAACGCCGACCTGGATATGCGCGAAATCTTCTTCACGGTTGACGGCTCTTGGGGTCAGGTCCTCGTCGGTAAGACCCTTTCCCAGTTCCTCGGCAAGAACATCCTGACCGACATGACGCTGTTCGGCGTCGGCGGTCTCGGCGCGGTCGCACAGACCGGCGGCACGACGCTCGGCCGTATCGGTTACGGCTATGTGTATCCGCAGTTCAACGCCCGCATCCAGTACACCACGCCGGATATGAGCGGCTTCAAGGTGAGCGCCGGTATCTACGATCCGTCGCGCATCCACGGCACGAACAACGCGTCCAGCACCGCCGCTGGCTTGACGGCAAACGAAACCTCATCGCCGCGGTTCGAAGGCGAAGCATCGTACGCCGGCTCCCTGTGGGGTGCGAATGTGTTGGGTTGGTTGAGCGGCATGTGGCAGGACGCCAAGTTCAAGGGCAGCTCCTTGACCGGCACCTGCACCACCGGCGCCAACTCGGTTACGACGGCCGGCAACGAACTCCGTTGCTTGAACGGCCAAGATGTCACCGCATGGGGCTTCGCGGGCGGCGTTCAGGTCGGCATCCCGGTCGGACCCGGTACCCTCGAGATCATGGGTTCCGGCTACACCGGTCAGGCCCTCGGCACCACGCTGCAGTTGGATACGGACTCCCTGGACTTCGCAGGCCAGGAGAAAGACAACTTCGGCTTCATCGGCCAGCTCGGTTACGCCTTCGGCCAGGGCACGAAGCTCCAGGCCAGCTACGGCGAAAGCGATCAGGACGAGACCAGCGCGGAAAACAGCTGTCGTTCGACTGCCGGCGTGAATTCCGGCACGAACATCGCCTGCCCGTCGGCCATGGTCCTGGTCAAGCGTCAGAGCCTGTACGATTTCATGCTGACGCATGACGTCAATCCGAACCTGAAGTTGATCGCCGAGTACGGCCGTCAGACCACGGATTGGTTCGACGGTGCCGATCAAAACACCGACATCTTCGGCATCGGCGCGTTCTTCTTCTGGTAAACCGACTAATTCCAAAAAACGACTTGGAGGGGCGCTTCGGCGCCCCTCTTTTTTTGTCACCGCGCCGGCGCCGGGGATGTGACAACATGGTTA
>Ga0316624_10000676_pt1 | contig 12185 bp, 14 predicted proteins | sample OWC_Aug_N3_C1_D5_FD_207657 | JGI IMG/M metagenome (GOLD analysis project Ga0316624, IMG submission 207657) | Wetland soil microbial communities from Old Woman Creek delta, Ohio, United States - OWC_Aug_N3_C1_D5_A | ecosystem: Environmental > Terrestrial > Soil > Wetlands | place: USA: Ohio...
GCGCTTCGGCGTGCGCACCGGGTATGCTCGAACAAGCAGGCAATTTGCGTCGCTTCGGTGGGCGCAAGGACCCGCATTTAGTCCGATCGATGCTCCCTAAAGTGTGTCGGGAGAGCCTTTCCATGACTCAGAAAAAGCTGGATGTCCCCGAGCCTGGGCAAATGCGTTTCAGGGCACTCTCGAGGTGGGATAACGAGGGCGGCGCAATTCCGCGCGGTATCGAGGGAACCTTGATTTTCGGTGATGCGCCACCGGAGGTTCCTCTGTTGACCAATGCTGAGTTGGTGCAACTGCGAATTCGTGTCATTGCGCTGGAGAATGTGGTGATCGCGCTGCTCGCAAAGGCGCCCGATCGGCAGCTCGACCTTGTTCGGGAAATGGCAGCGTATATCTCTCCAGGACCAGGCATCACACAGCATCCGCTGACGGTCCATGCGGCAGCCGAGATGATTCATCTTGTCGAACGAGCTCTTCATTTCCGGGGCGTGATGCCTTCATGAGCGGCTGCCAGGCATCCTCACGGGGAGCGATGTCACAGATGTGGCCAAGGCGAGGGCTCCGGTGATCATTCGATCCGCAGATCAAGTGCCTCGCGCTACGCTGCTCAGGCGGTTTCCAATACCCAGGAACTTGGGTGTTTCGCCGGGCTCTCGCATCGTGAAGGGCCGGAGATGGCCGGCCCCACACGGCGCTACCCGACTGAAAGCCTTCGAAGTCTATCGCTTCGATCCGGATTTGGAGGGTAACCCGCGTCTTGACACCTTCGAGGTCGACCTCGACGACTGCGGACCGATGGTCCTGGACGCTCTCTTCTGGATCAAGAACAAGGTCGACTCGACGCTCACCTTCCGCCGCTCGTGCCGCGAGGGCATCTGCGGTTCATGCGCCATGAACATCGATGGCACGAACTGGCTTGCTTGCACGAGGTTCATCTCCGACTTGGCCACTCCGGCGACGATCTATCCTTTGGCGAACATGAGGGTCATCAAGGACTTGGTTCCCGATCTCACGCATGTCTTTGCGCAGTACGACCTCATCGAACCTTGGCTTCGCGCGAAGACACCCGAGCCTGAGGGCGAACGGCTCCAATCGCCGGAGGAGAGACGCAGGCTCGACGGTTATTACGAGTGCATTCTCTGCTTCTGCTGCACCTCAGGCTGTCCCAGCCACTGGTGGAACGCAGATCGTTTCCTGGGCCCCGCTGTACTGCTTCAGGCTTGGCGCTGGCTCGCGGACAGTCGTGACGAGGCAACCGGCGAGCGGCTCGATATCCTCGAAGATCCGTTCAGGCTCTACCGGTGCCACACTATTCTCAACTGCACGCGAACATGTCCCAAAGGGCTGAACCCCGGAAAGGCGATCGCTAACATCAAGAAAATGCTGATCGAGCGCCGCAGTTGAGGGTTGTAAAGGAGGGGCATGTACAAATGGCGAGCTCCACATCCAAGCGCCTGCGACCGCTGTCTCCCAACGTTCAGATCTACAGGCCACAGCTCACGTCAGTATTGTCGATTGCAAACAGGATAAGCGGCGTCGTCTTGAGCATCTATGCCGTCGCGCTGGTTATCTGGCTGATCGCGGCGGCTTCCGGACCAAAAACCTACTCCACGGCACATGTCTTCATGCGCACATGGATTGGGCAATTGTTGCTGTTCGGCTGCACCTTTTCCTTTTTTCTACACCTTTGCGGGGGCATCCGGCATCTGGCCTGGGATGCCGGCTACGGTTTCGAGCTGCGTACGATATACGCCTCGGGCTGGACGGTGCTGGCGATGAGCGCAGCGCTCACACTCCTCACCTGGGCCGTCAGCATAGGTTTGGCAGGATAAGAGACGATGGGCAAGGAGCGTAGGCGCTCACCGCTCGGCCGCGCACTCGGCCTCGGTTCGGCAAAGGACGGCGTCGAACAGTGGTGGGTTGAGCGCGTCACAGCAGTCGCGCTGGTGCCTTTAACGGTATGGTTCGCCGCCTCGAACGTTGTGCATATGAGCAGCGATTACGCCACGGCTATCACTTGGCTGCAAACACCACTCGCTGCAACTCTGATCGTGCTGCTTTTGACGGCGCTTTTCGGGCACATGGCTCTGGGACTCCAAGTGGTGATCGAGGATTACGTTCACTCCGGATTGAAGCTTCCACTGCTGATTGCAATGCGCTTTTGCTGCTTTGTGCTAGCCGTCGCAGGCATCTTGGCAGTGCTGCGTATCTGCTTTCGCGGGTAAGCGCTGCTTGGGATGTACTCTCTCTGGGAACGCATCTGCAAGCGCAGTAGCAAGTCGAGTCGTCCTATGGGCGCAGGGTTAGGTGTTCGGCGACCGCGGAGAGCGACTTGAGTTTCGTAGAAAGAATGCTACCTGCCGCACGCAAGCGACTCGTCACAATCGGAGGCGATTCGCCACTCATCGACGCTGCGAAACTCTTGCGCGAACCCCATACCGATATCCTGGTCGTATGCAGTTGCGATGAACTGCTGGCCGGCGTCATCACCAAAACGGACCTTGTTCGCGCGATCAGTCACGGTCATGAACCAGGGTGCACGGCAGCAGCATCGACCGTCATGACGCGGACCGTCATCCTCTGTCGTCCCAACGACTTATTGCACGATATCTGGTCGATCATGAAGGAACGTGGCTTGAAGAACATTCCCGTCGTGGACCAAGACTCGCGGCCGATAGGGGTGCTCAACGCTCGAGATGCGCTTGAGGTCCTCCTGGAGGAGGCCGAGTATGAAGAGGGACTGTTACGCGACTATGTGATGTGTGTCGGTTATCATTGATTGCGCGTAGTTAGGAACCTGCACCGCGCGGCGCAAGATTGGCGCGGCGCCATTCGGTATGTGAGTCGACTAACATCGGTCCCTGCGCGCAAATCTTTCGGCTCAGAGTGGCGACACGTGAGTCCTGAGCGATTCCATCCATGGCGGATGGTCCGAAAATGGCGTGCGCCCGTTTAGCGCCGTTTGGGGGTAAAGGAGTTCGCCTGTCGTGGGCTCGCTGAGGTCTCGCCGAGTCCCAGGATCACAATCTTCCCCGTCACCACTTCTGTTGGCCACAGGATCGACGTAAACCCGACTGCGACGGCCACTTTTTGTGCTCCGTTCGCGGTATAGGTGATCACACCACCACCGATTGCGCCGCCGATCTTCTGACCCCATAGCCGCTGTCCATTGGTGGCATCCAGCGCATAGAAGTTGCCGCCCATATCGCCGAAGAACACGATGCCCCCCGCCGTCGGGGTCATGCCGCTTTGGATCGGATAATTGGACTTCAGCCTCCACTTCCAGACGCCAGTGTCCGCATCAATAGCGTAGACCCAGCCAGCCCAGTGTCCGAACGAGTCGGGTGTGCCATACGTGTGATAGGGGTTGTGCGTTGCCATTGCGGACCACGGCTTGCCGAGTTTCACCTTCTGAATCTGTTTGTCACTCTGCAGCGTCACCGTCGCGCACCAATCCACCTCTCCGATCACGACGAGGTTGGTCTGTGGATCATAGGCGGGGCCGTTCCATTCCGCCCCGCCCACCGTGCCCGGGCAGAAATGGACGGCTTTATCCACCACGAAGGGCGCGTCGACATTCTCGATCCGGGTCGCCGGCACGCGGTATAGCATGGTGTTGGTGCCCAGATCGAAGCCGTACAGATGCCCGTCTTTGGGTGCGACCGACAGCAGTTTCTTGCCACCTTGCGTCTGGATGACGCTGGGCGCGGTCGACGCGTCCCAGTCGTGCCAATCCTTGGGTACCAGCTTGAAATGGTTTTTGTAAGCCCCGGACTTGGCGTCGAGCACGACGACCGACCCGGAATAAAGATTCCCGCCCTCGCGCAAGCCGACCGCGAAGTCTGGCCCTGGATTGCCACCCGGGACGTACAAGAGCCCGGTGGTTGGGTCCAGCGTGTAGGATGTCCAAGTGCCGCCACCCGTGATAGGCGTGCCCGCAGCGTTCCTCCACGTTGATCCGTTAAGCGGCGTCGCGCCTTGCGGTCCGCGGGTCGGGTCGCCCGCGGTCTTGGGTACCAGATAGAATTCCCAGACGATCTTGCCGGTTTTTGCGTCGAGCGCATACATGCGCCCCTTCACGCCCTTGTTATCCCCGCCAGCATTCCCAATGAAGACGAGCCCCTTCCAGGCAATCGGGGCAGCAGGTGTCGACTCGCCGAGCTTCGGGTCTGCGACGGTCGCTTCCCACACGCGCTTGCCGGTTTTGAAGTCGTAAGCCAACACACGCCCGTCCTCGGTGCCGCGAAACAGCAAGCCGTCCATGTAGGCGGCGCCGTGATTGACCGCCAGGAGGCTCGCAGGTTTGTAGTCCTCATGCGTGCGCCAATTCTCGTGGCAGTTGGCGGGGTCGAGCGAGAAGATATCGTGTTCGGTAGTGCCGATCAGGGCGTCGTTCACCATGATCGGGCCGGTCTCGAAGCTCGTGTACTGCTTCGTGTCATAAACACACAGAACCTTCAGCTTGCCAATATTCTTCGTATTGATCTGGTCAAGCTGCGAGTAGCGCTCCGACGTGAGTGTTTTGTTGTAGCTAGGCCAGTCACCGACGAGCGCGTGTAGCAGTGGCGAAGCACGGACGGGTAACGAAGCAACAGCCGTGTCAGCTGTTGAATTCGCCGCCACTTCCGTCGTCGTAGTGCCTGGCGCAGCAGTCCACGACCTAGCATAGTTGATCGCCATGCCCGCGAGGGGGACCGCTTGATCCCAGTAAAGATAGAGTACCCCGGCCACCATCGCGACTGCTACGACGAGCGCGCCAGAGATGATAAGGGGTTTAGTTTTCATCGGTACGATCGCAGAGTGCATGGGGCGAAGATTTACCCGGGCATTTCATGCGCTCCTCTAGGTTTCCGCGAATCCGCCACTCGGCTTCGTCCAAATCATGTGACCTGAGCACGCCGTTAGTCGGTGCGCCAGCCTACAGAGTGAGGCGGTCTCTGGATACCGATAACCGCGTCTGTAGTGTGGCGCACAGAACGCCGCTGCGCACTTCGGTACGGTGTACCGGTAGCCTGGATTGTGCGGCTCTGCGGGTGCACGCAATGACCTCAGATCGACCTATTGAGCAGATGCCTGGCACTACGGTTACGGTTCTGGTCACGCTGGCCGCAAATCCACGACCCACGCGTGTCGAGGAGATCACCGCATGAGCGATGCAAAGACGGAACTCAAAGGGCCGGATCTCGCTCAGGGGATTGAGCTCTCAAGGATCCCCGACGGCACGATGTTGCTCGGGCACGCACGCGGTGAACCGGTGCTCCTCGTCCGACGCGGTACAGACGTGTTCGCGATCGGTGCCGTCTGCACCCACTATGGTGCACCGCTTGTCGAGGGCCTCATCGTAGGCGATACGGTTCGCTGTCCTTGGCATCATGCCTGCTTCAGCCTGCAGACCGGCGAGGCACTGCGCGCTCCTGCACTCGACCCCGTTGCGCGTTGGCGGGTCGAAGCGGTGCGCGACCGCGCACGTCAGTTCACCCCTGTCGATCAACCGGGCGGCACCGTGTACGTTCGAGAAAAGCTGGGTAGCACACATAACCAACCCTCCCCGAGCGCAGTCGGAATGCCACGATCAGTGGTTATCGTCGGTGGTGGCGCGGCCGGCAACGCCGCGGCGGAGACGCTGCGTCGCGAAGGTTATCCGGGCCGCCTCACGATGCTCAGCGCCGATGACTCGCTGCCCTGCGATCGACCCAACCTGTCGAAGGGGTATCTCGCCGGCACCGCGTCCGAGGAGTCGAACCTCCTCCGATCGGCGAAATTCTACAAAGACCACGAAATTGACTTGCATCTGGGTGCACGGGTAGTCGCGATCGACATAGGGAACGGACGCGTAGAGCTGGTGGATGGCAGTCGACACGCCTATGGCGCACTCCTCCTCGCCACGGGCGCCGACCCGGTGCGGCTCGAGGTCCCGGGCGGTGATCTCCCTCACGTGCACTATCTGCGCACGCTCGCAGACAGTCGTGCTCTGGTCTCCAAGGCTCTGACATCACGCCGCGCCGTGGTGATTGGCGCCAGCTTCATTGGTCTTGAGGTGGCCGCCTCGCTTCGTACCCGCAACATCGAAGTGAATGTGGTCGGACCCGAGACCATTCCGATGGAGAAAACCTTAGGACCCGAGGTCGGGAAGTTCATCCGCAGACTTCATGAGGCACAGGGGGTGACGTTCCATCTCGGCACAACAGCCACCTCGATAGACAAGCAAGGCGTGACGCTGAAGAACGGAAAGAACCTCCAAGCCGACCTCGTCGTCGTCGGCATCGGCGTGCGACCGGTGATCTCATTGGCGGAGCGGGCCGGTCTCGCCGTTGATCGCGGCGTCACAGTAGACGAGTACCTCGAGACCAGCGTCCCACATATCTTCGCAGCCGGCGACATTGCGCGCTGGCCGGACCGGCTCACCGGCGAACGAATCCGCGTCGAGCATTTTGTCGTGGCCGAGCGCCAGGGGCAGACCGCGGCACGCAACATCCTGGGCCGCCGGGAAGCATTTCGTGCCGTCCCGTTCTTCTGGACCGAGCAGTACGACTTTGGCGTCGCTTATGTTGGACATGGGGAAAAGTGGGATAGCGCCGAGATCGACGGCCAGCTCGAGGCGCGCGACTGCTCAATCACCTATCGACGTGGCAGCAAGAAGCTCGCGGTCGCAACGATTCACCGAGATCTCGATGGTCTTCGGGCCGAGGTGGAACTAGAGAGACTCATCACCACGGGAGAAGAACCTTCGACCTTTGCCACGCAGACATCCCAGAGCAAGGCAGCGATTGGTTGAGAATTGGCGGTCCGACTATCGTCTCGGTGTCATCATCTCGGAGCGAAAGGAATGCGCAAGATGCTCAAGGCGGGCAATGTCAGGCTGAAACGGGCGTATGAGCACGCGGCCGCTGCGGATGGCACTCGGATACTCCTCGACCGGCTATTGCCCCGCGGAGTCAAGAAAGGGGACGCCGCCATGGATCAATGGGTCAAGGACATCGCGCCGAGCACGGCGTTGCGGAAGCGTTTTGGCCATGACCCGGTCCGCTGGCAGGAATTTCGCAGGCGCTACGCTGATGAAGTCCGCACGCATCCCGAACAACTCGAGCGCTTACGTGCCCTGGTGAGACAAGGCCCGATCACGCTCGTGTACTCGGCTCACGACGAGGTTCACAACGACGCCGTTGCGCTTTGGGGCCTCTTATTGGGATCGCCGGCGCGGCGCGTTGACCGCGCATGAAGTTCAACGGATCGAATGGATGCGAGCGGAGACCGGGTCGTAGCGACAAACGTGGGTTTTAGCGGCCCGATTCTCTTGGTCCTAAACCCGGTTGCGGTCATTTGCTCCGAAAAAGGCGGCTCCGGGCCAAAAGTGGTCATATAGGATTTCGAAGTACCTGCCCGAAAACGGACGCTTATGGCTTCCGGTAGGCTAGGCGAGGGGGTTCGATTCCGCTCACTACAATCGAATCCACGACCGAACGCTAGAGGGGCAGAAGGATGGCGCCCCGAACGTATATGACGCGCGCTCAACTCGTTCCCTGCGTCGAAGCTTCTGGTACGTGATCTATCAGATCGTGAGATGTCAGCGCGCTGCGACCTCGGGGCTGATGACACGGCAGCCAAGCTTTCGCCTATAGCGAGAATGCTCCATCGCTTCCACGGAATTTCACGCTATCATTTCGATCCGGCGGGTCAACTTAGGGGCCAAGCACACTGACCAAGCGTAATTGCAAAATCGCACGATCCCAAAACGCACGATCCCAAAACCGGAGTCCCTAATGAACGAGGAAGCGCTAAACCTCAGTATACGTAAGTTCTTGAAAGCGGTCGGCGTCAGCTCGCAGCGGGCGATTGAGCACGCCGTCGCCGACGCTGCCGCTGGCGGTGCCATTGCCGGTACGGAATCATTTCCCGCAAAAATGACCTTGGAGATTGCGGGGCTCAAGTTGAACGTCGTATTTACTGGCCACATCAACCTTCAATAAGAGCAATGCGGCACACCCAACTATGTGAACCTAGGTGGGACCAGGCTGCGCGCCACGGGCACGGACCGACGTAACCACCAGTAAGCATCCACGCTGATATTGAATCTCTCCAAGACCCCCGGTGCTCGAATTCCTGCAGAAGAACGCCAGCGTTTCCAGAGAGACGGAAAGTACGTGGCTAAGGAATTGGCCTGTCCCATCGCCTCCGCGGAGCAAGACAGTGAACGTGTTTACGTGCCAGTATGCGTGAGCTGAGTATTCCCCTGCGGGAAGTACGATGAACGCGCAACCGTTCAAAGCAAAGGCATACCTCAAGGAAGGCTGCCCTTTCTCCTTCAGGTATTTGCTCTTCATGGTCGAAGCCGGTCTCCGCGATCAGATCCAGGTGATCCGTTGTGACCCGAGCGACCCGGAGTTCGATGCCGTGAAGGCCAAGCTGACCGCGGGTCTGCGGAAGCCCGCTAGCTTCCCGACGGTCGAGATCGAACCCGGCCACTATGAATCGGATTCAGACGCGCTGATTAGGCACTACGCAACGAAGCATGGTGTCAGGGAGAGCAGTCTCCCGGCGCTGGCGTTCTACACGGAAACGATTTTTCCGCAGATTCTGGACTTGCATGAGCAGAAGAGCGGTGCGGAGACGCGGCAAAATCGCTGATTGGCGCGGCTCGACTCAGCTAAGTGCTTGAGTTATCTGGTGGTGAGTGGTGTTGGTCCTAACTCGATTTGTAAATCGGAGGTCATCTGTTCGAATCAGATAGCCGCCATCACTTTATCTCACTGCATTGTGGATCCTTCTCGCTGCCGATTGTGAATGGTTACGTGGTCGGGCACACGCTCGGCACAGCTGATTGGGCCCATCACCACGCCGCACTAAACGCTAAGCATCGGTTCCGCAAGAGCAGCACTACAGCGATTTCAGATACTCAACCAAGTCGTCTTTCTCTTGTGCGGTTAAGCCCAAAGCAAATGTGGCGTCGTAGTGATTCACCACGTCGCCCAGCGTGGGGAAGCGTCCGTCATGGTAGAAGCCACCGGTCTGGTGAGACCATAGCCCTTTGAGTGGCGCGGTCCGGTACTGCTTGTCCGGGGCTCGATTGGCCTGGAAATCGTCAATACCGAGCTCTTTGGGGGTATGCATGTTCCAGCCGGGCTCGGTGTACGTCGGTGGAACATGACAAGTCGCGCAACGCCCTCCCTTGTCGAACACTTGCTTACCGCGTAGCGCCGCAGTCTGGTCAAAGCTGCCCTCCGGGGCCTTCGGCGCGGGAATGGAAAGCTGATAGAAGTGTAAGGCGGGAAGTTTGGAACTGATCAGGTCTGGGGTATTGCGCACGTTACCGAAGCCAGCGCGGGCTGCCACCGGAAATTGCACGGCATCATTTAAGCGCGGATCGAAGAACGTGCCTTTGCCGTGCATCTCGAGGTTCGCGACGAGCGCATTCCAGTGCGTGACAGAGCCCCATCCGGTCCAGGTATGCAGATTCACGCCTGCCAGACCGAACGCGGGCGGAATGAGTGTCGCCGAAGTCTTCCCGTCCGGGCGGAATCCCTGACCGTCGAGCAGCAATTCCGCGTCGAATCTTCCCGGCCCCCAGGCCATGAGTACCTTGCGAACGGCCGGCTCAGTAACCCCAAGCAGTGACGCTACGACGCTGAGATCAGGTGCCAGATTCACGATGGCACCAACGTTGAGATCCCGGTTGGCCCAACCATCGAGCCGGTGGCCAATGCCGGGCGCCAGCGAGTTATCGACGTTGGTATGGCACAGCGCGCATTGAATCCCGACAGAGCGCAGCGTCCCGTCCGGCTCGAAAAAGCCCGTCACACCGACGACGGCGTTCAACTTGAGCAAGGCGAGTGTGGTCGCCGGATCATTCAGATCAACCTTGCTCTTCTTGAAACTCGCGATTAAGTCGCCGGGTAGTGCATCAACATCCACTTTCAGCCCGATCGCGAGTGCAGTCTTGGGGCTTACACCCGGGCCCACGCCGCCAAAGCGTGTTCCCTCGATGGCCTCGTGCAACCTGATCGTACCGCCCCAGAATGCCTCGTCGCCGAAGGTGTCAAAGCGGAAGATCTGCCGTCATTCGATCAGGGCATGCTGCGTATGCTTGTCGATGGACGGATCTCCCGTCGCCGCGGTTTGCTCGGCGTCGCCGGCACTAAATGGTTCCAGAGACTGCGAAGACGACGGCTGCGATCGTCAACACGACCACCGCATATTCAATGTGACGCTTCATGAGAATCTCCTGATGTCCATGGTGTCATGGCATTTGGCATTCAGAACGCGAGCGTGTCGTGTGTCAGTTTGTCGAAGCAACAGTATTGAACCAAGCGGTTTGCATCGATCATCGTGCGGTATCAAACATAAGCAGGTTTGTGTGCGTTCCCAAGATCGATCGCCGTGACCGCCGCTACCGGATGCATCGCGCAACGGCATTTGCACCAACTCACGCCGCGCGGAGAAGGCGGAAAGGGGGAACTGCCTGGGTGAAGCCCTCGGATCCGTCAAGAGCGGCCTCAGCCTATTGGACCAGTCGGCCAATGTGCGCGGACGCACAGATCACGGTTCGACGAGCGTCTAACGTCCTCAATAGCCGGGCTGCAGTATTAACAGCGTCGGCCACTTACGATCCAGCCGCGAGGTGTTTATGAATCTCCATTTGACGATCGCACCGATCATCTCGTTGGTCGCTGGCATTTTGATTCTCGTAGTGCCGCGGCTGCTGAACTACATCGTCGCAATCTATTTAATCATTATGGGTCTCTTGGGATTGTTCGGCAGCGGTGGCGTTCATCTGCAATAGTCCCGAGCCTCGCAAAACCGCCGTCGAACCGATCGAGGAACCACAGGACATTCCACATGAACACGTCTTCCCTACCATGGATCATTGTTACCGCTGTCTTGGTCGTTGCGTTGTTTGCGGTTGCGGCATGGTCTTTCTCTCGAAGGAAGAATCAATCGGAAAGGCTCAAGCATCGGTTCGGTTCGGAATACGGCCGCACCGTTGGTGAGCTCGGCGGGCGAACTAAGGCCGAATCGGAACTCAAAGCGCGCGAAGAGCGCGTTGAGCATCTTCCGATCACACCGCTGGCGCCTGCTGAGGCCGCCAGGTTCAGCCAAGCTTGGAACGCCCTGCAGGGCCGCTTTGTCGATAATCCCAAGGGGATCGTCGTCCAGGCGGACCAGTTGGTTCGTGAGTTGATGCTTAAGCGTGGCTACCCCATGGGAGACTTCGAACGCCGCGCGGCCGACATCTCCGTCGACCATCCCGCCGTCGTAGAGAATTACCGGGCGGCGCAGGCGATCGCAACGCGCAATCAGCGCGGCGAAGCCGACACAGAGGAGCTACGCAAAGCCGTCGTACATTACCGCGTCCTATTCGACGACATGCTCGAGGTAAGAGCACCTAAGCAGGAAATCCTGTCAGCCGAGGAGGTGGTGTTGCCCGCCGGAACTCTCTCAGGCGGGCAACGCGCAGGCGGGCAACGCGACGCAGCCGTGGCGCCGTAGGCAACTCGAAGGTCGCGAGCGGCCGAAGCATTTGATTCAAATATTGAGTGCCAGAGTGTAGTCGCCGCGCTGTAGGGGATTGGCTTTTCACGGCTCAATCGCTTCGCGTAATTCCTAATGCCCGATGGCATCTGCCGCGCGACCAACTCAGGCAACCTTTGTAAGTTTCGGTCACTCGCAAAGGCTGCCGTCGAAGGTCTTTGCTATCGTTCACTATTTGCAGGCGGCGTACTCTTCGCGACTCAACTTCCCGTCATGATTCGAATCGCAGCGGCTGAAGTTCGCGCTTAGCCAGTTGTCGCCCTTCACGTCGTTCGCACTCAAAGCGCCCTTCTTCGTGGTGTCCAGGGTGTTGAAATCTGGGCGCGCCGCGGAGGCGAGCTTCATGGTGCTTGGAGTTGCATCGGCTTTCGGGCTCACCAGGTCGTTTCCACTGGGTTTATCCTGGCCTGCGGTTGGCGGCGTTGACGTTTGATCGGTCGGAGTTGTACCGACCAAATTGTTGCCCTTCGTGGTGTCCGCTGGGCTTGACACGGGCGGCTTACTCGATGGATCAGGAGGAGCGTTGGAGGTCTGGGCGTTAGCAATTGCGCATCCGAAGAGCAATGCGGCGCATGCCACCGGAGGCAGATTGGTAGATTTCATGATGTATATCCTTGGGATTTAATAGTGCGTTGGGCGACAAGCACGCAGCACGATGTCGC
>Ga0316624_10000677_pt1 | contig 12184 bp, 11 predicted proteins | sample OWC_Aug_N3_C1_D5_FD_207657 | JGI IMG/M metagenome (GOLD analysis project Ga0316624, IMG submission 207657) | Wetland soil microbial communities from Old Woman Creek delta, Ohio, United States - OWC_Aug_N3_C1_D5_A | ecosystem: Environmental > Terrestrial > Soil > Wetlands | place: USA: Ohio...
CAAGTTCGCCGTCGCACAAGATCCAACTCATCGACTTCAAATTCACTCAGGCATCCGTAGTTACAACGCGATAACGATTGACGAGTATTGTACGCTTGCGTTCACGCCATCAATAAACGTTCAAACTATTAATGGTCAAGCTGCAATCGCCAATGCCACACGCGGTCGCATAGTAGATTATGTGAGCATGAATCCAGGTGTTCAGTTTAGGTCAATCTGTTCGAGTCTCTGCCTGCCAATCGGTTTAGCGCAGTACCATCTTGGTGTTCTCATAAAGTCTGGGCTGATTTCATTTGTTCGTGATGGGCGTTATAAGCGTTTCTTTGTTTCGGGTCGGTTCTCAAAACGGCAGATGGCTGCGATTTGCCTGCTTCGGCATAGGACTGCTAGGCGAATTATTGAAGCGCTTATGTGTAAGCATCGCCTGTCACATGGGAGATTGGCAGGTGAGGTTTCGATTACTTCGCAGGCGCTGACATGGCAGATGAAATCGATTTGCAGCTCAGAATTCGTTTTGCAAGCAAACGACGGGTTAAGGGTTATCTATCATCTTGATGAATCTGCGACGTCGCAGTTGAGAACATATTTAGCTATCGTTAATTAGCCTATAGTTATGAGTACTTTTTTAAACCTCAAAGCCATGGGTTTTCTATGCCCAAGTACTATCTTTTAGGCGGAGAAAACATTCAAAAACGAGACGCGGAGCAGGTAAACCAGCGGGCATTTGAAGATGCCGGCGAGGCGCCGAAAGTTCTTGTTTTTTCTTGGGCACGCGCATCCTTTGACAAGACTTATGTTAAAGGGAAAACGGTTTTTGATTACTTTAGGAGTCTAGGCGCCAGCACAGTCAATATAGTTGATTACTCTTGGACTAACGGCGAAATCAAGGTAAAACTCAGTGAAACCAACCTAGTTTACTTGACGGGTGGGGTGCCCAGCGTTTTGATCGAGCGACTGAAAAATCTTCGTGTTGATGCTTTGCTCAAAGACTTTGAAGGGGTTGTGGTTGGCAGAAGCGCGGGTGCATTAGCGCTTTGCAAAAAATGCATAATTACCTACCGAAGCAATGGGTTAGTGAAAGTTATTAATGGGCTTGGACTTGTGGATTTTACGCTTAAGGCTCATTATCGACTGGGTAAGGATAAAGCTTTACTGGAATTATCGCGGTTTGACGATATTTTTGCATTGCCAAGAAGTTCAGCGATTGTTTATGACCATGGCAACATCTCGTTCATAAACAATGTTTACCTGTTTCATAAAGGCGAGCGACAAAAGCTTAGCTGAAAACTTTTAAGTGAAGAATTTTCGCACGTAGACCCGCGACTTGATAATGATTGGCGTTAGAGCAACAGTCAATATTGTGCCAAGCGTCGCAAGCACGATTATGTCGCCAAACACCCAGCCATAGAAAACCGTGGGAAAAATCGCCCATGAAACGCCGCCAAAGCCAAAAGCCGCCATTGCCCCAACGCCAAAGACGCCTGAAACTAAGGAGGCTAAAACGACGCCGACGATTAGCCACATTGTCCATGTCTTGTGGTCTTCCACAGCAGCCTGCACTATCAAAAGTGCGACGCCTACAGCGAATGTTGAAATGAAAACTGATGTTAAAGATTGGGTAAGCGCAATAGCAGACACCGCTAAATCCGCTGCCAACAACACGTTTAATCCATAAGTTACTTTTGGTCGCCGAAGAGCCAAAGCCGGCTTAGTTTTAAGTGATCTGTAAATCAGCAAAGGAACTAAGCCTTCAAAAAAATCCGCTAGCGCCCAAACCAGTACAAACTCTAACGGCATTTGAAGATAAAGACCCATAAACACGCAACTAAGGTAGCCTGCAAAGCAACCCCACATTCCAAACCACAGCGCCAACGGTACGTAGACTGCAGCTGAAATGTAAAGCCCTGAAACGCCTGAAACCGCTCCTACAGGTGCTGCGATGACAGCCCAAATCGCCAAACCTGTCGAAATCATTGTTGCAACTGCAAAGACGGCTGGCTGCCTCCATGTTAAGCCTTTGGTTGTTGATGTTTGCTTGGTTTTTGACATTGAAGTGAAAGTTATGGACGAATTTGAAATATAACATTTGTTGCTGACACAATAAGCAAGCAAACTAGCGCTTGAGGGCAAATCGCTGTCTGTGACCTATGCTCGTCATTTCATAGCTGAAAAGGAAGGTTCCTGCTCTGCGTGCCCTCCCTGTTTTATAACAAACAGCAAGTTCTGTGGCAACGATTTAACTTATATTTAAAAGCAAACAATAGCTAACCAAACATGGAAAGGCCTTGGAAAAGTGCACTTACATGGATAAGTTTAGCTTAGCTGTCTTCAACACTCAGCCACCCCACCTTTACTTTGGAGGTGTCGAGCGTCGCATAATTGAAACCACCAAGCGATTGCTAAATCAAGCCGATATCACGGTTTACAGTGGCACCAAAGCAGGCTTCAAAGCGGCCACAGATATCAATGGTGTGCGGTTTGTTCCATATTACTCTACGGATAAACTTTTTCCTCTTGACAATTGGTTCTTTAACCGAAGCCTCGCCAAAAAAACCGGCGTCATTTACGCCGACGTTTATGAGGTACATAATGTGAGTGGCTACGCTTTTGCCAAAACACTCAAAAAGCAGGTCGTCAAAAAGCCCTTCATACATACAATCCACGGCGTTCTTGCCGAAGAGTATGAGCAAGCAAAAGCATATGGCGCACAATCATTGAGGGGCAAAATCGCGAACTATTTCATGGGCCACCTTGCAGATTTAGAGAGAGAGACAGCGCATCAAGCAACATTGATTGTTACGATAAGCAATTACTCGCTTCAAAAAATCCAAAAGCACTATAGCGTTGACTCGGCGAAGGTTCGGATTGTTCCTAATGGTGTTGACACAGAAAAATTCAAGCCCACAGATCAAATGGAGGCAGCAAGGCGCCAGTTCGACTTAGGCAAAGAACCCATTGTGCTTTTCGTGGGCAGCATAATACCTCGGAAAGGTCTTCAGTTTCTTATTGCAGCAGCAAAAAAAGTTGTCAAGGAATACGCGGATGTAAAGTTTGTAATTGTTGGCGATGGACCCCAAAAAAATCAGCTAATAAATTCAGTCGAGGCGACTAAGCTTTCAGGAAACTTCAAGTTTCTTGCCAATGTCAAGGAGGATATGCTTCCAGCACTTTACAATTGTGCTGACGTGTTTGCACTGCCATCCATCCAAGAAGGACAAGGCATCGTCCTGCTTGAGGCTGAGGCATCAGGGAAGCCAGTTGTGGCTTTTGACATTGGTGGAGTCAACGAGGCTGTCCGTAATGGAGAGACTGGGTTGCTGATTAAGCGTGGTGACAGCGGGGCGCTGGCTGATGCGTTGCTTAGGCTTTTAGGCGACAAAGCCTTGCGTGAACATATGGGTGTGAGCGGTCGCAAGTTTGTATCTGAAAACTTCACTTGGGACCTCTGCGCTCAGCGTATGCTATCGGTTTATCGTGAAGCGCTTACGAGCATAATACGTTAACGGACTTCGCCAAGCGTTTGAAGTCTTCTTCGCTCATCCATTCAGTCCTCAAATACAGGCAAATTCTCTCTTCAGTCAGACCCAGACGCCTTGCCTCTTCAATTGTGTAACGGTACGCTTCAATCTCGGTTGGGCGCTCCACATAGTCATAACGTGGGTCGAAGAGTTCTTTGCCCTCTAAGAACTGCTTAACATGACACAATTCATGGATTAGGTCTAGATAAATGTCGGTTTTGTTACCATTATTTAAGTAGTTCTTGCTTATTACCAAGTGCCCGTCGCCGCCGTCCACATACATGTAGCCGCCAATCCAGCTTAGCTCAACCTTGAGGTGGCTGAGAATTTCGTGCGTTTTCTCTCCAAAAATACCTTGTACTGCAGGCAACTTGTCAAAATTCTTAAAGTATTCGACGAAAATCCGCGTGGAACTTCCGATGCTCAGCGGGTTAACGGGCAATTTGCGCAGCACACGCAAGATTCTAAACATTATGTATTCCACAGAGGGCAAGCATACATCGGCTCCTACTTGAAAGCCGAAAGGTATTCAAGCTTCATTCCCAAATGTGCCAAATAAGCAAGGTCTTCCACTGTACCTATGCTGGCGTCGATGTTTCTGTGTACGGGGTGGCTCCACATACCTTCAGGTGAAAGGTTAAACTGCAACGGCAAAAATACCTTAAGGTTATATTTTTCTTTCAGATTCTTCATCAACTTGCCCTCTCTGCATGCCCTTCGAGCGGAAGAATAGCTTTGCAGCAGTTGCGGCGAAGCAAAGGCGCCAACGCCATGCCAAATTGCGGCATCTTCGGGCGACCCCATTGAGTAAAGGAAAAATTGAGGTGAAGACGGTGTCTGCTCAAAACTGTAGTCGGCAAGCGCTTCTCCTTGCACCGTAAAGGAGTCCTCACATTTAGCTACTGAAACATCTCCTGGGTCGATTGCGTTTGGGTAGAGCTTGGTTGTCTTATACTTGATCGTGACGTCTTGGAGTTTGTTGTCTTCAAAGTGTATTTTTCCCCTTGCTGCCCGTTTAGAGCCGAAGCCCTTTTTTGAGTGTGGCACTGTCAGCAGTGTGGTGCGTTTGGTCATGCTTCTGCCCATGCAAGAGTACGCTTCGTTTATAGCTTCGTAGTCATGGTGGCTTTCGCTTATAATGTAATGTAACAGGCCGTCTTTGTCCTCTGTCTGCAGGGTCGACAGGGGCATGCGAAGTGCGTAAAGCGATAGGTTCATGCCGAAAAACTCTGATAGCTCTTCCAATTGCTTGTATTTTATTGAATCAACAAAATCAAGATAAGAACCGTTAGCGCTCTCCAGGTTGTTAGCAAGGAGTTCAGTTTCTTTTCTAGAAATCAATGTGCCATCGTATTTTTTCAAGTATTCCGTATCGACTTTGAGCTGATCGGTTCTGATATTGGCGGCTGGAATAGCGCTCTGTCCGCTGGCTACAATGGACTCTTTGAGCGGATTCATAGAGTAGCGGTCTGCTTCCACGTCGTCTGTGTTCAGCAGAAATGGTACAATGTAACCTTGGGGCGGCTTCTTGAGTGACTCGCACAACTGGGCAATGTCACCATCATTTGACTTATGCAGCCCAGTTTTGTCAAAGTAATTTCCGCAAGCCTCCAGTAGACGAGTACCGATAATACCCTGAACCTCCTCAACAGTCAACTGCGGATTAGTGTACTCAACCGAACCACGCAAAAAGAACTTATTGCCGTCAAATAGCGCGCTGACTTTCTTACCGTCAACATATTGAAAAAGGGAAACACGCCTGTTATGTTTTTCTTCTCTAAAACTTGCCAGCCCGTCAACTAGAACTTCAACGGTTCGCCACGAATTTTTAAGAAAATCCGTAATCAAAATCTTGCAGTAATCTTCAATCATATCTATCCTCGTTCCAAAGATTCAGCGATATACAGACAGTTTTTGGGCATAGATATCCCTAAAAACATTCTTGTCACAGAAAAATCTTCCCTAAAACCAAACTTTGAAAGTGTGTGGGCAAGAGTGATTTCTTTTTTGGGAAGCCCCCATACGTAAACCTCAGAATCAGCTAGTTTGCTAACAACGACTGCAACCAGCGCCATAGCGGCATCAACGCGGTTGGATTGGCATATGAGCGGTCCAACCTCCGCCGCGGCATCATAAACTTTAGCCGCCGCATATCCCACAACCGTGCCTCCCTCATGCAAGAAATAGCCTAAGTTACCCCCATCTAGGATGATTGATTCAAGCAGTCTCCGTCTATCCCAACCAAAACATTCGCAGTCAAACTTGACTATTGAATCAATGTTTTTCTTTTCTATTTGAGGAAGTTTTTCTGCAATCGGTACGGTGGCGGTTTTAGCGTGCAAAACCGCGAATTGTTCCTCAGCTTTAAAGCCCAAGTCCCCATAAAATTTAGTCAGGTTAGGGTAGGCGTAGAGCCCAATCGTTTCGACACCTTTGCTGTGTAAGTAGTCAATGGCGTGCCGTACAAGGACGCTTCCTGCGCCTTTATGACGATATTTTTCTTTTATTATTAAGTTTCCGAACCAACCCACCATGCCGTAACTGATGCATGTTGCGATGCCAATCCTTTCTGAGCCGTCTGTGAGGAGAAAGCAGCCGTCTGCTTCTAGAGTAGTCATGTATTGGAAGTCTTCAGGTGCCATGTTCCAGTTCATTGTGTTGGATAGTTCTGCAGCAAACATGAAATCTTCTGCGCGCATTTGCTTGACTTGAAACATATCTAATTAGATATCTTTTGGGGAATTAAGTTTGTTTGTCTTGAAAAGTGTGGCTAAATTTTGTTACAACAAATAGCTTTATTTTTCCCACCTCTTTAAGTAATTTATGAGGTATTTTTTGGTCAGGAGCAGCATCATCGATTGTGTTGCTCTTTCTAAGGGATGTTCTTTTGACTGAAAGAAGAAAAGTTAGGCTTCGGACAGTTATTCTTGTAGCGATATGGATTTTTTTGCTGTTGACAGGATTGTTGTTGCTTTCACTCTGGGCGGAGTCCTTCCGTAGTAACCCTCAAATTCAAAGCATCGTGAGCCTTAGCTGGTCAGGTTACTTGATTGCATCCAGTATTGACCAACCGCAACCTGAAGTTTCCCAGATTATTGCTTCGTGGATCGTGCCTAATGTAAAAATTTCAGCTGGCGACAGTTACTCTTCAGCTTGGATCGGCATCGGCGGCCAATTTGACAAAACCCTGATTCAGGTTGGAACCGAACATAATTTCATCAATGGAAATTACATTTATAGTGCGTGGTACGAAATGCTGCCTAATTTGGCCGTACAATTAAATGCCATTCAAGTGTCCCCTGGAGACAAAATAACTGCGGCTATCACGCTGATTAATTCTAACACTAACGTGTGGAACATACAAATAAGTGACGCGACCACAAGCCAGGCTTTCAACCAAAACTTCTCTTACAATTCGACAAGACTTTCAGGCGAATGGATGGTTGAGAGGCCAACTGTGAATAACCAGATAAGCGCTTTAGCAGATTTTGATACCGTAACCTTCACTGACTGCAGCCTAAAGCTGAACAATGCAGATGGACCTATCGGCAACTTCTCGTATTCCCAAATACGTATGGCTAATAATGCAGGAACGCAGTTGACCAACATTTCCCCTGTTAGTGGTGACGGCTCAAGCTTTTCAGTTTCTTACTTGGCAAGTAGTTAACGGGAGTTTTTGGCTTTTTCATAAGCGTTCGCTAAGCCAGAGCTAGTTAAGACGCCGATAACCTTTAATGGTGCTTCTCGTTCGACAACTGGGATGAGGTCGATTTTTTGTTTAGTCATAAGCTTGTAAACTTCAAGGGCAGCTTCATCGGAATATGTGTATATGTTCTTAAGCGGCATCTGACCAACCTTCAGGCTCTCTCTCTCTTTAGGTGAGACTTTGATTATTTCGCTCCAAGTTACAACTCCCTGAAGTGCATCGTCTTTTTCAACCAGTGCGTCATGGTAGCGATTTTTGAACATTACCTCTAACGCTTCAGCAATGGTTTGGTCAGGGTTAACAGCGCCAATCTCAGCCTGCATTACGTCTCGGACGCGGACATTTGCAAGGGTTGTGGAGACAATGGTTTGCTCCGCCTCCTCACTTGCCCCAATATAAACAAAAATGCCAACTATGATAAGTAAGAAATAACCTGGCAAAAAAAATCCTGCGATAACCATGCCGATTCCAAAGATTCTGCCAAGGTAAACAGCGTACTTAGTGGCGTCTGAATACTTGATTCGTTCAGCCAAGAGCGCCCTAAAAACTCTGCCGCCGTCCATAGGAAATGCAGGAATCAAGTTGAATGCGCCAAGCAAAACGTTTAGAACTCCTAGATCAAGCAACAAATCGCCACCTGAAGGAATTGAAGATGGAACTATCGATAAGGGAATTTGAATTCTAACAAACAGGTTAATTGCGAGAAGGCCTCCGCCAAGAACTAGGCTAGTGATTGGCCCAGCTACTGCCATTCGCCACTCTATCGACGGGTTTTCTGGGACTTCCTCAATTTCTGACACTCCGCCAATCGGGTAAAGAATAATTTTTCGTACTTTAATCCCATTGCGTCTAGCAACAACAGAGTGTGCAAGTTCATGAAAAACCACAAAAACAAACAGGAACAAGATTAAAACAAATGAATAAACTTCTGGATAGAAAAGAAAGAACACCGCTATCATTAACAAGAGAAACGTGATATGTAACTCGATCGGGATGCCCCATATTGAAGCTATTTTAAAAGATAATTTCATAAATAAAGTGGTGAAGGGTGTGCTTTTTAAATTTTCGATACATAGCCTATTGAGTAGCCTTCTGCTATACTGCTACTTTGCTGGTTATTAGCTGATTCACGGAATTTCCATAACATTATAATAGCAATCCGATATATGAACGCTGAAAATGTTGAATAGCAATCTTGCGAAAAGGCTGAAAGAGCATGAATAGGAAAGTTTCAAGTTTACTCGGAGTGGTCATCATCAGCTGCGCTTTAGTAACTGTATTTCTAATTGGTCTTTCGCTAACTTTGCCTTCTCAACCTCAGCAGGCTCTAGATTTTACTGTTAGCGGAACCAACGATTGCCTAAGATTCCTGAATAGCACAGTGAAAACTGTCTATGTTCCTTTTAGGACGGGTGCTAACGAGCAATGGCGACTAACAATAAAGTCTACCTTTATGCCTGGCGGCTCCAACGGTTGGACTGATGTATACATTTATAATGACTACTGGGATAGCGGCAGCAACTATACTTGCATATCAGAGGACCTATACCCGATTTTAAATAACATACAGAGCGCCGATTCCCAAATAACGGGTAACGCACCTTTCAGCGAAACATTCGGCGGTTCAAACCCTCAAAGCTATACTGCCTTCTTTATTTTTCCGCCAGGCGGACAAAGCACATTCCACATAGTGCTTACCCAGATAAAATAACCAGATTTAATCACAAACTGATCCGATCACGCTACCTTTAACTATCTTTTAATGGTAAATTTTGCATTTTTTTCAAACTTACTCTTAAATATAACTACATAAACTCTATTGATAAGGTCGGAATCATGGTAGAGCAAAAGTTAAACGTAACTTTGCTTACAGGTCGCACGATTGAACAAGGGGTCGGCAAAGAGAAAGGCAAAGTCTCAAAAGAGTACTTTGATGCTTGTTCAATGTGCTACATGGATGCAGACGACATGAAGAAACTTGGCATAAAGAATAACACTAACATTTTAGTATCCACCCCCGACGGTTCAGTTGTTCTTAGAGCCGTCAGATATCCTCGTTCCGCAACCCCTGGTTTAATTTACATTCCTTATGGGCCATGGGCGAATGCTGTATGCAGCGACAAAACCACTAGTATTGGTATGCCCTCCTTTAAGGGAACTCCAGCTGAAGTTGAACCAACCCCTGACAAACAAGTCCTAACCATTGAAAAACTTTTAATGAAAGAATTTGGGCGGTAAGAAAATGGTTGTAGTTAATTCTGTATCGTGTCCAATTTGCGGTTGCTTATGTGATGACATTGAAATAACAGTTGAAAACAACGAAGTTGTCAAAGTAAAAAATGGCTGTGCTATTTGTGAATCAAAGTTCTTAGGATACCGAGGAGAGCACAGGGTAAAAACACCTCTAATGAGAAAGGGCGGCAAACTTGTTCCGGTATCCATGGATGAAGCAGTTCATGCTGCTGCGGAAGTTCTTGCGAACTCAACTTACCCAATACTCTACGGTTGGAGCTCAACTAGTTCCGAAGCTCAACGTATTGGCGTTGAATTAGCAGAGGAGATCGGCGGCGTTCTTGACAACACATCGACCGTTTGCCATGGGCCGTCGATTTTAGGCATGCAGGAAGTTGGTATTCCCACGTGCACTTTGGGCCAGATTAGGCACCGCGCCGACCTCATCATTTACTGGGGATGTGACCCTTGGAGTGCACATCCAAGACACCTTGAAAGATACACCAGTTTCACTGAAGGCAGATTTGAGAAGAGCGAATGGAAAGCTTACATGCAAAAACTCAAATCGCAAGCAGGCCAAAAGAAACTTGAAAGCGCCCAGAAAAGTGGATTCGTGAAGTTTCGACCTCATGTTCACGCGAAAAGCTGCATTGCAAATGGAGTACCCCAAACTCTGAGCAAAGAAGGACGGAAACTCGTTGTGATAGACGTTCGCAAAACCATGACTGCTCAGATGGCTGACTACTTCGTCCAAGTTGAACCTAACAAAGACTATGAACTCATGCAGGCGCTGCGAGCCCTAGTTCGTGATGAGGAGCTTGATGTTGACCAGGTTGCGGGTGTCCCGGTTGAATATCTCAAAGAAGTTGCTGATGCTCTGGTTAACTGTGAGTTCGGCGTTGTCTTCTTCGGTATGGGCTTAACTCAGAGCGCGGGTAAATTCCGAAACATAGAAGTCGCTATTCAACTGGTTCGGGATCTTAACGCTCGCACAAAATTCGTAATCATGCCCATGAGGGGACACTTTAACGTTGCTGGTGCAAACATAGTTTCAGCTTGGCAGAGTGGTTATCCTTATGCGGTTGATTTTTCCCATGGTTACCCGCGGTATAATCCGGGGGAAACCTCTGTTGTCGATATTCTCCTGCGCCATGAGTCGGATGCAGTTTTAGTTGTTGCGTCGGATCCCGTAGCTAATTTTCCAAGAGAAGCTGTGAAACATCTAGTCAAGAACCCGCTGGTTGTTATTGATCCTCACATGAACGCCACTTCCTTGATGGGTGATGTAGTTTTTCCCTCAGCGTTTGTTGGAATAGAAGTTGGCGGCACCGCTTATCGCATGGATCGTGTGCCCTTACCCTTAAAAAAAGTGGTTGAACCTCCAAAAGGAATATTCTCAGACGAGGAAATCCTAACAAAAATTCTAGCTGAAGTCAAAGCAATAAAATCTAAGAAAACCGCGAAAAAAGCGGAGGCTTAAAAATTGGTTGAACTGATAATAAAAAACGGTTTCGTCTTTGACCCAATAAACGGGATTGACGGCGAAAAGATGGACATAGCCATTAAAAACGGAAAAATCGTAGAAAAAGTTACTCCCAAAGCTCATGTGATTGATGCAGTTGGCTTAACGGTTATGCCTGGCGGGGTCGACATTCACACTCACATTGCGGGCGGAGAGGTAAACACTGGTAGACTGGTAAGACCCGAAGACCACATTAAAGATGTTGTAAGCAAAACAGCTATGACAAGGTCAGGAACTGGCTATTCAATTCCCTCCACTTTCGTCACAGGTTACCGCTATTCAACGATGGGTTACACAACCGTAATGAACCCATCAATGGCACCTCTGGAAGCAAAACATACTCATGAAGAATTAAACGACATACCCCTCTTAGATAAGGCATCATATCCCTTAATCGGCGACTGGTGGTTTGTGCTTGAATACCTTCGAAAAGGCGATTTAGAAGGATGCGCCAGACACGTTGCTTGGATGATGGATATAACTAAAGGTTACGCCATAAAAATCGTTAACCCTGGGGGATTAGAATCTTGGGGTTTCGGTAACAATGTGAAGTGTATACACGATCAAGTTCCCAACTTCTGCATAACGCCCCGAGAGATAATATGTGGTCTCGCCAAAGTAAATAAGATGCTGAATCTTCCTCACACTATTCATCTTCACACGAATAACCTCGGCGTGCCTGGCAACTACGATTGCACCCTGTGCACAATGAAAGCACTGGAGAGTGTGGCTACTGATGGCAAACCCGTGGCTCACATAACTCACCTGCAATTTAGCAGTTTTGCTGGTGATGATTGGGGATCCATGCGTTCTGGCGCGGAGGATATCGCCAAATACATTAACAATCACAGTCACATGACTTTTGACATGGGTCAAGTTATCTTCACTGATACTACGACCATGACTGCTGATGGTCCCTTCGAATACTCACTATACCAGTTAAGTGGGCATAAATGGGTAAACGGCGACGTCGAAACCGAGACAAGTGGAGGAATCATACCCTTCCACTACAAGAAGAAAAATGCTGTAAATGCTATACAATGGTCAATCGGTTTAGAATTGGCATTACTGATAGATAACCCGTGGAAAATGTTCATGACAACAGACCACCCTAATGGTGGGCCATTCACTGCTTACCCACGAATTCTCGCTTGGCTCATGAGCAAGAAAGCACGTGAGGCAACACTCATGAAGTGCAATAAGAAA
>Ga0316624_10000679_pt1 | contig 12177 bp, 11 predicted proteins | sample OWC_Aug_N3_C1_D5_FD_207657 | JGI IMG/M metagenome (GOLD analysis project Ga0316624, IMG submission 207657) | Wetland soil microbial communities from Old Woman Creek delta, Ohio, United States - OWC_Aug_N3_C1_D5_A | ecosystem: Environmental > Terrestrial > Soil > Wetlands | place: USA: Ohio...
AGAAATCACAAAAAGGCGGTTGGGTGTGTTTGGAAACCTTTGCACCTGCCTGCGCGTAGCCGCTTCGGCGAAGGCAGGGCGGCACTCCTAAACGCTCCCCTACTGCCCTTCCAAGCCATGACAAAAGCCACCTCCGGTGATATCCCGTATGGCCCATCAAACATCTGAACAACCCGCTTGGGAAAGGTTGAAAAGCACACCCAACCGCCTTTCCAATGCGACGTTAAGGTTGAGGTGAAATCTCCTTTTGGCCCCGATAGACCTCTTCAAATAATTCCTCGGGCGTGGTGACATTCGGATTCCTCAGCAACGCCTCTTTGACCAGCTGGTGTGCTTCGCTCAATTTGTAGCCAAGATCTCGAACCAAAACCTCTTCCACCTGTTTCTTAACGTCGATCGCCTCGACCTCCGCAGGGATTTGATCCTCCATCATGAGGGCAAATTTACCAACCTTTCCATGCAACGTGGCGATGATCTTGTCGGCCGTCCTTCTGCCAACGCCCTTCAGACTTTCCAGGGCCTTCGAGTCTCTCTCTTCGATCGCCTTGGCAATCCTGGCAATGGGCAAGACAAGGGCTTTCACGGCCGTGGGCGGACCGATATCCTCTACGGTAATGAACTTTTCAAAAAATTCCTTTTCCGGCTCAAAGTTAAAACCGATAAGGAGAGGCTTGGGTTGCCGTTCGGTCTGATGGTAATAGATGAAGAGCTTCACCACCTCTCCATCTTCTCCCGCCCTTTTCGAGATGAAGGTCTTTCGAACAATGGCGGGAAGCAGGATCTCGTAGCCCACCCCATTCGCGAGAACCACCGCCCTATCCTCTTCCAGCTTGAGCAGTCTTCCTTCGATGTACCGGATCATCGCTTGCCTCAAAAGGTCAAATCCCAAATCAGTTACAAGTGTCTTAACGTGAAAGGTTCATCCTGTTTGAAACCTGGGTTTTGACCTTCATTCGGACTTTGTACTTTGGCATTTGACATTTCCTTCTTACCATCTGAAGTTCTCATTTCTCGTAAGTCCCGTCAACGCCAGGGCCAGGGCATCGCCGGCATGGCTCGAGCTCAGGGGGATCTCGATCCTGAGGATTTGACGGATCGCCTTCTTGATCTGCTCCTTATCGGCACGGCCGCTGCCGGTCAATGCACTCTTGACCTCGGTGGGTTTCACTTCGATCACCGGAATCTCCATCTCTTGAGCAGCAAGGTAGATCACTCCCCTGACCTCCCCCAGCTGGATGGCCGCCTTCGGGTACTGTTTCAGCACAAAAACCTCCTCCAGAACGAGAAGACCGGGTCTCCATTTCTCAAGAAGATCTTTCACTCCGTGATAGATGATTCTCAGGCGGTGAGGGACGGGATCATTCGCTTCTGTCCGGATGGCCCCCCAATCACAGGCCCTTCCTCGGAGCGGAAGGGTTTCCACGATTCCAAAACCGGTCATCGCCAAACCCGGATCAACTCCAATCGCCTTCATACGGAAGAACCCTCAATCAGCCCGGCAGTTACCTAAAAACCGCCCTGGAAAGCAGGTTTGGAAACACATTCGGCTGCCATCCCATCCAACAGCCAACCAGATGCGAAAAAAGCCACCCACTAAGATTTCCTTAGTATGAGGTGGCTTTCGACCAGGTCCTCACCACGTTGTTTATGCGCTGAGTCGTTCCATCTCCTCATCGGCGATATCGAAATTGGCATAAACCTTCTGAACGTCATCGGAATCTTCGAGGCCCTCCATGATCTTCAGCATCTGCTCGGCCTCCTTCCCCGTCAGCCGAACCGTGCTTTGGGGAACCATGGTCACCTCGGCGTAGCTGCACTTAAAGCCGGCCTCTTCGATCGCTTTCTTCACTTCTTCGAAATGCGAAGGATCGGTCGTCACCTCAAATTCCTTGCCCGCGTCCTGGACATCCAAGGCCCCCGCGTCCAGAGCCACTTCGATCAAGCGATCTTCCTCGACGCCGCCCTTGTCCACCGTGATCAGTCCCTTTTTCGCGAACATCCATGAGACGCAGCCTCCCTCACCCAGGCTTCCATTATATTTCGACAGGATATGTCTCACATCGGCTACCGTGCGGTTTTTGTTGTCCGTCAATACCTCCAGCATGATCGCGACCCCGCCCGGTCCGTAGCCTTCGTAAGTCAGCTGTTCGTAGTTCACCCCCTCCAGTTCTCCGGTTCCTTTCTTGATCGCCCTTTCGATATTGTCCTTGGGCATGTTCTCAGCCTTGGCATCCATGATTGCTGCTCGTAATCTTGGGTTCGAATTCATGTCGCCGCCGCCGGTGCGGGCCGCCACCATGATCTCTTTGATGACCTTGGTGAAGAGTTTTCCCCGCTTGGCGTCGGCCGCGCCTTTCTTCCGTTTAATCGTACTCCACTTTGAATGTCCTGACATCTCTGTTGTCCGAATTTAAAGAATAGGATAAGCGGTTGAAGATCCTTTATGGAATTCCTCTGAGGAGATTATAATATTCACGGATAAAAATCAAGGGAAAAATCGGCCTGATTCGTGTTGATCCTTCCGACTCGATTTGATAGACTCTGAGAAGATGAAACATGGAATACCCGAAGAAATGATCAACGACAGGCCCCTTTACGTCGAAAAGATTGTCTCCGGAGGTCAAACGGGGGTAGACCGCGCAGCCTTGGATGTGGCAATGGACCTTGGCATCCCCTGCTCCGGGTGGTGTCCGAAAGGGAGAAGAGCCGAAGACGGGCCGATTGACAAACGTTATCCGCTCCGGGAAACCGCTTCCTCACGTTACCCGGTAAGGACCGAAAGAAACGTGAGAGATTCCGATGGGACCCTCATTTTAACGTGGGGAAAGCCAACCGGAGGAACCGCATTAACCATCAAGTTTGCACAACGACACCAAAAACCTTTCTATGTGGTTGACCTGTCTCAAGAAGGAGATCCGAAGGCTGTGATAGAGTGGGCGAATGAGAACAAGATCAAAGTACTCAACGTCGCTGGCCCTCTGGAAACGAACGCACCCGGAATTCATGACAGGGTCTACAACTTCCTCCGGAGTATTTTCGGCAGATAGCAGATCAGGCGCTTTTGGGTTAAGGTTTAGTCCAGGGTCAACATCTCAGTAACCATTTGAAGCAGACGCCGGGTTCTCCGAAGCGATCGGAAGAAGTCTTCAGACTGAGAGACGGATAACAGAAAGGTAGAAGCCATGAACCCACTATCACATCTTTTTGCCCCCATCAAGATAAAATCGCTGGAACTCGCCAACCGGGTGGTGATGCCTCCCATGGGGACCCTTCTCGGGAATCCGGATGGGACGGTGAGCGAAGCAAACCTCGCTTACATCAAGCGCCGGGCCAGGGGAGGGCCTGGCCTGATCATCACCGAGATCACCTCGGTCCATCCTACCGGTTCCTTAAGGAATGAGCTGGGGGCTTACGATGACCGGTTTATTCCGGGCCTGAAAAGGATGGTCGATGCGGTCCATGCTGCCGGTGGCAGGGTAGCCATGCAGCTCCATCATTCCGGACGGGAAAACCTTGACCTTCTCCAGGAGGGAAAAGCGATGGGTCCCTCGGCAATCCGGTCCCTGGTTTACGGCCTGCCCCCACGGGAGATCACAAGCGAAGAGATCCGGGAGATCATCGCCGCTTTTGGTGCGGCTGCTCTCCGCGCTCTGGAGGCGGGATTTGACGCGGTGGAAGTGCATGGTGCCCACGGCTATTTGCTGACCCAGTTCTTATCCACCCTTTCCAACAGGCGGGACGATGAATACGGGGGTAGTCTGATCAATCGCAGTCGCTTCATGGTCGAAGTATTACAGGAGGTTCGCAGAAAGGTGGGACCGGATTTTCCCGTTTCCCTCCGTCTCTCTGTTGAGGAGTGCATTAAGGAGGGCTACACATTCGACGATATCCGGCCCATTCTTTCCGATCTGGTGAAGGCCGGGGCCGATATTTTTCACGCCTCACTGGGCACGCACGGAAGTCCGGCCGGCGTTACCAGCGCGCCCTTTGAGTACCCACCCGGATTCAATGTCTGGCGGGCCCAAAAGCTGAAGGAGGCTGTCGGCCTTCCGGTGATTGCGGTCGGCCGATTCAGCGATCCTTCGCTGGCGGATGAGGTGATCGCTCGTGGGGAAGCAGACCTGGTGGCCTTCGGCCGTCAGTACCTGGCCGATCCCGATTTTTTGTTGAAGGCGCGGGAAGGCCATCCGGAAGAAATCCGTAAGTGTATCGCTTGCAATCAGGGATGCATCGAGCGTCTGGTCCTGGGAGAAGGCAAGATCCGCTGCGCCCTCAATCCCGAGACCGGCCAGGAAATCATTTATCCCCGGGGACCGGCTTCGGTTTATCGTAATGTATGGGTTGTAGGAGCCGGCCCAGGCGGCCTCACGGCAGCCTATGAGGCAGCCCGTCTCGGCCACAAGGTGACCCTTTTCGAAAGGGAGAGGGAGACAGGCGGGCAGCTTCGCTTTGCCAGCAAAGCGCCCTTTAAAGACCACTACGGTGTTTGGGTATCCTGGCTTACCTCCCAGGCTGATAAGATGGGGGTCATCCTGCAGACCGGTACCGAAGTGACGGAAGGCATGATCTCAGATGGGAATCCGGAGGCGGTAATTCTGGCCACCGGAGGAGAACAGATCAAACCGGATATTCCCGGGATCGACCTTCCCCATGTCTCTAATGCCTGGGAGATCCTTGGCGGGGTGGTCCAACCCGGGAAACAGGCAATCGTGATCGGCGGCGGGTTGATCGGCATGGAAACCGCCGACTATCTATCCCAGAAAGGAACGCAGGTCACTTTGGTCGAAGTCCTCAAGCATTCTCCCGTTCTCAAGATCACCTCCCACGGTTATATGCTCCACACCCGGCTGAGAGAACGCGGATGCCGGCTCCTTTTCAAAACCAGCTTAAAGAAGATCGATGGGTCTTCGGTGACGGTTCTTACCGAGGGCGGAGAACAGATTCTTTCTCCGGTTGACCAAGTCGTCATTGCGGTCGGGCTCAAACCTCGAAGCGAGCTGAAAGAGATCTTGCAGCGCAGAAAGATTCGTCATTTTATCGTCGGTGATGCCCTTCAGCCCCGCAGAATCATCGAGGCAACGGAAGAAGGGGCTCGCGCCGCCTGGAATCTCTGAGAGCGTAAAGCAAAAGGGAGAACTGAATAATGACAGCCTTCTCGCAGATCGAAGAGCTTTACAGCAAAAGGGGCTCGCGCGCCAGGCAATTACACGAATCGGGCAAGAAAGTCATAGGTTACTTCTGCTGCTTCGTTCCGGATGAGATCATCACTGCCTTCGATATGGTGCCTTATCGCATCCAGGGCAGCCAGAGCGAGCCGATCGATCAGGCGGATGCCTACATCGAGCCCATGGCCTGTCCCTTCGCCCGGAGCTGCTTCAATCTGGCCCTCAATGGAAAATACGATTTCTTGGATGGCTTCGTGGCCCCCCACAGTTGCGATACAGTGGAGCGCATCTACCATATCTGGCGTCATTATAAGCCTGCACCCTTTACCCATTTGATCAATGTCCCCCACATGATGGGGCCAAGCTCGGTCGACTTCTACCGGAAGGAATTGGAGTTCTTCATTAAGGGCCTTGAGAGATGGTCCGGAAAGAAATTGGAAACCGCCAAACTCAAGGAGGCTGTCAGATTGTACAACGAGCGAAGGTCAGTCCTCAGAGAACTTTACGAATTGAGGAAGCCGGACCCGCCCCTTGTCTCAGGATCCCAGATCACACAGGTGCTGGTCGCAGGCATGACCATCCCGGCAGCAGACCACATTAAGCTCGTGAAGCAGTTTATTGCTGAAGTTCACTCTGGACGAAACCCTTTAACCCCGTCTTCAGAGGCAAGGGGCGGTGCCGCCGAACGGGTCAAGGAACGTCCCGGGCCGAAAACAGAGAAGCTTCCCCGTATCTTCGTCTGGGGCAATGAGATAGACGATATTGCATTCATTAAGCTCATAGAGGAGAGCGGCGCCCATGTGGTCATGGACGACCTCTGCACAGGCACCCGCTTCTTCTGGGACGATGTCCCGGAGACCGATGATCCTCTCGACGGCATCGTCAGCCGCTACATCCAGACCCATTGCCCCCGTAGCCTCATTCCTAAAGCCGAGACCCGTGAGAAGGATCTGGAGAACCGCTATGGGTACATCAACCGTTTTACCAGAGAATGGGGCGCTGACGGTGTTATCTTCTATATCGTCCGCTACTGCGACACGTGCGAGTTGGAGGGGCCGGATCTGCGGGAATATCTCAACGCAAAGAAACTGCCGGTGTTGATGATCGAGGACGATTACTCTACCTCGACGATCGGCCAACTCCGCACCCGGGTCCAGGCGTTCCTGGAAATGATTGCTTACGGAGAATAGGCATGGAAGAAAAAGAACAGGCGAAAACGACAGCTGAGAAAGGGACCGAGTCTGCCCGAAAGATACGGGCCATGGTGAAAAACATCTATCGGGGCGCCAATGAAGCCAAGGCACAGGGGAGAAAAGTGGCCTACTTCATGGTCGTATCTCAATACGACGAGATCCTGCGGGCTATGGACGTGGTGCCGATACCGACCGAGAACTATGCCGGCCTCTGCGCAGCCAAGCGCGACATGGACCGCTTTCTTCTGAAGGCTGAGGCAGACGGCTATTCGCAGGTGCTGTGCAGCTATACCCGTATCGGCCTGGGCTTTGACAGTTTGAGAAAAGACCTGGGGGGTATTCCGGAAAACGCTCCTGATGGCGGCATGCCCATGCCCGATATGATGCTGGGAAGCAGCTCCGTCTGCGATCCCCGTTTCAAGTGGTACCAGGCAGCAGGTCGTTACCTAAACGTGCCCACCTTCGGCATCGATGTGGTGATACCGCCGGTCTTCAGCGATCTGAATGAGGTGCGCGACCATTACATCCGGTACCAGAGCGAGCAGTTGCGCGGCTTGGTTGAATTCCTGGAAGAACAGACCGGTAAGAAAATGGATAAGGAGCGCCTATGGGAGACCATTCGATTGGGTGATGAAGCCTGGCGCCTCTGGTATGAGATAGATCGGATGCGCGTCGCTTTGCCCAGTCCCATGCCTACTCAAGACCACTTCAACGTCATGGTCCCGGCTTACTATTACTGCGGCACCCAGGAAGCGGTAAACTTCTTTAAAGACCTCTACGCTGAAGTAAAATATAAGGTGGAAAACAAGATGGGTGTCATACCGGACGAAAAGCACCGCATCCTCTATGGCGGCGGCCTTCCGCCCTGGCATACGCTCTGGATCTTTAATTACTTCGAAAGCTTTGGCGCCGTTTTCGTCATTGAGAACGTCTACCGCGGCTATGATCCGGTGGAAGTACCAGCGCGCGTAAAAGACCCTGTGGAATATCTGGCCTGGCGCGCCTTTCTCCGCTTCACACAGCGCCACGAGAAGGCCAAGGCCCATAGCGGCAATCCCGTTGTCGAGCGCCTTCTGGAGATGATCGACAAGTACAAGATTGACGGCGTCGTCTTTCACGCCTGTCGCTCCTGCCGGGCTACCACGGTCGGCCAGGTGCATATCAAGAATCAACTCAGCCAGTATACCGACATCCCCATGATGCAGCTTGTCTCGGACATGGTGGACCTCCGGGATTACTCGGAGGCACAGTGGAAGGTACAGATCAGCGCCTTTATCGAGGCGCTTCAAGCCCGTTCTGTCAACTAATCAGTCCTCAATTGTATGGGTAAAAAAGTAATAAAAGTATTCCAATTTACCAAATAATCTCCTCCCCCTTCGATGGGGGAGGGTAAGGGTGGGGGTGGACAAAAGCAATTTGCTCCATCATTAATCCCGCCTCCCCTTTATCCCTTCCCGCAGAGGGAAGGAGATTTGTGGAGACATACAGACGTATTGAATCATTATACATAGTGTAGCCTTCATCGGCGTAGATAGTTTGCGCGAGGCCGATATGAGAAAGTATTTATCATTCTCGTATGAATTCGAAAGGAACGAGAGACGCTATGCCGTTTGCGGGCATTGATATCGGTTCCACCATGACCAAGGTGGCGATTATCAATAACAGCGGAATAGGTATAGGTTTGGTTATCGGACCTACCGGCGCCGAGCACCGCCACTTGGCCCTCAAGGTAATGGACGAGGCAATGAAGAAGGCAGACCTTGCCTTCGATCAGCTTGACTTTATCGTGGCTACGGGCTACGGCCGCATCAATGTCCCCTTCGCCGATAAGCAAATCACGGAGATCACATGTCATGCCAGATGCATCCGGGCGCTCTTCTCAACCGCGCGCATCGTCATTGACATCGGTGGACAGGACTCCAAGGGAATCAAGCTGGACAGCGAAGGCAAGGTGATCAATTTCATCATGAACGATAAGTGTGCAGCGGGTACAGGACGCTTCCTCGAAGTGATCGCAGAGGCCCTTGGTATCAGGCTGGCCGATATGGGCAAGCTTTCTTTGATGGCCAAGGAATACGTCAAGATCTCCAATACCTGCACGGTCTTTGCCGAGCATGAAGTCACCACGAGGCTCACAGATGGAGCGACTATCCCCGAGATTGTAGCCGGCCTCCACGAGGCCTTTGCCGGCAGGGTAGTCAACATGGTAAGGAATTTGGGCATAGAAAAAGAAGTCGTGATCACCGGTGGAGGAGCTAAGGATATCGGCCTCGTCAAAGCCGTGGAGGAGAAGGTTGGCTTTCCCGTGCTGGTGCCTCCGGAGCCGCTTCTGACAGGTGCTCTGGGTGCAGCCTTAATGGGCAAGGACCTCCTGGCCCGTGGCGTCACACCTGAACATAAGCGGAAGCTGGAAGGAGTTACCTTCTTCAAATGAGGCGGTTTCGCAAAACGTCCGAGCGGGTTTGGCGTACCGAACGGGTCAAAAAAAAACTCCCTCTCCCTTGACGGGAGAGGGATGAGGTAAGGATGAACGATTCCTTGAAGTATTACGCTGGTGTTGATATCGGCTCCTCTTTCATCAAAGCCGTGCTGGTCGACCATCAGCAAATCATCGCTTCCGAAATCGTCTCCTCCGGTGGCAGTTATAAAGAAACGGCTCGAAGAGTACTTGAGCAAGTGCTATTCAAGGCCCGAATCGACGCCGAGAAGCTTTCTGGAATTGTAGCCACGGGAGTGGGTGCAGAAAGCGCCCCCTTTCATGCCCGCCAGTTCTCTGATATTTCTTGCCAGGCCGCAGGTTGCAAATTTCTCTTTCCGTCCACCCGCATCGTGATCGACATAGGGGGGCAGTTTACCAGGGCCGTCAAGCTGACGTCCCAAGGCAGGGTAGCCAACTTCCTGATGAGCGAAAAATGCGCGACTGGCTCGGGCCGTTTCTTACAGGTGATTGCCCGCATCCTCCGCATCAAGATAGAAGAGATCGGTCCCCTATCTTTGAAATCTCAAGCTCCAGTTGACTTCTCTACCAACTGTGCTGTCTTTGCAGAATCGGAGACCATCTCCAGGATAGCGGAAGGCGCTCGCATGGAAGATATCCTGGCCGGTGTCCATCGCGCCATGGCTGCCAAGGTGGCGATGCTTACCAAAACACTCAGGATCGAACCGGAGGTTGTGCTCACCGGAGGAGGTGGCGAGGATGCCGGACTGGTCCTCGCGGTAAGCGAAGCGCTGGGAATCCAGGTGCTGGTTCCGGAACAACCACGTCTCACCGCTGCCTTAGGCGCAGCCCGCCTCGCCCAGGAGCAGAAACCCTGAATCCATGAAGCAGCATGGAATCCAAGAAGCAGGGGCACGTTACAGCCACTTGCAGTTTTCCAAAAATGTTGCTACTTTTGTAATAAAATTTTGTCGATAGCAATCGCAACAATCGAAAAGGGGAGATCAAGATGAAACTAAAAGGCAAAGTAGCACTCATTACAGGAGGAGGCACGGGCATAGGCACGGCAATCGCACAGCGCTTCGTTGCCGAGGGGGCGAAGATCTGCATAACCGGCCGACGTCAGGAAATGCTGGACAAGGTCGTCAAATCGCTGCCCGCCGGCACCGTCGCGACATGCCAGGGAGACGTGACCAAGTACGAGGATGTCCAGCGAATGGTAAAGGCTACCATAACATTCGGTGGCAAGCTCGATACGGTGGTGAACAACGCTGGGATCGATCCGGGCGGAACGATTGTAGATGTGGACATCGAGCTCTGGCGGCAGGTCATCGATATCAACGTGACCGGCGCCTTCCTCGTCATGAAGGCCGCCATACCCCACATGATCAAAGGTGGCGGCGGGTCCATCATCAATATCTCTTCCCTCGGGGGATTGCGCTGCCTGCCGGGGATGGCTGCCTACTGCACGTCGAAAGCCGCTCTCATCATGCTTACCAAGCAGGCCGCATTGGATTATGGTCCTTCCAAGGTCCGCTGCAACGCCGTCTGCCCGGGAGCTACGAGGACAGCCATGCTGGAGGAGGCACTCAGCCCGCTCGCAAAAGCGCTCAAGACGGACGTGGACGGCGTCTTTGCCCGTATAGCATCGAACGTCCCTCTACGCCGGGTCGCTTTACCCGAAGAGATCTCAGGTATCTGCTGCTATCTGGCAAGCGATGATTCAGCATTTATGAATGGATCGGCCCTTTTGATCGACGGCGGGGCAGCGGTAGTGGATGTTGCTGGAGCTGCACTCAGCAACGTAGGGGTCAACTGGGGCGTTACCGAAACCTGATAAAAATAGGGACACATCCCATTTTTGAAGAAAATATCTACAATGGCCTGAGGACTCTTCGTAGATTGGATGTAGGAGTCTCCGTATAGGCTGGTCAACGAAAATTACGGTCGTGTTCCAAGAGTTCCCCCACACCCCAGTAAAGTTAGAAGAAGCAAAAATGGGACGTGTCCTTGTTTTATTTTAATCAAAGGGAAAGCGGTGATGATGGCGGTAACCATGACCTCGTTTTTCGCCGGAATTCCTAAAGATCCAGTTGACTTCATCAAGATTGTCCGGCGTCAGGTCTATTTGCAGGGCCGTGCCGTGCAGGTCATTGAACCCGATAAAATTGTTAAAGATGATCGGTTCAATGCCGGGATCGTCTCTTGTGTCGGTCAATTCAACGGCCGCAATGTCGACTAGGCTTGGGTTGTCGCTTTTGACACGGACTGTATTTTTTGTCACCTGATTATAAGCGATGGAGTTTGCTCCTTGAGCGCCCCAGCGAAAATCTGCGTAGAGAACAATCCCGCTGCCGTTGTATCCGCCGCCGTCGCCGGGCATGACATGAAGCGTTCCCTCAATCGTATTGCCGGCAATGAAATTTCCGACTATATCACCCTGCCAACTCTGCGAGACCCCCCCGATAAGAATCCCGATGCCGCCCCCATTTGAGCACTGCAAATCAACTATCTTGTTATCCCTGATCTGCCATCTCTGCCCATGCCAATCGGTCACTGCCTGAATGGCATTAGCCATTTTACAACCGTCAACGGTCACGTCATTGGCACCCCGGCTAAAAATCGGAAATTCGACATCTTGGAACCGGAAGTCGCGGATACTCGCGCCACTGCCAACTCCGTTTCCCGGGAAAAAGAATCCCGCCGCAAAAGGACGCGCCGTTCCCCAGGGAAGCGGTCCGTCATTTATGATAGTAAATCCCTTGGCCTGAATCTTCACTGCTTTGCCGACCGTTGCGCCGGCAAAAGTGCCCGGCCCGACCATGATCTTATCCCCGTCCTGAACGTTTGGATCGTCTATGGCCGCCTGAATGGCGGTAAAGTCCCGGGGCACAAACCAGGTCTTTGCCGATACCGTCGAAGCACATACAACAAAAAACATAACCAAAATTAGGACAAAAACCGGAATCCTCTTCATAAGCACCTCCTTTCCCGAATTTAACTGCTGCTACTACACTTCCATCTCCCTCCTTTCCAAAAATCATTCATCATATTCGTTTGGTGATAAGAACTTGCTTCGCCATAAGTTGAATAAAAGCGATAATAACTGGCCTTGCAATGGGTTGAGTATACAAAAAAGAAAGTAGTAGATCAAGAAAAATCGACGCCAATACAGGAAGGGCCTCCAGGTGGTTTATCCGTCCAGAAAGGTCCGGATCATCAGTGATAACCCACAATTCGAGCCTAGTGAAATTTCTTGTCTAATGCGTTTGTTTTTGTTTGATTATTTTGATTTTTTGAGAAAAATAGGGACACATCCCATTTTTTGAAGAAAATACTACTTGGGCCTGGGGGCTGTTGGAAGATTGGATGCGGGAGTTTC
>Ga0316624_10000680_pt1 | contig 12176 bp, 9 predicted proteins | sample OWC_Aug_N3_C1_D5_FD_207657 | JGI IMG/M metagenome (GOLD analysis project Ga0316624, IMG submission 207657) | Wetland soil microbial communities from Old Woman Creek delta, Ohio, United States - OWC_Aug_N3_C1_D5_A | ecosystem: Environmental > Terrestrial > Soil > Wetlands | place: USA: Ohio...
TTTTCCCTTTCAAATGCTGGTATGAAAGGGAAATTGAGCAAATTATCCGTTAGATGGAATGAATATGATCAACATTATAGACATCGGATGTCTGACGAACAAAGAACAGTTCCTCACATTAGTTGTAGAAAGACTTGGTAAATATCCTATTGACTTCGCAGAAAAAATGCGTTTCGTTCAATCTTCAAGGAACGCCGACGAATCTCATTTTGCTGCCGGCGTTTTGCTGCTTCTGCACTTCAGGAGTAATGATAAATCGCCAATAAGTAATGATGGTGAATTCTGTTTCCAGCTTATCAAACGCTCCTCGAGAGTTACACAGCCCGGTGACCTCAGTTGTCCCGGCGGCCTGTTGAATAATTATTTGGATCCTATATTACGTTTTTTGATTACAGGCAGACTAGTCCCTGTTCTACAGGGTAGCGCACTTACTTACATTCAGATGAGAGACACTGACACCACCCGGCTTATTAACCTTTTTCTGACCAATGCCGCAAGGGAAGCATGGGAAGAAACCGGGATCAGACCTTGGAATATCCTTTTTCAAGGCCCCCTCCCCACTTACTCCCTGCTTCTCTTCAAAAGAACAATCTTTCCCCTCGTCTGTTTTGTGAGAAAGGAATGGCAATTTCATCCCAATCCGGAGGTAGAGAGTATTGTCGAGATTCCTCTGAAAACTTTTTTCAATGAAAAGAACTACGGACTTTACAGTGTCGAGACCTCAGACCAATCGAAGATTAACAGGAGCGGACCTAGAGAATTTCCATGTCTTATCGTTCGTAATAAAGAGGGCAATGAAGAAATTCTGTGGGGGGCTACTTTCTATATCATAATGAATTTTCTGAAAATTGTTCTTAATTTTGAAATGCCAGATCTTCACGCAAAAAGAATCATAAAAAGAACACTAGGACCTGAGTACATAACGGGTTATCAGAAATAACATATTCTTTCTTATTGACAAGGCTTAATCAGAGAGCTACTTACGATGGCAATCATATATGAATATCTCTTTTCAATAAGGATATCTTTAAAAAATCCTTCTTTAAGCGAGGTCACTTAATTAATTAAATGATAACAAAAAGAGCATCTGAGATTCTTCCTTTCATTGTCATGGATGTCCTTGAAAAAGCCCAGGAGATGCAGCGGAGGGGTGAGGATATAATTCATCTTGAAGTTGGTGAGCCCGATTTTGATACACCGGAGTGCATCAGGGAAGCATGCTGCAGGGCTATGAGAGATGGAGAAACCCATTACACCCACAGTCTCGGACTTCTTGAACTGAGAGAAGCAATCTGTGAGCATTACTTTAACAAATATAACGTGACAATCTCGCCTGATCAAGTTGTGGTAACTTCTGGCACTTCACCAGCCATGCTTGTCCTCTTCGCGGTGATTCTCAATAGCGATGACGAGATCATCATCTCAGACCCTCATTATGCCTGTTATCCCAACTTCATCAGATTCTTTGAGGGCATCCCCGTTTCCGTTAATGTTTATGAAGAAGAGGGGTTCCAATATACCTTCGAGGCAATAAAGGAAAAGATGACCGATCGTACGAAAGGTATTATGATAAACTCACCCTCTAACCCGACAGGGAACCTCCTTCATCCTGATAGAATGGCGGAAATCGCATCCCTTGGCGTTCCTGTGATCTCCGATGAAATCTACCATGGACTAGTATACGAAAATAAGGAGCATAGTATTCTTGAGTTTACGGAAGATGCTTTTGTACTTAATGGTTTCTCCAAGGCCTATGCCATGACAGGCTGGCGACTCGGATATTTGATTGCACCAAAACACTACATCAGACCAATACAAAAGCTGCTGCAGAACCTCTTCATATCTGCCAATTCCTTCGTACAATGGGCTGGAGTTACTGCCTTGCGGGAAGCCGGCAGTGACGTTATCCGCATGAGAAACATTTATAATGAGAGAAGAAAGTTTTTAATCCGGCGACTTCGTGAAATAGGACTTGGTGTAAAGGTAGAACCAACTGGTGCTTTTTACGTACTCGGAAATATAAAATCATTTTCACAGGACTCGTATAAAATGGCCTTCGAGATTCTTGAAAAGGCCCGGATCGGTGTCACGCCTGGAATTGACTTTGGAAAAAACTGTGAAGGTTATTTGCGCTTCTCCTACGCAAATTCTCTTGAAAATATAGAGGAAGGCATCAATCGTCTGGAAAAATATATAAAGGAAACATATAACGTTTGAAAACCGGAAACTCAATAAGTGCTGTAATATTTGATTTTGATGGCACACTAGCAAAACTGAATATCAATTTCCCACAGATGCGGACATCTATAATGAACCTTATCGAAACTTATCGGGTCCCGCTAAACGGACTCAGCGACCTGTTTGTTCTGGAGATGATCAATGCGGGTAAGGCATTAATTTCCCATAATTGCCAGGGTGAAGAAGAAAAATTCGTCCGGCAAGCAAACGACCTGATTACAAATATTGAAATCGAAGCAGCAAAGAAAGGGGAGCTCATAGACGGGACACGGAATATGCTTAACGAGTTAAAAAAACGTAACATCAAAGCCGGAGTTGTTACTAGAAATTGTCAATTAGCTGTTACGCAAGTTTTTCCTGACATTCTAGAGTTTTGCAACACAGTAATAACTAGGGAGCTGATTAGCAATGTCAAACCCCACCCCGAGCATCTCATGGCAGCCCTCAAGTTACTCGACGTGGCACCGCAATTCGCATCTATGGTCGGAGATCACCCCATGGATATCAAAATTGGAAATGATGTAGGCACCTTAACTATAGGTGTCCTTTCAGGCTATTCAAAATCAAACGACCTGTTAAAGGCGGGCGCAGATATCATCATAGACAAAGCAGCGGATATCTTCAGTGTACTTCCATAATCGTATATTTGCCCTTGTTCGGTTTGTTCTCTAAATCAAATCCGTTATGAGAACTCGTAAAAGTTAATATATTTGCCTTATACCGACATTCTTTTCTTGACAGATATGTTACTTATCGATTAGTTTCAATTGATAAAAAATACCATTCTATTATCCAAGAATGGTCTTCACTCTAACTAAAAGGTTGGACGGCCATGAGTCTGGCAAAAGATACAGCATCGCTTGAGGAATGGAAAAAAGTATATCCTGAAAAGTTTGCAAGCGAGGACGATATATTCAGTCAGATACGTCGCGGCCACCATATATTCGTCACATCGGGGTGCGGTGAACCACAATATCTCATAAGTGCGATGACGAATTATGTGGAATCTCACCCAAAGGCATTTTTTGATGCGGAAATCATACAAATCTATTCTCTTGGTATAGCTCCCTATACTGATGAAAAGTTCAAGAGCAATTTTCGCCACAATTCCTTTTTCATAGGCAATAACACGAGAGGTCCCGTTAATAAGGGGGCAGCAGACTATACACCTATATCTCTTTCGGATATCCCGGCACTGATCAGTGGTGGTATTGTCCCAATAGACGTCGCACTCATACAGACCAGCTTGCCAGACGAGCATGGTTTTCTTAGCCTCGGTGTTAGTGTAGACATGGTGAAGACAGCGACAGAGAAGGCCTCTGTGGTGATTGCACAGGTTAACTCTTACATGCCTCGTGTTCATGGAGACGGCTTTATTAATATTAACGATGTGAATTTTATCATACCGCATAACGCCCCACTTCTCGAAATAGAGAGAGCGTTTTCTGAAGAGAAGACATTATCATTACAGCGGATAGGGATTTATGTTTCACGCCTTATACAGGATGGCGACACGTTACAGGTGGGATATGGAAGTATTCCCAATGCCATTATGGCACATCTTTACAATAAAAAGAATTTAGGTATCCATACGGAACTTCTGACCGAGGGTATTGTAAACTTAATCAAGGCTGGAGTAATAGACAACTCAAAAAAGACCTTGAACCGCGGGAAAACAGTGGCCACCTTCTGTATGGCTAAAAGGGAAGCCTACGAATATATTCATGATAACCCCTCCATTGTATTTAGGACTGTCGATTACACAAACAACCCGATGATTATCTCCCGAAATGACAACATGGTTGCTATAAATAGTGCCTTGGAAATCGACCTCACGGGGCAAGCCACTTCGGAATCTATCGGCAGCATGTTTTACAGCGGAATAGGCGGTTTTCATGATTTTATGAGGGGAGCTCTCCTGGCAAGGAACGGCAAAACGATCCTGGCAATGAAATCAACAGCAGCAAACGAATCTGTATCCAGAATTGTGCCAGCCCTTAGTCCAACAGCCGGCGTTACTCTGAGTCGGGCTGATGTCCGTTATGTTGTCACCGAACACGGAATCGCATATCTGCATGGTAAAAATATACGGGAGCGAGCCATGGCATTGATCTCCATAGCGCATCCAAAATTCCGCCCCTGGCTTATTGAAGAGTCAAAGAAGAGAGGGCTGATATACCAGGATCAGGCATATATACCCGGAGAGAGAGGCAGATACCCGGAAGATCTTGAAACATACAGAACCACGAAGACGGGATTTCACCTCTTCTTGAGACCTGTCAAGATTACCGATGAGCCCTTGTTAAAGGACTTTTTTTATGCACTCTCAGACAGAAGCCTCCACCGCAGATTTATGTCATGGCGGACGGATATACCGCACGAACGTTTACAGGATTTTGTCGTTATTGATTACACAAAGGAAGTATCCATACTGGCGATTATCAGATATCAGGAAAAGGAAATCATTGTGGGATTGGGTCAGTATGGAGTTGATGAAGCCACACATACTGCGGAAGTTGCTGTTGCAGTAAGGGATGATTACCAGAACAGAGGAATTGGGAGTGAATTATTATCCTATCTAACCTATCTAGCAAAAAGAGAGGGGTTACTAGGTTTTACGGCGGAAGTACTTGTTGAAAATAAACCTATGCTTCAAGTTTTTGAGCAGGGTGGATTTGATATCACAAGACAAGCTGAGGCTGGTGTATATCATTTGAAAATGGCTTTTAAGACTCCTCAGAGCAGTCGAGAATTATAAAAATTTTCTCCTTCACAAAATTATTGAGAGGTATGATAAATGTACAGGCTGGTAATGACATCCATGCATCCTAATGCAGGTAAAACAAGTATAATAATCGGTTTGGCAAAGGCATTACATAAAAATATTGGCTATATTAAACCTTTTGGAGACAGACTGCTGTATCGCAAAAAAAGACTCTGGGATTATGATACCGCACTCATTAATGGGATATTCGATCTGGAACTAGACCCCGCGGAAATGAGCATTGGGTTTGACCATGCCAGGCTTCTCTATATATTCGATAAAGAAACAATCACGCAAAAAGTAATAGATCTGCAGGAAAGTGTTGGCAAAGATAAGGATATTTTGTTTATCGAAGGCGGCAAAGAAATATCCTACGGCGTTTCCGTTTATCTCGATGCCATATCTTTAGCAAAGTCCATGGCTGCCGAATTAGTGATCGTAATAAGCGGAAAAGAAGAAACGATTATCGACGATATCATCTTTTTGAAAAACCATGTTAATTTGGGAACGGTCAACTTCAAGGGAATTATTATTAACAAAGTGCCCCACCTGGAAGAATTCATTGACATCCACCTACCCAAGATAAAACAGTTGAAAATAAATGTACTTGGGTTAATTCCATATTACGAAGAATTGCCGCAATTTACCGTCAATTTTCTGGCAGATCGTCTGTTTGCTAAAGTTATTTCAGGTGAATCATATCTGAACCGTCCGGCAAAAAATATTATCATAGGTTCCATGTCCGCCAGTGCTGCAATCAAGAGCCCCGTCTTTCGTGAAGAAAATAAGGTCGTTATTACCAGCGGAGACCGCAATGATATGATTTCCGCCGCTTTGGAAAGCAGTACCTCGGCCATTATACTCACATGTAATATCGAACCATCCCCAGAACTAATCTCAAAAGCATCAGAGCGTAAAGTCCCCCTCCTTCTTGTTTCCCCGGATACATATCAGATTGCAAAGCAGATAGATTTGATAGAACCCTTACTTCAGAAAGATGATGCTGATAAAATCCTTCTCATAGAACAAATAATCAAAAAACACGTCACTTTAAAAGAGTTCTCCGGTTCGTAACTAACGTATTATGATAAATCCTGATGTTTTCAGAGAGTACGATGTCCGGGGCATCGTAGACAGAGACCTTAACTTCGACTTTGTTTACAATCTAGGAAGAGCGGTTGGGACCTATTCTATTGATCGCGGTGTTAAGTTAATGACCGTAGGTATGGATTGCCGTCTCAGTTCTTCTGAATATCGTGATGCTATAAGAGAAGGTATTACTTCTACAGGGATAAACATCGTAGATGTCGGTCTGTGCGCGACTCCCATGCTATACTTTTCCATAAGGCATTTTAACGCGGATGGAGGTGTTATGGTTACAGGGAGTCACAATCCACCCGAATTTAATGGTTTCAAGATATGTGTGGGACCTGACACCATCTATGGTCAGGACATCCAGGAATTAAGAAAAATCATGGAAGTCAACAAGTATATATCAGGAAAAGGTGCTTCCCGCTTTGATGATATTTCCAAGCCCTATGAAGATTATTTATTCAATAATGTTGAAGTAAAAGAAGGCCTGAATATTGTTGTAGACGGTGGAAACGGTGTGGGAGGTATTTTCGCACTCCCTCTGCTCAATCGATTTGGCTGTAAGGTGACTGACATTTACTGCAACCCGGATGGTGGCTTCCCTAACCATTTTCCAGATCCGACAATTTTGGAAAATCTTACTGAACTGATCGCTCTCGTCAAAAAGAATGACTCCGATATCGGAATAGCTTACGATGGTGATGCCGATCGAATAGGTGTAATAACCGACCAGGGTAACGTCCTCTGGGGAGATGAACTTCTTTTGCTTTTTTCCAGATTTATCCTGCAGAAAATACCCGGTGCATCAATTATTGGTGAGGTTAAATGCTCGCAAAAGCTCTACGAAGACATTGAAAAACATGGCGGCAGACCGATCATGTGGAAGGCAGGCCACTCCCTGATCAAGGGCAAAATGAAAGAGGAAAAAGCCCCACTGGCCGGCGAAATGAGCGGTCATATGTTTTTTGCTGATAGGTATTTCGGTTATGACGATGCCATTTATGCCTCTATCAGATTGCTGGAAATCATATCCACTTCAGGTAAAAAAATCAGTGAAATCCTTTCCGACGTTCCAAAAACCTTCACTACCCCTGAAATCAGGATAGACTGTCCGGACGATATTAAATTTCACGTGGTCGAAGAGTTCAAAGAGCATTTCAGAAAAAACTATAAAATTATCGATGTCGACGGTGCACGAATTCCCTTTGGCGATGGATGGGGACTCGTACGTCCATCCAATACCCAACCTGTTTTAGTCCTTCGGTTTGAGGCCCAGACAGAGGAACATTTACAACGCATAAAGAAAATGGTCGAAAATGTTCTTAACAATATAATGAAAAGGCATCTCCAATAATTATATCATTCATCTCTTAGCATTATCCTTTCCAATAAAGCGACCGCACAAAAAACAGAAAAAAGCTGCTGTAAGGATTGCAATGGGCGTTATGAGTAGAGCATTCCTAAGCCCCCAGAGGTCTGACATCCACCCCAACACAGTTGGTGAGATGGCGTCTCCCAGGGCATGTATAATAAAAATATTAACAGCAAAGGCCCTTGAACGTACTGATGGGTGCGTAACATTCACTATAATAGAATTTAGTGGGCCGGTATTTAGGAACAGGAAAAATTCAGCAAAAAATATTGCTGCCAGGCAATTGTCAAGTGTAGGTGTGACAAGGGCATATACTGCTAATGGAGCACCGAGTACAAAACCCCACCCGGAAACCAAAAGGTGACCCCTGTTAGTTTTTTTCTGGAGAAAATCTCCCAGCCAGCCGCCTATCAGGGTGCCGGTTACACCTGCAAGTATTGTGATGCCGCCAAAAAAGGTGTTTGCTTGAGTCAAATCGAGTTTGTGAATACGATACAGAAATGTAGGAACCCACTGCGCCAGGCCTCCCATTGCAAAGGTCATTGCCGTCATTGCCAATGTATTGATTATATAGGTTCGATTGGACAACAGTGACCTGTAGCCTGCCCTGGTCTGCCACGCATCCCTTAAAACTTTCTCCTCTCTACCGCCACGTTCCGGTTCATGAAGGAGCCATAAAGGGATAACGAGAAGAAGGCCAGGTATCCCGACTATTAGAAATGCTACTGGCCAGCCAAATTTTTGCCCGAGAATCCCGCCGAAAAGATAGCCCAAGGCACTACCGACAGGAATTGCAAGATAAAAACAAGAAAGCACCCACCCACGTTTCTCTTTTGGAAAATAGTCTACCAGAAGTGCCGGAGATACTGTACCAAAGCTTGCTTCACCGACTCCTACCGAAATTCGAGCGAAGAGAAGTGTAAGATAACGGGAAGCGAAACAAGCCAATGATGTGGCCACACTCCAGATAGCCAAGCCGGCAGACGCAAGTTTCACACGGCTCATACTATCGCCCAATAAACCAAATGCAGGCGCCGATAACATATAGCAAACCATGAAGGCACTACCTAGAAAGCCGAGAGCTGTATCTGTAAGCCCGAAATCATCTTTAATAAGTGGAAAAACAGCATATATGATCTGCCTGTCGATGTAATTCAAAAGATTAACAGTCAGGAGTAAAAGAAGGGCATAGCGGCCATATTTGTCAAGGGATGAAGTGTTCATTATGGTGCTAATTTAATTTACGCGTTATCAGGTTAAAATTTTTCTCGATATTTATGCAGACTGTAGATTAGAGGAACTTTTAGCACGAAGATTGTCAAGATACAAATTATTGCGTGATTATGCGTATCTCAAAACATCACACCTGGGAATATTGAAAGGTTTATTGCATCTGAAAATCTTTTTTTGATACGTCCATATATGTAATAAAAAATGATGTTATAATACTACATACACAGCCGATGATTGAAATCACTTTTTGATAAAACCATATTTGGTAAATCGGTGAAATATCTAATTTAATCAATACCAAGTTTGTATAAAATATGATTATAGGAAGTAAGATAAAAGCAGCAAGGAGGATGGCCGTTATAAAAATAAGATTTCTTTTTAAGAATTTGGCAACGAATTGCCCCACCCATTGAATAGTTGCCAGCTTCTTGATTCTTTGTTCTATCTCATCCAATTCCTGAGATATCAATTGTTTATTCTTAAAGGTTTTTATAAGTTCATCAGGTGGACTGGTCTCGAGCTTCCGCCAAATTTCATTGACCTTTTGTTGAATAATGACTAATTTATTGTTGATTTGCTCTATCAAATTTTTGTATGGATAAGTGGACGCAAACTTTAAATAAATTCTTAACCGATGTTTTAATTTCAAAAAACCTTCGTAGAGTTTCTTTTTATCCTCCTCTATTGTTCGATGAACAGTCTTAGTAATTGAAATACCAGAATAAATTACATCCAGATATCCATAGTAACTATCAGTTTCTGTTAATTTGTTAATCTCCAACCATGATTCTTTAGCCTTTTTTAGAGTCATCTCTTCACTGGTAAAAATATCTCCCCACCTTTTCAATTCTGCCTCATTCTCACGTATAACCCGTTTTGCATCATTCCTTGTATTATTAAATAGTTCCTTTAACTTAGGGTCAATAATATCCCTGAATTCTTTAAGATCCGGATCAAGCAATGCATATATATAATATTCTCTGTTTTGTTGTATAAGATTCATAAGTTTACTGAGGGGCTCATTTGTACCCCCCTGACGAAATTGTAGCACTATATCGAGATATACAGCATCCGCACAGTGAGGATTGATTCCCACTATGTCCCTTATCTTTGCCGATGCCTTCCCGATATTATTGTTCAACTCATAAATTCGGAAAAGAAGGAAAAGGAGAAATATCTTTTCCGGATCAGTTTCGACATGATTTAACGCTTCAGAGAAATAATGCTCGGCGAGAGGGATATTGCTTCGCTCTATATTCAAGAACCCTAATGTGCAATATACTTTATAGTCATTTAGATTTCTAATCAAAGAATCTTCGAGCAGGGATTCTGCCTTTGCCAGATTTGAGACTCGTATACAGTCCTGAGCAACCCACATAATGCCGCTTCTGTTTCCCTCACACATTCTCCCTCTTACATTATCCCACGACTTTTCCTTCGTGCCCCATATCGTTCTTAAAAACCTAAGCTGAAATATTCTTTTGAGATCATAGAATACCTGATGAGCAAGCAATAAATCACTGCTATTATTGTCATCATGTCTTTCTTCAAAGTTGGAACTGAATCCCGTCAGATAATTTGAATATATTCTATTAATTTCCTCTATGGATTTATAGCCCATCCTGTTTATTGAATTTGTTATCTCCTGTAAACGTTTTGATGGACAATTGCCTATCGTGTGCCTTTTACTTCCGCAGTAGTAACAGGGAGGATTATCGCCATCAACTAAGGCCTCATGGCAAGGCAAAGGACATGACTCTTCCAATACTTGCTCTGGCCTTAGAATAAGTTTTAAAAAGGAACCTGACTCATTTTTATCCACTATAAATGAAGTAATAGATGCACACTGAGTCTTTAACCTATCGTATGCGGCGGATGAAATATAGATCTCATCTGCCTCAATTTCTTCCCATGAGATATGCAAGTCCTGAAGATCAAGCTTGTCAGCTTTGAGATAGAAACCCGAGTCAATGACTACATATACTGGCAAGAAGGATGTTGCTTTTTCTTCCTTACAGTTATCCCGTAAATAAGACATTATATCTTCAGCTACATCCAAGACAGATTTGTCTTGTTTCATAATTAAGATGATAGTCCTATCGGAAAGAATCTCCTCCTTTTCAGTTTTATCACGCCATAGATTATCTGTTGTCTTTGTTAGATTGTTCCATGCTGTTTTAAAACTATCTCCAGACAGCTCCCAAATAGGTTTTATGTAGAGTATAGTTGTCATGATAGGATCAAACCTTGTTGTTTCATCCCAGGTAACACGATATACGATAAGCCCATCTGGAACATTTTTTCTTTTAGACAGATCAATCAACTCGAACTGTAGTTGTTCTAAATCATTGATTGTGTCATAGACTTCTTGAGAGATATAGATCTGGTCGGCTTCAGCAAGAGGTGTCAGCTTGGCAGCTACGTTAACAACATCACCATAAATATCGTTCTCCTCCAAAATGCCATACCCAAAATGAACACTTATTCTTATATGAACCTGCTCTGATACATTTCTCACCTGGTTAAATTCTAAATAATTTTGCTGAATATTTATGGCTGATTTAAGTGCATCTTTAGGATCTACAAAGTAAGCCATTATAGAATCGCCAAGGCTTTTTATAACAATGCCTCTGAATTCATTAATTATCTTAGCAGATATATCATGATGCCTTCTCAGCATAAGGCGACCTGCCAGGTCTCCATGCGTTTTGAAATACTTCGTTGAGCCTACAATATCCGTGAAGAGTACCGTGATTTTTTTGACGTTTTCGTTAGTTTGATTATCGAGATGCATTTTATGAATATATTGGTTTGACATAATTTCTATAATGTCATCGTTCATGATTATCCTACTTATCATTATCGACAATATTTACTTAAGCTTTAGTAATTTTTTGTGTTTTCTCTGATAATTTGAGTTTTCGTATTCGATCTGTAGGATGTTTTCAAAGTTAATTAATACGGCTTATTTAAATATTTTTTTTGCTATGAAAATATTGCGGGGGATGACGGAATGTTTCCCAATTGTGAGAATGTATGTTTTTACCTGTAAAAATACTATTAATAAACTATGAAGAAAGTAAACTTGATTTATTGCTATAATAAAAAAAATTAGAGAACTCCTTTGCCATTATTTTGAATTTGTTTGTTCAAGCGGGAATTTTGGAAGTTTGAAACGGTTACACGGCTGGCAGATTTCACAACCATTAAGTCGATGGCATGTGAGAAAGGATTAAGAAAAAATGGGTACAAGTAATAAGAATAGTAATTGGACTCCTAATAAACAAAAATTAACACCTTGCATATGCCCCAGATGCAAGGCAAAACATGCAAAGCTGTTATTCTGGACCGGAAAGATACCGGCACTAAAATTTTGTCAATCCTGTGAGCAAATTGCGGAGCGGGACTACACACCGGAGACTTATACCCTGGGGTATAGAGATATAGATGAAGTAATATCAAATTGAGTTATGAACC
>Ga0316624_10000681_pt1 | contig 12174 bp, 17 predicted proteins | sample OWC_Aug_N3_C1_D5_FD_207657 | JGI IMG/M metagenome (GOLD analysis project Ga0316624, IMG submission 207657) | Wetland soil microbial communities from Old Woman Creek delta, Ohio, United States - OWC_Aug_N3_C1_D5_A | ecosystem: Environmental > Terrestrial > Soil > Wetlands | place: USA: Ohio...
GACTCGCACGAAATTTAGCACAACACCGGCCGTGTCTCGGTATTGGCCTGCCGTTAGCGTTAACCGGCGCGGTTCCGGCGCTTTGCGCATTTCGCAACGAGCCAATGCAAAGCCGCCACATCGCCCCGCGGCTATGCGGCGTTAACTCCCGCCACCAGGGAAAACTGCGGGAGCTCCCCATGATGTGGATCACGCACCACGAAGCGATCGAGATGTATGCGCGGTTCTGCCGGGCGCATTACGGCATGGCCGCCACCGACACGGTCCGCGCCACCGCCAAGCAGATGGAAAAGCAAGGCGACTACGAGGGTCATCGCGTCTGGAACGAGGTTGCCGCCGAAATCGAAAAACAGGAGCGGTCAGGCGTGAACTGACCGCCGGTCGAAGCGCGATTAAGGATAAGAATAGACGCTGGCGCCGTCCTTGCGTGGGGAGCGCGCCGGCGGCCGGGATTGTCGATCGGCGCCGTTGCCCTATCGCGGGTCGGAAGGCAGAGGCGAAAACAACTCAATATGCAATGCCGCGTCCCTAAGGGGTTCTACCTAGTTGCCGGCGCGCGAAGATCGGCGATGCTGTTGGCATGGGGGCGGAAGAACAATCGCAGTCCGAGCCGCAGCATCCGGCGCCGCAATGCTCGCGCTGCGGCGGCGGGACGATGAAACTGGTCAGGTCGAATCCCGGCGTCGGACCGCTGTTGGAGCTGCGCACCTATCGCTGCGAGCAATGCGGCCACGTCGAGACGATCGAAGCGCGGTAGGCGTCAAGCGGCGATCATCCGGAACGGCAGCCCAGCGCCGGCACGCTTCACTTCGCAACGTACAGCTTGGTCAGGTTGGTGCCGATCGTATTGAACGCGCTGACGATCTGATCGGCTGACGTCAGCAAGAAAAACTTGTCAGAGCTGCTGGCACAATGCTGCAGCAAGGTCGAGGTCGGGTCGTTGCCGGTGTTGACCTGCACGGTATAGATCGTGATGCCGGCGCTCTTGATGTTGTCGCAGGTGATCTGTTCGCGCGCGTCGATCGAGGCCTGGTCGGTGTACCAGCGGTCCTGCGTATTCAGGCCGTCGGTCAGAAGCACGATCGCCTGCTTGTAGGTGTAGTTGTGGTCCATCGCCGGCACAGTGAACGGGCCGCCGCCGGAAAGCGACATCCAGCCAAGCGCAAGGCCGATCGCCTGGTTGGTATTGCCCGCCGGCGACATGTTGCTCACCAGCGTGCTCATGAACGACCAGTCGTAGCTGAGAGCCATCGCCGCCTGCGGGCAGGACGAATATTGCTCAGCGGAAAAAAGCGTGGCCGTAATGGTGGTGGTCGGTTGCACGACATTGGTATCGTAATTGGCCGCGTCCGGTCCCGACGATCCGCCGCGGTCGACCACGCAACCGTTCCAGGTACTGTGATCGGCCGCGGTCCACGTGCCGCCGTGATTGGTGCAGCCGCTCTGACTGTGGTGGGTCGAATCGCTGCAAGTGCCGTTCTGTTTGTTCCAGCTCGTCCAATCGATCCAATCGGAGCCGTAATTGGCGGCGCCGAGGTTGACGTCCTTGACGAACGGAACGATCGACACATAGACGTCGCCATTCATGGTTGCCGCCGACTGAAGCTGGTACAACAGATTGCCGGTCGCGGTCTTGAGCGCCGTCATCTTGTTGTTTTCGTCCATGGACCCGGTGTTATCCAGCACCAGCGCGACGCGCAGACGCGCCGTGCCCCATTTCGCGGTAGACTGCGCATTGAGCGTGATCGAATTGTCGCCAAAGATGCTCATGACGTCGGTCGGCACCGATGCCGTGGCCGTGACCACCACGGAAGAACCGCCGGTCGAGGAATAGGTCGCGCCGACGCTGATGTTTTGGGCGTCGGGCCGGGCGAACAGCGCCGTAAAATAATTTTGCGCCAAGATCTGCAGTTGGTCGCTGCTCAGCGACGCCGCACTTTTCGAAATCGTCAGCGCGGTGGAATCCAGTGCGGCCTGCATGTCGGCCTTGACCGCGTTGGCGTGGCTATAGTCGAAGGCTGCGCCGATCACGCCGACCACCGGCAGTATTGCGAATGCGAATGTAACGGCGACATTGCCCCGGCACGCGGAATGAAAGTTCCGGAGCGCGGCAAGCGAGCGGGCGCGGATATCTAGGATCGGCATAAAAAACCTCGACAAATGAATCTATTTGCGAGGGGTATTCCACGACCTCCGCTCTAAAATCCGATAAAACGATACCCGCGGAACTGAGTAAAATTCCGTGCAAACATGGCGCTAATTCGATATTGCGGTGGAGGATAAATTGCCGCCGAACGCGGATTTCGGCGCCGCGCCATTCGAAATGGGTGGGAAAACGCTATTCCCCGCCGCTCGCCAGCACCGCGCGGGTCTGCTGGTCGGGCCCGAACTCGTCGGCTGAGTCGACGCCCATCAGCTCGGCAAGCCGCGTGCGCGCGCGGTTGACGCGCGACTTGATGGTGCCGACCGCGCAATCGCAGATGTGGGCGGCTTCCTCGTATGAGAAGCCGGAGGCGCCCACCAGCACCAGCGCCTCGCGCTGGTCGGACGGCAATTGCGCCAGCGCCTCGCGGAATTCGCGGAATTCGACCTGGCCGATCTGGTCGGGCTGCGACTTCAGGCTCTCGGCGTAATGGCCGTCGCTATCCTCGACCTCGCGCCGGCGCTTGCGGTATTCCGAGCGGAAATGGTTGCGCAGAATGGTGAACAGCCAGGCCGACATGTTGGTGCCGGGCTGGAACGAGTCGATATTGGCGAGCGCGCGCAACAGCGTCTCCTGCACCAGATCGTCGGCGCGGTCGACGTTACCGCACAACGAAATGGCGAAGGCACGGAGGCTGGGCACCGCGCCCAAGACTGCTTTGCGCACGGACTCGTCCATTGGCATTACTGCCTGTCCTTGCTTCCACCGCCGTTGATACGATTAAGCAACTCGGTGAACCGATCGGGTACGCCCTGGCTCACCACTTCGTCGTACATGGCGCGCAGCTGCTGCCCCAGGCGAGCCTGCACTTCGCGGCTGAGCTTGGCGGGCTTGGCGATGCCCTTCTTGTTTCGGTTGGTCGCCGCGGTTTCCATTGTTGTTTGCTGCCCTTGGGGCTTACGCTCGTTCATTGTCGGTCCCAAATTCCTCGGACGCGGGTTCTTCCGCCCGGCTCGGGTCCCCTGACCTAGTGTTCATCCAATCCCAAGCCGGGGCATATGGTTCCCCATTGCGGGAACTTTTTGCAAATTGTTGCGTTTACTGGGCTACGGTTGAACGAGTCATTCGGGGTCTGCGCCTGGGGTCAGCCCGGGTCCGCATAGGCCGGGAGGGATTCTTGTCGACATCTCAAGCAGTTGCACAACATCTGCCCTATCTCCGTCGCTATGCCCGCGCGCTGGCCGGCAGCCAGGCCGCCGGCGACGGCTATGTGGCCGAGACGCTCGAAGCCGTGGTGCAGGACCCGAGCGTGCTGGATACCGGCGCCTCGACCCGAATCGCGCTCTACCGGCTCTTCACCCAGATCTGGAATTCGGTGCCGCTCAACGGCCAGCCATCCGTCGGCGACGCCAGGCAGCCGGTCGAGCGGCATCTGGCGCAGATCGCGCCCATGCCGCGCCAGGCGTTTTTGCTGGTGGCGCTCGAAGGCTTGTCGGAAGACGATGCGGCCAAGGTGCTCGACGTCGACGTGCCCAAGCTGCGCGCGCTGGTCGAGGAGTCCGGCCGCGAGCTCGCCGCCGAGATCGCCACCGACGTGCTGATCATCGAGGACGAAGCCTTCATCGCGCTCGACCTCGAGGCGCTGGTGGAGAGCCTCGGCCACAACGTGCTGGGCGTCGCGCGCACCCACAAAGAGGCGGTCGCGCTCGCCAAAGCCAAGCGGCCGGGGATTATCCTCGCCGACATTCAGCTCGCCGACGGCTCGTCCGGCCTCGACGCGGTCAACGAAATGCTCAGCTCGTTCCAGGTGCCGGTGATCTTCATCACCGCCTATCCTGAGCGCTTCCTGACCGGCGAGCGGCCGGAGCCGGCCTTCCTGATCGCCAAGCCGTTCCAGCCCGCGACGGTATCGGCGGTGCTCAGCCAGGCGCTGTTCTTCGAGCGCAACGCCAAGCGCCGCGAGCGCAGAGCGAGCTAGTCACCACCCGTGCAAAAGAAAGAAGGCCGGCGCGTGGCCGGCCCCAAGTCGCTGGGAGGCTCGTGAAAGCTTTGGGACCGCGCGCCGGTCACTGAATCTTGCCACGGCTGAACGGCGCCGTGACCCGATCCCGCGCGCTGCGCGCCGGCTGCCTCGCAGCTTCGAAAACCGTGGCCGCGAAGTCGTCGGCCATCAGATGCCGGTAGCGCGCGATCACGCGCGCGGCTTCCCGCTCGCGCGATCGGTCAAGGGCCGCGAAAATTTGCTTGCAGCACGCAAGCGTGCATTGTGCCGCGTAGCCTGCCATTGCTGCGGCATACAGCGCCATCGTGTGCGCCGCGCCGCGCCGTGTGAACACGCGCATCATCGTGCTGGTCATAGGGCCTGCCGGATTGTTGGGAGGAAGCTCTCGTGATCGGCCATGCACGCCACGAGCAAGATCGCTCCGACTATCAGCAACGCGGCAAAGCGGGGCAGTCTGGCGAATAACATCATGATGATCATCTGATCGCTCTCATCTGATCTGATTCAAAGGCGCAACACAGGTTGCGGATTTCGCTTGGGGCGGAATCCGGCGGGACACTGGCGAGTGGTCCACACGTCCGCGTCCTCCGATCGGAGGAAGGACGGGAAACATCTTTGTGAACAGCGCTTGATCACGAAAAGTGAAAATCAGAAAAACGTCATGCCCAAGCGATATAGTCGGAGCGCGCCGCCATGCATTCCGGACATGCTGTGCTCTAGCCGACCAACGGGTTGGAAAATCCGGCCACCAGTTTGACCAGATCGGCCTGCCGGCCGGCGCCGGTTTTTTCGAACAGGCGGCTGAGATGCGTCTTGATCGTCGTGTCGGCAACGCCGAGGTTCTGCGCGACCTCGGGAACGCCGCCGACATCGACAATAGCCAGCAGAACCCGCAATTCGGCCGGCGTCAGATTATAGGCCTTGCCGATGACATCGGCCGGGGAGGGCGCATCCATCTCCGCCTTGCGGACGAACAGCGCCGCGACCGCCGCGTTCGCGCCGGCGCGGCGTCCTTCGCCCGCGGCGAGCGGCAGCACCTGGACGACATAATGCTCGCCATTGGGCGCGGTCAGCGGTAAGGCGACGCCCTTGCGGTCGACGGCGCCGCCGCCAGCGGCCGCGAAAATGGCGCGCAGCGTCTGGTCGGCTTGTCCGTCATTGGCGGTGAGACGGCCGCGCACCGCGCGCAGGAAACCGCCGGAGCGCTGAATCGCGCTGCCGGCGGCGTTGGCGTGCACAATGCCCCCGTCCGCATCGACCAGGAATATGCCGGCGCTGAGATTGTCGAGAATATCCGCGAAGGTCGCGGCCTCGGTCTGGCGTAGCTCGATCGCTTGCTCGACGGCGAGGGCGCGGCGCAGGTGCGGCACTATGAGCCTTATCCGCCGCCGCATCTCATCGTCCGCCATGCCGTCCGCTTCCCCGCGCATGACGCAGAGTGAGGCGCAGCCGGTGCCGGTCTTCGCGAGACCGACGCTCAACGCGTCGATCAAACCCTGCGGCCGCAACCAATCGCGATAAAAGGCGCTCTTACGAAACTCGGCCAAGGGTGCGAGATCCGATATGCCTGCGATGCTTTCCGGCTCACGTCCCGGCAGCATCGCCAACGGATCCAAATCGCAATAGGTATCCGCATAGAGCCGTAGATAGCGCGCATCGATGCCGAACTGATGGTAGGTGTTGCCCGATCTGTCGGCCGAGCTCTTCAATATCAGCAGGCAGGCCTGCCCGCCGACGAAACAGGCGATATTCGCGAGAACGTCGGGCCAATGCGCCGAATCGATCGCGGCGTCGTAAATATTTCCGGCAAGCTGAATGAGCCGTTGATATTCCCTCATGCAATTTATCCAGCGGCGAGTCGCGCGATTTGGCTAAACGCGCGCGCGGTCTTTTGCCCGCGGCGGACGCTTCGCATGGATTGCGAGCAAATATGACGTGAATGAATTTTCGATCATGTGAAACCGCGGAATCGGCAATGTCGGATGTTGCGGAACCTGCGGGGCGACGCGGCGGCTCGCGGTAGCAAACCGCAGGGCGAAAAATTGTGACGGCAATAAATCTGCGTGCATGGGGTTTACCTATGCTAATGGGCGGTGCGCGTTCTTGGGCACGAGCGCAAGCGATTTGGCCGAGAGCGCAAGCCGCACGTATTCGTCTTTTGGAATTCAAGGGGGCGATATGCCTGAATGGTCCACCGATACGGTGCAGGAGCGCGAGCGCTTTTCATTCTGGCGCGAAGCGGTCTGCCGCTCGATCTTCAACACTTCGATCGAAGCGCCGCCCGGCCCTTTTTCGGCGCGCATGGCGGCGCACAGCTGGGGTTCGGTCCGCGTCGCGGCCGGCGAATCGAGCGCCTATTTGCTCGTGCGCAATCGCCGCGAGGTCGATGCCGAACAATCCGACGGCTACTGCATCTACTTGCAGCGGCGCGGCAACGGCATCATCGAGCAATGCGGCCAAGCGTACAGTTATCACTTGAACGATATGGGGCTGTCGGATCTGCGGCTGCCGTTCCGCGCCATCCATGCCGACGGCGGCCAGCGTATCGTCGCCGTGGTGCCGTGCGAACTGCTCGAGCGCCGCGCTCCCTGGGTCAAAAAGACCGCGCTGCGCCGGCTGCAAGCCAACGCCACTTATGTCGACCTCGCGCGGCGCCACATGCTGCACATGGTCGAGGACGAGACTATGAGCGAGGCCGCGAATACGCTCCTGACCGAGAACCTGTGCAACCTGATCGCGCTAGCGACCGCGACCGATATCGCGCCGAGCCGTCTGCAGCCGGAGCTGCAGATCGAGGCGATGCTCGCCTTCTGCCGGCAGCACCTGCACGACCCCGAACTGTCACCTCAGCGCGCGGCCGACCGGCTCGGCATTTCGGTCAGGACCCTGCATTTGCGGTTCAAGCAGATCGGCCAGAGTTTCGGCCGTTGGCTGTTGGAAGCGCGCCTCAATGCCTGCCGCACCGCGCTGCGCGATCAGAACCAGCGGAGTTTGAATATTTCCGAAATCGCCTATCGTTGGGGCTTCAACGACCTGTCGCACTTCAACAAGGCATTTCGCGCCCGCTTCGACCTGACGCCGCGAGAATGGCGCAACGGACCGGATAACTGACGGCGAGCCGGTCGCTATTCCGGCATTAGTTCGCCGCTGCCGCCAAACTATTTTGGAAAGTCCTTCAGTTTCGGCAGGCCGTCGCGCATCGGCAGCACCGTCTCGGCATAGTTGACGTGCACTCCGGGTGTGAAGTCGAGCGTCGGAATGGTGGCGGCAAACACGTCCACCAAACCAAGCGGCGGATGCACGGCCATCAGATGCCCGCCGCAGTTCTTGCAGTATTGGCGCTGGCTGAGCGGGGTCTTTTGGAATGTGGCCAGGTCTTTGGCGCCGGCAGTGACGCGCACAGCCTGCGGCTTCCAAAGGCTGAAAGCGTTCACTGGGCCGCCCGACCACGAGCGGCAGGAGCGGCAGTGACAGTAGCCCATGGCCTCCGGAGAGCCGCTGACCTCCAATTTGACCGTGCCGCAGAAACAGCTTCCTGAGTAAACCATGGTTTCCCCATGTTGGTTCGCTCCCCAAGCGGGTGCGAGGGGACGGCGCTCGTTATCAGGCGGATGACTCTGTCGCGTCCTTCGATCGAAGGATATGGCATCTCGGCCGTTGCCGTCTTGGACGGTCAGGACGAGGCGGCGGCCGAACTTAACTTGCTCGCTCGCGTTTTCGGGCCAGAGCATAGCCGAGCATCACGGCTTCTACGAGCATTACCAGCTGCATTTCGCGGGAATTTTGGAGCGCTGGCGTACCGGCACCGGTGGCGGCTTTGCTTCGCATGACCCACAATACCATCAACGAAGTGACTGATAGCAAAAAATAAATTCCGCCAACCGCGAGGCGGGCGTTGAGCTCGCCATATTCACCCTGGAGCGCAATCGTCCCCGCGATCGTAAAATGATAGAGCGCCACGATCGCGCAAGCACCCATGACCGCAGTGACCAACGCGCGGCGAACGAGCCGGCCGACCAAATGCTCGGTGGCAATAGCGATGATTTGATCGACCCGCATGGCGCTAGCGGCGGTTGGCTAGGCCGGCGAGAAAGCCGATGCCGGCGGCGATCGCAAGCATGATCATCGGGCGTTGTTCGACTTCGTCGGTCAATTTCTTGAAGGCATCGCTGCCGAGGCGCGAGGCCTCGTCGGCGACAGAACTGGTGACATCGGTGGCGCTCTCGCGCACACGGTTCATGATGCGCTCGAGTGCCTCGCCCACGAAGTCGCGCACGTCGCCGGAGGCGCCAGAGGCCTCGCTCCGCGCCGTCCCAGACAAGCGGCGCAGCCGTTTATCGAGGTCGCTCATTAGGTCTTCGATGGCCGCGATCTCTTCGGCTGCTGCTGATTTGGCTGCACGCGTCGCCATTCCTGTTCCTCGCTCTTTATTGGTGAATTCCACTCGCAGAGAAACGTGACCGCACTGGAAAAAGTTCCGCGCAGACGACAATGCCGCCTCCGCCGGAGCCGAAAACAAAGGACCGCCGCCTTTCCCGAAATCGCGAAACAGATCGCCCCCTCCACGTTAAGCTTTTGGCTGGCAAGCGGATTTGGCTCGCGCTTGGCGGGCGCGACAGAAGCGAGGTCAAGCCGGCTCGTTGATTGACAGAAGGTCCGATGAGCGTGTTCATTGGAAATCCCGTTGCAAAATGCGCCAAGGCCGATGCGCGTGGCGGCCAGCGGCGCGCGCGGCGAGATGACTGAATTATTCGCCGAGGCAAGCGGAATGTCTGAACTGGAGGACGGCAAGCCGGCCGACGTGCACAAGGACCGCCAACGGCTTGCAGAGCAACTCGACGCGCGGGGCAGGGAATTGAACCTGCTGCGGGCCCGCTTCGCGCGCTACGAAACGGCGCTGCGCGGGTCGCATGTCACGGTCTTCACGCAAGATTGCGATCTGCGCTACACCTCGATCAGCAATGCCATGTTCGGGCGCTCGGTCGAGAACATCCTCGGCCATACCGACGAAGAGATTCTGCCGGCGGACAGCGGCGCGGACATCATCGCGCTCAAGCGCGAGGCGATCGCGAGCGGCCGGGCCAAGCGCGCGGAATTCGCGGTCACCGACGGGCCGGGCGCGCGCTGGCACGACCTGCATGTCGAGCCGCTGCGCGACGAAACGGGCGGCATCGTCGGGCTGACGGGCGCTTCGGTGGACGTCACCGAACGCAAGGAGGGCGAGGCGCACCTGCGGCTGTTGCTGCGCGAGTTGACCCATCGATCGAAAAATCTGCTGGCGGTGATCCAGGCCATGGCGCGGCAGACGGCGCGTCATGCGGGATCGATCGACGGGTTTCTCGCTCAGTTCGGCGCCCGGCTGCAAGCGCTCGCCGCCTCGCACGATCTCTTGATCCGTGAGAGCTGGCATGGCGCCTCCTTGGGCGAGCTGGTGCGCTCGCAGCTTGCCGTCTATATCGAGCGCGGCCGGGGACAAGTCGCTTTCGAGGGACCGGAAGTCGCGCTCAAGCCGGAGGCGGCGCAAAATCTCGGACTCGCGCTGCACGAGCTGGCGACCAACGCGGCAAAGTTCGGCGCGCTTTCGGTGCCCGGCGGACGCGTTTCGGTCAGCTGGGGCCGCGACGGCGCCGACAATGCCATCGCGCTCGATTGGCAAGAGCAGTTCGGCCCGAAGGTGAAGACGCGTCGCAAGCGCGGGTTCGGCAGCATGGTCATCGAGCGCAATCTTGTTCGCGCGCTCGAGGCCGAAGTGAACTTGGATTTCGCGCCGGACGGCGTGCGCTGCCACATTGTCATACCTGCGAGTCAGATTCTCGCCGCGCGCTGAGCATGGAACATTTTCCTCTGCGCGCCGTTGTATTCGGCGATCATGAGCGGCGCCTTCGTGGCAAAGCGTGACCGCGGAATTGGCGGAAAGACGACGATGCGCAGTTTCGCAGGATACCTGTTGATTGGCAGTCTCGCCGTTGTGGCGATGGGCTTGGTCACGGTGGCCGGCTTCGGCCTCGCGGTCGGCGCGCGCCCGGTTGCCGGGCCGGGACAGGTGATCCAATACGTCGACCGCGCGCACAAAGGCGATCGGCTGGACCGGCGTGCGGCCATCGGCACGCGCCCAATGCAGCCTGCGGAAAAGCCGCCGAGCACGCTCCCGGTCGGCTGCGAGCCGGCATTCAGTTCGCTGGCGGCTGCCGCGGCGGCGAACTATTCGGGGCGCTGCGTTGCGGAATCTCCGAGCATTCCCGTCACAACCGCTGGCTAGACAGCCGCCGCTACTGGTGGAACTATTAGGGTTCCGCTAGGTTTTCTTGGCGACATTATTGGAAAGAGGAGCACGATATGCATAGGCGGATGATCGCTTTTGCCGTCATGGCGTTCGCTGCGGCGGTCGCTTTGCCGACGACCACCATGGCGCAAGGCGTCGCGCGAACCCAGGTCGGTACTCTGACTTGTGACGTATCCGCCGGCATCGGAATGATCATCGCATCGAGGAAGGACGTGACTTGCATGTTCACGCCCGCCAATCCGGGGCCGCGCGAGGTCTATGTGGGCTCGATCAGCAAGTTCGGCCTCGATCTCGGCGCCACCGCCGGCGGCCAGATGATATGGGCGGTTTTCGCGCCGACCACCATGCCGTTCGGCGCGCTGGCCGGCGACTATGCCGGCGCGACCGCGGAAGCGACGGTGGGTGCCGGCCTCGGCGCCAATGCGCTGGTCGGCGGCTCGAACCGCACCGTGGCGCTGCAGCCGCTCTCGGTGCAGGGGCAGACCGGCCTCAACGTTGCAGCCGGCGTTGCCGGGCTGAGCTTACGTCCGGCGCGCTAAATTAATTCTTCAGATGATGCGCACGGCCGCCCGCGTTGGGCGGCCGTTGCTTTTTGCAGGAACGGTTAGCGCGCCGCGCCCATGACGCGTTGCATTTTCGGCAAATGGTTTGCGTCAGCCGAAGGTGAAGGCGTCGTGATAGGCGCCCTGCACGCTGCCGCCGGGGACCGGGCCGCCGCCGGGCACGTGCACCATGTTGCCGATCACCGCGCAGGTGGCGCCATGCAGGCCATGGCGCGGGATCGCCATCGGTGTGCCGGCTTCCCAGCTGTCGGTCTTGGGATCGTAAATTTCGTTGGTGCCGAACACCTTGCCGGTGGCCTCGCCGCCGAACACCACGATCTTGCCGTTGATGTAGACGCAGGACGGTCCGCTGCGCGCGGTTGGCAGCGGCGCACGGAACGACCAGTCATCGGGTTTTGGATCGTAGACCGCGTTGAGCGAAGTGTTGAAGTCGTAAGAATCCATGCGCCCGGCGATGGCGTGGACTTTTCCGTCCACCACCGCGACGCCCATATGGTCGCGCTGGCCGACGAAGGGCTGCGTGCCGGTCGAGCCGCGCATGCCGGCGAGGAAGGTGTATTTGTCGGTCGCCGGATCGTAGATCTCGTGCCACTCGACCGAGCGCACGTCGCGGCCGCCGAGCAGGTGGATCTTGCCGTCGAGGACGATGGCCGAGATGGCGCCGCGCGGGCGCGCCAGGCCGGCGATCGGCGCCCATTGATCGGCGGCGGGATCGTAGACGAAGCACTTGGAATGCGGGCAGCGGTTCTGCTCGATGAAGCCGCCGAAGGTGTAGATCTTGCCGTTGAGCGAGGTGCCGGCGACGTGGTTGCAGGCGACCGGGTAGGGCGCCTTCAATTCCCAAGTGCCTTTCTTCGGATCGAAGACCTGGTGGAAATTCTGATCGACGCGATGCTTGGCATAGCCGGCAATCGAGTGAATCTTGCCGCCGCATTCGATCACCGCGTGCTCGCCGGTCGGGATCGGCATGCGCGGCTGTTCCACCCATTTGCCGGGATTGGCGGCCTTGGGCGCAACGCTCGTCATGTAGCGCTGCTTCTCGACGGTTTTCGGGATGTCGGTGATGGTCTTGTCGTTCAGACCGAGAAAAATCGGAAGTTCGTCCGTCATCTGCGACCTCTCAACTGACATAACTGGGGACGGCGTCCCGCAACAATTGGCGCGTGAGCTCCACGCCCTCGCG
>Ga0316624_10000682_pt1 | contig 12173 bp, 9 predicted proteins | sample OWC_Aug_N3_C1_D5_FD_207657 | JGI IMG/M metagenome (GOLD analysis project Ga0316624, IMG submission 207657) | Wetland soil microbial communities from Old Woman Creek delta, Ohio, United States - OWC_Aug_N3_C1_D5_A | ecosystem: Environmental > Terrestrial > Soil > Wetlands | place: USA: Ohio...
AAGTATTAATGCATTTGGCTGAGCCAGTCTAGAGCTGACATCTTGAGTTGCCAGTAAAGCCTGATATTCAATGGTGCTGATACACCTTGCGTTGACTCTCAGTGTCATCGGGGGATGATGGTTTCCGGCGGCCAGAATTGCAGCTGCTTGCTGGCCGTATTGCGCCCTAACTGCATCGATCCACCATTGCGGATAGCAGTAACGGCTTTCGTCATTTTGGTCGGCTGCTTCCTGCAATGCTGGTTCTTTACGCAAAAAGTTGCGCAAGACCGCATTGGCCAGCCCGCTGGCAGCTGGATTGATGCGTTTCGCCGCGCTGACGGCCTGATCGACGATGGCATGTTGCCCGACTTTGGTGTGCTGTAACTGGTATAGGGCAACCAGCAGCAAATACCGCAATGGGGACTCCTTGATTCGGCGAATCAACAAGCTATCCAGAAAAAAGGCGAGACGTGCGTAATAACGCAGGGTTCCGTAGCACAAGTCTTGCAGTGCGCCACGCTCTTGTTGTGTATAGGTGGATTGCTTGCGTAGTGCCTCGCTTAGGACCTGAGTCAGGTTGCGTCCTTCGCTCACGACTTTGGCTACTATTTTTGCTGCTTCCAGTTGAATATGTTGCATATTCAGGCGGTGTGAAAGCGGTCGCCAACTTTGATGGGAAAACCTGAAAGGAATTGCGCGGCGGGCATCGGCTTGCCTCCGGGTTTCTGCAACACTTCCAATGCAAGAGCGCCATCGCCGCACGCGACAAGAATATGATCCTTATTTGCTCCGATCACCGTACCCGGTGCCGCTTTCCCTGTGCCTACGCTGGCACGGGTTATCTTGATAGGCGTTTCGCCAAAAAGTGTATTTGCAGTCGGGAAGGGAAAATATCCCCGCACAGCGCGCTCCAGGTTTTCTGCATCGAGATTCCAGTCCAGTTGCGCTTCGCTCTTGGTCAATTTGGCAGCATAGGTAGCAAGTTGTGCATTCTGCGGTTCGGGACGCAGATTGCCGCGCTCCAATTCCCCCAATGCCTCAACAATACATTGCGCAGCTAATTCGGCGAGTTTATCGTGCAATGACTGGGCTGTGTCACCAGCTTCAATTGCGCACGATTTTTTCAGCAACATATCGCCGGTATCCAGGCCTTCATCCATTTGCATAATGGTAATACCTGTCTCCGCATCACCGGCCAGAATGGCGCGCTGAATTGGTGCGGCTCCCCGCCAGCGCGGTAGAAGGGAAGCGTGAATATTCAGGCAGCCATGAGCCGGCATTTGCAACACCGTTTTCGGCAGAATCAAACCATACGCTGCTACCACCATTACATCGGCGTCGAGCTGGGCAATCGCCTGTTGTGCTTCTTCGGTTTTCAGTGTCGTCGGCTGCAGCACGGGCAGGCCTTGCTGCAAAGCCAGTTGTTTTACGGGGCTGGCTGTGAGGTGCATCCCGCGGCCCGAGGGTCGATCCGGTTGGGTTAGCACCGCCACGATCTGATGTTTTGACAGCAGCGCTGCCAAGGCGCTGGCTGCGAATTGCGGTGTCCCTGCGAAGATGATTTTCACGGAGTCTGTCTTAAAGGACCTCGCGCCGCTGCTTTTTCAGCTTGGCGCGAATGCGGGTTTGTTTGAGATGTGAAAGATGTTCGACGAACACACGACCAAGCAGGTGATCCATTTCATGCTGGATGCATACCGCCATCAGGCCTTCCGCCTCCAGCGTGAATGGTTTGCCGTGTTCGTCCAGTGCGCGTACGGTAACTCGCTCGGCTCGTCTGACTTTTTCGTAAATGCCCGGTACAGACAGGCAACCTTCCTCGTTTTCCTTCTCGCCTTGCCGATCTAGCAATTCCGGGTTGATGAACACCTTGAGATCGTCATGTGTTTCAGAAATATCCATCACGATCAATTGAATATGCTTGTCTACCTGCGTTGCAGCTAGGCCAATTCCGGGAGCAGCGTACATGGTTTCTGCCATGTCGCGGATTAGCTTCCGAGTTGAGTCATTGATCTGCTCAACCTTCTTGGCGACCTTGTGCAGCCGTTCATCAGGATATTGGAGGATGGGGAGGATCGCCATAAATGCTTGCCAACTGAAGAGACTAGATGCAGAATTTAAACCGCCGTGCAAACATCACACCGCATTTTCCTTACTTTGCTGGGGTTTTCCATGCGCAAGATTATATCGCTGATTTGTCTTCTGTTGCCCATTGCTGTTTATGCTGATGAGTTGGCGCTACAAGACAACGCTCCTGATCGCTATGTCGTTTTGAAGAGTGACACGCTGTGGGACATTTCAGCCAAGTTTTTCAAGGATCCCTGGAAATGGCCGCAGATTTGGGGCTATAACAAGGACACCATCAAGGATCCGCACTGGATTTATCCAGGTGACGTGGTTTATCTCGACCGCAGCACGCGCACTTTAAGGGTAGGTGAGCCAACCTCGGGTACAGCTGGAGAATCAGCGCCGGCAGAAGCAGGCACCCTGTCTGAAGTCCCCCCAGTTGTTGAAAGTGAGACTTCCTCCTTCTCTGGAGCTGTAAAGTACTCACCTCGGGCCCGTGAAATGAAAGGGACAAGCAGTGCAATTCCGATGATCTCATTGAAGGACATCGGGCCATTTCTTGCCCGTCCTCTGGTTGTTGAGGATGATGAATTGGCTGGCGCGCCGGTGCTCGCAGGAACGTATGAGCAGCGAAAGTTGTTGGGTACCGGTGATGTTGCTTACGCAGAGGACATGCCCAGCGACAAAGGCAATAACTGGCAAATATACCGTCCAGATCGCACGTTCAAAGATCCCGACACAGGCGAGGTGTTGGGCCACGAAGTGGTTTATCTTGGTGATGCGTACGTCGAAAAATTCGGCAAGCTTACTACTTTGAGGATCACAAACTCCGTTGTGGAGATAACCATAGGCGACCTTTTCGCACAGGCTACAACCGGGTTCAACAGCAATTACTTGCCTCATGCGCCAAGCAAGGACATTTCAGCTAAGGTCATCTCTATTTACGGCGGCGTCCTGCAGGCCGGACAAAATGCGGTGGTCACGCTTAACAAAGGCCGCCGCGATGGCTTAGAAAACGGTCATGTGTTGGCGCTTTTCCAAAAGGGAGAGATTTTGCCCAGCCACAGCATGTTTAAGTCCGACACTGTGCTTCCAGACATGCGCTATGGACTGTTATTTGTGTTCCGCGTTTTCGACAAAGTTTCATACGCGCTTGTCATGCAGACGCGTTTGCCTGTTCAGTTGCTAGACCGCGCAAGTACGCCTGAATAGGTGATGGCAATCGACGCTTCGCTTGCGTCGTGGATTAGCCTAAGCCAGATACCGGGTTTGGGTAACGAAGGATTGCGCCGTTTATTGCGGGCCTTCGGTTCTCCAGAATCGGTACTTGCCGCCCCCGCCAGCGCCTTATCAAAGCATGTTAAAGCTGCTGTAGCACAGGCTATTTCGTCAGGTCCCCGTGAGCCCGCCATCGAGTCGGTTGCCGCATGGCTGGACGATCCTCTCAATTGCGTTCTCACCATCGCCGATCCAGACTATCCACAGGCCTTGCTTAATATTGCTGATCCGCCTTTGCTGTTATATGTAAAAGGGCGCACGGATCTGTTGAATGCACAATCCTTGGCTGTCGTCGGCAGCCGCAACTCTTCGGCTCAAGGACTTCGAAATGCTGAAGCATTCGCTCTGTCCATATCTGATGCAGAGCTATGCATCGTCAGCGGGATGGCCCATGGCATCGATGCAGCTGCGCATCTCGGCGGGCTGCAGGGTAAAGGATCCAGCGTAGCCGTAGTCGGCACCGGTCTGGATAAAGTATATCCAGCCGCCAATCGCGAACTCGCGCACCGCTTGGCGCAATACGGAACTATTATTTCCGAGTTCCCCCTTGGCACACCACCTCTTTCGGCAAATTTTCCTCGGCGCAACAGAATTATTAGCGGATTGAGTTTGGGCTGCTTGGTAGTCGAGGCGTCGCTTCAAAGCGGTTCTCTTATTACTGCCCGCATGGCGTTGGAGCAGGGACGCGAAGTGTTCGCCATTCCTGGTTCCATCCATTCGCCGCAATCCAGGGGGTGCCATGCGCTAATCAAGCAAGGCGCTAAATTGGTTGAGACTGCTCAAGACGTTCTTGAAGAACTGGGCTGTCGAACCCGTGGCGGCGCAGGCCGCGCCGCGCCGGAACATCCATTGTTTGTGCATCTCGGCTTCGATCCGCTCGACGCGGAAAGTCTTTCACAGCGTAGCGGCTTGACGATAGCCGAGCTATCCGCCATCCTGTTGCAACTTGAGCTCGACGGGCACATCGCTTCTTTGCCGGGCGGTTTATATCAACGTATTACATAAATCATATTACATGTTCGACATTCTGCTTTTTCTGTTCGAGAGCTACTTCGATATCGGTAGCTACCCTGATCACGACAAACTTTCGGTCAAGCTCACTGCCGCTGGTTTTGAAGAAGAGGACATTAATCAGGCGCTGACCTGGTTGTCCGGTTTGCAGCAACTCACAATTGCGGAATATCCCGACGTTATTAATCACAGCGGTATTCGGCTCTACACGGATTTTGAAGAGCAACGCCTCGGCCATGAGGGTTTGCGCTTCTTGGCATTCTGGGAGCACAACAAGGTCATCACCCCAATCGAGCGCGAGATGATCATCGACCGCGTGCTAGCACTGGGTCGCAAAAATCTTCCTCTCGACAAGCTCAAACTCATCGTGCTGATGGTGTTGTGGAGCCAGCACGATGATCTTGACCCGATGGTCATCGAAGATTTGCTCACCCCCGCCGATATGGCGCATGCTCACTGACACCATATATGGCATCCAACCTTTTGATCGTCGAGTCGCCAGCCAAGGCCAAAACCCTGAAGAAATATTTGGGTAAGGACTTTGAGGTTCTAGCTTCCTACGGCCACGTACGCGACCTAGTCCCCAAAACCGGCGCTGTCGACCCCGACAACAACTTCGCCATGCAGTACGAGACCATCGCACGCAACAGCAAGCATGTTGACGCTATCGCCAAAGCCGCAGTTGATGCCGACCACATCTTCCTCGCGCCCGACCCGGACCGCGAAGGGGAGGCAATCGCTTGGCATATCTCCGAGCTGCTGAAAGGTAAGCGCGCACTTAAGGGCAAGTCCATGCAGCGCGTGGTGTTCTACGAGATCACGCAGTCTGCAGTCAAGGAAGCCGTCGCCCATCCGCGCGAGATTTCCATCCCGCTGGTAAACGCCCAGCAGGCGCGTCGTGCGCTGGACTATCTGGTCGGCTTCAATCTTTCACCACTGCTGTGGCGCAAGATCCGGCCCGGCCTTTCCGCCGGCCGCGTGCAAAGTCCGGCACTGCGCCTGATCGTCGAGCGCGAGCTGGAGATCGAGAAGTTCAAGAGCCAGGAATATTGGTCGGTTCATCTCGATAGCCAAAAGAACAGCATTCCGTTCAAGGCTAAGCTGTTCCAGTTCCAGGGCAAGAAGCTGGAACAACTCAGCATCGGCAGTCAGGCCGAATACGATGCCGTCCATGCCAAGCTGACTGACGCCAAGCTGCCGCCGAAAGTGGTTCGCGTGGAAAAGAAGGGCAAGCAGCGCAGCCCGGCCGCACCGTTCACTACGTCCACATTGCAGCAGGAAGCTGTGCGCAAGCTGGGCATGACCTCCGATCGCACCATGCGCACTGCGCAATCGTTGTACGAAGGTGTGGACATCGGCGGCCAGACCATCGGTCTGATCACTTATATGCGTACCGACTCGGTGAATCTGGCGAACGAAGCTGTCGCCGAGATCCGCGACTACATCAAGGACAACTTTGCCGTCGACTACTTGCCGGCCAAGCAGCCCGTTTATAAGAGCAAATCCAAGAATGCGCAGGAAGCGCACGAGGCGATCCGCCCAACCTCCATCTTGCGTACGCCGGACAGTCTGCGTGACCATCTCAACATAGACCAGATGCGCCTGTACGAGATGATCTGGAAGCGCACACTCGCTTCGCAGATGTCGCCCGCCCGATTCGATACTGTCAGTGTCGATATCCGATTGAGCAGCGACGACACGTTGTTCCGCGCCTCTGGCCAGACGCTGGTATTTCCCGGTTTCATCGGCGTGTACATGGAAGACGTGGATGACGCCGAGGAGGAAGATAGCGCCAAGTTGCCGCCGCTGGTCGAGGGCGATGTGCTCCCCGTAGACAAGCTCTATGGCGAACAACACTTCACCCAACCGCCGCCGCGCTTCTCCGAAGCCAGCCTGGTTAAAGCGCTGGAAGAGTACGGCATCGGCCGACCTTCCACTTACGCCACCATCATCTCCACATTGCAGGCGCGCGAGTACGCCACGCTCGACAAGAAGCGCTTCATGCCCACCGACGTCGGTCGCGTGGTCATCAAGTTCCTCAACGAGCACTTTACGCGCTATGTCGACTACGGATTCACCGCTAACCTCGAGGACGAGCTGGATGACATATCCGAGGGAAAGCGCGACTGGATACCCGTGCTGGATGAGTTTTGGAAAGGCTTCAATAAGCTCATCGGTGAGAAGAAGGACGTTGACCGGCCGGGCACCGAGATTCTCGAAGAGAAATGTCCGAAGTGCGGCAAGCCATTATCTAAGCGCCTCGGCAAGCGCGGCAGCTTCATTGGCTGCACCGGCTATCCCGAATGCGACTATACGCGCAGCCTCGGCGGCGAGGAGGATGCAGGCGAAGCGCGCAAGGAATTGGGCGCTCATCCCGACACCAATCAGATCGTGTTGCTGCTGCGCGGACCTTACGGCTATTACGTACAGCTTGGCGAAGTGGAAGAGGGCGCCAAGACCAAACCCAAGCGCGTTTCGTGGCCGAAGGAGCTTCCGCTGGAACAAGCCGATCTTGCCGCAGCTTTAAGGCTGCTATCGCTTCCACGCGAAGTCGGCGCTCACCCAGAGACCGGCAAGAAGGTCATCGTCAATATCGGCCGCTTCGGTCCGTATATTGGCCACGACGGCAAGTTCAAGTCCATCCCCAAGACCGACAGCATCTTCGACATCGGCCTGGAGCGCGCAGTAGAACTGCTGGCGCAAGCGAAGACCGGCGGAGCCACCGTGCTGCGCACGCTCGGCGAGCACCCGGACGACAAGGCACCTATCGAGGTATGCAGCGGCCGCTACGGTCCCTACGTGCGCCACGGCAAGGTCAACGCTACTTTGCCCAAGGATGTGACGCCGGAAGCGGTGACGCTGGAAGAAGCGCTGGAGATGATTGCCGCCAAGGCAGCGAAAGGTGGCAGCGGCAAAGCGAAGACCGCGAAGAAACCGGCAGCAAAGAAAATCGCGGCCAAGAAAACCACCAAGGCCAAGGCGACGACAACGAAGGCAGCGACCACCAAAAAAGCTGCCGCCAAACCTGTTGCAAAGAAACCGGCGGCCAAGAAGACCACCAAGAAATAAGGCCTGGGATTTCTGTCCTAGGCCTACCCCTTACTGACATCCTAAAAGCCGTTTATAGCGCGTTTTGAGCGGACTGCGCGGAAAGCCGCGTGGTTATTGGTTTATATGAGTGCGACGCTCTAACGCGACGCTCTAACGAATAAAGCTTTCTTTGTTGCGATCCGTTAAAACAATGGGCTCAAAACCGTCTTTTTCAGTGAGAGGCTCTCTAGGCAGTCTGAGCCCCATTTCACGACCGATGTAGCGAAGAGGATCGTCCATTCGTCTTAATAACAATAGAAGCTCATCGTAAGCCGGGTGACGTTGAAGGTCGTGTTTTGCTGATCCCGCAAACTTTAACACTTCTCGATATGATTCCATTAAATCCCGAATGGCATCTGGATGAACCCGTCCTTCAAAACCGCTTATTTCTATTCTCTCATCTCTTCTCGGTCGCCTCAAAAGGTGTTGAACGTAGTCAGGCGGAAGAATTGCTGATGGATCGCGTAAAAGTTTATGGTTATTTCTCGTAAGCTCGAGAATTTCTTCTAAAACACGGGCCATCATTTCCGTTGGTGGCGGCGTAACATCTAGTTGAGCTTCTGATGTCTCTGCCGAAGATTCTTCAATAACGTTGAGTTGCTTTTCTAATTCTGGCCACCAAACGTCAAATGACTTCTCAAGGCGGGCCTCTTCCAGTCCATCTGGTGCACAGGCTGTATTGATGGACTTCAACAATTTAAATACGTCTTCGCGCTCAAATATTGTTGATTGAAACTGAAGAATTGGTCCCTCAACTTCGGAACGTTTCAATCTAAACAAGAATGGGCTAACGCGACTTTTATCTATGCTCTTTCCGAGCGCACCCGCCTCAAAATTTATCCAAGGAGCAAGAATATTGTCTTTTGTGAGGCATAAAATGCCATAGGTTGATGAGTGCAGTTCGCCTGCAATATCGGTTGACCATCGTGCACCCTTGTCAATATCTTCTGATGACACATAAGGTTCTATGCTTTGAATTACCGACGGAAGCCAATCGCGAAACACGACTGCTACACGGTGACTAACCGGACCGGACCAGCTTATAAATACTTTCATGTGGCGCCCTTTGATTGGTAACCCTTATCGACTCTACACATCCAGATTCTTCACACCCAGCGCATTCTGCTCAATAAACGCCCGGCGCGGTTCGACCACATCGCCCATCAGCGTGGTGAATATCTCGTCGGCGGCGATTGCATCTTCGATGCGTACACGAAGCAGGATGCGGTTTTTCACGTCCATGGTGGTCTCCCACAGCTGCTCCGGGTTCATCTCGCCCAGGCCTTTGTAGCGCTGGATGCTGACGCCGCGCTTGGCGTCTTCCAGTAGCCATTCGATGGCCTGTTTGAAACTGCCCACGCCGCGCTTCTGTTCGCCCCGCATGGCATAGGCGGTCGGCGAGATCAGTCCCTCCAGGGCGTCGGCAGTCTGGCGAATCTGCGCGTAGTCACCGCTCTGCAGGAACTCCTTATCCAGATAGCTCAGCGAGTAATTACCGTGGAATATCTTTTCCAGACGCAGGCGCAGTTCGCCATTAATATCCGTTTCGACTTCAGCCCGGATCACGCCAGCACAGGCTTCTTCCAGCAGCTTGGCGCTTTTCTTTGCCTGTGTCTCGTCATCCAGCGATAACGCAGGCAGGACGAGTAGGGCGTGGCTGGCCTCGGGTGCGATAAAGTGCGACAGGCGGTTGATGACGGCTTCGGCGAGGAAGTATTGCTTGGCGATCTCGCCCAGCGCTTCGCCCTGGATGGGTGCGGCATCTAGTGCCGGATAGAACGCGGCTCCGTTCAGCGCGGAGCCAAGCATGTAGTTCTTCAGCTCGTGCTCGTCCTTGAGATAGCGCTCATCGCGGCCTTGCTTGATTTTATACAGCGGCGGCTGGGCAATGTAGATGTGGCCACGTTCGACCAGCTCCGGCATCTGGCGGTAAAAAAAGGTGAGCAGCAGGGTGCGGATGTGCGCACCGTCCACGTCTGCGTCAGTCATGATGATGATGCGGTGGTAGCGCAACTTCTCGGCGCTGTATTCTTCCTTGCCGATGCCGGTGCCTAGCACGGTTATGAGAGTGGCGATTTCCTGCGACGCAATCAACTTTTCAAAGCGGGCCTTCTCCACGTTGAGAATCTTGCCCTTGAGCGGCAGGATAGCCTGGAATTTTCGGTCGCGCCCCTGCTTGGCAGAGCCCCCGGCGGAGTCGCCCTCGACCAGATACAGTTCGGAGAGCGCAGGATCTTTTTCCTGGCAGTCGGCCAGCTTGCCAGGTAGGCCGATGCCGTCCAATATGCCTTTGCGCCGTGTCAACTCGCGCGCCTTGCGAGCAGCGTCGCGGGCGCGAGCAGCTTCCACGATCTTGCCGCAGATAATCTTGGCGTCAATCGGATTTTCCAGCAGATAGTCGGTGAGCTTTTGCGCTACAACTTCCTGCACGGCGGGCTGAACTTCACTGGAGACCAGTTTATCCTTGGTTTGAGAGGAAAATTTCGGCTCAGGTACTTTTACCGAGAGTACACAGGTGAGGCCTTCCCGCATGTCGTCGCCAGTAGTATCGACTTTAGCTTTTTTCGCGAACTCGTGTTCTTCGATATATTTATTGATTACACGGGTCATCGCCATGCGCAAGCCAGTGAGGTGGGTACCGCCATCGCGCTGCGGAATATTGTTGGTAAAGCACTGCACAACCTCTGAATAGCTATCGTTCCACTGCATCGAGACATCCACCGCCACATTGTCTTTTTCGCCGCTGGCGTGGAATGGTTTCGGATGCAGTACAGACTTGTTCTTATTCATGTACTCGACAAAACCGCGCACGCCGCCAGAATGGGCAAAATTCTCGCTTTTTCCGGTACGCTGGTCTATCAGTTCGATCTTGACGCCATTATTCAGGAACGAGAGTTCGCGCAGGCGCTTCGCTAATATCTCGTAGTGAAACTCGACGTTTCCAAAGATTTCCTTGTCGGCCAAGAAATGCACTTCCGTTCCGCGCTTATTGCTTTCGCCTAATTCTCTGACCGGAGATACCTCAACGCCTTTCTGCGTTTCGATCAGTCGGTCTTTTACCACCCCGCGCACAAACTCCAGGCCATGCTTCTTGCCGTCACGGTAGGTTGTCAGCTTGAGCCACTCTGACAGCCCATTGACGCAGGAAACACCAACGCCGTGCAAACCGCCGGACACCTTGTAGCTATTCTGATTGAACTTACCGCCCGCGTGCAGCACGGTCATCACAATTTCGGCTGCCGAACGCTTGGGTTCGTGTTTATCGTCGAACTTGATGCCGATGGGAATACCACGCCCATTGTCCGCCACGGAAATAGAATTATCGCCATGAATAATGACCTTGATGTCGTCGCAGTGTCCAGCTAACGCCTCGTCAATGGCGTTATCAACCACTTCGAACACCATGTGATGTAAGCCGGTACCGTCGGACGTATCGCCGATGTACATGCCGGGGCGCTTGCGGACCGCCTCCAGCCCTTCGAGTTGCTGGATACTTGATTCGTCGTAGTTATCGCTCATGGGTCTGCTTTACTTTCTGTTTCACGTGGAACAAATTAAATGCGCATTGGCATGACTACATATTTATAGTCAGTTTTCTCAGGAATGGTTATCAATAAACTGCTGTTCTGATCACCGAACGACAGGGTAATGGTTTGGTTGCTGATGTTATTGATGCCGTCCAGTAGATAGTTCACATTGAAACCGATATCCAAGGGGGCTCCACTGTAATCGTTTTCAATGTCTTCCTGGGCTTCTTCCTGCTCGCTGTTACTGCTGATTACCCGTAGGTTTTTTTCGGTTAACAGCAATCGAACACCACGGAACTTCTCGTTCGACAGAATCGCGGCACGTTGCAGTGCTTGCAGGATAGTCAGCCTATCCAGTGTTAAATGATTGGTGTGATTAGGAATGACGCGGTTGTAATCAGGAAATTTTCCATCAATGACTTTGGAAGTCAGGACCACATCCGCGAAAGAAATACGTACTTGCTTTTCAGCAAGCTCCAGTTGAACCTTTTCTTCGGTGTCTGCCAGCAGTTTCAATAGCTCATTGACGGTTTTGCGGGAAAGGATGACTTCATGTTTCTGCTGGTTTTCTTTCAATGCTTCGCTAATAAACGCCAGCCGGTGACCATCGGTTGCAATGAGCTTAATGGCTGCGCCATCGACTACCAGCAGCACGCCATTTAAATAATAACGGATGTCTTGCTGAGCCATAGCGTATTGGACAGAACTCAACAAGCGACGTAGCACTCCTTGCTCGATCTGAATTTTAGCGGCATCGACTAGCTGTTCCGTCAGCATCGGAAAATCTTGAGGTGGCAGCGTCTGCAAACTGAAGCGGCTCTTGTTTGCTTTAACCAATAAACGATTTTCCTGGTCATCCAGGGATACCGCGCTATTGTCAGGAATCGCTCGCAGAATTTCTTGCAACTTCTTGGCAGAGATTGTGATTGCTCCTTCAGTTCCGTCCAGTTCTGCTTTTAGTTGCGCTTCGATCTGTATTTCCAGATCCGTTGTGATGAATTTTGCGCCGTCCCTGTTCTTTTTAATTAATACATTGGAAAGAATTGGTAACGGCTGTTTGCGTTCGACAATTCCAACTACAGCCTGTAAAGGTTTCAGAAGTTCGTTTCTATCGATTTGTTTGATAAACATAAGGTTCTTTCTTTAAATACTTAACAATCTTAATTATTAAGAAGAAATCTGTGGATATTCCTATTTCACGTTATTTTTTAGTTGCTT
>Ga0316624_10000683_pt1 | contig 12172 bp, 12 predicted proteins | sample OWC_Aug_N3_C1_D5_FD_207657 | JGI IMG/M metagenome (GOLD analysis project Ga0316624, IMG submission 207657) | Wetland soil microbial communities from Old Woman Creek delta, Ohio, United States - OWC_Aug_N3_C1_D5_A | ecosystem: Environmental > Terrestrial > Soil > Wetlands | place: USA: Ohio...
ATGGACAAAGCGCTCGATGATGATCACCTCAGTGAGAATGAGCCGGAACTCGTCACCCGGCTGAAAGATGTGGAGCTGCGCACCTACTCCATGCAGAAACAGGCGCGCACGATCGCCGCACTGCAGGCCATCACCACCAGTATCGGGCTGGTCACCGTAGGACAGCGCGCCAGCGGAGATTCAACCCTGGAGGGTGGCGGTGAAAGCCATCTCAATTACCGCGCCGATATTGCAGTGTCCCTGCCCGGGGGCGAGATCGGCTACGCCAAGGGCAGTCTGTTCAGTCAATTTCGTCTCGGGCAAGGGGGCGGCATGCAGGGATTGAGAGATACGTTTACGTCTCCCAATGCCACTACCTTCCAGATCAGTGGCCCCCCTTCCGACAGCACAGCGATGCTGGCACAGGCCTGGTATCAGTTCGATATCCCGCTCGGTGGCAAGGATGGTTTTCACAAGTCGCGCGAGAAGTTGGTCTTTAACGCCGGCAAGATGGATCCGTTTCTGTTTTTCGATCAAAACGCTGTTGCGGATGACGAGATCACCCGCTTCATCAACAGCGGCTTCGTGCACAACCCGCTGCTCGATGCCGGCGGTGATGCTGGCATGGATAACTACGGTTTCTCGCCCGGTATGCGTCTGGCCTATCGCAATGAGACAGCCGAGCCGGAGTGGTGGGGACTTTCGGTCGGCATGTTCGCTGCCGGGCCGGGTGCCGCCTACAACGACAGCTTTCGAGCTCCCTTTGTGATCACTCAACTGGAGACAGGCCGGAAATTTTTCGGCGGCCTGAGCGGAAACTACCGGCTCTATCACTGGAGCAATGGCCAGGCCACGCGATTCAGGGATGGTGTCAATTTCGAGGATCACAGCGGCTGGGGGCTCAGTGCCGATCAACGCATCGGTGACGCCATCACTCTCTTCGGACGTTTCGGTGCCAGCACCCAGGGGCATGTGAAATTTGATCGCGCGGTGACCCTCGGTACGGAAGTGTGGGGCACCTACTGGTCGCGTTCCGCTGATGCCGTCGGCATCGCGCTGGGAGGGCTGCGGCCCAGTGACGACTACCAGCAGGTCAATCCCGGACACGGTGCGATAGAGAAGCAGCTGGAACTTTATTACCGCTGGCGTCTGAATCCACAGTTGGCCCTCACTCCCGATTTACAACTGGTGCGTAATCCGGCTGGCGATGAGACGGTCAAAACGGTGTGGTTTGCCGGTGTGCGTGCGGTAGTGACTTTCTGATAACAGGAGAATAGGTATGCGCGGTTTGGTGAGGAACACCTTGAAGTCGTCTGTTGCGATAGGGCTGCTGTTCAACGCGGCCTTCGTCAACGCGGAAAGCCTGTCCAGCTATGAACTGGTCGCCAAAGAGGGGCGGCTGATACCGGAGACAGTGCGCGTGGCAGCGGGCCAGCGTTTCAAGATCGTGGTGCGCAACGAGGGACATGACGCCGTCGAATTCGAGAGCACCGATCTGAAAAAGGAGAAGGTGTTGGCACCTGGCGCCACCTCCTTTGTGGTGATAGCGCCCCTGAAGCCGGGCAGCTATCGCTTCTTCGATGATTTTCATCCCGATACCGGCACGGGCCGGATTGTTGTGGAGTAGCTGATATGGCCAATGCTCTGTTTATCGTCTGGCGGGAAAGCGTTGAGGCACTGCTGGTGATCGGCATCCTCTGGGCGTGGCTCAAGGTGCGCGGTGAACTGGAGCGCGGACGCTGGTTTCTGATGGGAGGGATTGCGGGAGGTGTGTTGCTGGCGGGCGCACTCGCTGTCGCCATGACCGTGGTGCAGGACGAACTGGCGGGTACCGCGCTGGAGTACTTCCGTGCTGTCATGGTGCTGCTGGCCAGTGCGCTGATCCTGCAGATGGTGCTGTGGATGGTACGCCACGGACGCAGCATGAAGAAACAACTCACGGCGGGCGCCGAGGCGGCATTTACACGGGCCGGCGGCCTGGGACTTGGTGTGCTGGTGGCGATCGCCGTGGCGCGTGAAGGAGCGGAGACGGCGATTTTTCTCTATGGCCTCAGCTTCAGCACGGGCAGCGGTCTTTGGCTCGGTGCGCTGTCCGGATTTCTGCTGGCCATAGCGACCGCTTGGCTGTTGGCGCGTGGTCTGCGCTTTTTCAGTTATGCCATTTTCTTTCGCGCAACCAGCGTGCTGCTGTTGTTGCTGGCATGCGCCTTGTGGGTGGCGGGAGTGGAGCAGCTGATCGGACTGGAGGCACTCCCCTCACTGATCGATCCGCTGTGGGACAGCTCGGCACTGCTTGATGACAGTCATGGCTTCGGTAACCTGCTGGCGAACTTCGCCGGTTATCGGGCACGTCCCTCTTTGATGCTGCTGCTGGCCGTGGCGGCCTATTGGCTGGTGGTGTGGTTTTGGACCCGGCGGCGAGTGGCTTCGCCAAGCCCTGAGAACTCGATGACGATGGAAGCACCGAGATGAACGAGTCCGTAATCGTATCAATTGCGCAGCTACAGAACCGTGGCGACCGGCTGGCACGCCTGGGCCTTGCGATGGCGCGCCACCGCCGCTGGATCATGGCGGTGCAATGGATGGTGGTGCTGTTTTATCTGGGGGTGGTGACGCTGCCCGCCTTCATGCCGCTGCCTGATGCCGATGCGCATATTTACAACAATCTGGTGCTGTTCGCGCAGCTGCTGTTCTGGGGGATATGGTGGCCCTTCGTGATCCTCTCCATGTTCCTGATGGGCCGGGTCTGGTGTGGGGTCTTTTGTCCCGAGGGGGCACTGTCCGAGTGGGTCAGCCGACGTGGTTTAGGGCGCGCGGTGCCGCGCTGGATGAAATGGGGTGGCTGGCCTTTTGTTGCCTTCGTCTTGACCACCCTCTACGGGCAACTGGTGAGTGTCTATGAATATCCCCGGGCGGCATTGTTGGTGCTGGGCGGATCGACGGTTGCCGCGATTGCCATCGGATGGGTGTATGGCCGCGGCAAGCGGGTGTGGTGCCGCCACCTCTGTCCGGTGAGTGGTGTGTTTGCGCTGCTGGCACGGATGTCGCCTGTGCAGTTCAAGGTGGATCGCGATGTATGGAATCATGCCCCTCAGCAGAAGCACGGGCCTATCGACTGTGCGCCGTTGATCGACATACGCCGCATGACCGGCAGCAGCGAGTGTCACATGTGTGGCCGCTGTGCGGGCCATCGCGATGCGGTGACGCTCAGTGTGCGTGTCCCCGGAAGCGAAGTGGCTGCGCTGCGTGAACAAGAGACGCGGCCCTGGGAGGCTCGCCTTGTGGTGTTCGGATTATTGGGTGTGGCCTTCGGTGCCTTTCAATGGTCGGCATCGCCCTGGTTCGTCGCGCTGAAGCAGAGGGTCGCCGAGTGGTTGATAGCACGTAATGACTTTGCCTTGCTGCAAGATAATGCGCCGTGGTGGTTGCTGACACATTATTCCCAGGTCAACGATACCTTCAGCTGGCTCGATGGTTTGTGCATTCTCTTCTATATCGGCACCACGGCCCTGTTGGTGGGCGGCTGGATCTGGTCGTGGCTGCATCTGGCGGGTCGCAGTTTGCCTGGAAACCGTCGGCGCAATGGCGTACGCCTGGCCTACTCACTGATACCGCTGGCCGGAGTCTCGGTGTTTGTCGGGTTGTCCTTGCTGACGACTGGTCAACTGCAGGGAGAACGGCTGGTGTTCCCGTGGGCCAACGACGTGCGGCTGGTGTTGTTGGTGGGAGCGGTGTTGTGGAGTCTTTCGCTGGCGCGTGCCATGGTACTCGCAGCGGCCGTCGATCGAGTTAGGAAATATGGCGTATTGATGATGCTGGTACTGGCGATGGCGCCAGTACCCGTCTTGTGGTTCGTGCAGTTCCGTATCTGGTAATCGGATCAGAACGGTTTCACTACGACCAGAATGATCACCGCGAGGAGAACGAGGACCGGAAACTCGTTGAACCAGCGAAAGAACACATGGCTGCGCTGATTGGTGTTTGCGGCAAACTGCGTCACCAACCGTCCGCAGTAGAGGTGGTAGGCGATAAGTAAAACCACCAGCGCCACCTTGAGATGCAGCCACGTGCCGCTAAAACCGAAACCGAACCAGAGCCACAAGCCGAAGATCACCGCGAGTACGCCCAGCGGCGTCATGAAGCGATAGAGCTTGCCCTCCATCAGCGTAAGACGGGCAAGCTCGGCGGGCTCCCTGGCCATGGCATGGTTGACGAAAAGCCGTGGTAGATAAAAGAGCCCCGCGAACCAGGAGACAACAAAAAAAATGTGAAAGGATTTCACCCACAGATAGGCGCTGCTCATGCGTGGTTGCCCGGGAGCATGCTGAGGATGCGTTGCCGTAGCTGCACCATATCCATTTCACCCAGCTTCTGTTCCACGATGTGTCCCTGCGGATCGAGCAGGAAACTGGTGGGGGTGAGCTGTACATTACCGAAGGCCTTGGCAGCGGAACCGTCGGTATCGAGGGCGACGGTATAGGGTACTTGTTTCATCAGCACCAGTTTCTTCACCTGCTCGGGGGGATCATAGGACATGGCAATCGCTACGATCTCCAGTCCTTTCGGGCCCAGCTCGCGATGAAGATCGACCAGGTGAGGGATCTCCTGAACGCACCCAGGACAGGTGGTGGCCCAGAAGGTGACCAGTACCGGACGCCCTTGCAGCGAGGCGAGGGGGAGCGATTTCCCGTCGAGGGTGGTGACGGTGACGGCAGGGGCCTGCTGCATACCGCTGGGTGAAAACCAGAGGAATGCGGCGCCGCCGACCAGCAGCAGGACAAAGATGGCAGTGGTGATCTCTTTGAGTTTCATGGTGTATGCATTTCCCAAATTCGGGTGGCTATCGTAGTTGCGAAAAAGAACGGCTTGCGATTATTTGACCATGTCGGCACGTTCAGGTTTCTTTTCAGTGTTGGCGGTTTCGGACTCGGAACTCTCCCGCTCCCTGTGGGGCGATGAGAGGAATGCGCTTGCCAGCGCGCGGTAGATCGGTTCCGGGCAGACGATCTTCGATACGGCATTGGCGATAAAGGCAGTGGCCATCAGCGGCAGCAGAATATTGTGGTTGTCGGTCATTTCCATGACGATGACAAAGGCGGTAATGGGGGCCTGCACCACCCCTGTAAAGTAAGCCACCATGCCGAGAATGGTGATGGCGGCGGCGGATACGCCGGGGAACCAGCTCGCTACATCGGCCCCCAGGCCGGCACCCGTGGCCAGGGAGGGGGCGAAGATGCCACCGGGAATACCGCTCAGATAGGAGGCGGCACTGGCCAGGAATTTATAGAGGGGGTAAAGAGGCTCCGGGGAGGCTCCGGTCGAAACGATGGCATTGGCCTCTGCGTACCCCGTGCCATAGCTCAGGTTGCCGGACAGCAGGCCCACCAACGCCACCACAAAACCGCACACCCCGGCTACATGGAGCGGTTTGGCACGCATCAGGGGTGCCAGCTTGCGGCTGCCGATGATCAGGGTCTGGCTGAAGGCACCACCGAGCAGGCCGCCGGCAATCCCGCATACCGGGATCACCACCCAGTCATGAAAGCCCCCCAGCTCAGCGGTGGTGGTACCGAAATAGTTGTAATTACCAAGCACTATCAGAGAGGTGATGCCCGCGAGGATCACCGCAGTGAGCATGACACCGTTGGTGCGTTCTTCGAAGGAGCGTCCCATCTCCTCGATGGCAAAGACGATCCCGGCGAGAGGCGTGTTGAAGGCGGCGGCAACCCCGGCCGCCCCGCCGGAAAGGATGAGTGCGCGCTCCATATAGTGAGGAGGAAATTTCATCCAGCTGCCCGCGCTGTGCATCATGGCCGCACCCACATGAACGGATGGCCCCTCTCGTCCAATCGAGGCTCCGCTCAGCAGGCCAATGAAGGTGAGCAACACCTTGCCTGCAGCGATGCGCAAGGTTAGTACGCGTTCGCGAACACCTTCAATAGTGCGGGACTCCAGAGCGGCCAGTGTCTGGGGAATACCGCTGCCCTGTGCACCGGGAAAGAACTTGTTGGTCAGCCAGGCCACCGCCATCAACCCCAGCGGGGTCACGAGGAGGGGCAGAAAGGGGGAGAGGGCAATCAAGCTGGTGAATAGACGATTGGCCCTTTCGCTTGCTTCAGCAAAAAAAGTTGCCACCAGGCCCACCAGTAATGCCCCGCCCCAAAGCGTCAACCTCACCTTCCAGGCAGCGATCGAAAGAAATGTTTTCTTGGAGCGCAGGAGTTGCGGTTGCATTGGCTGTTTGGGAACCTTATTTCGGTAAGGGCGTCTACCATATCACACCGCCGTGGCCGATTATTCGCCCCGGCACTTTCGCTTTACCCCTTATCCTCTTATCATTCAGACTCATTCAAACTCGAGAAGGAAACAATCCGCCATGATCAAGGCAGGCATCGTGGGAGGCACAGGTTATACAGGAGTGGAGCTGCTGCGCCTGCTCGCTTCTCATCCCGACGTCGAAATCAAGGCGATCACGTCGCGTTCCGAGGCGGGACTGCCGGTGGCAGAGATGTTTCCCAATCTGCGCGGTCACCTCGATCTCTGTTTCAGCGAACCCGACATGGCGGTGCTGAAGGCGTGTGATGTGGTCTTCTTCGCCACCCCCAATGGCGTTGCCATGGGGATGACGCGTGAACTGGTGGATGCCGGCGTGAAGGTGATCGACCTCGCGGCGGACTTCCGCATCAAGGATATCCCCCTTTGGGAAAAATGGTACGGGATGCCCCATGCATCGCCTGACCTGGTGGCTGAGGCCGTTTATGGTCTGCCCGAGATCAATCGCGCCGCGGTGAAGAATGCCCGTGTCGTGGCCAACCCGGGTTGTTATCCCACCGCCGTCACTCTGGGCTTTCTCCCGTTGATCGAAAAGGGGCTGGTAGAAACCGGCTCATTGATCGCTGATGCCAAGTCGGGGGTGAGCGGTGCCGGTCGCAAGGCGAGCGTCGGTAATTTGCTGTGCGAGGTGGAGGGGAGCTTCAAAGCCTATGGCGTGCCGGGGCACCGCCATCTGCCGGAGATCCGCCAGACCCTCTCCATTACTGCGGACAAGGAGGTGGGATTGACCTTTGTGCCCCATCTGACACCCATGGTGCGCGGTATTCATGCCACCCTGTATGCCACGCTGCGTGATACCTCTGTCGATCTGCAAAAGCTCTTCGAGGAGCGTTATGCGGACGAGCCTTTTGTCGACGTCTTGCCGGCAGGCTCCCATCCCGAGACCCGCACCGTGCGGGGTGGTAATCTCTGCCGTATCGCAGTGCATCGGCCCCAGGGGGGCAACATCGTGGTCATCCTCTCGGTAATCGACAATCTGGTGAAAGGGGCTGCCGGTCAGGCGGTGCAAAATATGAATATCCTCTTTGGTCTTGCTGAGACTACAGGGCTCGACGCGATCACGGTTCTTCCATGACTAGGCTGGTTATCAAGACACACCCCACCAGGAGGGTCCGCCTTGTGCAGGCCGGAGCCGTTCTCGGGGTAATCCTGGCGGGCTGGGGCCTTTTCGAGTATGGGCGTTACAGTGCCGGCTACGACACGGTTTCCAACACTCGTGAGCGAATTGAGCATGCACTCGAGACCCGGGGGCTAAAACAGAGGCTCTCTGACTTGGGTGAGCAGAAGGCGATTCTCGAACAATCCAGCCGTATCGATCATGAAGCATACAAGCAGGTGGAAGGGGAGTTGGCCGGTCTGCGTAATGAGATCATGGAGCTCAACAAAGAGCTGGCTTTTTACCGTGGTATCGTCTCACCCCAGGCCGGTAGCGGTGTCATGCGGCTGCAGCGTTTTGAAATCACTCCCAGCGGGGTCCAACGTGGCTTCCACTATCAATTGGTGCTGACCCAGACCTTCACCAATAGCGGTATCACGACCGGCTCGGTGAACTTTGTTGTGGAAGGGGTAATGGGGCAAACACCCAAAACGCTCGCTCTCGCTGAGCTAACTAACAACAAGGTCAAGGATTTGCCCTTCCATTTCAAGTATTTTCAGGAGATTGGCGGGGATGTGGTCCTGCCTGCAGGATTTGTCCCCAAGCGGGTGGTGGTGAATATCGTGCCAAACGGCGGCGATAAATTGCAGAATTCCTATGATTGGCCGGCTTAAAGAGAGTGATGAGTATGTTTGGAAAAAATAAGAAATCAGGTGGCAAGATCGATACCCTGATTGGCCAGAACACCGAAATTCGCGGTGATGTGGTGTTTACCGGTGGATTGCATGTGGATGGAGTCATCAAGGGCAATGTTACTGCAGTCCATGAAGGGGGGTCGATGCTCAGTCTGAGCGATCGCGGGCGGATAGAGGGTGAGGTCCGTGTGCCTAACCTGACGCTGAATGGCACCGTGATCGGTGATGTTCATGCCGGGAACCATATTGAGCTGGCACCCAAGGCCCGCATCAACGGCAATCTTTATTACAAAGTTCTGGAGATGGCCGGAGGCGCAGAGGTGAATGGCAACCTGGTGCGGCGTGGCGCTGAGCCGGGCGAAGTTGTTGAGTCCCTCGCCGGAGGCAGCTGATTGCACAGAGGTAATTCTTGACTGTGGCAGTTGGAAATGCTTTGATAAGCACCAAGAAGTAACTTTTTGGAGAGCAAGACGATGAGTGATGTTGATAGCCCGTTGGTTTTTACCGATAGCGCCGCCGCCAAGGTGAAATCACTGATTCAGGAAGAGGGCAATGATAACCTCAAGCTGCGCGTGTTCGTGTCAGGCGGAGGTTGTTCCGGCTTTCAGTATGGTTTCACCTTCGATGAAAGCGTCAACGAAGGGGATACCAGCGTCATCAAGAATGGCGTGACCCTGCTAATCGATCCGATGAGCTTCCAGTATCTGGTTGGCGCCGAGATCGACTACAAAGAGGACCTCTCGGGTGCGCAGTTCGTGATCCGTAACCCCAACGCGACCACCACCTGCGGATGCGGCTCCTCTTTCTCGACCTGATTACTATTCAGGCCATCTGAAGAAGGCCCGGAGGGGGGCGCTCCCTCCGGGCCTTCTTATTTTCTGGTATGCTAATTTGTTTAAAGAGCAAGCGGAGAAGCGGATGAGCGAATACTTGCCTGGTTTGGAGGGCGTTCCGGCCACTCGTTCCAATATCTCCTTCATCGATGGTGAGAAGGGGATACTGGCCTATCGCGGCTATCCCATCGAACAACTGGTTGAACAGAGCACCTTCGAGGAGACGGCACTTCTGTTGCTGGACGGGGAGCTGCCCAATGCCGAATCTCTGGAGAACTTCGATCAGCAACTGCGGCGCAATCGCCGGGTGAAGTACAACATCCGTGAAATAATGAAGCATATGCCGGAAACCGGCCATCCCATGGATATGCTGCAGACGGCGGTGGCCAGCCTGGGCATGTTCTACCCCAGCAGCGACAATCTCTCTGGTTCGAGCGGTGAGGGCAAGGTCGACTATATCCATAGCATGTCGGTCAAACTCTTGGCACGTCTGCCCGTCATCGTGGCCATGTGGGAGCAAATCCGCAATGGTTACGATCCTATCGAGCCACGCGCTGACCTCAATACTGCGGAAAATTTCCTCTACATGTTGCACGGGGTCGAGCCCGACCCGTTGCAGGCCGAAATTTTTGATACCTGCCTGATTCTCCATGCAGAACATACCATCAATGCCTCGACATTCGCGGCTCTCGTCACGGGCTCAACCCTGGCGAGCCCTTATGGCGTGATCGCAGCAGCAGTGGGCACTCTCTCCGGGCCTTTGCACGGTGGCGCCAATGAAAAGGTGGTGGAGATGCTGAAGGAGATCGGCTCCCCTGATATGGTGAAGCCATGGCTGGAGGCCAAGCTGTTCAAGAAGGAAAAAATTTGGGGATTCGGCCACCGCGAGTACAAGGTGAAAGATCCGCGCGCACGTATCCTCCAGAAACTGGTTGAAAAGGTGGCTGCTGATAAAGGCATGAGTCCGATGTTTGAAACCGCCCTGGCCCTTGAAGAGGCTGCAGCAGAACGGTTGGGAGCGAAGGGGATCTACCCCAATGTCGACTTCTATTCGGGCATTCTCTACAGCGAGATGGGAATTCCGAGCGACCAGTTTACCTCCCTCTTCGCTATTTCCCGTGCGGCGGGCTGGCTTGCCCATTGGCGTGAACAGTTGAGTGACAACCGCATCTTCCGCCCTACCCAGGTCTACACGGGCCAGCCGATTCGCGATTACGTAGCGATTGCCCGGCGCTGAAAATTATCGGCTGTTGGCAGGATAGATTGCTCCCAGGATGACCGGATGCCTGGCACCGGTCACGGCGGGGAGATTACCCGTTAATCCCGAGAGTGTCCGCTGAGCCAACCAGGCGAAGGCCATCGCCTCCATCCAGCGTGGTTCGATTCCGAATTTTGAGGTACTGGCAACAGGGACTCCGGGCAAATTCAAAGCAAGTCTCTGCATGAGATGGGCATTGTAGGCCCCACCACCGCACACCAGCACTTCGCCACAACCGGGCGAGAATCTCATGATGGCCTGAGCGATCGTGCTCGCAGTGAGTTCACACAGGGTGGCCTGCACGTCGACAGGCCGCTCGCGGCCAGTAAGGTGTGTCAGCAGCCACTCTTCGCTGAAGAGTTCGCGGCCGGTGCTTTTCGGTGGTGCCAGGTGAAAGAATGGCTCTTGCAACAGATTGGCCAAGAGCTGCTCATCAATCGTTCCTTGCGCAGCCCATTGGCCGTTCTCATCCCATCCCTTTCCTTGTGATCGCTCAATCCAGCGATCCATCAGCACATTTCCGGGGCCGGTATCGAAACCGATCACCTTATTTGCAGGGTGGGAGGGTAGCACGCTGATATTAGCCATACCCCCGATATTCACCACGACCCGCGACCGATGTGAAGAGTGAAGTACGGCAGCATGAAACGCCGGTACAAGCGGTGCTCCTTGGCCGCCCGCCGCCATGTCACGACGGCGGAAGTCGGCAATGGTGGTGATGCCTGTCTGCTCTGCGATGATGTTCGGATCGCCAATCTGGCAGGTGGTCGGAAAAGGACCTGATGGGATATGCCGAATGGTCTGGCCATGGCTGCCAATGGCGCGAACCAACTGGGGGGAAACATTTGCCTGTTCGAGCAAAGATTGGCACGCCTCAGCAAACGTCCTTCCCATGAGAACATCAAGAGACATCATGTGCGCGAGTTCGTTCTCGCCGGGCTGGGCCAGTTCAGCAAGCCGGTGGCGCAGATGGTGAGGAAGGGGGTGAGAAATGCTGTCGATCAGTTCGGGTTGCCGGCGCTGGTCGAAGTTGACCAGCACCGCGTCGATGGCATCCATACTGGTGCCTGACATCAACCCAATAAAGAGCTCTGTCATCTGAATGAGCGTGGCAGGGTAAGCGTTACTATCTCATTGCCACTTGTGTCCGCTTCAAGGCATCCAGCTGTGCGAGTAAGGGCGCTGTCTGTTGGATAAATTGTGTCTTCAGCTTCGCCGATATCGGGCCGGCATTGGGTAGTTTTACAGTGAGCGGATTGGTGTGGACGCCATTCACACGGAATTCATAGTGAAGGTGAGGACCTGTTGCCAGACCCGATTTACCAACATACGCAATCACTTCTCCCTGCCTGATGCGGCTACCTACACTCAAACCGGCTTTGAATCGCGAGAGGTGCCCATAGAGGGTGCTGTACTTGCCGCCATGTTGCAGGATGATGACATTGCCATAGCCGCCCTTGACGCCGCGGAAGGCGATCTTGCCGTCACCAGTGGCTTTAACCGGAGTGCCAACGGGCGCTGCGTAGTCGACACCTTCGTGCATACGGAACCTTTGCAGGATCGGGTGAAAGCGGTTCCCAAAGCCGGAGCTGATACGGGAGAATGCTACTGGAGTGCGCAGGAAGGCTTTACGCATACTCTCGCCTTCGGGGGTGTAGTAATGGGTTGTGCCATCCGGGTCCTTAAAACGGACAGCGCGATAACTGCGCCCCTGGTTGGTGAATTCTGCAGCAAGCAGCTCGCCATCACCCAGTTTTTTTCCGTTGGCATATTGTTCCTCATAGACCACCGAGAAGGAATCGCCAGAACGGATATCAAGGGCGAAATCGATGTCCCAGCCAAAGATGCCGACCATCTGCATCAGCAGGTTATCGTTGAGTCCAGCCTGCTGACCCGCAGCAAACAGTGAGCTGTCGATCTTGCCGGTGGCGTTGCTGATACGCGTCTCGACGGGAAGCTCTTCGACGGTTGACTGGTA
>Ga0316624_10000684_pt1 | contig 12164 bp, 11 predicted proteins | sample OWC_Aug_N3_C1_D5_FD_207657 | JGI IMG/M metagenome (GOLD analysis project Ga0316624, IMG submission 207657) | Wetland soil microbial communities from Old Woman Creek delta, Ohio, United States - OWC_Aug_N3_C1_D5_A | ecosystem: Environmental > Terrestrial > Soil > Wetlands | place: USA: Ohio...
AGACTTTCCTCATGGGCAGCAAGGTTTTGAGATAGGGCCAGAAATGACCGGTGTCCATCCCTTTGATCTCGGTTCTCGCTTGAACGATCCCCGTTGAGGGATCCAGGGCCTCAGAAACACCCCGAAGCGTCCCTGAGACGGAAAGATGGCCTTCCTTACCCGGAGGACCGATTCTCCCGCTGATCTTAAATCCAAAAGGCTGCTGATGGGCGATCTCGGAGAGAAGCAGGTTGAAGGATCTTATCTGGGTGACCAGAGGCGAGTCCCCGAGACTCCGATCTGAAAAAGTGATCTCTCCGTCCCTGAGAGCCAAGGACCCCCCCAAAAGGGTGGAGAGGATATCGAGGAGCTTCTGTTGGGCGATCCTCACCCCCTGTTGGGAGAGAGGGGCATCGAGAAAATTGAAGTGCCCCTTTTCATCTCTGGCAAGGCGTATCACGGGTCCGTCAAGAACGACCCGCTTCCACTTAACCTGTTTTCTTAGGAGCGGGAAGAGCTTCGCCTGGAAGATGAGCCTTCTCGACTGGAGCAGGTCGAACCTCTGCGATCGGTCTTTCACTCTGAAGTCTTCAAAGGCAATCCCGACGCCACCCCATAGACTGATCCTTGCCTGACCGATGGTGACTTCTCGGCCAAGATACTGGGTCAATGATTTCTGAATGATATTCCGGTAGAGATTGGGGTCGATAAGGTAATTGATCGATAAAAGAAAGAAGACCCCGGCAGCAACCACGGGAATCAAGATCCATAGAAGGGTCCATCTTCGGCGTCTCATTCGAATGTTACCTAACCGTTTCAAGGCCAAATGCTAAACCCCCAATGTCAAACGAATCCCCCACCCTCGGGTCCGAGATGTAAGCCGGATACCCCCTTCTCTCGGATAACCTCTCCCTAAGACCTTTTGATCGCATGGGCTAACGTGAAAACATCCACCCTCTCCGCCCCTGCGGCCCGCAACACCCTCGAGCATTCATTCACGGTGGCACCCGTCGTATAAACGTCGTCCACCAGAAGAATCGATTTCCCGGCCACTTCTTCCTTCCCGGTCAACTCGAAGGTTCCCCGCACCCCTTTCTCTCTCTCTGCTCCGCTCAGTTTCACTTGAGGAACGGCAAGGCTTCTTTTTCGAAGAACCCTCTTTCGATAGGGGATCCCCGTCTGACGGCCCAATTCCTTGACGAGGAGGAGGGCCTGATTGAACCCCCGTTCTCTCAGTCGCTTTTTGTGCAGCGGGACCGGGATCAGAAGATCGAAAAAAGTGGATCCCCAGTAACGATGAAACCCTTCGGACATCCATTCCCCAAAGAGGACACCCAGGGAATCTTTGCCCTCGTATTTCCATTGATGGATGGCCTCTTGGAGAGGCCCTTCGTAAGATCCCAAAGCCCTGGCCGTCTTAAAATATCTTTTCTTTAACAGGCAGGCACCGCAAGGGTGGCTGTCCACCTCCCCGGAGAGGAAAGGAGTCCCGCAGACGGAACAGAACGGAGGTTCGATCCAGCGGATCTCCATGAGACAGTCTGAACAGAGCCTCTGCTCGCCTTCCCTCAAAAATCTCTTGCAGCAAGGGCATTGAGAAGGGATCAATAATTGAAAGACTTTTTCAACGAAGGAGACCATTCCGTTCAGACTCAGAAACCGGTCGGAATTAGGGATGGAGGTGACGCGGGCCCGTTCGGAAGAAGAGGATCAAGAAATCGATGGGAACCCTCTTCCCCAAGAAATGGAGCTTCCAATCCAGCGGGTTCCGATAGGAAGTAGCGATGGACAGACAGATCACAACCAGAAGAGTAATCAACAACGGAACGAACATCCTCTATAACTTCCCTTTCTCAAGTTTGGTCAGACAGGGAACACAATACTTTGCCACCGGCCGAACCTCGAGTCGTTTCAAGCTGATCGGTCCCCCGCACTCCTCGCAGATACCGTAGGTCCCGTTTTCAATGCGATCGAGGGATTCATCCACCTCTTGAAGCCTCGTCCGTTCATTCTCATTCAGACTGAGTAAAATCTGCTTGTTGTATATATTAGCGGCCTCGTCCCCTATGTCCTGAATCCCGTCTTGTCCCATCTCCTTCGAGGATTCATAAATCTGCTTGACCTCGCCCACGATCTGTTCCCTTTCCTTGAGAAGAATCTGCTTAAATCGCGCAATGGTCTTCTTATCTAACGCCTTTTTGGGCTCGATAGGGTCTTTCGTCAAATTCCACTCCTTCTTTCAGATCGATTCGCGGGGCATCGATCCACAGCCCCTCGAGGTCGTAGAACTTTCTCACCGGTTCCAAAAAGATATGGACGACCACATCCTCAAAATCCATCAAGATCCACTTCCCCTCCACGGTCCCCTCTCGACCGAGAGGATGGATCCCTCTCTTCTTGAGGGCCTCCTCGATCGCCTGGGCGATAGCCTGCACCTGACGGTCCGATTTGCCGCTACAAAGGAAAAAGTAGTCGGTAAAGGAGCTGACTCCTTTCAACTCCAGGATGACCGGATCCAAGGCCTTCTTTTCGAGGGCAGCCTTTAAGCAGAGCAGGGACTTTGTCTTTGAATCGGTGGTCATATCCTCCTATCAGATGGTTTTGAGTTATGCATTATAACAAAAAAAATTGCAATAACAAACAAAAAATCAACCGTAGGGAACTAGGTCCCATGAGGGGATGGGTTCTCCCGATAAAGCCCTTGCTCCTTGATATAGAATTCCACCTCCCCGGGGAGCAGATACTTCACAGATTCCCCTCTTGCGATCAACTCCCGCACTTTCGTCGATGAGATATCCAAAAAAGTGATCTCTCTGAAACGGAGGAAATGACCCGAAGGATGGGTCCATGCCTTGACCTTCTGATCATATCGAAATGCGGAACCCAGGGACTTCGGGAGTTGCGTCTCAAGAGGAGTTTTCCCAAATCCTGGACGTGTCATGACGATAAAATTCGCGAGAGAGAAGAGGTGCTGAAACTCCTTCCAGGTCTCGATCTCCATGAATGCATCTCTTCCCATGATGAAGAACCACACGGTATCCTTCTCCTGATCCCTAAAATACCGGAGTGTATCAATGGAGTATGATTTGCCCGACCGATCGAGCTCAACACTGGAAACCGAAAAGGAGGGATTGGTCGAAACGGCACGTTTCACCATCTCAAGCCGGTATCTCGCCTGGATAACCCCCTCTGTGGCTTTATGGGGCGGGATGGCCGCCGGAATGAAGATGACCCCTTGGAAGCCGAAGGCCTCTCGAATCTCTTCAGCTCCCCTGAGGTGGCCCAGATGGATGGGATTAAAGGTCCCGCCAAACAACCCCATCCTTCTTTCGGTGCTCTCTTTTTTTGACTCCAAATCGCGTCTCCTCAACCATCCGGGCAAAAATGCCAAAGGCCAAGCAAGGTCCGAGGCTCGCATATCAAAAATGTTTCAGCCCATTTCACAGCTTCTTAATTTGAAATTTGGCCTTTGACATTTGACATTCTTATTCCCTAATTCCTGATCTGTCCTTCTCCGTAAACAATGAATTTCGTGGTGGTCAGCTCCTCCAGTCCCATGGGGCCAAAGGCGTGAAGCTTGGACGTGCTGATCCCGATCTCAGATCCCAGGCCCAGCTCAAATCCATCATTGAACCTGGTGGACGCGTTGACCAAGACGCAGGAGGAATTGACTTCTCGAAGGAATCTCTGTGCGTTGCTGTAATCGGAGGTGACGATGGCTTCCGTATGGAGGGAGCCGTAGCTCTCAATGTGGCTCATCGCTTCCTCGATCCCGTCGACCACGCGGATCGAGAGGATCAGATCCAAATACTCCTCAGACCAATCCTTTTCCGTCGCCTCTCCCACGTGAGAAAGTATCCTTCGAGTGCGATCACATCCCCTGAGTTCAACCCCTGCCTCCGTCAGGAGTTCCGCGATCCTCGGAAGGAAACGTTCTGCGACCTTTTCGTGGACCAACAGGGTCTCCATGGCGTTGCATACGCCGGGCCTTTGGACTTTAGCATTGAGGCAGATTCGAGCCGCCATCTCGAGATCAGCGTCCTCATCCACAAAGATATGGCAGATCCCCTTATAGTGTTTGATGACCGGGATCTTCGAATGGGTCGTGACAAAACGGATCAGTTCCTCCCCTCCTCTGGGGATAACAAGGTCGATGCTGTCCTCAAGCTGAAGCATCTCCCTCATGGCTTCTCTTCCTGGGTGAGGCAGGACCTGGATCGCATCTGCCGGGATTCCAGTCTCAACCAAGGCATTCTGAAGAATTTGCGCGATGGCATGATTAGAGTGAGCAGCCTCAGAACCTCCTCTCAGAATGACGCAGTTGCCCGATTTGAGACAGAGACCCGCTGCGTCGGCTGTCACATTCGGCCTCGATTCGTAAATGATTCCGATGACGCCGATAGGAATTCTCATCCTTCCAACCATCAGGCCATTTGGCCTTCTCCACATCTTGACGACCTCGCCCACAGGATCAGGAAGATGGGTCACTTCCCGAAGCCCATCGGCCATCCCCCGGATCAGGGCCGGGGTCAATCGCAGCCGGTCCATCATCGGAAGAGAAAGACCGGCCTTCTCCCCCGCAGCCAGATCCTTCCCGTTTTCCTCAATGAGCAGATCCCTTGCCCGCTCCAAACCCTCTGCCATCTCACGGAGCGCCGCGTTCTTGGTGTCCGTGGAAAACCGGGCCAACAGGCAAGAGGCCTCTTTGGCCTTCCTGGCCATCTTCCACACCTCTGTTTTGAGGTCCTTGCTCTCCTTCATAGTACCACCAGATCGTCCCGATGAATGATTTCGTCAGAATACTTGTAACCGAGAGCCCTCTCAATATGGTCTGTCCTGAGCCCTTTGATCTTCTCTAATTCTGCGGCGCTATAGTTCACTAAGCCCCTTGCAAACTCCTTTCCTTTGGGTCCGAGGCACGAAACCGGGTCTCCTCGATCGAAGGCCCCCCGAATCCTCACAATGCCCGACGGAAGCAGACTCTTTCCTTTCTGGACAATGGCCCTCTTGGCCCCTTCATCGACGACCACGTCTCCTTTGGGCTTCAGGTTGAAGGCGATCCAACGCTTCCGACTGCTTAACGCCTCTTCCTTGGGAAGGATCAGTGTCCCGATCTCCTTTCCCCTGAGGATTTGATGGAGTACCCCTTCCTTGGTTCCGCATGCGATCACCGTAGGAATCCCCGAGCGAGAAGCCTTTCTGGCCGCCTGGATCTTGCTGATCATACCCCCGACGTTCCATGGACCGCCCGCATCCCCGATCCTCGCACCGATATCCATGTCGATGTCTTCCACCAGGGAGATACAGTGGGCTTGCGGATGATACCTGGGATCTGCGTCACAGAGACCCTCCATGTCCGTCAGGATGACGAGGAGGTCAGCTTCAATGAGGTTGGCAATGAGGGCCGAGAGGTTATCGTTATCTCCGAATTTGATCTCATCCACCACGACGGTGTCATTCTCGTTGATGATCGGGATGATCCCGAGCCCCAGAAGCGCCAACAAGGTATTCCGGGCATTGAGGAATCTCCGGCGGTGACTCAGGTCGTCGTGGGTCAGAAGGATCTGGGCAACGATCTGCTGGTATCGTGAAAAGTGATCTTCATAGATCTTCATCAGACGACCCTGACCCACGGCTGCAGTGGCCTGCTTCTGGGTGATCGATTGCGGTCGTGCCCTGTAACCCAATTTCTCCATACCCGCTGCGATCGCTCCGGAGGAGACGAGAACGATCTCGTAACCTTTACGCTTGATATCCGAAATCTCTTTCGCCAGATGGGAAAAAACCTCGCGATGTAGCCCTTTCTCCACCGAGGCCAAGATGCTAGAACCCACCTTGACCACGATCCTCCTCGTCTTACCCAGCGTCTTCTTTCGGATATCCTTACTGACCATTGCTTTTATCCAGAATCGACTCCAGCCGTTGTGACACGGCCTCCATCAACCCTTCGATCCCTTCCCCTGTCTTGCCTGAAATCGCATAGAGTCGATACCCCATCCTCTCAAAATCCTTCTCAATCCGTCCCGCCCTCTTTCGGACGGCCGGAAGGTCAATCTTATTAAGCACCACGACCTGAGTTTTCTCGCTCAGCGAGATGTGGTAGGCCGTCAATTCACGGTTTAGGGCATGAAAATCTCGGATGGGATCACGCGAAGGGCCTTCCGAGACAGCGAGGAGATGGACCAGCAGACGCGTCCGCTCCACATGTCGCAAAAAGGTCAACCCAAGTCCTGCACCCGAGGAGGCCCCTTCGATCAATCCTGGAATGTCCGCCACCACAAAAGGAGGATGCTCCCCGCGGACGACGACCCCCAAATTAGGAACCAGTGTGGTAAAGGCATAATCGGCGATTTTCGGCCTCGCAGAAGATATTTGAGAAAGAAGCGTTGATTTTCCCACGCTCGGATAACCGATCAGTCCCACGTCAGCCAGAAGCTTGAGCTCGAGTCGGAGCCACCGTTCTTCTCCCTTTTCTCCCTTTTCCGCTTCCCGGGGAGCACGGTGCGTCGCCGTGGCAAACCGGGCGTTTCCTCGACCGCCGCGACCTCCTGCCGCAGCAACGAACCGTTGGCCGTCAAACAGGAGGTCTTGCAGGACGTCCCCCGTCTGATCATCTCGAACGAGGGTCCCGGAAGGAACGCGGATCAGAAGATCCTCCCCGTTCCTTCCGGTTTTGTTCTTGCCTTGGCCGTGGGTTCCTCTCTGAGCACGAAACGGTTGTGGATAGGTTAAATCGAGAAGGGTAGAAAGTTGGATATCTGCCCGAAGGATCACATCCCCGCCCTTGCCGCCATCACCGCCGTCCGGGCCCCCCCTCGGGACAAAACGTTCTCTTCGAAAACTGACACAGCCGTCTCCGCCGGCGCCCGCCCTCACCCGCATTCTTGCTTCATCCACAAACTTCATCTTCGTCCCGTTAGAAGGCCTTTTTTTGAAAATATGAACGGGTTGGATTCACATTCAGATCGCTCTCAGCGAAAGCTTAACGCCTCTCGATTCTAACGGGGTTCACGGAAGACGATTCTGCAGGCCCCTGAACCGGGCCGCGGGCTTGGCTGGGTGCCGGGGAATGCCCTGCACCCGGGAACGGTCCAGGACTAAGTCGCTTGGGTATGAACGCTCACCTGCTTTTTGTCTCTTCCCTTCTTCTCATACTTGACGATTCCGTCAATTCTGGCAAAAAGGGTGTAGTCCTTTCCCAGCCCGACATTCTCTCCGGGATGAATCCGGGTCCCTTTTTGACGGACGAGGATATTTCCTGCCTGGACCCATTGCCCACTGAAACGTTTGACGCCCAGGCGCTGTCCAGAACTGTCTCTTCCGTTTCGAGAGCTTCCTCCTGCTTTTTTATGCGCCATAGTGACCTCCCCAGACTCCGGAATGATGGAATGAAGAATGGAAAAACGGGAATCCTGAAATCATAAAAGACCTGGATGGGGATCGATTCCATATCCCGTCATTCGATGATTCCAGTGCTCCATCTTCGTGCTAGTTCCGCGCAATGTCGTTCACCTTGAGATACGTATAGGTTTGCCGGTGTCCTTTGAATCGACGATAGTTCTTCCTCTTCTTCATCTTGTAGGTCATGACCTTTCTTCCCTTGATCTCCTGGACGATCTCACCCACGATCACGACATTGGCGAGATAGGGGTCCCCCGACTGAATCTCACCTTCTTCGGAGATCATCAGGACATCCTTTACCTCCACTTGGTCTCCCACTTTCCCCTTCAATTTCTCGACCCGGATGATATCCCCTTTGGAAACCCTGTACTCTTTTCCTCCTGTCTTAACCACAGCATACATAATACACCTCCGAACAAACCATACATTATAATCGATATTCCTGTTTGCGTCAAACCTCCGTACTCAGCACATCAGACCCTCCCGTGAGGATAGTCTTCGTCCCCCAAGGCAGGCACTTCGTTACTCCTATCCTGCCACGAAATATTCAGTCTCCCCTGAACCCCAAAATCGAAAGCCTGATCTCTTTATATTTCGATGATGCTGAACTGTTCCTGGTGAAAGCCGGTCTTGCCTTTAATGATGACCTTCTTTCTCAGTTTTCGCTCCAATTCCTCAACTCCGGCCCTTTCCTCCTCATAGAGGAGGTCGGCGACCTCCGGATTGACTTCGACCATGATGTTATGACCCCCCAATTCCGTCGAGGTCCTCTCGATTTCTCGGAAGATATCATAGCAAACGGTCGTCTTCGATTTGATCGATCCAGCCCCTTCACAGTAAGGGCAGGGTTCACTGAGGATTCGGGCAATGTTCTCCCGCGTCCTCTTTCGGGTCATCTCCACCAAACCCAGGTCCGAGATCTTAAAGATCGTGGCTTTCTGCCGGTCTTTCCTGATCGCCTCTTCCAACGCCTGATACACCTTTTCCCGATCGCCCTCTCGCTCCATATCGATAAAATCGATAATGATGATTCCTCCGATGTTCCGGAGTCTCAACTGGTACGCAATCTCTTTCGCCGCCTCCAGGTTCGTTTTGAAAATGGTGTCGGCCAAATTTCTCTTTCCCACATACCGCCCGGTATTCACATCGACGGCCACCAGGGCTTCAGACATATCGATGACGATATAGCCACCCGACTTGAGCCAGACCTTTCTTCCCAAAATCTTGTCAATCTCCGTCTCGACGCCGTAGGCGTCGAAGATCGGTTCTCTCTTTTCATACTGGATGATCTCGTATCTCTGTTTCGGCATGTAGGTGTTGATAAAAGAGATGATGTTCTCGTATTCTTCCTTTGAATCGATGACAATTCGGTTCACTTGAGGGGAGAGGATGTCCCGGATCACCCGGAGCACCATATTGAGATCGCTGTGGATAAGGGAAGGCGCCGATGAATTTTCCCTTTTCTTCTGGATGTTGCCCCAGAGACGGAGAAGAAATTCCATATCATTCCGAATCTCATCAGCCTCTGCCCCTTCACTCGCCGTACGCACGATAAATCCGCCCGAAGGCGGTTTGATCGTCTGAACGATCTCTCTTAATCGCTTTCGTTCTCGTTCATCTTTGATCCTCCTCGATACACCGATATGATCGACGGTAGGCATGAAGACAAGATATCGAGCGGGCAACGTAATATGAGAGGTAATTCGTGTCCCCTTCGTCCCCAGAGGTTCCTTTGACACCTGGACCAATATCTCTTGACCTTCCGAGAGGAGGTCTTCGATCTGCGAGGAGGGATTGAAATAGGAGAGCATCTCTTCTCCTTGAAAGCCCATCTCTTCGTAGTCCTCCATCCCTCCGTAGACATCGGAGACATACAGAAAGGCTGCCTTCTCCAGCCCGATATCGACAAAGGCGGCCTGCATCCCCGGCAGTACCTTCACGACCTTCCCCTTGTAGATATTGCCCATGATGCCCCGATCCTTGGTGCGCTCGATATAGAGCTCTGCTAGGACCCGATCCTCCAACAGGGCGACCCTTGTCTCCTGCGGCCTCACGTTGATGATCAGCTCATTTGCCATAGCCAGCTCCCAAGAAGCAAACGCATGGAATCCTTAGGGCGGTGGAATCATGGGCCCTTCAGAAAAGGTCATTCCACCCCCTATGCTCTATGATGTCCGCATTCTCGTCTTCCAGAGTCCATCATTGCAGCTTGATGATGTTGCATTGGGCAAGGCGTTCCCCTTCCAGGCCCAAAATGGCTTCAACGATCTCAGAAGGCTTGGCTGCCCTTCCCATTCCGCCGTGAAGGGCAATTTCCATCCCCCAAAGAGGGCGCCCACCCGCTATGGGCGTTTTCTCCTTGATCTCAACTTTCCTGAGTAAGGGTCGGACGTCCACGGTTCTCTTCTTTCCCTTTCTCTCCTGATGGATCAAGAGTTCTCGCCTTTCAAGGACCTTTCTGATTTTCGCAGCGGCTTCCTCTCGGGAAATAAGATGATCCAAGGGGATCCAATAGACCGTTCCGTCTGAAAGAGAAGCGATGGAGAACGAAATGGGAACCTCTTCCGCCTCGGTGATTTCGATCCCTCGAGGCAGTGCCTGATTGAGCCGTTCCATGATTTCGTGGGAGGAAGGACCTCCCTCTAATTCCAGATCCACGATCTCGGACCGGCTCTCGACTCCCACGGGAAGAGCCGTAGCAAAAATGATCCTCGGCATAGGGTGAAACCCTTTGGAGTAACAGAGGGAAAGGCCCACCCTTTTGGAGGCTCGATAAAAGAGATGGGCAAGTTCGAGATGGCTGATGAACCGGATCTCCCCTCTCTTGTTGAACCGCAACCGAACCTTCCTCTTAAAGCTTCTCTCGGTGCCCCTCCCCCATTGACCTCGTTCCAAGGGCACAACCTGGTGCGGAGGCTCCCCGGTCATCTTGAGGGTTTTCCCATCGCAGACCCCGCACCGCCGACAATCTCCTCCCCGGCAGGAAGGACTTATCTCTCCTCTCATACCCCTCTGATACTCTTCCCAGAGGAATACCGAAGGGATTCCCGTTTCAACGAACGACCATGGAAGGGTCCCTTCGGCCCCACGCCTTCGTCCCGGGAGGGTCATCTCAACCCCGGCTCGCTTAAACGCCTCTTCCCAAAGGGGAAACCGGAATTGGTCACTCCAACCATCAAAACGGCATCCCAGCCGGTGGGCTTCGATTAGGACCCGGGAGAGGGTGCGGTCCGCTGTCGAAAAATAACCCTCCAGGAAGCTGAGGTGCGGATCTTGCCATTTGAACCCGACGTGGTCCCGTCTTAACCCCTCCCTCAGAAAGCGAAGCTTTTCCTTCATCTCCTCCAGAGGAATCTGCGTTTCCCATTGGAAGGGTGTGTGAGGTTTAGGGACAAAGGTGGAGATACTGACCTTGATGTTGGGGTGAACCTTCTGCCTCTCGGCTAAGGCAGAAATCCTTCGCGAGAGGTCGAGAATGCCCTTAAGGTCCTCTTCCTCTTCCGTAGGGAGTCCCGCCATAAAATAGAGTTTGAGATTCTTCCATCCCTTTGCGAAGAGATCCGCCAGGCCGCGGTAAAGGACGTGTTCATCCAACTCCTTATTGATCACCCTTCGAAGCCGGTCTGTTCCAGCCTCTGGTGCAATCGTAAATCCGGTCTTTCTGACGCGCTTGACCTCATCCGCGAGATGTCCTACGATGCTTTCGATTCTCAAGGAGGGAAAAGAGACGGCAACCCTTTCCGGTTCAAATTGATTCATCAATCTGGAGAGGAGAGGTCCGATGGATGAATGATCACCCGCACTGAGAGAGAGCAAGGAAACCTCTTCGTAACCCGTCTGTTTCAGCGAGCGGTGAAGGATCTCTTCAATGACTTCGGGGCTCCTCTCACGGTAAGGCCTGTAGACAAAACCCGCCTCGCAAAAGCGACATCCCCTTTTGCAGCCCCGAGCAATCTCCACATTGAGACGATCATGGACCACCTTCATGTACGGAACGATGGGGCAGGTCGGAAACGGAACCGTATGAAGGTCAGAGACAACCCTCCGACGAACGCTCCTCACGTCAGCGGATAGGCTGGGAACATAGACGCCCTCCAGTTTAGAAAGAGACCTCAGAAGATTTTCTTTCCTCCCTTTTGCTTCCTTCCACTGAAGCACAAGATCGCAGATCTCGAGAACGACTTCTTCACCCTCTCCAATGACCATCGCGTCGAAAAAATCGGCTACCGGTTCTGGATTGAAGGCGGTGGGCCCCCCGGCAATGACGAGAGGAAACCGCTCGTCTCTTTCTTCTGACAAGAAAGGAATGTTGGAGAGCTCGAGCATATTAAGGACATTGGTAAAGCAAAGCTCATACTGAAGCGAGAAACCCAGCACGTCAAATCGATCGAGGGGGGTTGAAGATTCGAGGGAAGAGAGAGGGATCTCTTTATCTCGCAAGACCTTCTCCATATCGACCCATGGTGCAAAAACCCTTTCACAGGAAAACTCTTGTTTACCGTTCAGAATATGATAAAGAATCTGAATCCCCAGGTGAGACATTCCCACCTCATAGACATCGGGAAAAGCGAGACAAAACCTTAATCGGACCTGGGCAGGATCTTTTCTGATTGCATTGATCTCCTGCCCAAGATACCTGACGGGTTTTGAAACAAGGGAGAGATATTCTTTCATATGTAGCTAAAAATACTATAACTTTGCCCCATTGTCAATTCTTGTTACCCTTGTTTTATCCTTTTCTGAAGCTGGGTCCCCGGTCGTCTTGTTCTTGGGGAGGTAATTTA
>Ga0316624_10000685_pt1 | contig 12162 bp, 10 predicted proteins | sample OWC_Aug_N3_C1_D5_FD_207657 | JGI IMG/M metagenome (GOLD analysis project Ga0316624, IMG submission 207657) | Wetland soil microbial communities from Old Woman Creek delta, Ohio, United States - OWC_Aug_N3_C1_D5_A | ecosystem: Environmental > Terrestrial > Soil > Wetlands | place: USA: Ohio...
CAGTCTGGCCAGGGCCATTGCCAGGGCGCATGGTGGGGATATTACCGCGACAAGCGCCCCGAATGAAGGAAGCACCTTTACCATCATCCTACCGAAACCCCTGCCTTCCCATTCCTAGAAAGAGATCATTTGTTCGTCCCGGTAGTTTGAGTAGGGAGCCCTTTCGAAAGGCGCGTCCCAACATTACGGACTTGTAATCTTCCGGTCATCTTCCCGTTAACTTGACGGTTTATGATGTAGTCGGAACGAAAGGGCTCAGGCTAGCCAAGGATCTATAAAAGGAGGAAAGATTATGGAACACAAAAAACCAATCAAAAAGATTCTCGTTGCTTTACTTCTCGTAGGGTCCATACTTGGACTGGGCTATGGGATGTCAACGGCAGTCAAACCTTCTAACTCACCGACCGGACCGGCATCAGCTATTTCCGAAACTCCGATGATTCCGGCAAACTTTACTGATCTTGCAAGAGCGGTCCGCCCCGGGGTCGTCAATATCCAGGTGGTCAAGAAGGTAAAGAACGTTGGCTTTGGATCCCGTAGTTTCGGGGGTCCGTTTGGGGAGAGAAATCCTTTCGGGGACTTCTTTGGGCCTTTCTTCAAAGGGAATCCCCCCCGTAGTTTCGAACAGCGGGGTGTCGGTTCAGGGTTTGTCATGAACCAAGATGGGTATATTCTTACCAATAATCATGTGGTCGAAGATGCTGACCAGATCAAAGTGAAGCTCGCAAACGAAAAAGAGTATGACGGCAAGGTCGTAGGTCGCGATCCCAAAACCGACCTGGCCCTCGTGAAGATTAGCGGAGCCTCGGACCTGCATGCTCTCCAGATGGGGAATTCGGATAACCTGAAGGTGGGCAGCTGGGTGGTGGCGGTCGGGAGCCCGTTCGGATTGGAACAGACCGTGACCGCAGGCATTGTCAGCGCCAAGGGAAGGGTAATTGGATCCGGGCCGTATGACGACTTCATTCAGACGGATGCTTCGATCAATCCGGGCAACAGTGGAGGTCCGCTGATCAACATGAAAGGGGAGGTGGTAGGCATTAATACCGCCATTATCGCTTCAGGTCAGGGGATTGGATTTGCGATTCCGATCAACATGGCCAAAGAGATTGTCCCCCAGCTCCAAGAGAAGGGACATGTGACCCGGGGCTGGTTGGGCGTCAGCATCCAGGAGGTGACTCCGGAGCTGGCTAAATCATTTAGTCTCAAAGAAAACAAAGGGGCACTGGTTGCCCAGGTCATTTCAGGCAGCCCGGCGGAGAAAGCGGGAATCGAGCAGGGAGATGTTCTCGTAGAATTTGATGGTAAAGAAATTGCCGATTCTAAAGACCTACCCCGAATGGTTGCATCCACTCCAGTCGGGAAAGTCGTTACCGTGAAGCTATCGAGAAACGGAAAAGTTCTTGATCGACAAGTGAAGGTAGGCGAGATGGAAGAGAAAGTAGAGGTTGCCAAAACTCCTTCCAGCAAGAAGTCCCTGGGGATCACCGTGCAGGATCTCACCCCTGACATTGCAAAGGGTCTTGGTTTGAGAAAAGACACAGGCGTGGTAGTGACCGGCGTCGAACCCGGAAGCCCTGCAGCCGATGCAGGAATCCGGACAGGGGATGTCATTCGAGAGGTCAACCGAAAACCGGTTAAAGACGTGCAAGATTTCATTCAAAAGATCGAGAAGGCCAAGGATCAGGATAATGTTCTTCTTTTTCTTCAGAGAGGGCAGAACAATCTGTTTGCCGCTGTGACACCGAAGTAAGCCGAGCGCACCCGATCGGAGAGACAAAAAAACGATCGGGCGCCTTTTCCATTCGCGGGATGACACCGCAGAACAGTGAAGTTCCCCGGCCACAGGCCGGGGCTTCCCGGGTACGCAGGGGCGAGCCCGAAGCGAGCAAAAGAATTACTTTTTTGACCGTGCCCCTTGACCTTACCTGCAAGGCAGGGCCAAGGGGCACGGTCAAAGCGGAGGTGAGAGACAGATGGGCCGAAAGATTATCATCAAGACCGACGACTTCGACAACGAGATTCGTTCTTTCCTGGAGGATGTAGGGGCTGATATGCCGATTCAATGGAACATGGAAGCCTTGGATCAGGTGAAAAATGCAGTTATTGAAGCTTTTAAGAAGATGGGAGTTGGGTTCGAGGTGGACGATCGACATCCAGCCCCAGCTAACATGTGACGACACTGTTGGCCGTTTTGTCTGATTCTAACGTTCAGAAAGATCAACTGGCTGCCCATGTTATTGGACGATTCGGCGGTCACACTTCGGTTGACCTTTAAAATGACAAGAATTGGCGGGGTCGAATCCTCGACCCCTTCAATCGCCTTAGCCCCATACCTCCCGATGGCACGATAAACTCCACCAAGGTTCATAGTTATTGACTTATCGGTTCATCATTATAAGGAGCGTATCCTGCCCCCCACTGGATCATCTACTTATCGCAAGGATTTATTGTGCCACAGGGCGGATTAAAATAACTAATTGATTACGAATGATTCTTCTGAGTTGTTTCGGTATTCATTTGTTCGGAAAAGGAAAAAGAAAGGAGGACATGACAAATTCTTGAGCAGAATTCTGGAGTAAACGAAGGGAGGCATACAGCCTAACAACCGCATCCCTTCCATGCGGCATTGCAGATCAACACATTTAATCGTTTAATAAATTGATTCCAGGCTTGCCGTCATAGAAATGGCTGAGGGATCTGCGCCCTAGCACCTCCGTATGCCGAATCGCCTGCAGGGGATGGCCCAGAGGCGCCAGCAATCATATCGTAGATTGCATCGTCTGTTCTGGGATCACCGTCATGATCTCCATAGCCTATCATTTTTTCCTTTTTTGGGTCAATGAAATCCGTTATAATACTTCCGCCCAATCCTAAGAGGAGGAAACGGAATGAAGGTCCATGAATATCAAGCGAAAGAAATCCTGAAAAGTTACGGAGTCCCTGTTCCCAGGGGCAGGGTGGCTGAAACACCGGAAGAAGCTGGAAGAATTGCCAAGGAGATCGGAACGGAGACTATCGTCGTGAAAGCGCAGATTCATGCGGGAGGAAGAGGGAAAGGGGGAGGGGTCCAGGTTGTTCATTCGGCACAGCAGGCACAGAATGCGGCGAAGAAGATATTGGGGATGACACTGGTCACCTATCAGACGGGACCTGCTGGCAGGATTGTCCGGAAGGTCCTGATTGAGGAGGGGATGGAAATCGAGGAGGAGCTTTATCTGGGGATGGTGGTTGACCGGTCAGAAGCCTGTCCGGTGATCATGGCGAGCCGGGAAGGTGGCGTAGAGATCGAAAAGGTGGCTGCGGAATCCCCCGAGAAAATCATTAAGGAATGGGTAAGCCCCGTCACAGGCTTCAGGCCTTTTCATCCCAACAAGATTGGCTTCGGACTAGGGCTTGGACTGGCTCAGGTAGGAAAAATGCGAGGAATCCTTTCAGGGCTGTACAAGGCATTTATTGAAAAGGATTGCCTCCTTGCAGAGGTAAACCCGCTGGTCCTGACGAAGGGCGGCGACTTGATTGCCCTCGATGCAAAGATGAATTTAGACGACAACGGACTTTTTCGCCACAAAGACATTGCCGCACTCCGGGACCTTAATGAAGAAGACCCTCTTGAGATCGAGGCATCGAAATATAATTTGAATTACATCAAACTGGATGGGAACGTAGGCTGTATGGTGAACGGGGCCGGGCTTGCCATGGCCACCATGGATATTATTAAAGTGGCTGGAGCTGACCCGGCCAACTTTCTTGATGTCGGGGGCGGCGCTACCGTGGAGATGGTAAAGAACGGCTTTGAAATCCTTATGTCTGACCCTGAAGTAAAGGTGGTATTCATCAATATTTTTGGAGGAATTCTCCGATGTGATACTCTGGCAAAGGGTGTAACAGAGGCCGTTCGAGAGGTCAAAGTAAGCGTTCCTATTGTCGTGAGATTGGAAGGGACCAATGTGGCGGAGGGCAGGAGGATATTGAGCGAATCAGGCCTCAATTTTGCAGTCGCGATTGGAATGAAAGACGGAGCTGAAAAGGTAGCGGAAGCACTGAAAAGACAGTAGGCAGTAAGCAGAAAGCAGTAGGCAGTTTCCTTGATTTGTACCTTTATCTGCCTTCTGCCGTCTTGTTTCTAATGTGGGGGACAGCATGAGCATCTTAATCGATGAGAAAACAACGGTGGTGGTTCAGGGGATCACAGGCAATGAGGGAATGTTTCATACTCGACAGATGGTGGAGTACGGAACAAAGGTCGTGGCAGGCGTCACCCCGGGCAAGGGCGGGCAGAAAATTGATGGGGTCCCTGTCTTCAATACCGTCGGCGAAGCCGCAGCAAAGACGGGTGCCAATGCCTCTGCCATCTTCGTCCCTCCAGCATTTGCTGCGGATGCGATTCTGGAGGCCGCTGATTCGGACATTTCCCTCATCGTATGCCTCACAGAGGGAATCCCAACATTGGAAATGGTGACGGTCCGGGCTTACCTGAGAGAGAAGGGGGTAAATCTCATCGGCCCGAATACGCCTGGAATCATATCTCCTGGAAAGTGTAAAATCGGCGTCATGGCCGGATATATTCATCTGCCAGGGACGATAGGGATTATCTCTCGAAGCGGAACACTCACCTATGAGGTGGTAGATCAGCTGACCAAGAAGGGGATTGGGCAATCAACCTGCGTGGGCATCGGAGGGGATCAAATCATTGGGCTGAACTTCGTTGATCTTCTGACGATGTATGAGAGAGATCCTGGGACAGAGGCAGTGATTATAATTGGAGAAATCGGTGGAACCGCAGAAGAGGAAGCAGCTCAATTTGTTCAGGAACATGTTCACAAACCCGTATTGGCTTTCATTGCGGGGCTGACCGCGCCCTCTGGAAGGAGGATGGGGCATGCTGGTGCGATCATCGCCGGGGGAAAGGGTACAGCCAAGGAAAAAATGGAGGTTTTGGGAAAGGCAGGGGTAAAGGTTGTGAAAAACCCGGCATTGATTGGGGAAGAGCTGGAACGGATTTTGAAAGCGGTTCGTTGACCGGCAAATGCCCCGCTGGCCCCGGCTTGCCACTGCGTGCACGGGAAGCCCTAGCCTGTGGCCGAGGAGCTTCGCTTTCTTGTGTTTCTTGAGTTAGCACTCATATTTAGTTATGATAACTCAACGAACTCAATGAACTCGATAAACTCAACAAGCTCAATAAACTCGAAACGTTACACAAAGAGGTTTATCTTTTTCTTCATTTATGTTAGTATAACTATTAAGCTTCAAAATGAAAGGTATATGATATGCTTCCTGAATTGAGAGAGAGATTGAAGGAGTTGAAGGATCGACTGGAATCACTACGAGGTTATCTTTGACCCGGAAGGAAAAAAGAAGAGGATAGACGAAATTGGAAAGATGATGGCAAAACCTGATTTTTGGGAAGGGGGGGAGACTGCACAGAAGGTCTTGAAGGAACGCTCCTCTCTTTTAGAGAGTCTTTCACCTTGGGAAGAGGAAAAGAAGGCTTTGGAGGAGATGGAGATCCTTCTTCAATTGGTTGAAGAACAAGGGGATGAGAAAGAAGCCCAAGAGTTGTTGGAGAGGGTGCGAAAAAGTGAAGAGACCGTTGGCCAGATAGAATTCAGAAGAATGCTGGGGGGTGAGCACGACCCGAGCAATGCAATCGTGAGTGTGAACGCAGGGGCCGGAGGAACGGAAGCCCAAGACTGGGTGGAAATGCTTCTGAGAATGTATCTGAGATGGGCGGAAAAAAAAGGATTTGAGACGAAAATCATTGATATTCTCACGGGTGAAGAAGCTGGCCTAAAAAATGTTACCTTTATAGTCAACGGATCTTACGCTTATGGATATTTAAAAGCAGAAAGTGGGATCCATCGAATGGTTCGAATATCCCCTTTTGACGCGGGAGCAAGAAGGCATACCTCCTTTGCCTCCGTTTTTGTCATTCCAGAAGTTTCCGATAATATTGTGGTCGCGATCGAGGAAAAGGACTTAAGGGTTGATACCTATCGGTCCAGTGGGGCAGGGGGGCAGCACGTCAACAAAACCGATTCGGCAGTCCGAATTACTCACCTTCCCACAGGCATCGTCGTTCAATGTCAGAATGAACGATCCCAGCATAAAAATAGAGCAACCGCCTTAAAGATTCTGAGAGCGCGCCTTTACGAAAGGGAAATGAAGGAACAAGAAGAAAGGCTCCAGGAACTTCACAACACGAAAAAGGAGATTGCCTGGGGGAGCCAGATTCGTTCATATATTATGCACCCTTACAAAATGGTGAAAGACCACCGCAGCAATAAGGTGATTCATCAAGTCGATCGGGTGATGGACGGGGATATCGACGAATTGATCAGAGCCTATTTGCTGACCACCTCATAGACAAAGAGCATGAAAAATTAGCATTGTGGAATTAGAAATGAGCAATGAAGACACAAAAATGAAGAATTCGCATTAAAGTTTGTTTTGTAATTCATTGCTCGTTCACCCATGTTAATTTTGCAATTTGCAGTAATGATTTCTATTTGGGGTTGACTTTTTATGTCGGGAGAAATATTATTAGACAAACAAACGGAGACGCCTTCGGAAGAAGAGCAGGGATGGTTCGCAGATCTGGAGGAAAAAATCCGTCTTCTTTTGGCAAAATTTCAAGAACTAAAAAAGGAAAGAGACAATTTGGCTGCCGCCTTGGATACGGAGAGAGGGAAGGTGTTGCAGCTGGAGAGAAAATTGAAGCTCCTCTCTCAGGATAGAGAGAAGGTCAAGACCAGGATCGATCAGCTTCTTCATCGTTTTCGAAGCATTGATGCTTAACCTGCGGGTGGGAGTCGTCGAGAAGGCTGGGGAGGAATGGGAAAAGAGCGACTGGTTGAAATTAAAGTGTTTGGCCAAACCTACACGGTTAAAACAGATGCAGAAGAAGATTACATCCAGGAAGTGGCCAAATATGTGAATGAGAAGATGGAGGAAGTCTTAAAGAAGACGAAGAGCGTTTCTACGTTGAATGTAGCCATTTTGACGGCTCTTAATATTGCAGATGATCTTTTGAGAGAAAGGGAAAAGAGAACTTCCTTGCTTCGAGAGGTCGAGGCGAAATCCAGAGATTTGGTCGAGAAGATTGATGTCAAACTGGGGGGGATTGAATTCGAGAAACCCCCCATCACGGGCTGACGATTTCCCTCTGCATTCGAGGCAGCCGGGACGGGTGTGTTAAATCACCCGCGGGGTATGGAGCAGGGGATTTGAGATCAACACCATCGTCAGAAGATGAAAGGTGTGGAGTGTAGGGGAAGAAAAGAGTTTCATCAATCCTGATGTGAGAAGAGAATGGGTTTGATACCTATTATTGTTTTGAAATGGATCCAAATTCTACGAGTATTTTACGAGCTGGGGAGGCGCTTAGAAAGAAGGCTGGAAGCATCCACAGGGCGGAATTGTTTTTCACTCTGCCGTCGGGCTCGTGAAAGGGATTGGGGTTTGGAGAAAAAAACTGTAGAATGCCCCTTTCGAAGGAAAGTAGAATTTCGTGACATAACCAAGGGCAATTGGAAATCACCCTTGGGGTCCCCCTTATCTATTCTTCCATGTCAGGTTCCGGTGAACGGCTCTTATCCTCTCTCCCATCTCAGATTCCTTTCTCTTCTCAGGTGAAGATTCTGTCCCTTTGAGCGGCAGCTGCGGGCGACGTTTAAATCGAGTCATGAGCCGGCGAGGTGTTGCTTCTTGATGATTCACGCATATTTGAGGATAGCCATCTCGTGGCAGACTCCGAACATCACAAGACGCAGGAGAGGAAACATCACACGATGAAGAAGCTATTTGTTTTTTGTTGTGACGCAATGGGCCATGTCCGAGGCGCCATGTGATTTCTTAATAGAAGGAGGTGAGTGAACCGGTGAAACTATCGACAGAGATGTACATCATCCTTATTGCAGTGATTGCCTTCCTCGGAGCGGTCATTGGGTTCCTTGTGAGAAAGAGATTTTCCGAGGCCAGAATCGCTTCTTCGGAAGAAGTTGCTAAACGCATGATTGAAGAAGCGGAGAAAAAGGCTGAGATATTAAGAAAGGAAGCCCTTCTTCAAGCCAAGGATAAATTTTATCAAGAAAAATCCGAGTATGAAAAAGAGACGATGGACAAACGTCAGGAACTTCAGAATCTGGAGAGAAGGCTCTCCCAGAGAGAATCCCATCTCGACAAAAAAATAGAGCTCCTTGACACCAAAGAGACCGATATCGGTCGTCGGGAAAAAACGTTGATCCAGCAGGAAAAGGCGATTCAGGAGCAGGAGAGAAAGGTCACATCCATCCTCGAAAAGCAGCGACTTCAATTGGAGAACATTGCAAAAATGTCTTCGGAGGAGGCAAAGCGCCTGTTGATGGAGTCCATGGAAAATGAGGCCAAACACGAAGCTGCGAAGAGGATAAAAAAGATTGAAGAAGAAGCGCGAGAACTTGCCGACAAGAAGTCGAAAGAGATCATCAGTCTGGCCGTTCAACGTTATGCCGGAGAGTATGTGGCTGAGAAGACGGTTTCCGTCGTCAATCTTCCCAACGAAGAGATGAAGGGCCGCATCATCGGCCGGGAAGGCCGAAATATCCGAGCCCTCGAAGCGGCCACGGGAATTGATCTGATCATCGACGATACACCGGAAGCGGTGATTCTTTCAGGGTTCAATCCCGTCCGGAGGGAGATTGCCCGCATCGCCCTGGAACGCCTGGTAAGCGACGGGCGCATCCATCCTGCGCGGATTGAGGAGATTGTTCAAAAGGTAGAGCAGGAAGTAGAAACCACGATCCGGGAGGCAGGGGAACAGGCGACGTTCGACGTCGGCGTCCATGGCATGCACCCGGAACTGATTAAACTCATCGGCCGGCTCAAATACCGGACGAGTTTTGCCCAGAATGTCTATCAGCACTCTTTGGAAGTGGCTTTCCTTTGCGGGATCATGGCCTCCGAACTGGGAATCAACGGAAAACAAGCCAAGAGGGCCGGTCTTCTCCATGATATCGGAAAGGCTGTCGACCATGAAGTGGAAGGCTCCCACGGAAAGATCGGGGCAGACCTGGCGAAGAAATATGGGGAGTCGGCCGTCATCGTTCATTCTATCGCCTCTCATCATGAAGAGGAAAAACCAGAATCCATTCTTGATGTTTTGGTGGAGGCCGCGGACGCTCTTTCGGGGGCGAGGCCAGGGGCAAGACGGGAGATGCTTGAGACTTATGTAAAACGATTGGAGGATTTGGAGAAAATCGCTCAGTCTTTCCCGGGAGTGGAAAAATCCTATGCCATTCAAGCAGGGAGGGAAATTCGGATTATGGTCCAGCCTGATCGACTCTCCGATGAGGATTCTGTGGTCTTGAGCAGGGACATCGCCCGTAAGATTGAGAAAGAGCTGACCTACCCCGGCCAGATCAAGGTCACGGTTATCCGGGAGATGCGATCGGTAGATATCGCAAAATAAGTGACTCAAATCCGAAGCACGAAATCCGAAATTGGGAAACAAATTCAAATGACCTAAACTTGAAATCAAAAAAGGTTATGCGGGTCGTTTGAAAATTGGAATTTTGGGTTTGTTTCGGATTTCGATATTCGAATTTCAAATTTTGCAAAGGGTGAGGATGCGCATTCTTTTCGTCGGGGACATCGTCGGAAAAGCGGGGCGGTTAGCGATTGAGGGCGTACTGGAGAAAGCCGTCTCCGGCTATCAGATTGAATTCGTCATCGCTAATGGCGAGAATGCAGCAGGAGGAATGGGGATTACGCCTACCATTGCCATTGAGATGCTAGATCAAGGGGTGGATGTGCTGACCTCGGGAAATCACATCTGGGCGAAGAAAGAAATTGTCCCTTTTTTGGACGAGGAGCTTCGAATTTTGAGGCCGGCGAATTACCCGCCCAAGGTGCCGGGAAGGGGAAGTGGCATCTTTCACCTACGCAACGGGCAAAAGGTGGGTGTCCTGAATCTGGAAGGCAGGGTTTTCATGAAGCACCTGGATTGCCCGTTTCGTGTCGGGGAAAAAGAGGTTGAACTACTGCGGAAAGAGTCCCCTGTCATTCTTGTGGATTTCCATGCGGAGGCCACTTCAGAAAAAATGGCGATGGGGTGGTTTTTGGATGGCAGGGTGAGTGCTGTTCTGGGAACTCATACCCACGTGCAGACGAGTGACGAGAGGATTCTGGATGAAGGAACGGCCTACATCACCGATGTGGGGATGACAGGCCCCCTGGACTCTGTGATAGGTATTCGTAAAGAGATTGCCCTGGAGCGTTTATTGACGCAAATACCATGGAAATTTGACGTTGCCAAAGAAGGGGTCGAGCTTCAAGGGGTGGTTGTCGATATCGATGCAAAAACGGGGAGATCCGAGAGTATCCAGAGGATCAAAATTCCTCTAAAGCAGAATTAATGAAGTCAATAAACCTCATGAATTCACGTTCGGACATTCCTTAACTCAGGAGCTTCCAGTCATGAAACTTTCAAAACATCAAAAGACGGTTTATGATGTTTTTAAAGAGAGGGGCTTTGTTGAAAAGGTCACCGATGAGGAAAAAGTCCCTGAGATATTAAAAGGGAAGGTGACCTGTTATATTGGCTTTGATCCTACCGCTTCAAGCTTTCACGTGGGTAGTCTGGTGCCGATTATGGCCCTTGCCCATATGCAAAGACATGGCCATCGACCGATCGCCTTAGCGGGAGGAGGCACAGGGTTGGTTGGGGACCCTAGCGGCAAGGATGAGATGCGACAGATTTTGACGTACGAAGAAATAGCCAGGAATGCTGAGTCCCAAAAAAAACAGTTCGCTCATTTTTTGGATTTCTCGGAGGGCCGAGCCCTTCTTTTGAATAACGCCGATTGGCTCACTAAACTCAACTATATCGATTTTCTGAGAGATATCGGCGTCCATTTTAGCGTCAACCGTATGCTGGCAGCAGAGTCCGTGAAAATTCGCTTGGAAACGGGCCTCTCCTTCATCGAATTTAACTATCAACTCCTGCAGGCATACGATTTCTGGTACCAGTTCAAACATTACGACTGCGTGATTCAGATGGGAGGAAGCGATCAGTGGGGCAATATCGTAGCGGGTATTGATCTCATCCGCCGTCTTGAAGGGAAACAGGCTTACGGTATCACCTTCCCCTTGATCATGACTGCGGATGGCAGGAAGATGGGAAAGACTGAGAAAGGAGCTGTATGGTTAGATCCTCAGCGCACCTCTCCGTATGAATATTATCAATTTTGGATCAATACGGATGATCGAGACGTCATAAGATTTTTGGCTCTCTTTACGTTTCTCTCCATGGAGGAGATTCAGGAAAGATACGGGAAGCTGGAGGGAGCGGATCTAAGAAAAGCGAAAGTAGCTTTAGCCGATGCAGCAACAGAGATCGTTCACGGAAAAGGGGAAGCCGAGAAAGCGCGAAATGCTTCAAGAGCCCTCTTCGCTAATGTTTCGGAAAGGGTTGGTATCACGGAATCCGGTACTCTGACGGTGGGGGCGGACGATTCAATACCGACAACCTTTGTTGAAAAAAGCAAGTTTATTGAAGGAATCCCAGCATTTAAGTTGTTTGAAACATCGACTCTATGCGCTTCAGGCTCCGAGGCAAGAAGATTAATCGAACAAGGAGGAGCGTATATAAACGGAAGAAGGGTTGAAAAATTCGACGAAATCGTTAAGTTAGAAAGTTTGAATCAAGAAGACGGAATTTTGAATTTGAGAGCAGGAAAAAAGAAGTTTCATCGGATAAAAACCCTTGACAAAAATTAGGATTATCTGGTAATATAATTGTTGTGACGACAGAAGAAAAGTTGATTTTAAATCACTTTCCCTCTTGACAAAATCAGAAAACCGTATTATTCTTATAAAATTGAATAAATACGTTCTTTGAAAACAGAATAGGGGTTACCGTTTCTGGGTTTTTATATTTTTTTCCTTTGAAAAGGATCATTTTTCAGATACAAATTGGAGAGTTTGATCCTGGCTCAGAACGAACGCTGGCGGCGTGCCTAACACATGCAAGTCGTACGAGAAATCCTGGGCAACTAGGAGAGTAAAGTGGCGCACGGGTGAGTAACGCGTGGGTAACCTACCCTTGAATTGGGGATAACTCTTCGAAAGGGGAGTTAATACCGAATAATATTTCAATTCCTACGGGGGTTGGAATCAAAGATG
>Ga0316624_10000686_pt1 | contig 12151 bp, 6 predicted proteins | sample OWC_Aug_N3_C1_D5_FD_207657 | JGI IMG/M metagenome (GOLD analysis project Ga0316624, IMG submission 207657) | Wetland soil microbial communities from Old Woman Creek delta, Ohio, United States - OWC_Aug_N3_C1_D5_A | ecosystem: Environmental > Terrestrial > Soil > Wetlands | place: USA: Ohio...
GCGCTCGAGGCGTATCGGGACTTCCGGGCCGAGGCCGAGCAGGCGGACCTGCGCCACTTCCTCGAGGTGTTCAACCCGAACACGCCCGTGCCGATGCCGGACATCGGCCGCTTCCTCAACGACTTCGTCACCCGGACGCTTGCCGGCGTGGCCGGACCAGGCCGCCCGATCTTCCTCAAGCTGCCGTACCACGGGCCCCAGGCGATGGAAGAGCTCGCTGCGTACGACCCGCATCTCATCCCGGGAGTCCTTGGCGGGTCGGCCGGCACGACCTACGACGCCTTTCGCCTGCTCGAGGACGCCCGCCGCCACGGCGCCCGCGCCGCCCTGTTCGGTCGCAAGATCAACAGGGCCGAGCACCAGCTGACCTTTGTCCACCACCTCCGAGCGATCGCCGACGGTCAGCTCGACGCCGCCGAAGCCTGTCGCTCGTACCACGCCGACCTCGAGCGGCTTGGCATCCGCCCCAACCGGCCGCTCGACGAGGACCTCCAGCTGACCGACCCCGTGCTGGCGCACGCGCAGGGCTGAGGCAGAGTTCAGCGTGACGCGACAGTCTTTCGGCGCGCAATCCGGCGGATCAGACGCCCGAGCTTCGAGTCGGCAACGTCTCGGCCGTGCCTCGGGGTGGGCCAGCTCGGCTCACGGCGCGCCGATTGCGTGATGTCCGACCCCCGGCAGGAGGAGCACCACACCGCTCAGCCCTGCGACCAGGAGCCCCAGGTCCTCCCGGACTCCGAGCGTGAACGCGGCGGCGCTCCCAATGGCCGCCCAGACAACCGGACCGATCACCAGGTATCGAGGAACCGGCGGTCTGGCGAACCAGAGAAGACCCAGCGTGGCGATGGTCACGGGGCACGGGGCGCCGTATGTCGGCGCGAACGGATAGACGCGGCCGTCGAGACGCCCCAGGATGGGGTACAGGACGAGCGCGTAGGCCACGAGTGACCAGCCGATTACCAGGCGCGCCCGTTGTGTCGCCCGGAACGGGAGCACCCGGCCTCCAAGGCCGTTCCAGGCGAAGGCCACGGCGCCGACAACCCACAGCGCACCGAAGAGCCAGCCCGCCGGATTGATCTTCACGAAGAACAACCAGTGATAGACGATGCCGGTCCACGCCCACTGGCCGGCCAGGCAGAACGCCACCACTCTGCCACTTCGGCCGCGAACGGCGAACACGAGCGCCACCAGCGCCGTGGCCGTCAGCAGGCACTGCAGTGGCCAGATGCTGGTGTTGTACTGCCTGAAGACGTCGAGGAACTGCTCGCTCGTGAAGGGAAGGACCATCCTGCGTCACCCTCCCTGCCGCGCCGTGCTCCGCACGATCCTGACCGGACCCAGGAGCCCCGAAGGCAGCAGCGGTGAGTCGGCCCGGTAGAACTGCTGCGTCGTGTAGGTGTACTTCCTGGCCGCATCAGGCTGCTGGTCGCCGACGAGCCTGTTGACCCAGAGGTTCGTCACCTTGACTTCGAGCGTGTTCGCACCCCTTTTCAGTGCGCCGGTCACGTCCACCCGGAACGGCGTCTTCCACAGAATGCCAAGGGACTTGCCGTTGAGGGAGACCTCAGCGATGTTCTTCACATCTCCGAGGTCCAACCACAACCGCGTGCCGACTCGGAACCAGCCGGCCCGCGCCTGGAAGGCCTTCGTGTAGACCCCCGTTCCGGAGAAGTATTTCACTCCGGCATCGGCGCTTTCGCTCCACGAGACCAGCTTCTCGAGCGTGATCCTCGTGGGTGCACCGCGGTCGGCCTGGAAACTCACCGCCCACGGCCCTTCCACTTGCCCGAGCTCTGCTTCGACCCGCGCCGCCAGCGTGCGCGAAGGGGCCGTCGCCGCTTTGCGGAATACCACGAACACTGCGTCGTTCGGATCCATGCGCAGCGGCACGAACGTGCGCCCACCCGCGATCCGATAGGAGACCGGCTCGATCTGCCCGGTGTCCGCGTGCCACAGTTCGGGAGCCTTGCCCGTGACGCGGAAGGTCGCCTCAGGGTTTTCCACCCGGGCCCGGCGGTTGTCGATCCAGTAGATCTCGCCATCCGCCAGCGCCCGATGCACGAACAGGAGGAAGGTGTCCTTCTGCGGCTTCGAGTATTCGAAGTCCGGCGGCACCTGCAACGCCGTCAAGGCCTGGGCCGCCGTCTGTCCCGCGTAGACCTTGCCCTTGCCGACGGCGCGCTCCCCTGTCGACGCCCCCCACAGCCGGTCGGCGATGGTCTTGAACTCCGCCTGGTCGTCGCTCAGGCTCGGGCTGTCGACGGGCTTCGGTCCCGCGACAATCGCACCTGCATCCACGAGGTCGCGAATCTTGCGCAGCACGGCCAGCGGCATGTGCTGGCTGTTGGGATCGAGCGCCAGCACCCGGTAGCCCATGCCGGTCGTCGTCGTAAGCCGCCCGTTGGTCACGGCCAGGCAATTGAGGACGACGTCGGAGCTGGCGTAGTCGAAGCTGTAACCGGGCGGGAGATCCGGCGGTCGGTCTCCGAACAACGCCGTGATATTGGAGTCCTCGCCGTAGTAGTAGAGGATGTCCGCGACGAACCTCCCCTCCTGGAGCATGTAGGAGCTGCGCGCCAGATAGGTGATCCAGGGTTTCGCCTGTTCGGCCCAGGTCTCGTGCCGGGTGAACCACTGGCCGAACGGCCCCAGACTCAACCCGGGGATCTTGTCGTTGACCGGCTGATGGACCGATGTATGGATCACGAAGCGGTTCAACCCTTGCGACAGCTCCGCGTCGGCGGCCGGCTTCAACGTCTCGGGCGAAAAGGACCACGCGCCGCGAGCGGCGGTGAGCGACTCGGCTGCCACCAGGTTCTGGCCGTAGATGTGGGCCACCGACGCCGACTCGCGGATGTCCGCGGCGTGACCGGGAGGAACGGCGCTGGCGTCGCTGCCGGGTCCCGTGGTCACCCACATCGCGCTCATGGGAACGGTGGCGGTGCGCTTGGCATCCATGCCGTCCGCGACCAGCGCGCGGCCTGTCTCATGAGATTCGGTGTACCGGCCCATGCCTCGTTCGCGAAGCAACGTGGTTGACTGGTCATAGTGGTAGCTGGCGGTCATCTCGGCGATCGTCTTCCGGAAATCCCAGAGAAAACGGTCGCTCGCCTGGGCGCTGTCCACGACGTAGCCCACCAGGACCGGGAGCCACGGCCGCATGTCGTAGCCACGGCGCCTGGCGAATTCCGCCATCATGTCGTCGGTCCAGTTCTGGGTCCCGGCCTCCCAGCTGTCGATGATCACGAACTGGAGGCCGCGCTTGCCCATGAGCCCGCCGGTGGCGTCCTTGTACTGATCCAGGTAGTGATCGAAGTAGGCTTTCATCGCCGCGGGGCTCAGCTTGTCCGCCTCGAGGCCCGTGGCCTCGGGCGATGCAGGGTGGTTGGGGGTGCCAATCAGGGAATACCCGAGCCGCAGCACGACCCACTGCCCCGCCGGCGGGGTCCAGTCCAGCGTGCCGTCGGGGCGCATCCTGGACGTCAGGTCGATCACGTCGGCCTTCCGCACCGTATCCGACGCCGGCACCTCGGGCGTGGCCTGCGAGTACAGCCCTGCAGCGGGCGAGAACGCTGCTTTCTCCTCGACCCGGTTCACCCACCCGACGGTGCGCAGCACGAGTTCGGAGATCTGGGTTCCGGCGGGAGCAGCAACCGTCCCCTGAGCGGCGCCTCCAGCGCCGCCGCGGCCCGCCGATTGTGCCGGTGTGCGGATGGTCAAGCGGAAGAACCTCGCCGTCACGGGGGAGAAGGCGATCGTGCGGGCGTCGACCGGAATCGGAGCGACCGCGCGGAACTGCAAACCATCGTCGCTGGTCTCCAGGGCCTGGTCGCTCTCGCTGCTGCCCCTGCCACCGAGGCCTCTGCCTCCGGAGGTAATCACCGTGAGCCCGTGGACTCTCTGTGGCGTCGCGAACTCGAACTGGATCCACGCTTTCTCGCCGACCGGCGCGGCTGGCAGAAGCGTTGCCTGCGCCACATCCCCATCCGTCAGCGCGGTCAGGTTGAACGCGCCGCCGCTCGAGGTGACCCTTGGCTGCAGCTTCCCCATCGGCTGATCGGCCTCCGGCGCACGGAAGCCGACCACGGCAACATCGGCGTAGTAGGGTTCCGGAGGCTTCACAGCCGCGCCTGGCCGTCGAGCAATCGCCGCATTCTGATAGGGACCGACCGTTGACGGCGGTTTCGCCAGGACCCCAGTGAAGGGCTGTCCGCCCTCCACGCGTGTCTCGCTCCAGACGAACTTCTTCATCGCCTGCGCGGGAGGGACCCACGGCCCGCCGGTCTCGCTCCAGCCGGGCGAGGCCGCGATGGCCATCTCCAGCCCCAGCTCGTCTGCCAGCGTCGTCGCGTACTTGAACGCATCCTTCCATTCCGGCGTCATGTAGACGAGGCGCTTCTCGACGACCTGGGGAGTGTTCAAGGCGGCGTCGAAATTCTGGAAGCCGCCGATGCCGATCCGGTTCATCCACTCCAGATCGGCCTTGATTCCCTCTTTCGTGATGTTGCCGTTCATCCAGTGCCACCAGACGCGCGGCTTCGCGCTGTTAGGTGGATTGCGAAAGCCCTGCTTGAGCGCGTCCCCCGGAAGTTGTCCGGAAGCGGCCCGGCCGCCCGAGGTGGCCAACGCGACCCCGTAAAAGGCCGCACAAGAGAGGAGCACCATCGTCTTGGAGGAGACTCTCATCCGTTCTTCTCCTGTTGTGGTGTGTCTTATACCCCAATCCGGGCCGTTCGGGTGGGGATTCAGGAAATGCGGCGACCTGGGACAGGGAACTGCGGGCAATCAGTCGGCGCGGGCGGTTCTTCGGCCCGGCCGCCCGAGCACACGAGCGTGAGCCTCGGAATGGCGTCCGAGATTTGGGTTTCGCGGTGGCGTCAGGCATCGGCCTGACCCCCCTTCCCTCCCTGGCGTTACTGCACTCCGCCGGAGGTGGCGCTCGCCGGCTGAGTGATGACCACGGACGGCGCCGTCGTGGAGGTGGCAGCCCCGGCGGCAGATGATGGCCCCGCCAGCTGCAGCGCTTCGAAGTCGACCAGCGCGAGATCGTAGGCGAGGACCGCCGCCAGCTCGCTCGTCTTCGCCTGCGCGAGGTCGCGCTGCGCCTGAATCACCAGGAAGCTCGTTGACATGCCGACGTCGAAGCGCTCGCGTTCGGCCTCGAGCCGCTGGGCGGCCAGTTCCCTGGCTGCGCGCGTGGTCTCGATCCGTTTCGCGTTCATCCCGATCGTCCGCCAGGCGTCGCGAACCTGCTGGATCACCCGCGATTCGGCTCCCTTCAACTGCTCCTGCAACTGGCGGTGCTCGAGCACCGCGCGCGCATAGTTGGCCTTCTCGGTGGCCTGGCCGAGGGGATAGCTCACGCTGACACCGACCGCCCAGCTGGGGTACTGGCTCGTGAACATCTGGTCGAGCACCGATCCGAACCCGATGGCCGGGCCCGATCCGATGATGGTGCCTGGAAACGATCCGTCTCGCAGGATCGCGGTGCCCCCGAGCCCGTTGGCGGCGTAGCTCGCGTTCAGGCGCACGTCGGGCAGCCGCTGATTGTTGGTGAATTTCACGGAAACCTGAGCGCTCTCGATGTCCTTGCGGGCGCGCTCGAGGTCCGTACGGTTCTGGAGGGCCTCGGTCACGGCGGCCTCCAGGTCGGGCGGCGGGATGGCGACCGGCGGCGAGTCCAGCGGCTCGATGCTGACAGCCCAGACGCTCCGGTCACTGGTGTCGAAGATCAGCGTGCGAAGCTGATCCTCGAGCTGGCTGACCGACGTCTCGGCGATGATCACCTGCTCCCGGTCGGAAGCGACCTCGGCCTGGGCCGCGACGAGGTCGAGCGGCGGCGACTGACCGAGGTCCACCTTCACCTTGTTGACCCGCGCGAGCTCCTCGGCCAAGGTCAACGCCGTCTGGCGCGCATCGACGTTCGCCCTGGCCGCCACGAGGTTCCAGTACGCCCTCTTGACGTCCGCCTCCGTGTGCACGAGCGCCTCGCGCACCCGCGTGTCGGCGACCGCCCGATTGATCCGGCTCGTCGCGACCTGCCGCCGCGCGTCGTCGATGGCGAGGTTGCGGAACAGGGGCTGGGACACCCTCATCAACAGCCCGGTCTGCAGAATCGGGTTGAAGCTGTTGATGAAGCTGTCGCTGTTGGTGTGGGCGGCGTTCCAGGAAAGGCTGTACGACGTGCCGAACCAGGGCAGCTGCTGGTCGAGGCCGACGGCGAAGGTGGCAACGTTGGTCCGGGTTGCGGTCGGCACCAGGAAGCTCGCGGGCGGCTGGAGCTGATCGTTCTGCTGGTAACTCGTGCCGACGGTCGGCCGGAACGCGCCGACAGAGGCGGCCACGGATGTGTCGGCGATCGGCAGGTCGATTCTCGCCGCCGCAAGGTCGACGTTGCGCTCGACAGCCATCTTCACGGCTTCGTCGAGGGTCAGCCGCAGCGTCGAGGGCGGGGGGGCCGGCGGAGTCGTTGCCGGCTGGGCGAACCCGGTCGCGGCGGCACCGGCCCACACCATCGTCACGAGAAAGGTCGCGCGCGCGATTGCTGTTGCGGTCACGCCAATACCTCCTGGAGATCCGGTTCCTCGGTTTCGGTCCCGCTCGCCGCCGCCAGGGCAGTGTGCGTTCTCGCGACGAGCACGTAGACCGACGGCACGACGAACAGCGTGAACACCGAGCCGATCGACATCCCGGTCACCAGCATCATCCCGATGCTGTGGCGCGCGCCGGCGCCGGGCCCCGTTGCGAACACCAGCGGGAGGTGACCCATCACGGTGGCCGCGGTCGTCATCAGGATCGGCCTGAGGCGGGTGCCCGCGGCCTCGAGGACGGCAGAGATCTTGTCGCGTCCCTTCTCCTGGAGCTTGTTGGCGAACTCCACGATCAGGATGCCGTTCTTCGACACCAGTCCGACCAGCGTGATCAGGCCGATCTGGCTGTAGATGTTGAGCGTGGTCAGGCCCAGGAACGAGAACATCAGCGCCCCCGAGATCGCCAGCGGCACCGATCCCGCCATGATGATGAACGGGTCCCGGAAGCTCTCGAACTGGGCCGCCAGCACCAGGTAGACGAAGATCCCCGACAGGAGGAACATGCCGAGGAAGTTGCCGCCCTCCGTCCTGAGCTGGCGGGACTCGCCGGCGTAGTCGATGGCGAACCCCTGGCCGGGCGGCAGGATGCGGCGCGCCTCGTCTTCCAGGAGCCCGAGCGCCCTGTCGAGCGGCACCGACGGCGGGATGACGCCCTGGATGCGTACGGCGTTCAGCTGCTGGAACCGCTTCAACTCGCGGGGCTCCGTCGTGGCCTTGAGCGTCGCGAAGGTCGAGAGCTGGACGAGCTTGCCGTCCGCGCCCGAAACGTAGATGTCCTTGAGCTGGTCCGGGGTCAGGCGCCCGGATCGCTTGATCTGCGGAATGACCTTGTAGCTCCGGCCCTGGATGTTGAAGCGATTCACGTAGTCGCCGCCGAGCATCGTCGACAGGTCCCGGCCGGCCTGGGAGAGATCGACGCCCTGCGACCGCAGCTTGTCTCGGTCGAAGACGACCTCCTCCTGCGGCTGGTCGAACTTCAGGTCCGAGTCGGCGAACATGAAAAGCCCGCTGGCGAACGCCTTGGCGACGAGCTGGTTGGCGAAGTCGGCCAGCCGCTCGGGCTCGCCCGCCGATGCGATGACGAAATCGACCGGGAAGGTCCCGCCGCCCGGCAACGCCGGAGGGATGGCCGAGATCGCCCGGATGCCCGGTATCTTCCCGAGCTCGGCGGCCGCCACGGTCTGGAGCTGCTCCGTGCTCCTCCGCCGCTGGTCCCACGGTTTGGTGACCATCCCGCCGAAGCCGCCGCCCGGCGTCGTGATCTGGAAGATGCTCTCGGTCTCGGGAAACGATCGATAGACGTCGTGAACCCTGCTCGCGAAGAGCTCCGTCTGGTCCAGGGTCGCGTTCGGCGCCGCCTGGATGATGCCGAACACGACGCCCTGGTCCTCGCTCGGCGCAAGCTCCTTCTGCGAAAAGAGATAGAAGGGGATCACCAGGACGGCCACGATCGCCCACAGGACGAAGGCAACCGGGCGGTAGCTGAGCGTTCCGGCCAGCAGCCGCATGTAGGTGCGTCTCACGGCTTCGAAGCGCCGGTAGATCCAGCCGGCAAGTCCGCGCTCGGCGTCCTCGGTCCGCAGGAGCCGCGAGGACATCATCGGCGACAGCGTCAGCGCGACGATGCCGGAGACGATCACGGCGCCGGCGAGCGTGAGGGCGAACTCCCGGAAGAGCGCGCCGGTCAACCCGCCCTGCAGCCCGATCGGAGCGTAGACGGCCGCGAGCGTGATCGTCATCGCGATGATCGGGCCGACGAGCTCGCGGGCGGCGCCCATCGCCGCGGCGATGGGGCGCTGCCCGAGCTGAAGGTGCCGCTGGGCGTTCTCGACGACCACGATCGCATCGTCGACGACGAGACCGACCGAGAGCACGATGGCGAGCAGCGTGAGCAGGTTGATCGTGAACCCCGCCACGAGCATCAGGAACACGGCCCCGATGAGCGAGATCGGGATCGCCACGGCCGGGATCAGGACGGCCCGCGGCGACCCGAGGAACAGGAAGATGACGACGATGACGATGAGCAGCGTCTCGGTCAGCGTCGTGAAGACCTCGCGGATGGCGTTCCGGATGTACACCGTCGAGTCGTACGGGACGCCGCACGTCATGCCAACCGGTAACTGCGCCCTGATCTCCTTCAGCGCTTCCCGCACATTCGCGATCACGTCGAGCGAGTTGGCCGTCGGCAGCACCCAGATGCCCATGAAGGTGGAGTTCTGGCCGTTGAAGCGGACGTCGGAGTCGTAATCCTCGGCCCCGAGGACGACGTCGGCGATCTCGCCCAGGCGCACGACGACCCCTTTGTCCTCCTTCACGACCAGCTGCCGGAACTCCTCCGGCGTCTGGAGGTCGGTGTTGGCGACGAGGTTGACCGACACCATCGAGCCCTTCGTCCGGCCCAGGGCGGCGAGGTAGTTGTTCCTGGTCAGCGCGTCGTGCACCTGCGAGGGCGAGATGCCCAGGGCTGCCATCTTCTCGGGCTTGAGCCAGATGCGCATGGCGAAGGTCCGGTCGCCCAGGATGTCGGCCCGCTGCACGCCGCTGATGGCCGAGAGCCTCGGCTGCACGACGCGCACCAGGTAATCCGTGATCTGGTTCTGATCGAGGTCGGCCGAGGAAAAGCCCAGGTACATGGCGGCGAACTGGTAGTCGGCGGTCTCGAGGTTGATGACCGGGACCTCGGACTCCGGCGGAAGGTCGTTGCGCACCTGCGCGACCTTTGCCTGGATCTGCGTCAGGGCGGCGTTGGTGTCGTAGTTGAGCTTCAGGTGTACCGTGATGGTGCTGATCCCCTGGGCGCTGGACGATTCGAGGTAGTCGATGCCGTCCGCGCTGGCGATTACGTGCTCGAGGGGCGTCGTGATGAAGCCTCGCACCAGGTTTGCGTTCGCGCCGACGTAAACCGTCGTCACGGTGACGATGGCGATGTCGCTGCGCGGGTACTGGCGCACCGAGAGCGAGCGCACGGACTGGAGACCCGCGATGAGGATCACCAGGTTCACGACAATCGCGAGAACCGGTCGCTTGACGAAGAGGTCGGTGAGTTTCATCAGCGATCCTCCACCTTCGGCGCGGGGCTGTTCGAGGGCTGAACCGAGTTGTTGACGAGGACGGCCCCGTTGTTGCGGAGCTTGAAGAGGCCGGAGGTCACCACTTCCTCCCCGGCCTTCACACCCTTGAGCAGGGCCACCTGGTCGCCGCGTGACTCCCCGAGCGTGACGAATCGCTGGTGCGCGGCCTGGTAGGGACCCTTGGGCCCCTGCGCCCTCTCGACAATGAAGACGGAATCCCCGTAGGGCGCGTAGCTCACGGCGGATGCCGGGAGCGCGACGACCGCGTGCCCCGTGCCGAGGACGACCGTGACCTGCACGAACATGCCGGGGCGCAGCCTTCCGTTCGCGTTGGCGAAGGTGGCCTGGACCTGGGCGTTCCGCGTGGCCGGGTCAACCATGGAGTCGACGGCCGTCACCGTCCCAGGGGACGGGAGCTGCTCGCCCTCGATCGCCGCGCGAACGCCGGTCCCGATCCTGATCGCGGCGAGCTGCTGCTGCGGCACCGGGAAGTTGACGTAGATCGGGTTCATCGCCTCCAGAGAGACGATCGGCGCGCCGCCGGCGAGATACTGGCCCGGGTTCACCTGGCGGATGCCCAGCCTGCCCGAGAACGGCGCCCGAATCGTCTTGCGGCCGATGGTGGCGCGGATCTCGTCCTCGCTGGCAGCCGCCTGCTTGTAGGCGGCCTCCGCCTGGTCCTCCTCTGCCTGGGAAATGACGCGCTTGTCCTTGAGATTGCGCATCCGGTCGAGGTTGGCTTGCGCGAGCGCACGCTGTGCCTCGGCGGCACTCAACTGCGCCTGCTCCTGCCGGGTGTCAAGCTGTACGATGAGGTCGCCGGCGTGGACCGTCTCGCCGGAATCGAACGCGATCCTCTCCACGATGCCGGACAGATCCGCGCTGAGGGTGACCCCGCGCACGGCCGCAGCGGTTCCGATGGCGCTGAGCGTCGCCGGCCATCGTTCCTCGCGGGCCACGATCGTGGTCACTGCCTCGGGTGGCGGCTGGAACGACGCGTAGACGGCAATCGCCGCCTTCACCTGGCGGAACTTCACGAAGGCGAGCCCGGCGATCACGACGGTCGTGATGGCGAGCATCAAAATCATACGCTTGGCCATGAGGTGCTCTCCTCTTCCTCACCGGGAATGTCGAGTTCTGGTGCCCACAGGGCGATGGGCAAACTGCGATCCAACGACCGGCTCCGCCGCTGAACGATCGAGAACGGGCGTCACTCCGCTTGAAGGGAGGCACGTTTGGCGACGATCCCCGACGCAATCGGTCGGCTAACCGGCAGGCGGCACAGTCACATGCAGCGCGGTCGACCCAAAGACGTGCATCCATCCGATGAGCTCGAACGGCTCGCGTTCGAGCGTCCGCTCGCTGCGCATCGATGAACAACGTGCGCATTTCTGCGCAGTCCGATTGCTGTCAGTCGGGCTGGAAGGCGTTCGTGGATTGGCGGAAAAGCGCCGCAATTCGGCTGGTCGCCGCGCCCGGCGCGCTGGCCCGGGTGTTGCGCTTCCATGGGTTGGTGCTGCGCTTGTCGTTGGTGGGTACGGGCTTGCTGCGAGGGAGAGCGCGAAGATGTCGCAGAGAACGGTACAGCTGCTGATCGGTCAGTTGCTCACGGACGAGGAGGCCCGGCTGCGCTTCCTGCGGCAGCCACTTGGGACGCTGGCAACACTGCGAGCGCAGGGAGTCGAGCTCACCAACAGCGAGATCGAGGCGCTCGTCGAGACGGACAGAACCCTCTGGGATTCAGCGGCCGCGCGCCTTCATCCACGCCTCCAGCGCTGCAGCCTGAGGACGTGCCACCCCGAGCCGGGTCGAGAGCATTGAAGCACCACGGGTGCGCAGCCCTCCCGCTCGAACGCGACCGGCAGGCCCGCGCGCTGCTCAAGACGCTTCGGACGGGCGTACCGGGTCCGCGAGATCGTGCTTGCGCAATCGAACGTACAGCTGCGTTCGCGAGAGCCCCAGGCGCCTGGCCGCCTTCGACTTGTTCCAGCCCGAATCCCGCATCACGTGCTCGATCGTCTGTCGCTCCATGGCGTTCAGGTCCGTCGTCGTGGCCGGCGCCGGCCGCTCGGTGTGAAGAGCCAGGTGCTCGGCCGAAATGAGGCCGCCCTCCGACACGATGGCCGCGCGCTCGAGTGCGTTCCGGAGCTCGCGGACGTTCCCCGGCCAATCGTGCCGTAGCAGCGTCTCCCGCGCGTCCCGGGTGAGACCGGCGGGCGGTCGGCTGACGGATTTCCCGATCTCCTCGAGGAACGCCTCGCTCATCAGGAGGATGTCGTCCCTGCGCTCGCGCAACGGCGGAAGCCCGATCTCGAACACCTGCAGACGATAGAAGAGGTCCTCGCGAAACGCCCCCCGCGCGACGGCCTTTCTGAGGTCCCGATTGGTGGCCGCCACGACACGGACGTTCGCCCTGAGCAGCCGCGTTCCACCCAGACGCTGGAACTCCCGCTCCTGCAGCACGCGCAGGAATTTCGCCTGGGCGGACGG
>Ga0316624_10000687_pt1 | contig 12145 bp, 10 predicted proteins | sample OWC_Aug_N3_C1_D5_FD_207657 | JGI IMG/M metagenome (GOLD analysis project Ga0316624, IMG submission 207657) | Wetland soil microbial communities from Old Woman Creek delta, Ohio, United States - OWC_Aug_N3_C1_D5_A | ecosystem: Environmental > Terrestrial > Soil > Wetlands | place: USA: Ohio...
CCTCCAGGCTGCCGCCGGGCAGGAAGTCGTACTGCACGTCGATGACGAGCAGCGCATCGCCAACAACAGGTATCAACGTAGCCATGACGTCACCTCTCAAAGGGAACCCAAAGAAACGCAGATCAGCTCATTCGCTTGCCTTCATCTTGTCAAAGGGACAGTTGCGCCAGGTCGGGTGGCTAACCGGTAAGACTCGTCACGAACGGAATAAATCCATATTTTCATGACGACAGCAGGTTGTGCCACTACCGTTCGACAACATGGTTATTTCAACCTTCGCGTCATTGTTGCGCAAAACGGCTGCGCGGACTTGGTTTTTTAGCGTGCTTGCTGCTACGCGGATCAGTCGAGAAAGGATTCCGCCGGGTGATAGTCCAGGCCGAATGCTTCGGCGACCTTGCGGTGCGTTATCTTGCCGCCAATGATATTGAGACCGTTCAGCAGCGCGGGCGTTTCCTTGAGCGCCTGACGATAGCCCTTGTTGGCCAATTTCAGCACATAGGGCAGGGTGGCGTTGGTCAGCGCCAGCGTCGAGGTGATCGGCACGCCGCCGGGCATGTTGGCCACGCCGTAATGCACCACGCCGTCCACGATGAAGGTCGGGTTCTCGTGCGTGGTCGGATGCGTTGTTTCGATGCAACCGCCCTGATCGACGGAAACGTCCACGATCACCGCTCCCGGGCGCATCGTCTTGAGGTCGTCGCGGCGAATCAGCTTGGGCGCAACGGCACCGTGGATCAGCACCGCGCCGATGACCAGATCGGCATTGGCGATCTGCGCCAGCAGGTTGTGCCGGTCCGAGAAAACCAATTGCACGTTGGCCGGCATGACATCGCTCAGGTAGCGCAACCGTTCCAGCGAGACGTCGAGGATGACGACGCTGGCGCCCATGCCGGCAGCGATCTTGGCCGCGTTCACGCCGACCACGCCCGCCCCGAGGACGACGACCTTGGCAGGCGGCACGCCGGGCACGCCGCCCAGCAGGATGCCGCGACCGCCATTCAATTTCTCCAGATATTTGGCGCCTTCCTGCACGGCCATGCGTCCGGCCACTTCCGACATCGGCGTCAGCAAAGGCAGTTCGCGCGATGGCAGCTCGACCGTCTCGTAAGCGATGCAGACCGCGCCGGAGGCCATGTGCGCCTTGGTCAGCTGCTCGTTGGCGGCGAAGTGAAAATAAGTGAAGATGGTCTGGCCCGGCCTGATGCGTTTCCATTCCGGCTCGATCGGCTCTTTTACTTTCACGATCAAGTCGGCTGCCGACCACACTGCATCGGCATCCTTGGCGATTTGCGCGCCTGCCGCCAGATATTGCGCGTCGCTGAAGCCGCTGCCTGCGCCTGCTCCCGCTTCGACGATCACGGCGTGGCCGGCCGCTACCAAAGCCTCCGCCCCGGCAGGTACAAGTGAAACGCGGTTTTCGTTGGTCTTGATTTCCTTGGGGATGCCTATTTTCATGTGCTGGCCTTTATGTGAGATTGGAGCTCGATCAAGACCGGGTCCAGCCAATCTTTACCTCATTGTGCCTGCTGGTCGATCGTCTTGCGCTGTTCCTCATCCTGCTTTTGCACCATCGGCTCGACTGCCTTGGCTTTGTCCAGCACGTCGCGCTGTTCCTTGAACAGTTGGGGTGCCGGCTGGTTGTCGCTCTTGCCGCAGGCGCAGAGCAATAGGAGTGTGCACAGGACGGTGGCGGTACGGTAAGTCATGGTTGTGCCTCCTTGGTTGGTGAAACCATGATGATACAACCAGCCATTCGGCCTGACAGCCAAAATACGACGGCCTGGTCGCGTATCAACACTCACGGTTTCGGTTTTCAATCATTGGGAATGCTGGCGCCGATGGGGCGGGCGAAGACTTCGTCGACGCGGTTCTTGTCCATGTCGACGACCTCAAAACGCCAGCCGTTCCAGTCGAAGGTCTCGGCTTTTTTCGGGATGCGCCCGATGGCGGTGATGACGAAGCCGCCCACGGTGTGATAGTTGCCGAGGTCCTCCTCCGGCAATTCCGTCAGGCCAAGCTTGTCCTTCATCTCGTCCAGCGGCAGCAGGCCGTCGAGCAGCCACGAGCCATCCTCGCGTTGCACCGCGAGCGGCAGTTCGTCCACCGAGCTGGGGACATCGCCAACGACCGAAGAGAGCAGGTCGCTCAGCGTGACGAGCCCTTCGGTCTGCCCGAATTCATTGACGACGATGGCGAGATGGGTCTTCTGCATGCGGAAGAATTCGAGCACGCCGATCAGCGATTGGGTGTTGGGCATGAACTGGATGGCATGCGTCGGCAGTTTGCCGAGATCGAGCTGGTTGCCGTTCAGCAGGTGTTGCAGCAGTTCGCGGCTTTCGATGTAGCCCATCACTTGCGTCAGCCCGCCCTTGCAGACGAGGAAGCGCGAGACGCTATGCGTCTGGATTTTTTCCAGATTGGCTTGGCTCGGCGCCAGCAGGTCGAGGTAGATAATCGCGTTGGCGGGGGTCATCACGCTCGCCACCTTGCGGTCGTCGAGGCGGAACACGTTGCCGAGCAGTTCGCCGGCGGTCTCGTCCAGGCCGCCATCGCGCCGTCCGGCCGCGATCATGGCGCGGATCTCGTCACCGGCGACATGGGCTGCGCTTTCCTTGAACGGGAACAGCGCGAGTATCTTTTCGCTCGCCGCCGATAATGCCCAGATAAACGGCCGGTTCAGTCTGGCGAACATCGCCATGAAGGGGGCGAGCAATGATGCGATGGTTTCAGGTTTGGCCAGCGCGATGCGCTTGGGGATGATCTCGCCGACGACGATGGTGGCGAAGGTGAGGCTGCCGACCACCAGCAATAGCGCCAGCGGGTATTTGGCGAAGGCGAGCCAGCCGATGTTGGTCTCGATGGCGGATTCAAGGCGCGGCACCCACATGGATTCGCCGAACACGCCGAGCAGGGTCGCCAGTGCGGTGAGTCCGGTCTGCGTGGCGGCCAGCAGCCGGGAAGGCTGGTTGCGCAATTCGGCGGCGATGCGCGCGCCTTCATTGCCTGATTCCGCCATCTGCGTGAGCAGCGAGACACGGCTCGCGCCGATGCTCATCTCCGACATGGCGAAGAAGCCGCTGAGCAGGATCAGCAGCACGAGTATCCAGATTTCCATGCTAACTCCTCAAGGTGAGCCTAAAGGCGCCTCTAAATCTTGCCGCTGTCCTGGTCATGGACATGTGTCTTGTAAAGCAGGCCCATAATGCCTGCCATCAGCAGGCCGAACACGATGATGATGAAGGTGAGGGGAAGTTCGAGTTTTTCCATCAGCGCATAAAGACCCAGCATCAGGAAGATGCTGATGTTCTCGTTGAAGTTCTGCACGGAAATGGAACGCCCCGCACCCATCAGCAGATGGCCGCGGTGCTGCAGCAGGGCGTTCATCGGCACGACGAAGAAGCCGGCCATCATGCCGATGCAGATGAGCAACAGGATGGCGAGCAGCGGATGGGTGATCGGGATCATTACCAGCACCATCAGCCCCATGCCGATGCCGACCGGGATCACTTTCACCGCGTGTTCCAGCTTGACCAGGCGCGCGGCCAGTACTGCGCCGATGGCAATGCCGACCGCGAACCAGGCGATCAGATTGGCCGCCTCGCCCATGCTGTAATGCAGGGCTACGCCGGCCCAGGCCAGCACCAGCAGGCGCAGGGTCGCGCCGGCGCCCCAGAACAGCGTGGTGACGGCGAGCGAAACCTGGCCCAGCGGATCTTTCCACAGCAGCATGAAGCAGTGCCCGAAATCCTTGAGCAGGAAGAAAGGATTGCGGCTGAGCGCCTTGTGCTCGAGAGGAACGACCGGAATGTAGAGGTTGAACAGGGCGGCCAGGAGGTAGATGAAGAAGATGACGAAGATGGCAAATTCGGCAGGGGAAACGACGGTCGGGACGTGCAGGTCCCGCATGATGACCGTGGCAAAGGCCGGGGTGATGAGGAAACCGCCGATCACCGCGCCGAGGATGATGGCGACGACCGTCAGTCCTTCCATCCAGCTATTGGCCCACACCAGTTTCTCATGCGGAAGATATTCGGTGAGGATGCCGTATTTGGCCGGCGAATAGGCGGCTGCGCCGAAACCGGCCAGACCGTAGGCAAGCAGCGGGTTTATGCCAACCAGCATGGCGATGCAGCCCGCCATCTTGATCGCGTTGCTGATGAACATCACGCGGCCTTTGGGCAGCGAATCTGCAAAAGCCCCGACGAAGGGGGCAAGGAAGATGAACGAGATGATGAAGGCCTGCTGCAGCACGGGCGTATACCAGCTCGGCGCATGTACTTGCTTCAACAGGGCGATGGCGGCAAACAGCAGTGCGTTGTCGGCGAGCGCGGAACAGAATTGTGCTGCAAGGATGGTATAGAAGCCGCGATTCACTATAGTTGCATCGTTGTAGGGACGGCGTTTTATAACACGAAAATATGTGGCCTGCTATCATTCACGGCAGTTTAACTGCCACACTCTTTAATTCATGTCCCGCCCGATACGAGCCCACATCGATCTTTCCGCACTGAAGAACAATCTGCGCGTGGTGCGCCGCGCTGCATCCAGCCGCATTATGGCGGTCATCAAGGCAAATGCTTACGGGCATGGCCTGTTGCGCGTGGCCGAGGCGCTGGATGAGGCGGAGGGTTTTGCGCTGCTCGATGTGCGTGATGCCATCGCCCTGCGCGAAGCGGGCTTCCGCCAGACCATCCTGTTGCTGGAAGGTTTTTTCACGGTCGACGAATTGCCGCTGTTGGCCGAATACGAATTGGCTACCGTTATCCACAGTTCGCAACAACTAGCCATGCTCGATGCCTATCCGCGCCGCAACTCGCTGCAGGTGTGGCTCAAGATCAACACCGGCATGAACCGGCTGGGCTTTGCGCCGGAGCAGGTCCCGGCGGTGATGGAAAAGCTGAAATCGCATCCGGCGATACGTGAAGTCACGCTGATGACGCACTTCTCCCATGCCGACGAGCCGGAAGGCGTTGCCGAACAGCTTGAGCTTTTCAAGGGGCTGACTGCCGCCTATCGCGCGCCGCGTTCGCTGGCCAATTCCGCCGCGCTGCTGCGTTATCCCGCCACGCACTGCGAGTGGGTGCGCCCCGGCATCATGCTCTATGGCGCATCGCCGTTCGCCGACACCGCGGCGCAGCAACTCGGATTGCAACCGGTGATGACGCTGACCAGCGAGATCATCTCGGTGCGAGAACTGAAAGCGGGTGAAGGCGTCGGTTATGCCGGGTTGTTCCGCGCCGACAAGACCATGCGTATCGGTACGGTGGCATGCGGCTATGCCGACGGCTATCCGCGCCACGCCACGACGGGTACGCCTGTTTTGGTGAACGGGCAGCGCTGCCGCACCCTGGCACGGGTGTCGATGGACATGCTGAGCGTGGACCTGAGCGAATTGCCCGCGGCCGAAGTTGGCAGTCGCGTTACGTTGTGGGGAAGAGGCTTGCCGGTGGAGGAAGTGGCAAGGTCGGCGGGAACCATCAGCTACGAGCTAACGTGTGCGCTGACGGCGCGGGTGCCGGTTGAGTACTGATTCAGGTTATTCTCAAAAAACGGGTGGCGCTGCTGCGCCACCCTTCGTTTTGCAGTTCAAAGCCCCATTGAATTCAGGTATGTTGGATATTGAGCACACTATCCACCTGTGGGTGCCGCTTTCAGATCCCGGATAAAGTTCGAAATAATTTCATCCATTGCCAATTTGGTGGACTGCTGAATGGCGTTATGCATGCCAAATGCTCCTGCCCAAAACATCTTGCCGCCTTGTCCAGTGCCGTCTGCACTGTAGGTTTTTTTGAAGATATCTCCCTGTTTGTTTTTCACGCTGATCGTCAGGACGATATGCGCACCAAAGTTTTCGAACGAGTATTTTTGCAGATCAAACACGATCATGTTTCCCGCACCTTGAGTTTCGGTGCTGGCTTTGGTTACTTTTCCCAATGCATCAACCACATCTTTCGATTGCATGGTTGCGTCCAGAATTTTGCCGAATTCAACTAACCATACATTGGCATAGCCGACTGTTGCAGAACGGAATTTATAACTGTGATTTTGTGTTGCTTCTGGCAGGAAATACTGATCCCCCGCCTTGACCGCTTCAAATTTTCTTTCGCCAGCGTTGTTGGCAAGATATTGACCGTAATCATCCATCACTGGATGAGTGGTGGAACAACCGGTCAGCACGGCGAGTGCTGCGATCAATATCAGACTTCTAAAGGATATATTCATTGTCATGTTATGCCTTTCGCTGAAGTTGAATCCTGAAGGAAGAAATTCGATTGCCGGGCAATCAGGCAATAGCCTAGCATAACCACAATGCAAGTGCGGGATGGGCTGGCGCATTGGGAAGCTGGCGTGATCAACCAGAAGGAACTGGGCGGGCAGGCGAGAATTGTGCTTCCGAGACAGGCTGCTTTCGACCTCAAATTTACGTAGATAGCCAAGACACTTTTACTCCGGTACATTTCCCTTGCGGCATTGCCCACAACTTAAAGGAGGTAACCACGATGAAATGGATTACCCGCTCTCATGTCAAAGTTGACCGAGTTGCCTGTCCGTGGCTCATCAGGAAGTTCGTTGATAAGGATGCCGAGTTCCTTTTCGTCGATACCGAGAAAGTGATGGAGGAGGTGGAAGGGCTAGGCGCAATCCCGTTTGACGTGCAAGGCGTTGAACTTGGGCATCATGGCAAGGAGTGCTCGTTTGAAGCCATTGTGAAGAAATATGATCTTGCACGTGATCCGGCGCTTGTTCTTCTCGGCAAGATCGTGAACGGCGCGGATACCGATAACACGCTCTGGCAGCAGCCTGAGGGAGCGGGGTTACAAGCCGTCGCCGAAGGCTTCCGCTATCTGGGTTACCAGGATGATCACCAAATCAACGCTGCCGAGTGGATCGTGTACGACGCGCTCTACGCCTATTGCCTGGAAATGATTCGACAGGGCAAATCCAATGGCGCGTTCAAAGACTGATATTGCCCTGCTATTTGTCACGCGCATCCTGCGCATGTTCGCTTATGGCTTTTTATCCATAGTATTGGCCTTGTACCTGGCCCACGTCGGCCTGAGTGAACAGGCAATCGGCTTGTTGCTTACCCTGACTCTGGTAGGTGATGCGGGGATTTCGCTCTGGATGACGACTTCAGCCGACCGCCTTGGCAGACGGCGAATGCTGGTCTTGGGCGCGGCATTAATGATTGTGGGAGGGATGGCATTCGTCCTGACAACCAACCCCGTCATCCTGATGGTGGGTGCAATCATCGGCGTCCTCAGCCCGAGTGGAAACGAGATCGGCCCGTTCTTGTCCATTGAACAAGCGGCTCTATCGCAGCTCCTGCCAAACCAGCAGCGTACCCAAGTATTTGCCTGGTACAACCTTGTTGGCTCGTTCTCGACTGCGTCAGGCGCGTTGTTCGGCGGCTGGATGGTGCATACCCTGCAGGCGACAGGCTATTCGACGGTCGAGTCGTATCGAGCCATATTGATCTCCTATGCCATTAGCGGTGTGTTGCTCTCCATCATCTTTCTGCGCCTTTCCCCCTTGGTGGAAACTGCTGCCCCCTCGTTGCCTGCCCATCACACATTGGGGCTGCATCGTTCCAAAAGCGTGGTGATGAAGCTGAGCGCGTTGTTCGCATTAGACGCCTTCGCCGGCGGTTTTGTGGTTCAGAGCCTGATGGCGTATTGGTTTCACATCAAGTTCGGGATCGACGTTGGTATGCTGGGCGGCATCTTCTTTGCCGCGAACATCCTCGCAGGTGTCTCGGCTTTGTTGGCTGCCCGTATTGCGGCACGGATCGGTTTGGTCAGGACGATGGTTTTCACGCATATCCCGTCGAATATCCTGCTGTGTCTCGTGCCGTTCATGCCCAGTTTGCTGCTAGCGATAGGCGTGCTGCTGTTGCGCTTCAGCATTTCGCAGATGGATGTGCCGACCCGGCAGTCCTACACGATGGCGGTAGTTTCTCCCGACGAACGCTCCGCCGCGTCAGGGGTTACAACGGTAGCCAGATCGGTCGGCGCATCGCTATCGCCAGCGCTCAGCGGACTCCTCCTTGCCAATCCTTTACTGATTGGCGCGCCTTTCGTCGTAGCAGGTGGACTTAAGATCATCTACGATCTGTTCCTGTACCGCAGTTTCCAATCGCTCAAGCCGCCGGAAGAGAGTCCAGGTCTTCAATAGAAGCAGGCTTGGTCTATCACAGATGTTTGAAGAGGTGCGAATCTACTTCGCCAAACTTTAGTATGAACTGAACCAGTTCCTTGATGTCGGCCTGCTTTCGTACCGAAGGGGGCGTTGATCGGCATAGGCATGGGGCCCCAGTTACCGGAACCTCCCTTAGACACCTTCATGGCCAGTCCCTTCCAAAGGATATTTCTTGCCTCTGTAAAAACGCATTGAGCTCATCACGCCGCTGCAATTGAGGCGAAGCTGGTCGGCCAGCAATTACAGGGTGTTTGTGGATGTCTTCGGATGGGGCGATGCAGTAATCTGGCGTGCTCAACCGGAAGGATCTGGGCACTGGCAAGTAAGAAGTGCGCTGCTGTGAAAACAGCATATTGTAGGAAGATTTTGGGGTAACAACGCATAGTCTGAAACGCAGCCGGTCTTTCCAGATTGGTTAGATCGAATGTCTTCGCGCTGTCCGATTGTTAATAATACGGACCGACGGGTCCGTCTAGGCCGCAACTCGCAGACCATCTCAACGTGTCGAAAAGGCTTTCCGCAGCTAGATATCCTGTAGCACTTGGTATACAGGACATCCGTCTGACAATGAGCGCTTCTATCGATTTGTGTAAGCTGTGGCAAGCTCCACAGGCGCCCGGCTGCATCTGAACTTCAGGGGCGCTACGCCAACTCGGACGTCCCTAAGCTCGGGTTAGGCGAGGCTTATCACGGTTGCATTCTTGGTGCGTATTATGTTAAAAGCATTTTACGCAACCCAGCCCCCGTTGCTGACAGTAGGTGCAAACTTTGTTAGCAGAAAGGGGGGGCTTCATGGGTCTGCTGCGTTTTGTCCGCTTCACGGATGCCGCTTTGCCAGGAAAAGACCGGCAGGCGCGCCAAATTTTCTTCTTCCCGACCTGCATCATGCAGGTCAAGAAACCGAATCTCATTACGCCCACACCTCGTTTGAAAAGAACAGGCTTGCCCCACCGCAGCCTTGAGGTGCCGCCTGGTGGGTGCGTTTCGTGCCATTTGCCCGACGCCCTTGTCACGGCTTGCGCCTCGCACGGGACGGGAAAACGCCGCCATCACGGCCTGAGGGTAAGAACATGAGGTCCGCCGACCTTGAATCATTGACTGGGGCAGAACCTGCGCTTAAGGAAAAGAGGTCCTGCAGGTGCAAACCATCTGGCGAGTCCCTGCTAAACATCGAGGCTATTGGGAAGTCCATCTGCCAGCAGGTGACCAGCAAGCTCCATACCTGGCTGCAGTCTGCAAGAGAAGAAGAACGCATGAGGATTGCCCGTGAACTTCATGACGAGTTGGGGGGGATACTTGTCGCACTCAAGTTCAGCGTCCGTCTTCAGGCAAATCCAGCAAGCCGACTTCACCATGCAGCGAACTCCCCCGAGGTAAGCGCGTTGGTGGATGATGCAATCCAAGCCATGCATTGCCTGATTGGCCAGCTCAGGCCGCCGGCGCTGGATGAACTCGGTCTGCCGGGAGCCATCGAGGCCCACATCCGTAAGTTTCGGGAGCAGACGGGCCTACCATGCCTGCTAGCCATGCCCGACGATGAGTTCACCCTCGATCCGGTCCGATCCATTGCAGTTTTCCGTGTCCTGCAGGAGTCCCTGACTAATGTGGCGAAGCACGCGAGTGCAAGCAAGGTCCACATCATAGTTCGCAAGACCGACAACGAGTTGCTCCTCCAGGTTCAAGACAACGGCAAGGGCTTCGACCCCCGGTTGTGCAAGAATAGGTCCTTCGGATTGTCAGGGATACACGAGCGGGCCTCACTGGCCGGAGGACGAGCCAGCATACAAAGTTCGCCTGGCAAAGGAAGCAAAGTGGTGCTTCGCGTCCCACTGGAATAAAGATTGAAGCCGTTCCGCTGATCGCGTCTTCTAGCCGGATGGGAAAAGGCCCCGGAGGCAGCACGGCTCCCATGTCCACCCCACAGGAGATCGGGGTGGACGAACAAACGAAAGGTTAGCCTGAATTATGGACCGGTTTCGAATTCCATCCGTACGCAGCAAGCTGGTTATGGGGTTCGGCACGATTATCGTCCTGTTGGCGGTGGTGTCGGTCCTGGCCCATCTGGGGCTGACCGCCAATCTGGCATCGCAGAGGACCTTATACGAGGAGAACTTCGGGAACGTCTACGCCCTGGCGAGGCTCAGGGCCAATCTCAATGCAGAGAGACTGGACGTGGGGGTGATGATCGACCCCATCCCGTCCGACGGGGGGCCGTGGCGACAAGACATGCAGAAAAGCTCGGCGAACGAGGCCGAGATCATGCGTGGGCTGCTCGCCCGTATGAGCAAAGACCCCCAGGCCTTGGCCAGCCTCAGCGAACTGGGCACCCTTCTCGCCGACTTCCAGGAAACCAGGGATCGACAGGAGCTCCGATTAATCAAGGAAGGCAAACTGGACGAAGCGAGAAGAGTGTTCGCCGGCATCCAGCTCGAGCGCCTTACCAAGATGCGCGCTATCGCCCGCAAGCTGGAAGACCGCGAGGTGGCCGACGCACGGCGCATGGTCGCTGAGGCCGAAGAGAAGGCACGAACCAACATCACCTGGTTCGCCATTCTCGGCATTGCGGCCGTCCTGGTGGCGGCAGCATTGGCAGTCCACCTGAACAAGACGGTGGTGGCCTATATCAAAGAGCGCAGGCGAGCCGAGAAGGATGTGCGCATGGCGTCCCTGTATACGCGCAGCCTGATCGAGGCGAGCCTCGACCCCCTGGTCACCATCAGCGCCGAGGGGAAGATCACCGACGCGAACAAGGCGACCGAGGAAGTGACCGGCGTCCCGCGCGACAAGCTGATCGGCAGCGATTTCTCCAATTACTTCACCGAGCCGGAAAGGGCGCGGCAAGGCTACCAACAGGTATTGGCCCAAGGCTTCGTCCGAGACTATCCCCTCGCCATCCTGGACTTGTGCGGCAAGGTTACCGATGTCATCTACAACGCCGCCCTCTATCGCAACGAAGCCGGCGAGGTGCAGGGGGTGTTCGCGGCCGCCCGGGACATTACCGAGCGCAAGCGTGTGGAAGAGGCGCTACGCAAGTCCGCCGAGGAGATCGAGGACCTCTACAACCGCGCCCCGATTGGTTACCACTCGGTGGACAAGGACGGCACGTTCGTTCGGATCAACGACACCGAGCTTGCCTGGCTCGGCTATACGCGGGAAGAGGTCGTCGGCAGGATGAGTTTTGCCGATCTGCTGACCCCCGAGAGCCTGAAGGCCTTCCGGGAGACCTTCGCGGAATCCAAGGCGCGTGGCTGGGTACGCGATCTGGAATACGACCTGATCCGCAAGGATGGCACGATCCTGCCGGTCCTCCTGAACGCCACCGCCGTCAAGGACGCCCAGGGCAACTTCGTGAAAAGCCGCTCGACCATATATGACAACACTGAGCGCAAGAAGCTTGAAGCCGAGTTGCAGCAGGTGTCGGCCTATACCCGCAGCCTTATTGAGGCCAGCCTGGACCCCCTGGTCACCATCAGCGCCGAAGGCAAGATCATGGATGTGAACCAGGCCACGGAGCGGGTCACAGGATCCCCCCGCGAGCGGCTCATCGGCAGCGACTTCTCCGACTACTTCACCGAACCGGAGAAGGCGCGACAGGGCTATCAGCAGGTCTTGGCAGTCGGCTTCGTCAGGGATTACCCGCTTGCGATCCGCCACGTATCAGGGACGGTGACGGACGTCCTGTATAACGCCACCGTATTCAGGAACGAGGCGGGAGAACTGCAGGGGGTATTCGCCGCTGCCCGTGATATTACCGAGCGTAAGAAGGTCGAAAAGGCGCTGCGCGAAAGTCAGAAGCTGTTGGCGGACATCTGCGACGCCATCCCCGCCGTGGTCGCCTACGTGGACACAGACCAACGCTATCGTTTCGTCAACAAGGCCCTCGAGTCATGGTTCGGATGCCCGCGCACCGAGATAGTGGACCGGCATATCAACGAGGTGCTTG
>Ga0316624_10000688_pt1 | contig 12139 bp, 9 predicted proteins | sample OWC_Aug_N3_C1_D5_FD_207657 | JGI IMG/M metagenome (GOLD analysis project Ga0316624, IMG submission 207657) | Wetland soil microbial communities from Old Woman Creek delta, Ohio, United States - OWC_Aug_N3_C1_D5_A | ecosystem: Environmental > Terrestrial > Soil > Wetlands | place: USA: Ohio...
CCGCAGGCGGCGTTTAGCGCGGTGAGCAGGCCGACGCCGCTGCCGACCAGGATGGACAAGGTGCTGGCCATCTGTGCGGTATTGCTGCCGCGGATCAATTTGCCAACGATGGGCAGGCGCAGCAGTTTGAGATGCAGCTGGAAACGCAGCGCTTCCTGCTGCAGGGCGCGCTGTGCGCCGATACCGCCGAGTACCAGGATTGCGATCAGGTAGAGCCAGGAGGCGGAGAAGAAATTACTGAGTGCGATCAGCGCGCGGGTGAGCAAGGGCAGCGCCTGCCGCGTCTGCTGGAACACTTCCACCACGGGCGGCACGACGAACAGCAGCAGGCCGCCGACCACCAACACGGCGACGAAGATGACGATGGCGGGATACACCATCGCCAGACCGATCTTCTGCTGCAAGGCTTGCTGTCCCTCGGAATAGCTGGCGAGCTTGTCCATCACCGTGGCGAGTTCGCCGGATTCCTCGCCGGCGCGGATCAGCGCGCGGTGAATCTCTGGAAAAGTGCCGCGATGCTTTTCCATCGCGCGCGCCAACGTGCTGCCGGCCAGCACTTCCGATCTCAATGCGGCAATCACCTGGCGCATGGCCGGGTTCTCGCCCTGCTCGATCAGCACGGCCAGCCCCTGCTCCAGCGGCAGGCCGGCTTCGAGCAAAGTGGCGAGCTGGCGCAGCATGAGGCTGACTTCGGATAAAGGGATGCGTTTGCGGAACGGCAGGCTGAAGCCGCGTGCGCCGTTTTGCGCGGGTGAATCGGCGAGCGCATTCAGCTCGACCACAAACAAGCCGCTCTCGCGCAACTGTGCGCGCGCGAGGCGTGCCGAGTCGGCTTCGATCATGCCGTTGCTGGGTTTGCCTGCTGCGTCGAGTGCGTTGTAGTGGAATGCGGCCATGGTTTATCCAAATTCAAAAGCAAATCTAGCCACAGAGAACACAGAGCGCACAGAGAGTGAGGCGGTGCGCACGGCTTCGGTGATTTGAATTGGCTTTCTCTGTGATCTCTGTGTCCTCTGTGGCAAATGGATTTTGAATTTCAGTATCGTAGGGTGCAATAAGCGAAGCGCATTGCACCGAATGTTTAGGTGCCAGACATACGTCGCAATGCCCGTTGGTTATTGCGCCCTACGCGGGCTAAGCTTCCCACGGCTTCACAGTTTGAACTGCCGCGCGTTTTGGTTTGGTTCTTTGTACTCGCACAGGATTCCATAACGCTATTAACTCCTGCTCATAGGCTTCGGCTTCGGAAAATGCGGCCTCACCGATTGGCGCGATGTATAGAGAAAACCCAGAGCGTAACATTCCGGCGACGAGATGCAGATACCCGCTGTTGTACCGTGCCGACGCCTTGTAGCCTTCGGCTTGATTTGTTCCAAAGTGCTTTGCTTTTCCGATGTAGAACGGTCTATCGCCATCGTCTGGGTGATGGAATGCGTATAGGCAATGAGATTGGGAAAGTGCGGCAGGCAATGTTTCCAGATTGAAGTGAGTCCAATTGAGATGCATATGTGCCTCTTGATGGTTAACGAATATTAGAGGTAATCAACCCTTTGACAAGCTCAGGGCGAACGGAGGTGTTTATTCTGGCAACGTTCATGTGTCGCTCAGTCCCGCGTCACGCGAATCACTTCTTCCACTGAGGTATCTCCCGATACCACCCAGCGCAATCCATCGTCGCGCAGGTTGTGCATGCCGATCTTTTGCGCGTAGTCGCGCAAGTGTTGTTCGCTTTCGCGCGCGTGGATCATGCTGCGCAAGGTTTCGTCCACCTCCAGCAGTTCATAGATGCCGGTGCGGCCGCGATAGCCGGTCTGGCCGCAGCTCGGGCAGCCGACCGGGCGGTACAGTACGCTGGGTTTGCCGTGGGGTGCGAGCAGCGCGAGTTCCGTTGCGTCCGGCGCGTAGGCTTCGCGGCAATCCATGCACAGGCGGCGCACCAGCCGCTGCGCGAGCACGCCGACCAGGCTGGAAGACAGCAGAAAAGGTTCCACCCCCATGTCGGTGAGGCGGGTGACGGCGCTGACGGTATCGTTGGTGTGCAATGTAGCGAGCACCAGGTGGCCGGTGAGGCTGGACTGCACGGCGATCTGCGCGGTCTCCAGGTCGCGGATTTCGCCAATCATAATCACGTCCGGGTCCTGGCGCAGGATGGCGCGCAGGGCGCGCGCGAAGCTCATGTCGATGCGCGGGTTGACCTGGGTCTGGCTGATGCCGTCGAGGTCGTATTCGACCGGGTCTTCCACCGTCATCACGTTGGTGACAGTGGCGTCGATGCACGACAGCGCGGCGTACAGCGTGGTGGTCTTGCCGGAGCCGGTCGGGCCGGTGACCAGCACGATGCCGTGCGGTTGCGCGGTGAGGCGCAGCATCGCCTCGAGCGAGGTGGCGCTCATGCCGAGCTTGGTGAGGTCGAGACGGCCTGCTTCCTTGTCGAGCAGGCGCATCACCACGCGCTCGCCGTGGCCGGTGGGCAGGGTGGAGACGCGCACGTCGACCGGGCGCCCCGCCAAGCGCAAGGCGATGCGGCCGTCCTGCGGCAGGCGCTTCTCGGCGATGTCGAGATCGGCCATCACCTTGATGCGCGACACCATCGCGGCATGCAGTGCGCGGTGCGGTTCGGCGATGTCCTTCAGCGTGCCGTCCAGGCGGAAGCGCACCACCGAGCGTGTCTCGAACGGTTCGATGTGGATGTCCGAGGCGTTGTCGCGCACGGCCTGTGCCAGCAGTGCGTTGATCATGCGGATGACCGGCGCGTCGTTTTCCGATTCGAGCAGGTCGGCGGACTTCGGCAGGTCGTGCAGAAGCATGGACAGGTCCATGTCCTGCTCGGCATCGTCGAGCAAGGTGGCGGTGGACTCGTCGGCCTGCGAATAGGCGTCGCTCAGGATGCGCTCGAAATCTTCCGCATTGACCAGCGTGGCATCAACCGGCAACGCAAGCTGACGCATTACTTCGGCGAGGGCTTCCGGCTTTGCATCGCGGCGCACGGCCAGTGCCGCGCGCTGCTCGCAATCGGTTAGCACCACGCCCTGCGCCTTCGCGAAGGTGTAGGGCAGGCGGCGGGCGGCGCGGCGATTGACGGGCGTCTGGGTCACGGCTGCGTGGGGTGGTCAACAGGGGATGCTGCAGCCGGTGCGCTCGCGGCCTCGGGAGCGGCGGCTGCCGGCGCGCTGGCAGCACTGACACCGGACGCGGGCGCTATTGGCGCAGCGATGGCAGGAACCTTGTCCTCGGCATGGAACGGCGGCAGCGCTTTGTCCTTGTCGTCGTTCGGCAAGATCAGGTGATTGGGCAGGCGTGCGTCCTGGCGCCGTTTGCTCATATCCTCGTATTTCTCTTCGGCGAGCTTCTGGTAGCCGTTCTGCTGATACATGATGTAGGGGCGGAGGAACACCATCAGGTTGGTCTTGGTGTGCTGCCGTGTCTCATAGCGGAACAGGTTGCCGAGAATGGGAATGTCGCCTAGCAGCGGCGTCTTGCTGGCCACATCGTTGACCGAATCCTGGATCAGGCCGCCCAGTACCGCGATCTGGTTCTCGTCCACCAGGATGCTGGATTCGATCGAGCGTTTGTTGGTAATAAGACCGGCCGAGGTGGTGGCCGAAGCGACCACGCTGGATACTTCCTGATAGACCTGCAATTTCACCGTGCCGCCCTGCATGATCTGTGGCTTGATCTTCAGCGTCAGGCCGACGTCCTTGCGCTCGATGGTCTGGAACGGCGTGGCGGTGGTGGTTGAACCGGTCTGTGCATATTGCCCGGTAATGAACGGCACGTTCTGGCCGACCACGATCTTGGCTTCTTCGTTGTCCAGCGTCATCAGGTTGGGCGCGGACAGGATGTTGGCATTGGTGTCGGTCTCCAGCGCGCGCGCCAGCATGCCGAGGTTGAGCACGGTGCCGAGGCCGGGAATGGTCATGGTGCCGTTTACCACGCCGATGTTGAGGCCTTGTCCGACCGTGCCGATGTTGGCCGCGGTGCCGATGATGTTGGTGCCGCTGGTTTGCGCGCCGAAGTTGGTGCCGCCGATGATGTTGCGGCCGCTCTGGTTGATGCCGGTCAGATCCTGCCACTGGACGCCAAATTCGGCGGCCTTGTCTGCCGTCACTTCGACGATGAGCGCTTCGACGAAGATCTGCGGCCGGCGCACGTCCAGTTTCTCGATGACCGAGCGGATGTTGTTATAGACCGCTTCGGAGGCAGTGATGATCAGCGAGTTGGACGCGGTGTCCGCCTGGATCATGCCGCCGCCGGAAGGGGCGCTGCTGCTGACCTGTTGCACATTGCCTTGCGGCGAGGTGGTGGTGGCGGCGGACGCATCGCCGCTCAGCACCGAGCGCAGGGTCTGCGCGAGCTTGGCGGCATCGGCATTCTTCAGTTCCACCACGTGGATATTGCCGGAGGTGCTGGCGGCGCTGTCCAGCCTGGCCACCAACTCCTTGACGCGGGTGATGCGGCCGGGATTGTTTGAACGCAGCAACAGGGAGTTGGTGCGGCTGTCAGGTACCAGCACAAAGCGCTGGTTCTCGTCGCCGCCGGGCTGGGTTGTCGCTGCTTCCGGCATCAGTTTGTTGATGACGTTGGCGAGGTCCACGGCTGAAGCATGTTCGACGGGGATGACCAGCGGTGTGTCGGCGTTGGGCTGGTCGATGGATGCGATCAGTTTTTCGATGCGCCTGACACTGCCGGCATAGTCGGTGACCACCAGCGCGTTGCTGGACGGATAGGCCACCACCACATTGTTCGGCGAAATCATCGGCCGCACAACGTTGACCAGTTGCGACGCCGACTCGTATTTCAGGATGAACACGCGGGTAACCAGCCTGTCGCCCCGGCCTCCCGCCAGCGAGTCGATGTGCAACTTGGCATCGGCTTCGGGAATGATCTGGGTCACGCCGTTGGTTTCCACGGCCGCGTAGCCTTGCAGGCGCAGGGCAGAGAGCAGGATGTCGTAGCCCAGCGCGGGAGAAACCGGCGTCGCCGACACGATGTTGATGGTGCCTTTCACGCGCGGATCGACAAGGAAATTCTTCTTGGAAATTTGCGAGATGGCGCGGATGACTTCCTGGATGTCGGCATTGACGAAGTTCAGCGAAACCAGTTCATCTTCCTTTTTTGCCGCGTGACACGGTGTCGCGATGAGGATGGCCAGGCTGAACACCAGCAGGGTTCGTCGCACGATGCTGTTAATCAATGTTTTCCCCTTATCAATTCCCGCTGCTGTTGTTCCAATATTTTTCGTTGCTCAGGTGTGAACTGGTTAAGCGCCGGTGCCGGTGCGGCGGGTACCGATCCACCGGGCGCCGGCGCAGATGGCGCCGGATTGCTGCCAGGCGAGGAGGTCCCGCCGGCAGCTGGTGCTTTGCTCAGGTCGACACGTTGCCGCACGCCGTTGCGCTCCAACATCACATAGTCGGAATGCGTCTCGACCAGGACCACGCCCGGAGCCACTTGTCCGCCTAAACCCACGCCCACCTGGCCGGTCTCAGTCTGCAAAACGGCGAAGCCATGCTTGCGGCTCGCAAAGATGCCGATGGGCCGGATGCCGCTGAGCGACGCAGACGCGGTGGCGGTACTGACAGTGCCGAACAACTGCTCGGTTTGCGCCGATTGCGTTGCTGCCGCCGTACCGGGAACGGCGTGTTCGGCCGGTGCGAACAGTACCCAGACATGTTTCGCCAATAGCAACATCGCCAGCAAGCCGCCCCAGAGCGGCCAGTTCATCCAAAGTCCGGCAGGTGCCGCAAAGACTCTTCTACCCAACGACATGCGCTGTTCCCTTGTGTTCGAAGGCTGAATATAGCACACCTCCAATTGGCGGAAACAGAACGCAGACGGCCGCCAGAGGCAAACTAGCGCGTCGTTTTGACGAACAACATCGCTATTCCACATAACGCCATTGCCCACACAATGGCAGCGCCGGTGGGCAAGTCGAGCCAGACCGACAGCAGCAGGCCCGCCGCATAACCGGCAATACCCAGGCCGAAAGCGAAGAGGTAGCGTCGCCTGGTATGGCGATACGTGGCCAGTGCCGGCACGATCAGGCTGGCGAACACGAGGTAGACCCCGACCAGTTGCACCGAGGCGGTGATGGCGATGGCGAACAGCGCGTAGAAGCCGAAGTTGCCGAGCCGCTGCCGCAGGCTTTTCCATATCACGAGCAGCGCGGCAGTGAGCAGCGCAGTGGTGATGAGCTGCGTGTTGCTTACCCACAGGATCTGCCCGACCAGCAAGTCCTTCAGGTGCTCTCCCGAATGCACGTCATGGCTCATCAGCAGGATGCCAAGGGTGGCGGAAAGCACGAAGGTGAGGCCGATATAGGCTTCCTTGACCTCCGGCACGCGGCGTTCGATCCAGGCCAGCAATGCCGCACCGCACAGTGCGCTGGCGGCGGCGATGAGCTGCACCAGCAGCGGACGATCGGACAGATCGAGCAATCCGGCGATGACCACGCCGAGTCCGGCGATTTGCGCCACGGCCAGATCGGCAAAGATCACGCCGCGCTGCAACACGCGCATGCCGAAAGGGATGTGCGTGGCGAGTACCAGCAAGCCGGCGATGAACGCCGGGAGGAGGATGTCGAGTTCGATGTTGTCCATGGCGTTCCTTACTTCAAACCGGCCAGCAAGCGCGCAATCGTGTCGTCAAAAAGCGCGAACAGATCCGTCGCCTGGGGTGTTCCGCCCACGGTAAAGGGCAGCATCACGGCGGGAATATGCGCCCGCTCCGCGATCCATTCCGATGGCCGCTCATTCTGGTAGGCGGCGCGCAATACTATGCGTGCCGGGTGTTGCTGCAGATCGTTCAGCACCTTGCCCAGATAGGCCGCGCTGGGCTCCATGCCGGGCTTGGGCTCCAGTTCGGCGACCTCTTTGAGTCCAAGCCACTCGTTCAGGTAGGGGAAGCCTTTGTGATGCACGATGATGGAAACGCCTTTCAGCGGGGCTGCCTGCTTTTCCCACTTGGCGATGGCGGCGCGCCACTGCTGGTTGAAAGTTGCATATCGCTGTTGATAGAACGCCGTATTCGCCGGATCGAGCTGGATCAGCCGCTGGCTCAACGCTTCCGCAATCGGCAGGAAGTTTCGCGCATCGGTCTGAATGTGCGGGTTCCCCGAGGCGTGCACGTCGCCTTCGGCGCGATCCAGGCGCGTGGGCACTTCCAGCATGGTGACATATTTCGCTGCCTCGAAATTGCCGCTGCTGCCGGGCTGGATTCTGCTGTTGGCCGATTCGCGTAGCACCACCGGCATCCAGCCGATTTCCAGCTCGGCACCGGTGCACACCAGCAGTTGCGCGCTGCGCGCCTTGGCGATCAGGCTGGGGCGCGCCTGCACCTGGTGCGGGTCCTGCAGCGCGCCGGTGGCGGTATAGATGCTCGCCTTGTCGCCCGCGAGCTGTTGTATCAGGGCCGCCCATTCCGGTTCGCAGGCGAACACATTGAGCGCAGCGTGGACGTTGCCGCTCAGCAGCAACAGCAAGAACGTAACAAATAGTTTCTTCATGATTGTTCCTTTGGAGTGGTGCCGATCAATACTGGTGTGCGCCATGCGCGCCCAGACTCATGATGTATTGCACGAACAATTGGTTATCTGCCAAGCCCTGACGCGAATTGTCGCGCGCGAGTTGCAGGCGTATGCGCGAGAATTCGCTGGGGCTGTAATCCGCCATCCAGGTCAGGCGCGATGGGCTGAAGGCGTAGTTGGCAATGACGTTGCCGGCATTCAGCGCACCTACAGCAGCGGCACCCGGATCGAGCCGGTCATAGCGCAAGCCGGTGCGCCAGGTCGGCATGAATTGATACACGCTTTGCAGATACCAGCCGCTTTGCGTAACGGCGTAGCTGTCGGTAATTGGCGTGCCGGCCATGTAAGTCAGTTGGCCATCCAGCTCGCGGCGGAAATATTCACTCTGCACCTTCAGGTAGCGCTCGCGGAAGTTGCCGTTGGGCGAGTATTTCCACACGAAGTCCAGCCCGGCCGTGTTGCTGGTGCCGGTGAAGCTATCGCTCGCGCCGCCCGGCGTGCCGGGCAAATCCGGCACGCCGGTGCTCAGCGCATTGGTCTGCCTGGTGTGGTGCAGCGACAGCCCCGCGCGCCAACTCTGCTCGATACCGATGTCGTCGCCGAAATGCGCGAACAGCGCACCGGCACCGCTGCCGTTCTTCGCGGTGTCCGTGCCTGGAAAGCTGCGGCCTTTGCCGATTTCCCCGCCCACCTCGACGAACATATCGGTCGGCGCCAGCCACTTGAGTTGCACGCCGTCCTCGTTCAGCTGGTCTCCCCACAGCACCGAATACACCAGCGGCTGATCGACAAAATCCCAGGTGTGCGCGTGCTGCTCGTTCAAATAACCCAGCGCGGAGAAGAAGCGGCCGAACTTGAGATTGAGCCCGTTATCCAGCGCAGTGGTCTGCACGAAGGCGTTTTCCACGCTGGCACCGCCTGCGGGCAACAGCGAGATCGTCGCCACGCCGCGAAATTGCGGATCGACATTGGCGGCGATGCCCAGCTCCGATTCGCCGAGGTTGAAACCTTGTTCATGCTCCGGGACGGGATTCATGGCAAAACCCGTGACGGGGATCGCGGGGTCGCGCTGCAAATTGCCATAAGTGCCCGACAGGATCAGCGAAAGCGCCGGATTAAAGGCGTTCTCGCCTGCGGTCTCGGCGGCGGCAGCGCCGACGGCATGACTCAACAATACGGCGATGGCCGTACTCGAACAGATTCTCTTAAACATGTTTTACTCCGATAAAGCACACAAAACCCGGCGCGTTCAGGCGCGGGGATATCGAATGGACTTTAAGCGGAGCGGGGCGGGGCACGTGCCGCAAAGGCGGCGAAGGCGACGGAATGGAACGAAGCGGCCTGATTGGAATGCGCCTCTTCGAAGGACGAAGCAAAATCGAAATGGATGCGGTCGCTGCCGATAGCGCCGCCAATTTGCGCATAGGCCTCACACAGATTGCAGTGCTTGTCGTGCGGCAGCGATTGATCCTGCGACTGTTCCGCCAGAGAGTGCTCGATGCCATGCGACAGCGCGCCTTGCTGGGCGAACAGCAGGGCGAAGGCAAGCAGCAACGGTAGCAGCAAGCGTGACGATCTCATGGCGGGCGCCACCTTAGCAAAGCTGCGGGGGAGCGGCAAGCGGGCAATGCGACCAATTTATTGAATCTCGCGGACACTGCCATTGGAAAAATCTGCGACGTACAGCACACCATTCACGTAAATGACGCCGGTTGGATAGTTGAAGCGCGCGGCAGATCCGGTCGCATCGGTTACACCTGAGATGCCAGCTGCTCCGGCCAGCGTGGTAACTCCGGTTGTGGAGATGAGGATCTTGCGGATGGTGTGATTGTGGGTATCTGCCACATACAGATGGGCGCCGTCGGTGGTGATGCCCCACGGCTGGTTGAACTGGGCCGAGGTCCCGGTGCCGTCTGTCGAGCCCACGCCGGAGGCTGCGGACAAATAGTTGCCGCCCGCAACAGTCGTGGTCGCGCCCGTAGCGGGGTTGATCTTGCGCACATCGTTATTGAGCGCTTCGGTCACGAACAAACTGGTGCCATCGGTAGTGATGCCTAATGGAAGATAAAACACCGCGGAAGCGCCGGTTGTGCTGTCGTTGTAGCCAAAGGTATAGGGTGTACCGGCGAGCGTGCTCACGGCGGCACTGGCGCTGCTGAGGTCAATCCTGCGGATAGTGGAATTGCTGGAGTCCGTCACATAAAGGTTGGATCCCATCCGGCACACACCACCAGGATAGGTAAAGCTTGCGGAGGTGCCGCTAGTGGCATCCGCTACTCCGGAAACGCCTGCCGTTCCTGCCAGCGTGGTAACTTTGCCGGTCGAGATAACGATCTTGCGGATGGTGTGGCTATCCGTATCGGCAACGTACAGGTTGATGCCATCGGTGGTGATGCCGTTGGGGAAGTTGAATCGAGCAGCGGTACCGGTTGCGTCAAGAATGCCTGACGCGCCAGTGGTGCTGCCAGCAAGAGTTGTCACTACGCCGGTCGCGATGACGATCTTGCGGATGTTGTTGGCGGTCGCGTCGGTTACATACAGGTTAGTGCCGTCACTAGCGATATAGGCCGGTGTGCGGAACCGGGCGGATGTGCCCGTCGCGTCGACAATGCCATACGCACCCGAAGTGCCAGCATAGGTGCTGACGATCCCGAAGATCGTGGATGCATTAGTACCACCGCCGCAACCTGCCAGCGCCAATGTGGTCAGCGCGGTCAGCATGATGCCGAGCTCAGTGAGTTTGCGCAGTTTGCCCTTGATATTCATCGAGCCTCCTTCGTAGGCCGTTCTGGATGCGCAGAAGGCCGACCAACTGCAGAATGCATCAACGAAGATAACGAGATGTTTGGACGGGTTCAATAAGCAGTTTGACTTATTGTCGGTTGAGAGAGTAAGTGTTAGCGCGCGATGCTGAGGATGTCGGTATCTTTCGCGGATGTCCGGCGAGAATTTGACCATACGGTTGCAGTGCTCGTCGAGCGGCAGCGATTGATCCTGCGACTGTCCCGCCTGCGAGTGCTCGATGCGTTGTGATAGCGCACTTGCTGGGCGAACAGCAGTGCGGACGCAAGCTGCTATGGTAGAACCGGCGCTTAACAAAGCTGCGGGAGAGCGGCAAGCGCCGTAGCCAAGTGCAAAATGAAACCGCCCGCGAAAAGCGGGCGGTTTCATAAGCGGCTACAAGCATGAATTACTGGATCTTGCGGATACTGCCATTGGTGAAGTCCGCGACGTACAGAACACCATTCACGTAAATGACGTCGAATGGATATGTGAAACGCGCAGCAGGCCCGGTCGCATCGGTCACCCCGGAAACGCCCGCCGTTCCTGCCAGTGTGGAGACGACACTCGTGGAAATGACGATCTTGCGGATGGTGTGGTTGAAAGTGTCTGCCACGTACAGATTGGTACCATCGGTTGTGACGCCATACGGGCTATAAAAACGAGCCGAGGTTCCGGTGCCGTCTGCCGAGCCAACGCCAGAGGCAGGGGAGAAATAGTTGCCTCCGGCAACGGTCGTGGTTTCGCCTGTTGAGGCATTGATTTTGCGCACATCGTTATTTAAGAGTTCAGTCACGTACACAAAGCTGGCACCATCGGCAGAGAGGGCCGCCGGATAACCAAAGACAGCTGAGGCCCCGGTTAGACTGTCGCTGTAACCAAAGCCCCCAGGTGTCCCCGCCAGTGTAGTGACGACGGCGCTCGCGCCGCTGATGTCTATCTTGCGGATTGTGCCGTTAACTGGGTCCGCCACATAAAGATTGGTTCCGATTCGGCTGATGCCCCATGGATAGTTGAAACGTGCAGCGGTGCCGGTGGCATTCGCTGTACCGGAAGCGCCAGTGATGCTTCCGGCGATGGTGGTTACTGAGCCTGTAGAGAGCGCGATCTGGCGAATGTTGTTGTTCCCGGAATCTGCCACATACAAATTTAGATTGGCGGCATCGATAGTGATGCCATGAGGCTGGTTAAATAGGGCGCTCGTGCCCGGACCGGTGGGTGCGTCGGCAACGCCCGATGCTCCAGTGGGGCTGCCAGCGAAAATTGACACGGCGCCCGTGGCAATGGTGATCTTGCGAATGTTGTTGTGGATCAAATCAGTTACATACAGGTTTGTACCGTCACTGGCGATATAGGCCGGTGCGCTGAACTGGGCAAAAGTGCTGACGAGTCCCGCGATTGTGGAGGACCCGTTTCCGCCTCCACCGCTCCCGCCGCAACCGGCGAGCGCCAATATGGTGATTGCAGTGAACCCGATGCCGAGTTCCGTGATTTTGCGCAGATTGCCCTTAATGTTCATGCTGCCCCTTTCGATAAGATGTGGTGCGATTAGCCAAACAGCAGTGGGATTTTTAAAATCCACACGACTATATAGGGGCTGCTTCGGGGAGGTCAAATAATTGAACAAAAGCCTGAAATGATTTTCAGGGAACACAATTCGTCCCGTATTCCAGTCCTGGAAGACCGGTAAATGCAAGTGAAAGCTTATTCGCTTTCTAGCCTATCGGTGCTGGTGAAGATCCACGTGCGCGTGATGCTGAGGATGTCGGTATCTTTGCGGATGTCCGGCGGGAAGGGGGGATAGGGAGCGGCGAGTTTGACGATGCGGATGGC
>Ga0316624_10000689_pt1 | contig 12123 bp, 9 predicted proteins | sample OWC_Aug_N3_C1_D5_FD_207657 | JGI IMG/M metagenome (GOLD analysis project Ga0316624, IMG submission 207657) | Wetland soil microbial communities from Old Woman Creek delta, Ohio, United States - OWC_Aug_N3_C1_D5_A | ecosystem: Environmental > Terrestrial > Soil > Wetlands | place: USA: Ohio...
GAAAAGAGGAGACAAAATGGGTCGAGAAGAGAGAAGTTCCCCTTCCCGTGGTCCTGGTTCAAGGAGCCAAGGAAGAACCTCGTGTGGATTCCTTCGATTTGAGGGAGGAGTCCATCGGTCCGACGAAGAAGATAAGCGCTTCGACCTCGCAACCCGGTTGTGCCTATTCAAGTCGTTTCACATCGGGCCTGGCCAGAACCTTTATGGGGGATAAGGCCCTTTATGAAAAGGGAAGATATCGATATCTCAAAGGGGATTACGACGATGCCATCACTTCTTTCGAGAAACTGATTCAAGAATACCCGCGGAGCGAGTGGGCAGGGTCCTCCTATTATTGGATGGGAGAAACAAAATATCACCAAGAGAAGGATGACGGAGCATTTTCGTATTTTCTTAAGGTGGTTGAAAATTATCCTGAAAGTGAATTCTATCCTTATGCCTCATACTCATGCGGATGGATCAGACTTAAACACGGTGTCTATGGAGAAGGGCATCCATTTTTTCGCCAAGTCTATGAAAAAACTCCAGCCCACCCCATTGCGGAATCGTCCTTGTACTGGTCCGGATACTGCCTCTATCAGGTTGGCCGATATACCGAGACACTTCGGGAAATGGAAACCCTTCTTCAGAAGTATCCGGGTGGAAAGTGGAGACCCGAAGCTGAATATTTGACCGGTGCCAGCTACTTTCGGCTCAAAAGATTTAAAGAAGCGGCAGACCAATTCAAAAACTTCTGGAGGCGTTATCCAGGCCATCCTTTAGAAGAGAGTTCTCATTATGCACTGGCCTGGAGCCTAGTCTCTCTGGGACAGTATGCCGAGGGGAGAAAAACCTTCGAGGGCATTCTCCTCACCCACCCCGGAACAAAACTTTCAGATCCGATCTTCTGGGGAATTGTAAAGACCTATTTGGGAGCCGATGAAGTGGAGAGGGCCATTCTTCTGTATCAGAGGTTTCTTTCACAATTTCTTTCTTCGCCGTGGGGGGAACAATGCCTGTTTGATATCGGGCAATATTATTTTGGAAAAAGAGAATACTCCAATACCGCAAACATTTTCCGTCAATTCCTCAGGACTTATCCCGAAAGTGAACTGCTCGAGTGGGTTCATTTCATGCTGGGAGAAAGCCTGTTTAACCAAAAAGACTATAAAAGGGCGATCGTTTCCTACCATCAGGTCTTAGAGGAAAAGGGAAGGGCAGGGCTTGAACCCCTCGCCCTCTCAAAATTGGGTTACGCCCATTTCTACCTAAAAGATTATGAAGTGGCCATCCGATACTGGGAGAGGCTGCTCACTGATTTTCCTAATTTGGTTGAGAAAAACGAGATTTTTTACTGGTTGGCCGAGGCGTCGCTTTCGAAACAGGATTATCGGAAGGGAGTCGGATATGTGGATAAATTGCAGCGGGATCCGGCGTTGTATCCAAAGGCACTGAACAGTCTGGGATGGTACCATTTTCAAAGGCGAGAGTGGAAGGAGGCCAACCAGTATTTCTTGAAGATCCTCGCCGAATTTCCTCAATATCGGTCCACTCCTTCGATCTCCCTGTTGGTGGGGGAGTGTTATTTGAACCAGAATGATTACCAGAAGGCCAAGGACTATTTGATGCGATTGACCTCCACGTCAGGGGAGAACAGAGATCAAGACAAGGTCTACTATCTCCTTGGATGGGTGGCCTATCGGGAGGAACGGTTCGATGAGGCGATTGGTCAATTTCGAACGCTCTTGAAATCGAATCCTCTCAGCCCCTATGGAGATGAATCCTTTTACTGGATCGGATGGTCCCATTTCCGGAAAAAAGAGTTCCATGAGGGCATTGAAGAATTTCAAAGTCTCACCCAAAAGTACCCGCAAAGCCCTTATGTGCCCTCCGCACTCCTGAAGATAGGAGATGGTTACTATAACCTCAAACGATATGCTCAAGCCGCCCATTCCTATTCCCGCGTCGTCAGAGCTTATCCTAAGTCCAAAGAAGCACCGGAGGCCGATTTCGGAATCCTTCTCTGCCTCCTTCAAGAAAAGAAGTATGATTCTTTTATTTCCCAGGTAGGAACTTTTTTGAAACGATATCCACAACATGCCCTTGCGGGCCAGGCCTTGATGCAGTTGGGGGATACCTACCAACAAGAACGGATGAAGGAGAATGCAATTAAGACCTATCAAGAGCTTATCAGTCTTTATCCTAACAACGAGTTGGCGGGGGAAGCGCGGTTCCGAATTGCCCTTCTCCATATGAAGGATGGAAAATGGGCTGAAGCCATCGAGGAAATGAATCAGGTCATTCATCATTCTCCCGAGGGTCATCTTGTAGTTGAAGCCCGTGTTGAACTGGGAAGTCTCTATCTCCTTCTCAAGAATTACCCCAAGGCCCTCGAACAATACGAATGGGTGACCAAGAATCACCCCCAGCACGCATCGGCCAAGAGAGCCTATCTGGGGATGGAGGAGGGATATCGGAGTTTGGGGAAGATAGACCAGGCCGAGAAGATCATGAAAGAGTTGTCAGGCAGTTTTCCTCAAGATGACATCCAGTTTGAAGGGCAATTGAGGTTGGGGGTCCTTTACTTCAGCCAGAAGAAATTCGGGGAGGCCATCGCCGCCTTTGCTGTGGCGGTTCGAAGTCCGGACGAGAGAGTATCCAGCCAGGCCCAGTTTAAACTGGGAGAGGCCTATTTAGAGGCCGGAAACAGAGAATCGGCTTTGGTTCAATTTTCAAAGGTCATTTACCTCTATCCCCAATACGCCGACTTGACGGAAGAAGCCCTTCTGAAGTTGGGGGCCCTCTATATGCAAGAGAAGAAAATCTCTGAGGCCAGACAGATCTACCAGAAGTTGTTGGAGAAGAGCAAACAGGGAGACCGGAGAGAAGTCGCCAGAAAAATGCTCGACCAGATGGACAAGGGGGGTATTCGTTGATGGAAAAACGATCAGCGAAGAGCCGGAAGCGCACCTTTCTTCTCATCGCCCTTTTCTTCCTTCTCATCGGGTTTCTGTCCTGGGTTTTCATTTTCGTCCCCTCCTTCCCGAATTATCTAAAGGACGGATGGAATGTTCTGACCTATGAAAGCAGAAGGATTTTCGGATGGAAAAAGGGTGCAATCCCTCCAGAGGAGAAACGGATCCGAGAGGAAGTGATTCTTAAGAAGATGGAGGAGGCCAATGCCCGTGAAGATTGGAGGACCCTTGCCCCGGAATATCCTCGACCGAAAAAACTGGAAACTGCAAGCAATGATGAGAAAATGAAAGCCTTGAAGAATTCATCAGAGTTTAAGGAAATGGATCAAGAGTTGAGAGAATATTTGAAAAAGAAAGAGGATCTTTTTTATCCGGAAGCTCCTATCCCTTCTCTAAAGGATGCGATGGATTCCGTCTCGTTAAAGGATAAGGGAACAGAGAAAGTTATCCGGAGACTTCTGAACGCCAAGGGAGGAGATGCTCAGGAAAAACCTCTGGAGGAAAACCTTCGGCTGGGGATAAAGGGGTCTCTCGTCAGCCGGAGAATTCTGGAAAGGCCGAATCCCCCTCAAGTCAAATTGAAAGTGGAAGTGGAAATCGAATTGACGCTCTGGGTATTGCCCAATGGAACAGTGGACCGAGTTGTGCCCTCTGTCAAAGGGGATACAGAGTTGGAAAGGATTGCCGTCCGATACTTAAAACAGTGGCGATTTGCCGCGTTGTCCAAAGATCAGCCCCAGGCTGTGCAATGGGGGACTATCCCGATTAAATTTAGGCTGCAGTAAGTCGATGGCAGACTGCAGGTCGCGCCCGCCTACCGCAGGCAGGGATTGCGGGTTGAAATCCCGCCCATGGTGGGACTGAAATCTGAAATGAAAAAGAAGCGTCTTCTTCTTTTGATTCTCATCTCCCTTTTAATTCTTGGGGGCCTCACCTTTTTTGGAGAGAAGGGAATCTTCAGTCTCCTTCGTCTTCGGAAGGAAGTGGCTCGGATCAAGGAGAAAAACCTAAAATTGGAGGAAGAGAATCAGAAGTTAAAGGAAGAAGTAAAGCGGCTGCACAGTGATAAACGGTATATCGAAGAGATCGTCCGGAAGGAATTGGGGATGGTCAAAGAAGGAGAGATCATTTATCGATTCGATACCCCTTCCAAGGGAAAGGAGAACTCAAAATGAAATATGAGGGAATGATCTTCCGACCTCCGAGCGAAGCAGACAGCTTGATTCTCCAAGTCACAGTCGGTTGCTCTTACAATCGATGTACTTTTTGCGGTGCTTATCAAGGGAAGCGCTTCCGGATAAAGAGTTTCGAAGAGATCAAAGACGATGTCGATGAAGTGAGTCCCTATAGAGTTCGAAGAGTATTCCTGGCAGATGGGGACGCCCTGAGCATTCCCCAGAAAGGACTGCTTCAAATCCTATCCTATCTAAAAGCGAGATTAAAGGGGCTCGAAAGGGTAGGGGTCTACGCCAATGCAAAAGATATCCTTCGAAAGGATGTGGAGGAACTGAAAGCGCTAAAAGACCTGGGTTTGGAAATACTCTATCTGGGGTTGGAGTCAGGAGACCCAGTAGTGTTGAAGCGAATTAAGAAGAATGCCACCGTGGATGAGTTGATCCGCGCCGCGAAAAGGGTAAAGGAATCTAAAATTCTTCTTTCCGTGACGGTGATCTTAGGCATCGGGGGTGTGGAAGGCAGTCAAACCCACGCTGCCGAGACCGGAAAAGTCCTTTCCGCGATGGACCCGGACTATGTCGGCGCCCTTTCTCTCATGATCGTCCCAGGGACACCGATTGCAAAAGAGATCGAGACAGGAAGTTTAGTTTTACCTACGCCCTTCGGTCTGATCCAGGAACTCGAAACGATGATTACAAATTGTCAATTCACTCGTTGTTTTTTTGCTTCCAATCACGCCTCAAACTATCTTCCTCTTCGAATTCAAATGCCAGAGCAGAAAGAAGAAGCTCTTCGGCGAATTCGAGAAGTCCTTCAGAGGAAAGATTCGAATTTGCTTCGACCGGAATATTTAAGAGCCTTGTAGAAGAGAGATGGGAAGATAAGGAGATAGGAAGATTTATTTTAAATTCGCTGGCATTCGAACCATCCGTTAAGGGGTTTTGCATGAGAGACGTTGTGGATGTGGACATCCGGGTCAGGTATGCAGAAACGGACCAGATGGGAGTGGCTTATTATGCCAACTACCTGGTATGGTTTGAAGTGGGCCGTTCTGAATTCTGCCGAGAAAGGGGATTTCGATACGCTGATCTGGAGGCGTTAGGGTATAAACTGGTTGTGTCTGACGTCAATTGTCGGTATCGGAGTTCGGCTCGATATGATGAAACCGTTATTGTGCGGACTCGGCTGAAGGGAGTGAATAAGCGGATGGTTACTTTTGGGTATCAGATCCTTCGCAAAGATGAGGAAGAGGTGATTGCCGAGGGGGAGACCCGGCACATCTGCGTCGACTCAAATGGTAAAACAAGAAGCCTTCCCGAAAAATTTCTGGTTTGCCTCACCGGATAGTTTTTCCCGGTCTTTTTTTCATCTTTCCTTGCAATCTGTATGCAATCAGTCACAAACCTTGGAAACCTCACCCCTCTATGCTGTGGCATCCTCATCCAGGGCCTTGGGCCTTCTAGACGGCCGGTGAAATGCCATCCCTTCTTTTTCTTGTCACGAAAACGAGGTTATTTCCACCCAGAATCACTTCGTCCTTAAGGGTTAAATCAAACCTGTATTTCTTCCTCGTTGCCTTCGGCGCTGCCATGGCCATGAGTCTCATGAGCCAAACAACCGGCAGGAAAAGGTATTGCCGCTTCTTTACAGCGTTTCTCATGATCGTCTCTACCTCAAGACCGTTGATACTAAAAATCAAGTCCAACATAGTTATGGTCAATGGTGAATTATGAAAATTGAAGAGATTTGATCCCGCGTTCTTGAACTTATTTATATCCGCGGGGTGGGTTAAGAATCCGAACCAGAAGAACTTGAACCTCTTCTCTATATTTGAGTAGTTGGGTATGGTAAAGATCCCATGTCCCCCTGGTTTCAAAACACGCGAGAACTCTTGAACCGCTCGATAAGGGTCCGTCATGTGTTCTAACCCGTCGCAGCAGCAAACATAGTCAAACGTGTCATTTCCGGCGTCTATTTTTCTATTCAGATCTACGTAGATACACTTGAGATCGGGGACCTGAAAGATTTGAGGTTCAATTTCACCGCAAGTCACCTCAAACCCCATTTTTTTCAAAAACAAGCTCACAAGCCCATGACCGGCAGGTGCGTCCAAGACTTTGCCTGGCCTATTTTGTGAGAACCACTCAATCACCGTCTTATACACACTCCCCCTTCCTTTGGGTGTAATCCCCTCATTATCGTACATGTGATCAATTTTAGTCATGGTTGCCTCCGATCTTCCAAATCATCCGTTTTATGCCGTTGGACCAAATTGTGAAATAATATATCCAGAGTCACTTGTCAATTTATTCGGTCGAACCACCTCGCCGATTCACGAGATAAGGTAATATTGGACTGATTTGTTCCTCCTTCGATAACCGGCGGAGATTTATATCACATGAGAGAACAAGCCGATCAATGCTTGAAATCAATCCTAACCAGGTAGGACCCAATTTGTGAATCTCTTAAAGAAGGATAGAACTAGGTTTGAATCGTATTAAATCAAGGCCCCTATTTCCGAACTCTCGGGATTGTCACGGCGTCAACCACTGTGAAGGTCTGATCAGAGTTAAGTCCGAGAACTTGAAAAGCAAGGGCTTCCTTAAGGTCTTTTATTTGACAAAAGTGGAAAAAGCGAAGTTCGGGACCAGAAAACAGGTCTTGATAAACACGCTTTGTGGGGTCAATTGAGACCTTATGCCTGGGTCCGCCTCCTCCCCCAGAGACAATGAAGAACTTGCCGTCCATTTGGAACCGCTCATAAGAATGACTGTGACCACCGAAGAATAAGCGCGTCTTTTGGAATCGAAGAAAAGGGTCGGCGAAGTTTACCTTGACCTCCTTGTTTGGACGGATCACCCGGCTGTTGGTGAAGGGCGGCTCGTGGCAGCAGACAATAATGAAATCAATTTCCGCGTTTCTTTCGAATTTTTCAAGCTCGTCCAAAAACCACTGAGACTGCCCCTCGATTTGTTCTTTGGTTAGGGTAGAGAAATTGGAATCCACCATAAGCACTCCAACATTCTTCCAGGGAAAGCTATACCATCGCCTTCGGTCAAGATGTGGAAAACGCTCAAAATAGTTCTGTAGCGCTTTCTTGTCGTTGCCGTAAAACTCATGATTCCCCAGGATTGGGAAATACGGAATCTTTATCTTGCGAAATTCTTCGTGCATATCGTCAAATTCCTGCCAGTGTTTCTCTGAGCAGCCCCGGGTTGTGAGATCACCAAGGTGGATAACAAAGGCTGGCGCGCGCCTGGTGATTTCATCGATGATTAATTTCCTCTGTTTATCATTCCTCTCGCGCCAGAATTCCCAGTGACTTGTACGTTGGGTATCACCCAGAAGAATAAAGCGATTTTTTGCAGCCTGGGTATCTGTGAAACCCGCGTAGGAAGGTGTTTTTCTAATCTCGTTCTCTGGGTGGGCTTTCAGGGCATTGATTGGGATGAATAAACCAGTACCCCATAACCCAGTAATCAATATCGCTTTGCCTATTCTCATTTTTTCCCCAAGGTTGAGGCAAGAAGGGAGGGTTTTGGCTTATTTTTAATACCAAAGACCGAGATTGATTTGGCCGGCACGTACCCCGCAAGCCCCGCCTTTTAGGCGGGCTAAGGGGCACAATTAAAACAATGTTTCTTTCCCGGGAAGCCCCGGACCTGTGGCCTGGGAGCTTCACAACAGTATATTACTTTAGTAGGCAAAATTCCAGGGAGGTAACGATATTGCCATTTGATATCTTCTTGTATTTGCTATTGAAAATTAAGGGGTAATGAGCTAATGTTTCAGAAATGGATTTCCAGAAATTCTTAATCCTGAGGCTGAGTGCGGTGGGGGATGTCATCCGAACACTGCCTGCGGTAAAAGCATTAAAAGAGCATTATCCATCCTCCTCCATCACCTGGATCGTTGAAGAACCCTCTCAAGCCTTCCTAAAAAGTCAACCAGAGGTTGATGAAGTGATTTTATTCCCAAGGAAAAGGTGGACCAAAGGAATGAAGTCATTAAGGCAAATAGGGGGGACGATCGGGGAAATGCGAGGATTTGCCGAAGATCTTCGGAAGCGAAGGTTTGACGTGGTGCTTGATTTCCATGGAATTCTTAAGAGCGGTGTTCTCTCTTTTCTTTCAGGTTCTCCTAAGAGGATTGGATACGACCGAAGGTCAACCAAGGAGGGAAATTTCTTATTTTCGAATGTGAAAGTGAAACTTCCAAGAGAAAAGATCAGCCGATTTGAAAGAAATCTTGCACTACTAAAGGGAATGGAATTGGAGGTGAAAGAACTTAAATATAGTCTTCGTATTCCGCCGGAGGATCGGGAATATGTCGGGTCATTTTTTAAGGCTTCACCGGGATCCTTTAGGAGGCCTTTGATTGCGATCCATCCAGGAACGAGTGCCAAAGCGTTTTTCAAGCGATGGAGGCCTGATCAATATGCCCAACTGGCGGATCGATTAATCCAGGAACTCAATGCTACAGTCCTTTTCACCTGGGGAGATGGGGAACTGGAATGGGTAGAAGGTATCCGAAAGGAGATGAAGAAACCGTCTCTTTTGGCGCCAAAAACAGATTCTTTAACACAGCTGGGAGAGGTTTATAGATACTGTGATCTTTATATTGGGGGAGATACGGGGCCCATGCACATCGCTTCCTTTATGGGAATTCCTGCCGTCGTCATTTACGGACCGACCGACCCCATTGAAAATGAACCGATTGGAAATCACATCAAAGTGAGAAAAGAAGTGGGGTGCAATCCGTGTCACGAATATTCGTGCAAAGAACTTTTCTGTCTAAAAGCTATCTCAGCCGATGAGGTTTTTGAAGCAACGAATGAGATTTTGAGGCTAACTCGTTGAAAATGTTGTAATATGAAATTTATGGGCTTCATGCCTTACGATTTCTCATTTAATTAAGGAATGATGTTTTGAAACGTGATCTTCGTCCCGCCAGCGGCGGAATCAATCGTATCTTGGTAAGAGGAGTGAACTGGGTAGGGGATACTGTGCTCAGTTATCCGGCGGTTCAACAACTGAAGGCTTTCTTTCCCAAATCCCACTTAGCAGTCCTTGTTCCAAGCTATCTCGTCGATTTATGGAAAACATTTCCCTACGTGGATGAGATCATCCCTTTTCAAAAGAAGGGAGGGATTGGATCTATTTGGGAAGATTTAAACCTCAGCCAATCTTTAAAGGAGAGGAATTTTGATGTGGCCGTCATCCTGCCCCGGTCTTTCCGATCTGCTTTACATATTTTTCTGGCTCGGATCCCGATCCGAATCGGTTATCGAGATGAATGGCGTTCACTCTTTCTGACCCACGGAATTCGTCGAACCAAAGAGGTTCTTCAGGGCCACCGAGTCTATTATTACCAGAAACTGATTGAGCCGTTTGGAAAGATAGAAAGTCCTCCTTCTCCTCGGATATTTCTCAGAGAGGAAGATCGAAGATGGGCAGATCGATTGGTGCAAGACCTGGGGATTCCGGAGGGAAAACCCCTGATCGGTATGAATCCTGGTGCCACTTATGGTTTAGCCAAATGTTGGGATCCAGATCGATTCGGAGAATTGGGAGAGAGGCTTGTGAATAATTGGCAAACCAAGATCCTCCTATTTGGGAAGGAGGGAGAGCGTCCGATCGTCTACGAGATTTTACGCAAACTAGGTACAAAAGGAATCGACTTGACTGGGAAAACCGGCTTACTCCAACTGGCTGCACTTTTGGAACGTTGTACTCTCCTTGTGACCAATGATACCGGAACAATGCATGTCGCCGCTGCTGTCGGTACCCCTGTCGTCGCTCTCTTTGGATCAACATCCTCTCTCACCACAGGTCCTTGGGGAGAGGGTCATGTGGTTGTAAGAAAGGATATCCCCTGCAGCCCTTGTTGGAAGAGGATTTGTCCAACAGACCATCAGTGCATGGAGCGGATCACGGTGGATGAAGTCGAAGAAGTCGTTGATGAACAACTGAGGCATAAGAGAAAATGATCGGGAAGATTCCGGTTTCTGTCTATCTCCTCACCACCAACAATCGCAGGACGATTGAACGATGCCTAAAGAGCCTCTCCTGGGCTCAGGAGTTGGTCGTCGTTGACTCCTTCAGCCAGGACGGGACCTACGAAGTCTGTAAACAATACACGGATAAGATATTTCAGAAGAAGTGGATGGGACATCGCGATCAGTATCAGTATGCCGCCGATCTCACCACTCAGGACTGGGTGATGTTTGTGGATGCCGATGAAGAAATTCCTCCAGAATTGGCTGATGAGATTCGGGTGGAATTGAGTGAAAAGGGGAAAGACTTAGATGGATATTTTGCTTATCGGCGTACGTTTTACCTGGGAAGATGGATTCGATATGGAGGATGGTATCCCGACGGTGAGATTCGCCTTTATCGAAGGGGGAAAGGGAGATGGGAAGGGGGACTTCATGCCAAGTTGGCGGTCGCCGGGGAAATCGGTATTCTAAAAAATCAATATCTCCACTATACCTACCGGGACATCTCCGATCAGATCCAGACGATCGATCGATATTCGAAAACCGCCGCAGAGGATATGACGGATCGCTCGAAACCATTTCGACTGGTTAATCTTCTCTTCAGTCCTCCCTTTCGTTTTTTCAAGGACTATATTCTTAAACTCGGCTTCTTAGACGGGATACCAGGGTTAATTATCGCCATGTCCACGGCCTACTATGCGTTTATCAAGCATGCCAAGTTGTGGGAACATGAGTTTCTCTCTCGTCCAAAAGATAATCAGGGAGGTTTGTGACCTGTGAGAGAACGCCGAGAAGTTATCCTCTTTTTCCCAAAGGTTCAGCTCCGTAAGCACCATCACGAGATGCCCCTTTCGATTCTGGCCCTTGCCCCGGAGTTGAAGAAGAGAGGATATTCCGTCGTATTGATCGATGAGAGGATCGATCGACAGGCTTTATCGAAATTAGAGGCTTCCTTGGATAGGGCTATCTGCGTAGGGATTTCATCCATGACCGGTTATCAGATCCAGGGGGGAATCGCCGCTGCGAAAAGGGTTCGACAGTTGAGCGATGTCCCCATCGTCTGGGGCGGTTGGCATGTGTCCTTGCTGCCGGAAGAGTCGGTCAAAAGTCCCCATGTAGATATCCTCGTTCGGGGCCAAGGGGAGAAGACCTTTGCAGAAGTGGTTCAGGCGATCGAGGAGAAAGGGAGCTTAAAGGGAATTCCGGGGATCACCTTTAAGAATGGGGAGGAGGCCTTTAGTACATCAGACCCATCCATCCTTTCTTTAGACGAGCTCGAACCCATGCCTTATGATCTCATCGATATCAACAGATATCATCCCCATTTTTCATATCTGAGCAGCGTTGGTTGCCCCATGTCCTGTGGTTTCTGCGCCGACGCGGTGGTTTACAAGAGAAAATGGAAAGGGATGAATTCCCTGCGGCTGGCGGAAGAAATCACCCGCCTGTCGAAGAAACTGAGCTGGAGGATCCGATCGGTCTATTTTATCGATAACAATTTCTTCGTGGATCCGGAAAGAGTGCGGATCTTCTGCGACGAGTTGGTTAAGGGAGGAACCCGTATCACCTGGGAGGCGCTGGGTCACCCCCGGCAATTGGCAAAACTGGATGACGGGTTTTATAAATTGCTGAAGCAATCCGGATGTTACAGGATATTGATCGGAGCCGAAAGCGGCTCCCAAACGATTTTGGATTACATCAATAAAAAGGCCGCCGTCGAGGATATTCTTCTGTTTGTAAAGAAGTGTCAGGAACATCAGATTATCCCCGTGCTCTCCTTTATGTGTGGATTTCCGAAGAGTCCGATTGATGACTTGAAGGAAACGGTCTTATTCATTAACGAAGCCAAGCGGATCAACCGGAATACTAAGATCAAGCTTTTTTTCTTCACCCCTTATCCGGGGTCTTTTCTGTATCAAGAAGCCATCCGGAACGGTTTCCAGCCCCCCACGGGCCTGGAAGCTTGGTCTCGGTATACGTTAAACATCAGGAATA
>Ga0316624_10000691_pt1 | contig 12111 bp, 12 predicted proteins | sample OWC_Aug_N3_C1_D5_FD_207657 | JGI IMG/M metagenome (GOLD analysis project Ga0316624, IMG submission 207657) | Wetland soil microbial communities from Old Woman Creek delta, Ohio, United States - OWC_Aug_N3_C1_D5_A | ecosystem: Environmental > Terrestrial > Soil > Wetlands | place: USA: Ohio...
GCCTCCCTGATGCAGTGCGGCCCGACGACGCGATTGTACCTTGTCACTCGGCTGCTGCGCGACGTCGGAATAGCTCCCGTGACCGGGAGCGCAGCGCGCGGCCAGCATCGCGCGCGCAGCAGCCGGGCAACAACACCGTTACAATTCGGCATGCACTTACTCTACGACATGCCGCTGTTCCGCCCTCCCTCCGAGGCCGACAACCTGATCATCCAGGCCACGCTGGGCTGCAGCTTCAACCAGTGCAGCTTCTGCGCCATGTATCGCAGCAAGCGATTCGTCGAACGCCCGCTGGCTGACGTGTACGCCGATATCCAACAGGCCGCCGCCGACTGGCCGGATGCGCAGCGCGTGTTTCTCGCCGATGGCGATGCGCTGGCGCTGCCGACTCCACATCTGGTCGCCATCCTGCGCGAGCTGGCGGCGGCGCTGCCGCGGCTGACGCGCGTTTCCTGCTATGCCACGCCGGGCAACATCCAGCGCAAGAGCCCCATAGAACTGGCGCTGTTGCGCAAGCACAAACTGAGCCTGCTCTACCTCGGCATCGAGTCCGGCTCCGACCTCATCCTGAAAAAGATCACCAAGGGCGCCACGCAACGGCGCATGGCCGAAGTGCTGCACAAGGCGCACGCCGGCGGCATGAAAGTCTCCGCCACCGTCATCCTCGGATTGGGCGGCAGCACGCACCGCGATGAGCATATCGACGGCACCATCGCCCTGCTCAACAGCGCGCCCGTTACCTATCTTTCCACGCTGCAACTGTACCTGGACGAAAGCATAGCGGAAGAATTTCAGCGCAAATACGGCGAGCCGTTCGAGATGCCGGACGACCTGGCGATCTTGCAGGAACAGGAAAAACTGATCAGCGGCCTCAATCCGCCGCAGCCGGTCATCTTCCGCTCCAACCATGCCTCCAACGCGCTGGCGCTCGCTGGCAACCTGCCTAAAGACAAAGAGAAATTGCTGCTGCAACTGCGCGAAGCGATGGCCGGCCATCGGCCGTTGCGGCCGTTTTACATGCGCGGGCTTTGAGGCTGAAAACTGGCCCAAGGCTCTGTGAACCGGGAACTGATATAATTCGCAGCAACGAAACTCGCTGGACTGGCGAGTTGTTTTGGGGAGAAAACGATGAAAGTCAGCGCCAGCCTGAACCAGAAAATCGCCCAAGCTGTCCAGACCTCAATGCAGATCGAAGGCTGCAAGCCGGTGCAATCCGACGCGGTCAAAAAACAGGCACAAGCCCTGATGGAACAGCACCGTGTCCAAGTATCAGTTCACAGAAAGTGACATCTACCTGCCCGGCACCGACATTCCCAAGAACCGCCTTGGAATAGAAGCGCCGGACACAGCCAAGCGCTGGCTGAAGGCCCCTCCGGCCTGAATACCTATATCGAAGCCTCCATCCTTTGTGTCCAACGCGCCGACAGCAGCAAGTTGCAGCGGATCATCCTGCAAGGGTTGCGGCGAACTGCGGCGGATAAAAAAACATCGACCAAATCCGCGAGATTCGACTCATCAGCGGCCCCAACCGCCGCAGCCAGCCATCTTCCGCTCCAACCACGCCTCCAACGCGCTGGCGCTCGCTGGCAATCTGCCTAAAGACAAAGAGAAACTGCTGCTGCAACTGCGCGAAGCGATGGCTGGGCACCGGCCGTTGCGGCCGTTTTACATGCGCGGGCTTTGAGGCTGAAGGCCGCTCTTGCCGGAATCATTGTGGGAGCCAGCTTGCTGGCGAAAATTTTCGATAAATTCGCGAGCAAGCTCGCTCCTACAGGGTTCTAAAATTTCAGTTTATCCCCCATCAGTTTATCCCCCATTAACAGAGCAAGCAGACTCAGCTTGTGCGGCAGCAAGGTAAAATGCGGAAAAGACTCAGGGAGTGCCGCAAATTACATAAGGTGGAAAAACCTATGGAAGCCTTGCTGCAACGCCATCTCCAGGACGACGTCGATGAGATCACGCTCATCGCCGGACTCGTGTCAAAAATCCGGCCCTCGAAATCCGCGCAGGCTGTTCATGCGGAACACATGATCGGCGCGCTGTGCCACATACTCGGCCGGCGGCCGGAATTGCGCGCCGCGTTACGCGCTGCGCTGCTCAAATTGCTGGGCGCCCACAAACCGGTTTCGTTGTATGTGGAATCGGGAATACTTCCCAGCACCGGATTTTTCACGGAACTGTACCGGCGGGTAAGCCACAAGATACTGCCGGAGGCGATCGACCCTCATTACCTGAAAGACATCTTCGCGCAGGTCTTCACCCGCCATGACGACGAAGCCTGGGTCAACGCCGTGCCGGACGCTCGCTGGCTGGAGCTGCTGGCAGCATTGCGCTTTGACGAGCAAGCGCCGGACGCCACCCTGCCCTTGCCGGTGCGCGGCATTGTGGATGCGATTCTGGTGCTGTCCTACCGGATCTCTTCCATCGGCCTGGAGCCGGAGCTGATCCGCAACGAGCCATCCCTGGAAGAATTCGCCTCGCCCTTCCTCACCCAGAACGACGAAGTCGGCGAATACCTCGAACAGTTCGCGCTGGCATGGGCGGACGCCTCGCTTGAGTTCCAGGACGAAAAGCACATCCTGGTATTGCTGGACCAGTGCGCGCAGATCATCCAGAAAATCCGGCGCACCGCGTCCCGTTACGGCACCAGCATCAGCCTGACATTCCTGTTGCAGCGGCTGACCCAGCAATTGGAACGCATGGAAACCCTGCTTGCCGTTCTCGCCGCACTGCGCGTGGAAAAAAGCGGTGAGCGCGCACTTTCCCTGTTGGTAGGCTTGTTCAAGACATTGGTCAGCGGCGAATGCCACAAGAACGATGTGCGGCAGCATTGGCGGACAAACCTGGAGCTGCTTGCGCTGCGCGTGACGGAAAACGCCAGCCGCACCGGCGAGCACTACATCACCAGCACGCGCCCGGAATATTTTGCGCTGCTGAAGTCGGCCATGGGCGCGGGGCTGGTCATCGCGTTCATGGCGGTGCTCAAGCTGCTTGTCGCCAAAGAACATCTGCCGCCGTTAACCGAGGCGCTATTGTTCAGCCTGAATTACGGTTTGGGCTTCATCCTGATCCACATCCTGCACTTTACCGTCGCCACCAAGCAGCCCGCGATGACGGCCTCGGCCATCGCCGCCAGCATCAGCGAACACGGCAACAGCCACGACATGGAAAATCTGACCAGCATCGTCGCGCAAACAATGCGCAGCCAGCTGGCCGCTATCCTCGGCAATGTGCTGGTGGTGATACCGCTGGCCATGCTGATTGCCTGGGGAGTGATGGCAGCGACGGGCGCACATTTCGTCGCCCCCGAAAAAGCCCATCACCTGATGGCCGACATCGACCCGCTCCACAGCCTGGCCGTGTTCTATGCCGCGATTGCCGGCGTGTGCCTGTTCTTGTCCGGGCTGATTGCGGGCCACCATGACAACCTGGCCATCTACAACCGGATTCCGCAGCGACTGAAACAACTGCACTGGCTGGAGCGCCTGCTGGGCAAAGCACGTTTGGCGCGGGTCGCCGACTATGTGGAAAACAACCTGGGGGCGCTGGCGGGGAATTTCTACTTCGGCTGCATGCTGGGTGGCATGGCCGCAATCGGCGTGCTGTTCGGGCTGCCGGTAGACATCCGGCACATCACGTTCTCTTCCGCCTATCTGGGGTTCTCGCTGATCGGGCTGGATTTCGCGATCGAACCGCGCGAACTGCTGCTCGGCATGCTGGGCATCGCGCTGATCGGTTTGACCAATTTGATCGTCAGCTTCACCCTGGCGCTCAGCGTGGCGATGAAAGCGCGCAAGGTTACTTTTGCGCATTGGCCAACCTTGCTGCGCAGCGTGGGCAGGCGCTTCCGCAAAAAGCCGGGAGAATTTTTCCTGCCGCCCAAATCGCAAAGCGCCGATGCGCCGAAAATCCTTTGAAAATGCGCTGAAGAACATTTAAGGGGCGTGGGAGAAATGCGCGGGCTTTGATGCTGCAACTAGGCCGAATCATGCCGGGGCTGCCGGATACATTCGACACAGCATGGGGCGTGAACAAATGAATTTTGTTAGACTGCTCAGCAGGAATTCAGGAGAACGCATCACGGACGGACGCGCTGCTGACCTCCATGAAGAGAAGGAGAACACCATGTCCATAGCCGATAACATCTATCACCATAGCCGCAGGCTGCCGGAGCAAGCGGCGCGCGAGGCGTTGGATTTCATCCAGTTTTTGGAGCAACGGTATGCCATCAAATCGGCGTTGCCCGCGCAAGCCAAAGACACGGAGTCTTTTCTCGCAGCCGTTGCGGGTACATTGGGCGATGATTTTCCGGATGACATCACGGACGATGATCTTGGCACTGACACCCCGCGCCATGAGTTGGACTGATGGCTTATTTGCTCGATACCAATGCGGTGATCGCATTGATGAAAAATCACCCGCGTGTGATCGAGCACATTCGCAGAGCGGGACGCTCCGCGCTCGCCATTTGTGCACCGGTTGAGGCCGAACTTTGGTTCGGCGTGAGCAAAAGCAGCCACGCAGACGAAAACCGCCGCCATCTGTTGAATTTGTTGGAATGGCTGCCCAGCCTTCCATTCTCAGGGGAAGCCACGCGATTGTGCGGCGAAACCCGCGCCATTCTTGCTCGCCAGGGCACGCCCATCGGCCCCTACGATTTGCAGATTGCCTCCATTGCGTTGGCTAATGACTGCGTTCTGGTAACGCACAATATGAGCGAGTTTTCGCGCATAGCTGGTTTGAAACTGGAAGATTGGGAAGTGGGAGCGTGAGTAGCGAGGACCGTGATCTGTTCCTGATGTTTCCAAAATCCATTCATAACACAATTGCGATGCTGACCCCGATTAATCTCGATTAACCTGCCCCCCGCAAACACAGCGAGCAATCCCCTCTCCCCTGGGAGAGGATTAGGGAGAGGGATAACTCGTTGAGTTCTCATTTCACTCCTAGCACCACCGCCCCAATTCCAGTAAAGTCGCCTCCTGCAACCAACCCCGGTATATATCCATGAACACAGAAGAGCTAAGCAAAGAACAACGCATCATGCGCGCGATGCGCAAGACCCTCGGCAACATCGTCAGAGACTGCACCCCGCTCGGCGGACGCCCCAACCCGCTGACGGAAAGCACCATCCAGGACATCAAGGATTGTTTTGCCTTGATTTCGGAACGGGAAAAAGAGCTGGCCGACAAACTCGGCTTTGACCAGGCCCAGCCCTATTACAAGGACGGCGAGCAACCGAATTCGAACGTACTCAACTTCGTCAAACCGTCCAAAGAGTAGTGACAGCGAAGGGCAGCGATGCCATAGCTTAATCGTGTAACTTGGAGCGTCACCCCATGAGAAGGAGTGCCCATGAAACACAGCATAACCATCCTGGCCCTCCTTTCCCTGCTCGGGGGATGCTCCACACTCGAGAAACCCGATCCGGCCTATTACTACATCGAGCAAGGCAACCTGCCGCAGGCCGACGTCACGCTGAACATTTCCGGCCTGGGGCCCTGCACCGACAATCCCGACCGCACGCTGCACCTGAATACCAGCCAGCCGATCAACGTGCTGACCCACGGCTGCTTCGGTTCATCCGGGCAGTTCCGCGGACTGGCGCAAGTGCTCGCCTTCCAGGGACAACAGACCGCCTGCTTCACCTATGATGATCGCGCCGCGCTCACACAGAGCGCCACCGAATTGCGCAATGCCCTCAACCAGCTCGCCGAACAGACGCGCACGCCGCAGATCGTCCTGATCGGGCACAGCCAGGGCGCACTGGTCGCGCGCCGCTCGCTTACCGAACTGGCCGTTGCCCCGCCCAAACGACAAACCGATCTGCGCCTGGTCACCATCTCCGGCCCGTTCAACGGCATCGCCTCTGCCACGACCTGCGGCCGCGACTGGCTGAGCGTGCTCACAGTCGGCCTGCTGCCAGTGACCTGCTACATCGTGACCGGTGCGAAGTGGATGGACATTACCAACACATCGAGTTTCATCCGCAGGCCAGGCGCGCTCATCCCCGAAGTGAACAACTACCTGAAGATCGACACCGACGAGACCGGCACATGCAGGCGCAAGGAAAACGGGGAAAACGGCCGCTGCCTGGAAAGCGATGACGTGTTCTCGCTGACCGAGCAACACAACACAGTTGTAGAGAGCGATCCGCGCGCACACCGCATTGAATTGCAGGCCGGCCATGTCGAGATCGTCGGCGACAAACGCGTTGCGCCGCTCAAGCTCATCTCCGCCCTACAAGCACAGGGCGTGCTGCGCCCAATCGCACAGGGCCACACTGCAGAATTCATTCGAATGCTCGCCCGTGTATACCAGGACGATGCGCTGTTACAACTCGCTGGCCCTGCCCACTGAACACCTGTTCGCCATCCTGCGCGAACTGGCCGCGCCGTTTAACTCTCGCACCTGCACCTTTGCTAGCCCACGCGTAGTAACCACACCGCCTGTATCAACAAACCAATGCTCTCCTGCGTGGTCTATATGTCTGTTCAGAGACTTTCAGTTTCTGAACACTTGCACTCTTGAAGGAGGACTTAAAATGAAACTCTATTACAGTCCGGGAGCGTGCTCGCTTTCCCCCCATATCGTACTGGCTGAATCCGGCCTGCCCTTCGATGTTGAAAAAGTGGATTTCTCCGCAATGAAAACCGAACGCGGCGCCGATTTCGCAATGATCAATCCCAAAGGCTATGTGCCCGTGATCGCGCTTGATAACGGGCAGATGCTGACCGAGGGCTCGGCCATCGTGCAGTACATCGCCGACCAGGTGCCGCAAAAGAAACTCGCGCCGCCTGCCGGAACATTGGAACGTTACCGCTTGATGGAGTGGGTGAACTTCATTGCCACGGAGCTTCACAAAGGCTTGTCGCCGCTGTTCAATCCGGCACTTCCGGATGACCTGCGAGCCAAGACAATGGAGCGGCTCAGCAAACGCATCGGCATTGCCGCCGCGCAACTCAGCAAGACCCGCTTCCTCATGGGCGATACGTTCACAGTGGCCGATGCCTATCTGTTCACGATCCTCAGATGGGCGCCCCGGGTCAAACTCGATTTGAGTCAGTGGCCCATCCTGAAAACGTATCAAGACCGGATTGAAACCCGGCCGGCCGTTTACGATACGTTGATTGGAGAAGGATTGGTCGAGTCCAAGATGGCGGCGTAATCGTCCAACGCTTCAGTTTCATTATGGAGTCCGCGATTCATCGGATTCGTCAAATCGTCCGAGTTAATTACACGGTAGAAGCGGCGGGTTAGCGCGTCTTGTTAATTTCACGTTAAGAAGAACGCGCGCCCGCCACCTCTTTGCCAATTTCCCTCCTGTCAGCATTGACACTCCCCGCCCGCGTCAAATAAAGTCTGTCCCTCTTGCAGATTTGCTCAATGCACATCGCACCGCACGCACGGCGCGAGGCTCACGGCAAATTCCCCAGGTTAGGAGCTGGCGCAAGATAAAAGAACAAACCCGCAACGACGGGGGAACAACGCCAGCAACTGTTACAGAGGGGAAGCACTAAAGATGCTTGCATCAGTGACGCAAATTGAATCGAGGATGTTTCTCATCCGCGGGCACTGCGAGAGGGTGGAGCTGAAGGCTCCGGGTACCCGTCGGCGTCCCCCTTGCGGGGAAAAGGTGATGCTCAGCCAACACCTGGCCGAATTGTATGAAGTCGAGCCACGTGCGTTGAATCAGGCGGTCAAACGCAATCTCGATCGCTTCCCCGAAGACTTCATGTTCCAGTTGAGCCCTGAGGAATTCGCCAACTTGAAATCACAATTTGTGATTTCAAGTTGGGGCGGCGCCCGCACGGCTCCCTACGCCTTCACCGAACAGGGCGTCGCCATGCTCTCCAGCGTCCTGCATAGCGAGCGCGCCATCCAGGTCAACATCGAGATCATGCGCACCTTTGTGCGCCTGCGGCAGATGCTGGCCGGCAATGCAGAACTCGCGCGTAAACTCGTCGCGCTGGAAAAGAAATACGATGCGCGCTTCAAGGCAGTCTTCGACGCCATCCACGAATTGATGACTCCACCAGAGAACAAAAAGAAACGCCCCATCGGCTTTGCTCCCTGGGAGAAGAAATGACACGGTCCGCAGCGCTACCCATCCCCTCCCCCATGCAGGGGGAGGGCTAGGGAGAGGGTAGAACCCGTGAGCCAAGCCAACGCCAACCCCCTCTCCGCCAGCGAACCCTGGAACCTCGTCGCCGATGGCTACGCCGAAACCACCATGCTCGTGTTCGAGCAATTCGCCGACGAAGCCATTGCCGCCAGCAAACTCAAACCGAATTCAACCGTGCTCGATGTCGCCTGCGGGCCGGGCACCCTGGCGCTGCGGCTTGCGCACCAGGCAGCGCAAGTGCACGGCATAGATTTCTCCGAAGCCATGCTCGCCGTGTTCCGCAACAAGATCGAACAAGCCGGACACCGCAACATCGCCCTGCACTGCGGCGACGCGCAGACCCTGCCCTATGCGGACGCAACCTTCGACGCCGCCTTCTCGCTGTTCGGCCTCATGTTCTTCCCTGACAGGCAAAAAGGCTTCGCCGAAATCTACCGCACGCTCAAACCGGGCGGCAGCATCGCCATCACCAGTTGGGCGCCCGTGGACCAATCGCCCGCCATGCAAACCATGTTCGGCGCACTGCGCGCCATCAAGCCCGACCTGCCGCAACCGCAACGCTCCGTCACCACACTGGAAAACCCCGAACGCTTCATGCATGAGATGCAGGAAGCCGGGTTCCGCAACGTCGAGATACGCAGCATCACCAAAGCCTTCCCCACCGGCAGCACCGGTGAATTCTGGGACAACATGGTCAAGGGCAGCGCCCCGATACAGATGATGAAAAAGGGATTGGGCGAAGTGCTGTGGCGCGAGAAGGAAAAGCTTGCGCTGGCTTGGCTGGAAGAGACGTTGCCTGCATTAGAAGGGCCGCTGACTTCGGATGCTTGGTTGGGGGTGGGGGTGAAGTGACAAGGGGCTTCATACTAGCTCCGGAAAAATAATTCGAAGCTGACCCGTTTAATTTCATATTATGGAAATATAATCCGAGCTTGATTCAGTTAATTCGATTTAAGAGTTACTAAAAAATGATTGCACTAACAGATTCAGTCCTTTCAGCAATAAAAGGCTCCATTGGACGGGAGTTGCTCACCGAACTTTGGGCCGCGCCATGGGATAAGTCTCAACTCAAGACAATTGACGAACTGGGAGCAGCTCATGGAACCAATACAGGAACCAAGCGTACGCGAAACGAAGATCGTTTAGCGATAGCACGTGTCACCGCCCACAACCAAGAACGATTTACGGTAGCTTTGGTTTGCGATGGTGTCGGCGGGTCTGAAATGGGCGATGTTGCAGCCACACTTGCGATAGCAGCATTTATTGATGAGCTATCACAAGTCAGAACCTTCTTGCCATTATCTGACCTCCTCGACCAATTGATTCGAAAGATGGATACCACGGTTCAATTCGCCTTGGGAGGACGTGGAACGACTACTGCAAGTATTGTTCTTGCAACTTCAACTGGACAGTTCGTAGCTGCCAATATCGGCGACAGCCGTATCTTTACTTGGAAACCAAATGCTTTAGGTTTCCAGCAAATAAGTATAGATGACACTATTGAAAATGAACTCTTGAACCTTGCAGTCAAGGATATCTCTGTTCTTGATGCGCGAGGGTTGCGCGGAAGGCTTTCGCAAGCTATTGGTGAAGCCGACAGAACGTCAAATGATTTACGTATTGACGTGCTAAGTCAGGGCCAATTTGAAAATAGCGGCATGGTTTTGGCTACGGATGGCGCATGGAAATCAGTCGAAGCAGGCTTTGAATCACTTGTATTCCATGCAGCATCTGCGGCTGATGCAATGCGAAGGGTTATATCGTTTTCCGCTTGGACTGGCGGCGTTGACAACGTTTCAATTATAGCCATCGAGAATATGCTCAAATTTGCCAAGGGTGAAGACGAGCAAGCCCCCCTATCATCCAAAACACCAAAAACAACTGTATGGGTTTGTGACAGCAAGATTACGATTTGCGATTCCACTCGGTCAGCAAATACCAAACATCATGCAGAAGACCACTCACCAAAGCTCAAAGCAGAGGCAACAAATAATAAGCAGAAAACAAAATCTGCAAGCCGACGCAAGGCATCAAATGCCTCCCCAAAGAAAAACGGGACGCAATTGAGTTTTGCAGGAGATGTCAACGCGGAATCTAAGCAAGATAACAGAAAGCTAAAAGCTGAAATATCTACAGATCAAGATAGTGAGGTCAAACCATAATGACCTCACCAATCTCAAATTCATTCATGCTCCCCCCTCGCTATAGGACTATCACTCAGAGCATCATACCTGGTGGATTCGGCAGTGTTCAAAAGGTGCATGATACGTTTCTAGAACGAGACGTTCTCTTCAAATCCATGCAGGACAAGAGCAACAACGCTCAACTGATTAATGAAATACAAGCGCTCTCTAAAGCTCGATCCCGACATATAGTCGAAATCTATGACGTAATTCGAGATGCTCAAGGTGATGTCGTTGGCATCATCATCGAACTGCTAACTGGGCGAGACTACATTCAATTCCACTCGGAAGATAAGAGGAGCCCGCACAATTATTTGTTGGCGCTGTATCAGATTGCGACTGCACTGCGCGATCTTCACTCAGCCGGCGTAATCCATAGAGACCTAAAGCTTGACAATTTGCGGAGTTCTGCATCTGGCATTCTTAAACTTTTTGACTTTGGCATTTCCGTTGCCGGCGATAACTATCGAACGACAAGGAACCGCGGAACCCTTGTCTACGCTTCACCAGAGCTCTTTGTTCCAAATGCTGAAATTACTCCAGAGATGGATATCTATGCATTTGGAATTTGTGCTTGGGCATTAGCAACAAATGTTTGGCCACCTGCACTACTTGAACGACCTCCACAAACAACTGGTCGAGCGCCATCTATTAGTTCAGTCTTCGCTGGATTGCCAAGCGAGGTGGTTTCGCTAATTGATGAGTGCCTGCACCCCACCCCTAGCCTCCGCCCACGAGCTGGCTTACTTAGCCAAGAACTGGCAAAACAATTAGCTCGCGGGAAACATAGGGGCATCTTCACGCAAGATGCGGCGACAATTTACGAGTTATCAAACAGCACTCCTCAAGTTCGAATCACGATTGGAAATCTAGGAGCGCTAAAGGTTATATATGACGGATTAGTATTTCGTATTGTCGAAGTAGTTGGCAATGTTTATATAAACAACGAAGTTGCTGCCGTAAATATGCAATTGCATGGCGCATGTGTCCTTACATTTGGAACAAATGACTCTGGAAGCTCACGTGCATTCGTATCATTTGCTTCATCACACCCGGAGGTCGTGCTTTGACTACACGTCGATTCCAAAGCGGAGATATTCTGATTGGCCGCTATCATGTCGAATATCATCTTGCGGCTGGCGGCATGCAAGACGTCTATGTTTGCCATGACCGAGCATTAGATCGGCAGGTAGTTATGAAAACCCCCAAGGAGGGTGTTTTAGATCGGCGTTTCCGAAGGGGGGCGGAAATGGGGGCGCGAATCAATCATGCGAACGTTGCTGCCACTTTCGACTACTACGAAGATGAATCGTTAACCTTTATGATTGAAGAATTCATTGAAGGGAAAGATATTGGGAACAGATTGGGGGCAGATATTCTATTCATGGACCCCTATCTTGCTGCACATGTTATTCATCACATAGCACGCGCACTTCAAGAAGCGCATCGTGTTGGCATTTGTCACCGTGATTTGAAGCCAAGCAACATAATGGCTTCCTCTGATGGAGCATTAAGCGTAATCAAACTAACTGACTTCGGAATTGCCAAACTGGCGGAAGGAGAGATTGCATCAGAAATAGAAAGCTTTAATAGAGACAACGCGACACTCACTTCATCAAATACCTTACTGGGAGCCGTTCCCTATATGGCACCGGAATGCTGGACGAATTGGACGGATGCTGGCCAACCTATGGATATCTGGGCGCTAGGTTGCATTGGCTACCAGTTATTAACAGGACAGCCGCCTTTTGGCACTGGACAGCGAGCCATTATGAATGTTGCGAGGGCAGAGCTACACGGTGT
>Ga0316624_10000692_pt1 | contig 12108 bp, 8 predicted proteins | sample OWC_Aug_N3_C1_D5_FD_207657 | JGI IMG/M metagenome (GOLD analysis project Ga0316624, IMG submission 207657) | Wetland soil microbial communities from Old Woman Creek delta, Ohio, United States - OWC_Aug_N3_C1_D5_A | ecosystem: Environmental > Terrestrial > Soil > Wetlands | place: USA: Ohio...
GCGATGACGCCGCCGCGCCGCGGGACGATGGCGGCGAACACAGGGATCAATGCCGGCAACGCGAGGGTCGTGAGCACGAACACGGTCCAAAGCAGCGCGGCGTGGAGCGGCAACAGCCAGCCGCAGATCAACGCAGCCACGCTGCTGGGCGCTGACAGCGTTCGCCGCAAATTATCCAGCATCTTCCACAAGCCGAGCAGCGGCAGCGCGCCACTGCCGCGTCGAGCCGCATCGCGGCGCCCGACAATCCACGGGAGTAGCTGCCAATCTCCGCGCGCCCAGCGATGAGCGCGCGCCGCGGCGACGTCGTAGCGCGCGGGAAACTCCTCGACCACTTCGATATCCGAGACCAGCCCTGCACGGGCGAATATCCCCTCGAACAAGTCGTGGCTGAGCAATGAGCCGTCCGGAACTCGACCGGCGAGAGCAGATTCGAATGCGTCGATGTCGTAGATCCCCTTGCCGGCGTACGAGCCCTCGCCGAACAGGTCCTGGTACACATCCGACACCGCGGCACTGTATGGGTCGATCCCCGTCATGCTGGAGCAAAGGCGCTGAAACGACGACCCTTCCCGACCGATGGGCAACGACAGCGACACGCGCGGCTGCAAAATCGCATATCCCTCGGTGATCCGCCCGGTGACAGCGTCGAAGCGCGGTCGATTGAGGGGGTGCGCCATCTTGCCGATCAAGCGTCGTACCGACTCTCGCGGCAAGCGGGTATCGGTATCGACGGTAACCACGAAGCGAATGCCGGGCGGCGGGACCGGCGATTTTCCTTCACGGTCGACAAAGCTCGTGTCGGTCGCGCCGCGCAGCAGCCGGTTCAATTCATGCAGCTTGCCGCGTTTTCGCTCCCAGCCCATCCACCGCCGTTCACTCTTGCTCCACAGGCGCCGGCGGTGGAACAAATAGAACCGCTCGCCCGCCGATGACGGACCATGCACGCGATTCAAGCGCGCGATCCCCTCGGCGGCCATCCTATGCAACTCCGAGTCGTCCGGCGTGGCTTCGGTCGCGGCATCGGTCCAGTCTGAAAGCAGCGCGAAGTGGATGTCGCCGCCCGCCGAAGCCAGATAATGAACCTCCAGACGATCGAGCTGGGCTTCTAGCGCGGCGGGCGTCGTCAACAGCGTCGGAACGACAACGATTGCGCGAAACTCCGCTGGAATGCCGTCCCGTAGCGCCAGACCCGGCAACAAGGTAGCGCCGAACCCCCGGGTGACCGCGCGATTGACCAGCGCGACCGCCACATCGATGGCGGGAATCACACCGAACATCGCCAACAGAGCCGATCGCAGACCGCCGATCCCCAGCCAATCGAGCCCCGCGACCGGCACGGCGAGTACGACTGCCGCCAGGATCAGCACAGCACTGATGTAACCGCCCGGACCGATCGCGGCGTTCAAGCGGCTGGGCCAACGCGATCGTCGCGGCCGATAACCCAGCGTGCGCTCGAACGCACGGCGGCCGCGGGATAGCAGGTAATAGCCCGGATCGCGTTCTCGGTCCGGCGCGCCTTCGCCACCGGCGCCGAGCGCTATCACGGCGCGGGCAATATCCAGTTCCGGCTTCCCCGAGCCGCGCGCCAACTCCTCGATCGCGCTGCGGTAAAGATTGCGGGTGACGAAGTCCATGTTTGCGATGTCGCTGCCGGAGCGCAGCACGTCGTCGACCAGACTCACGTCTTCGAAAAACTCCTGCCAATCGACGTCCGCAACCAGCCGCATGCTGGTGATGATGTTGCGCACGGTGACGTTGGACGCACCCTGCCGCTGGTGCTCGTCGCGCACCATTTGCTCGGACGTGGTGCCCTGCGCTGCCAGCTGTTGTTCGAGCCATTGCAGAGCGGGCGTCACTCGTGGATCCTGATCGCGAAGACGCTTGACCAGCTGCACGACGAACACGTCCGACAATTTCGGCGCATCATCGCGGCGGCGCATGAGCGCCTCCAAGACCACCGTCGTGCCATGAGCGCCGAGCAACTGGTCCGCTATCCGATCCGCATCCGCGCGCGCGGCGCGCCCGCTCACGATGCGGGCCGCCGCCCGCCTGAGATTCTCCACGAGCACGATTCGCAGCGTGATCGAGATCGCCCACAATTCCCCGATGGTCAGCGGCTGAATCTTTTGATACGCGCGCACGAAGCGGCGCAGCATCTCAGGATCAAATCGACTATCACTATGGGCAACACAAGCCCACGCAATGCCGAACACACGTGGATACCCGATCAACGGCCCGCCCGCGAGCTTCGGGAGTTGGCGGTAGAATTGCGGCGGCAGATCATCGTGGATCCGCCGAATTTGCTCTTCCACCAGATGATAGTTATCAATCAGCCATTCTGCCGCCGGCGTGATCGCGTGATCCATGGCCGCCGCGGCGCCGATGCTGCGATAGGCCGCCAGCAATACTTTTTCGTTGTCGCTCAGTCGCGCATTGAGCGAACGACGAGCCGGCGGCTTGACGGCAACGGCTTGCGCCTGCGCGAGACTGGTCGCGTGCTCCTCGAGACGCTCAATGCTGAACAGCTCTTCCCGGATGAGATCATCGGTAGCCCATGGCGAACGGGTCGATTCGATGCGAAACATATCGCCTGGGAAGCCGGTCACTGGAATCTTCACCTACCGCCAACGCAGCGCATCGCGCGGCGCGCCGAGCGTCCGCTCGTACATTGCCCTGCCATCCGAGTAGCACCGGCACGTCGCCCGTTCCAGCCCGGCGCCGTCGAGGATTTCAATTTGACCACGGGCGTAATTGATCAGGCCGCCCGCCTGCAGCGAGCGGGCGGCCCGTGTGATTCCAACCCGCCGCACCCCCAGCATGTATGCCATGAATTCATGCGTCAGGCGAAATTGATTGGAGTGCGCTCGATCGCGGGTCAACAGCAACCAACGCGCCAGCCGTTTCTCCACGAGGTGAAAATGATTGCACGCCGTTGTCTGCGCGAGTTGCCGCATGAGCACACAGACATAACGCTCCAATGTGCGCCGCAGAGCGTCATCCTTGACCAGCGCTCGGCGGAATGCCGGAGCCGCCATGCGCATCGCGGCTCCGGCGCCCTGCACGACGGCATGCTGCGGCGACCGATGCACCCCGAGGATCAGCGACGTGCCTAACATGCCTTCGTCGCCGACGATGCCGACTTCCATGCGCGAACCGTCCGCCAGAGTCGTCACCAGCGAAATGAAGCTTTCGAGAGGAAAGTAAGCGTATTGAATCGGCTCGCCGGGCTCGCACAGGACGGTCGCGAAACGCAGATCAACCAGTTCGCAGTCCTTGAGAAATCGCCGTCTACTCCGGTCCGCCAGCGCGGAAAGCAGCCGATTCGTTTGCGCGGCAGTTTTCGAACCCGACATTGAACCCCTCGCACGCGGTTCCGGTTGACGCTCGGCAGTCAAGGGGAGTCGACGGTGTGGCATTAACGAACAACGCCGATCCTTCGGCCCATCCGCGACTATACGCGACGCCGCTCAGATGCTATGTGCGGCAGCGTACGCCTGGTTGGGGAATACGCGCATGTCGCGCAATACCGTGGGCGTCGGCCGGGCGGGGCAGGGTCAAGGAATGGAAGAGCCGGAAAGCAAACGGTCGGATTCCCTTTTGACGACTGCGTAACATTCGCAGGTGCGTGCCTCGAGCCCCGCGCGATCGAGAACCGTGATGTGGCCACGGCTGTATTTGATGAGCCCTGCATCTTGCAGGTTTCCCGCCGCCTCGGTCACCCCTTCGCGGCGCACACCGAGCATATTAGCCATCAACTCCTGCGTCATCACCAGTTCATTCGTGGGCAGCCGGTCGAGGCTCAGCAGCAGCCAGCGGCATAGCTGCTGGTCCAGCGAATGGTGGCGATTGCAGACCGCGGTCTGCGCCATTTGCGTCAGGAGCGCCTGCGTGTAGCGAAGCAGCAGATGCTGCATCGCTCCGGCTCGCGTAAATTCCTCCTTGAGAATCCGTCCGCCGAGTTGATAGGCATGGCCGGCGCTCTGCACCACCGCCCGGCTGGGCGTTGTTTCGCCGCCCATGAAAAGAGAGACGCCGATGACGCCGTCATTTCCCACCACCGCGATTTCCGCCGACGCGCCGTCTTCCATCACATACAGCAACGAAACGATCGAGTCCGCCGGGAAGTAGACATGGTCCAACTTCGCGCCCGACTCGTACAGCACCTTGCCCAGCGCCAGCGGCGCCGGCTTAAGATGCGGCAACAGCCGTTCATACTCCGATGCGGGCAAGGCTGCCAAGAGGCGATTTTGTCGCGGGCTGATCATGATCGGCATCCATTGTTTCCGCGGAATCGATTGGTCGGCCTGATGGACGCCTGTCGGCTGGTGCGATGGCTTATGCGATCATGCGCCTAAAACCATGAGTGTGCCAGCGCACCGAGCAATTGCGGCGCCGGCGGGCCGTGCCGGTATGTACGCTGGCAGACCGACGCCGGCGGCGTCGAACGGCATCATGCGCGATGACCACTCAACAAGGACAGCTCATGAAGAAAAGTATTGCAACGACGCTCCTCGTCATCGGCACGCTGATTGGCCCCATCGCGGCCGTCGCCGGCAGTGACTCGGACATGGATCGCTCCGAACCGAAGGCCTTCGTCAAAGATTCGGCCATTACGACGAAGATCAAGACCAAGCTCGCCGCCGAGCACATCGCGAGTCTCGGCCGTATTCACGTCGATACCGATGCCAACGGCGTGGTTTGGCTCCACGGTACGACTCGTACGCAGAAAGCTGCCAACGAGGCCGTCGAGATTGCCCGCGGGACCGAGGGCGTCAAGGACGTACACAGCAGGATCACGGTCAAAAAAGACGATTGACGGTAAGGATCATCTCCCCGGTCTCTCTCCCCGCCGCTCGCCCCTGATGGCGCGCGGCGGATTGCATCCCCGACCGCGGCTCACAACTCCCCATCGACGCGCAGCAACGACAACAACCTGACGCCGATCCGCTGCCAGGCACTGCGTGCGGGCTCGCGGCCGTATTCGACCGATTCTCCGGTTTCCACCGTATCCCATACCAAATGCGGCTTTCCGCCCGCCGCCACCGGAGCGGGCTCGAGCAACCGGACCGCATACGCGTTCTCGGGAGTCACCATGGCGTCGAAACGCAACACGGTCTCGGCCGCGAGTTCCGGGCTGTCGATGATCACGCCGACTTCGGTATTCAAATGCCGCGACCTTTGGTCGAAATTCATCGAACCGTAGAACACGCTCTTGCGGTCGAACACGAACTGCTTCGCGTGCAGCGAATAATTGCCGAAGCGCGATATCCGCCTGGTTTGGCCGCTGCCCTTGGTGTTGCCGAGGCGTGCGCGTAGCTCATAGAGCTGGACACCCTCCTCGAGCAGCGGGATGCGGTAATGCATGTAGCCGGACTGCGGCAAGAGCGCGCGCGCCGATTCGAGCGAACTCGTGAGGATGCGGATCGCCACGCCGCGCCGGCGCATGTCGGCCAGCAGTTTCATCTCGTCGGGCGCCGGCACGAGATACGGCGTGATCATCAGCATCTCGGACTTTACCTTGCCCGCAGCGACCGCGACCGCGCGCTCCATCAGTCGGCCGCTCCGTTCCCGGCTGCGCACGAGCTTCTTTTCCGGACTGTCGCAGATCACCACGGCCGCGGCCCACACGATCGGCAACCGCCCGGAGACCAGGCCGGCGTAGGGCTCGCCGCTCTCGATTTTGGCGGTGTAGTCGATGCCCGGCGACGCCAGCGTCCGCATTTGCTGGCGCCGGCGCCGCCGCCACTGATGCTTGGTGAGCTCGCCCAACCTGCGCGTCGCGGGCGCCAGGGCGCGCGCGGGGATCGCGAAACGACTGTTCCAATACTCGTCGAAGGTCGCCGAGAGTTGCTGCGCGATCGGACCCGCCGAGAACACATCGTCATCGGCGAACTGCGATGCGGGGTCCATTTGGAAATACTGATTGCCGATGTTGCGCCCGCCGACGAGCGCGATCGAATCGTCGGCGATCAGAAGCTTATTGTGCATCCGGTAATCGAGTCTGGAGGCGTCGAGCAGGAACTCGACGCCGCGCCGCAGGCGGCTGTGACCCCGATACGCGAACGGATTGAAAACCCGGACCTCGATCAGCGGACGTCCGTCGAGCGCGAGGAGCCGCTCATCGCCGGCAACCGTGTCGCCGTCGTCGACCAGCACGCGCACGCGTACGCCGCGCGCCGCCGCGCGCACCAACGCATCGATCAACAGACGGCCGGTTTGATCGCCGCGGAAGATGAAGTACTGCAGGTCCAGCGTCCGCTCGGCGGCGTCGATCATTTGCACGCGGATCAGGAAGCCGTCGACTCCGTCGCTGATGATACGAAATCCCGATTGACCGTCGTGGTAATTCGCCTCGCCCATGAACCGTTTGCCGAGGCGGGTTTCCTCGGGATGGACGAGCGCCACGGATGCGGTCCGCGGATAATCGGCCCCGGGCATCGCGGTCGAACATGCCGCCACCAGCAAAACGGCGATTGCGAGCGCGGCACGGCACCCGGCCCGGGCGGCGGCAACGTGTATGACGGAGACGGGTGAGATTGGGGTGATTCCTTGCGATCGGCGGTGGGCGCGCCATTGTCGCAGCCGCGTACGCCGGGTCTGTACGGTAGGAGACTCAATCCGCTCCGGATGCCCGGCTAGGTGCTCCACCGAACAGAGCCGGGGCGCGCGTTGCGCCACGCTACCGGCATGAAATATGCTCGTCATCTCCTCGCGGCATCGGCATTGGCGGGTCTGGCAGCGGTTGCGGGCGCCCAGCCGGCGAGCGCGCCGGAGGCACTGAAGATCCAGTATCTCATCTCGGCCATCGATTCGTTGAAGGATGCAGCTTTCTTCCGCAACGGCGTGGCCTACGGCTCCAAGTCGGCCGCGGACCACCTGCGCTTGAAGTGGCGACTGGCGGGTTCGCGATGCACGACCGCAGAGGGCTTCATCCATTATTGCGCATCCGCCTCGTCGGTGACCGGATTGCCGTATTCGATCCGTTTCGCCGACGGTCATACGGTGACCTCCGAGATCTTCTTGCGCCGCGAGCTATCGGCATATCAGGCCGCCGGCCTGCCGGGCGGCTAGCAGCACACCATCAATTCGCATGAGTCCAATCCGTCGGTCAGCGATTCCTCTTCTCACGGCACTGCTGGTCGCCGCCTGTGGCGGTAGCGGCGGCGTCCCGGGCTCCGGCGCCGACGCGAATCCGGCACGCGGAACTTTGCTGCAGACTCCCCCCGAGCTTCTCGGCACGGTGACGGCGCCGAGTCTGCTGCTCGAGCTCAACACGTTGACCAATCTACAGCTCCTCTCTCTCAGCGGAACGCCGACCTGCGACATTCTCCTCTATCACATCGAGTACGCGACGGTCGGGGGCGCCAATGAAGCCACTACGGGATCCGGCGCACTCATGGTTCCCACCGGCTTGGGCGCGAACTGCACCGGTGCACGCCCGATCATCTTGTATGCGCATGGCACGACGACGGACCGCGCGTTCGATATGGCGAATATGCAGAATACGGAAACGCTTTTCCTGGCGGCGCTGTTCGCATCGCACGGCTACATCGTCGTGGCACCGAACTACGCAGGCTATGACACGTCGACGCTCCCTTACCATCCTTACTTGATCGCCGACCAGGAATCGAAGGACATGATCGACGCGTTGACTGCGGCGCGCACCGCGCTGCCGTTCGCCTCCGCATCCCTGACCAAGGATAGCGGCCAGCTTTTCATTACCGGCTACTCGGAAGGCGGTTACGTGGCGATGGCAACCCACCGCGCGATGGAAGCGGCCGGCATGAAAGTGACGGCCTCGGCGCCGATGTCGGGACCGTATGCTTTGGCGGCCTTCGTCGACGCCGTATTTTTTGGCGAGGTCAACGGCGGCGCAACCGTGTCATCGACTCTGCTGCTCACCGCGTATCAAAGAGCATATGGCGATATTTACAGCAATGCCGCTGACGTGTTCGAGGCGCCCTATGCAGACGGCATCGACTTCCTATTCCCGAGTACGACCCCGAGGAGTCAGCTGTATGCACAGGGCAAGCTTCCCGAATATGCGCTTTTCAGCTTGACGCCTCCCAGTCCGGCTTTCGCCGACATTACGCCGCCGACGTCACCGGCGAACTTGGCAGCGGTATTCGCTCTCGGCTTTGGTGACGGCAATTTGCTCAGGAACAGCTATCGCCTCAGCTACCTGCAGGACGCAGAGGCAAATCCCGATGGCGGCTTCCCAACGATGACCACGGGAACGGCGGCCGCGGCGGCCGGCCTGCCGTTTCGCCGGGCGTTGCAACTGAATGATCTGCGCAACTGGGTCCCGTCGGCGCCAATCCTGCTATGCGGAGGGGATCTCGACCCGGTCGTGTTCTGGCTCAACACGCAACTGATGCAGGAATATTGGGCGTCACATGCGCCGATGTCCGCTTCGCTCAATGTGCTCGACCTCGAGTCGATGACCTCGGGCGATGACCCCTATGCGAACTTGAAGCAAGACTTCGGGCTGGCGAAAGATCTCGTCGCCGCGACCGCCGTCGCGCAAGGCGCTGCGGACGGCGGCGCCTTTGCGGTTGCCGAAGCGTATCATGCGACGCTCGTGGCGCCGTTTTGCTTCGCCGCGGTCAGGTCATTTTTCGCGACTCATTAGCACGAGGAGGAATCGCGCGATGAAATCGACGTACTCGGTCGCCGTCTTGGTCGGCAGCCTGCGCAAAGAGTCGATCAATCGGAAGGTCGCGCATGCGCTGGCGTCGCTCGCGCCTGACGCGTTGAAGCTGAAGATCGTCGAGATCGGTGAACTGACTCCGTACAACCAGGACTACGACGCGAGTCCGCCGGCCCCTTGGTCCGCTTTCCGCGACGAGGTGGGGGCCGCCGATGCCGTTCTCTTCGTGACTCCCGAATACAATCGCTCGGTTCCGGGAGTGCTGAAAAACGCCCTGGACATCGGGTCGCGACCCTACGGCAAGAGCGTATGGAGCGGCAAACCCGGCGCGATCGCGAGCGCGTCCCCCGGCGCCATGGGCGCCTTCGGCGCGAATCACCACCTCAGGCAATCGTTGGTCTTTCTCAATGTTCCGGCGATGCCGCAGCCGGAGGTTTATATCGGCGGCGCGGACAAACTGTTCGATGCGGCCGGACAGCTGACCCACGATGGAACGCGCGCATTCCTGCGGACCTTCATGCAGGCGTTCGCGGACTGGGTCGCCGCCAACGCAAAGTCCTAGAGGCTCAGTCGCGGTCGACCGTCAGTGGTGCATCGAGCACCAGATTGACCGTGGTCCCAGGCGGCAGTTCAACCTCGTTCCCGGTCTTCTCCGCGACCACCGCGCCGGCCGCGCCGCCGAGCACGCCGCCGATCAGCCGGCCCCTGGCGTCGCCGACCTGTTTGCCGAGCACGGCCCCCGCGAGCGCGCCGCCGAGAATCTTCGCCGTGTCCTTCGCCGTCTCGCTCTTGCCTGCCTGCGTGAGACTGCTGTTGATCGTGGCAACCTTCCCGGATTGCAGTTCGAGACCATCGAAGCGCACGCCGAGCGCCGCCGTGCCGCCGATCTTGTGGCTGCCGGAAATGACATTGGTCACCTTGCCGTGAACCAATGCGCCCGCCGCAATCGCGCGCCGGCCGTCGATCATGACGTCGTTGGCAACCCGCGCCTCCACCGGATCCCCGACTCTCGCCGTCTTGGTCGACAGGGCGGCGGTCAAGGCCGCGGCGAATTGCGTACCGGCCGGAATGACGAGCGGCGGCAACGGCGCCGCGGCGGCCGGCCCGGCGCCGGCGGACGCTGCGGTCTCGGTGGCCTGCTTGGCCTTGTTCGTTACGCGGGTCTTCGCGGCCAGGCGCTTCGCGCCCGCGGCCTTCGCTTTCGACCGGGCTGCGGCGGCCTCCTTCGCGGCCATATCCGCTTCGCGCTGCGCCAGCGCCTGCTCGCGCTCCCTGAGCGCGAGATCGCTCTCCCGCTTCGCCAGCGCGGCCTCCTTCTCGGCGATCGCTGCGTCCCGATCCGTATCGGCCTGCGCAGTCGAGGCCGCGGCCGCCGGCGGGCGCGCGGGCGCAGGCGTGGGCGTGGGCGAACCGCCGCAGCCGGCGACGCAGACCGCGGCAAGCGCGGCGAGCAGCAGACGGGCGGGCGCGGAGTCGGGTGTATGGTGCACGGCGAGATTCCTGTCAGTTTGTCACGATCGATGTCGGGCTCCGCGGCATCGAAGCCTTCGACCAAGGTGACGACATTAAGGAGCGCATCGACGCGTCTCAATGCGGAGTTATACGGGCGCCATAGCGGCGAACGCTAGCGCGCTACGGCGGCGCACTGGACCAAGGCTTGCGGCACACTGTTCGACGCAGCTAAGTAGTTATCATGTTGACGCGCAGCAGACGTACCACCTGATCCCGATCCATGACTTCCTTTTCCTGCAACTCCGCCGCCAACGCGTCGAGACCGGCCCGCCGCGCTGACAGAACCTCGCGCGCGCGCCGCTGCCCCTCCTCGATCAACGCGCGCACTTCGGCGTCGATCAGACGCGCGGTATCTTCACTGTAATTGCGCTCTTCCTCACCGGTGACGCCGAGATACACGAGCTGCTGCCGCCGGCCGTAGGTCAGCGGCCCGAGTTTCTCGCTCATACCCAACTGCGTGACCATGCTGCGGGCGATCTCGCTCGCGTGCTCGAGATCGTTTTGCGCGCCGCTGGAGGTCTCGCCGAGAACCATTTCCTCGGCGGCGCGCCCGCCGAGCAGAATCGCGAGCTGATCCTTCAATTGCTGTTCGGTGGCGAGGAATTTCTCCTCGACCGGGAGTTGCAGCGTATAGCCGAGCGCGGCCATGCCGTGCGGAATGATCGAAACCTTGTGCAGCGGCTCCCCGGTCGGCACACTGAGCGCGACCAGGGTGTGCCCCGATTCGTGCACCGCGACGCGCCGTTTTTCCGCCGCGTTCAACACGCGATGCTTCTTCTCCGGTCCGGCGATGATGCGGTCGATCGCCTCCTCGAAATCGGCCATCGTGACCGCCGCATGTCCGTGCCGCACCGCCCGGATCGCCGCTTCGTTGGCGACGTTGGCAAGGTCCGCACCGACGAAGCCCGGGGTGCGCTGCGCGACGATGCGCAGATCGACCTCCGCGCCGATTTTCATGCGGCGTGTGTGCAGGCGCAGGATCGCCGTGCGAGCGGCCAGGTCCGGCTTGTCGACGACGATCTGCCGGTCGAACCGGCCGGCACGCAACAAGGCCTTGTCCAGGATCTCGGGCCGGTTGGTCGCGGCCATGACGACGACGCCGGTGGACGGGTCGAAGCCGTCCATCTCCGACAAAAGCTGATTCAAGGTCTGTTCGCGCTCGTCGTGTCCGCCGAATCGCGGGCCGACCCCGCGAGCGCCGCCGACCGCGTCCAGTTCGTCGATGAAAATGATGCACGGCGCCTTTTGGCGCGCCTGCTCGAACAACTCGCGGACGCGCGCCGCGCCGACGCCGACGAACAACTCGATGAACTCCGAGCCGCTGATGCTGAAGAACGGCACGCCGGATTCGCCGGCGACGGCCCGCGCCAACAAGGTCTTGCCGGTGCCCGGCGGTCCGACGAGTAGCGCGCCTTTGACCATGTGGCCGCCCAGGCTCTGAATGCGCGTGGGATCCTTCAGAAAGTCTATGACCTCTTTCAGCTCCTCTTTCGCCTCCTCCGCTCCCGCGACGTCGTCGAAGGTCACGCGCACGCCGGTTTCCGCATGGATGTGGATCCGGTTGGCGCCGAGGTTGAGGAGGCCGCGGCTGCCGCCGCCCATGCGCCGTGCAAACCAATTCCACAACAGGAACACGGCGCCGAATGGCAATACCCAGTTCAGCAGGAGGTTGACCAGCCAAGGGCTCTGGCGCGCGGCCGAGAACTTGACGCCATGCGCGGCGAGGGACTGCGCCAAAGCGTCGTCGTTCGGCCGTTCGGTCACGAACTCGCGCGGCCGATTCGTCTTCGGATCGGTCACGGTCAATGTGCCGCTGTTGATTTGGTCGCCGAGCGTCGCCTCTTTGATTTCGCCGGCATTCAGGCGCTGAAGGAACTCGCTGTAGGGAATTTGCACCTCGGCCGAGCGCTGCGCCGCCTCCCACAGCCACATCGATCCCAGCA